>Ga0180438_10000106_pt1 | contig 172109 bp, 147 predicted proteins | sample SS_ome_12_FD_132455 | JGI IMG/M metagenome (GOLD analysis project Ga0180438, IMG submission 132455) | Hypersaline lake sediment archaeal communities from the Salton Sea, California, USA - SS_3_D_2 metaG | ecosystem: Environmental > Aquatic > Non-marine Saline and Alkaline > Hypersaline >... | reverse complement strand
CAACGAGCAGCCCATAAACTCCCTGGCCGGGATAAAAATGCTCCGGAAAAGTCTGAAGACGTTTTAGAATATTATCAGCTTCCCGATCGGAATGGATTTTATCCTGGCCGGCAAGAAAGGGAAATTTTAATATCTTTACTAAACAGAGGGTTTCCCTATAATAAAAATAAAAGAAAGGGAGAAAACATTGGAAAAAAACGATAACCTCACAAGAGAGTTCCTTAATAATATTCTACAGAGCATGGAAGGGGGAATTTTAACGGTTGACAAAAACGCGAAAATCACATCCTTCAACCGGTCGGCAGAAGAGATAACGGGATTTAAGCAAGAAGAGGTTTTGGGCAAGGATTGTTGTGACATCCTGAAAAGCGAGTTCTGTGAAGAATTTTGTCCTCTGGAAGATGTCTTGGGAACAGGCAAGCCGGTCTTTAACTATGAAATTTCGATCACAAGCAGAACAGGAGAAAAGATTCCCGTGAACGTAACGACATCCCCGTTGTTCTCGAGCGAAAGCGAAGTGATCGGGGCGATCGAGAACTTCAGGGATTTGACCAAGCACAAGGGATTATGGGGCAGGCTGAGAGAGGAAAGAAACAAAGCGCAATTATACCTCAATATCGCTGGAGTTATCATCATCGCCATCAACAGACAGGGGGAAATCTCTCTCATAAATAAAAAAGGGTGCGATGTTTTGGGTTATCAAGAAAAGGAGATTATCGGTAAAAACTGGTACGATCTGTGTGTTCCGGAAAACGTGAGAGAAGAGAGGAAGGAAATGTTCGAAAAAGTTATGGCAGGAGAACAGCAAGAGGCCGAAGACTACGAAAACATCATCTTGACCAAATCCGGGGAAGAAAGGATCATCGCTTGGCACAACACCACACTCATCGATGAGAACGGTCAGATTTTCGGCACGCTCAGTTCAGGTGAAGACATCACCAAGCGCAAACAGGCAGAAGAAGAACTGCTCCAATCAGAAAAGCTCGTTTCCTTAGGCCAATTGGCTGCCAGTGTCGTTCATGAGGTGAATAATCCTCTGGCCGGTATCATGATTTATGTGAAACTCTTCCAAAAGAAATTCAGAGAAAACAAAATACAGGACGAATCTACGGAGCAACAGCTACAAAAGATGGAGAAAGAACTCGATAGAACCACCCGGATAATCAGAAATCTTCTCACATTCGCGCGTCAATCCGAACCGAGCATGAGGCCCATCGATATAAACAAGGCCATAGATGCCGCGTTGCTGTTGGTCGGAAATCAGATTAATCTCGAAAATATTGGCTTGGAGAAGAATCTAGATCCATATCTTCCCCAAGTTTTTGCAGACTTCGATAAAATCCAGCAGGTATTGATCAACATCATCTTGAACGCGATCCAGGCCATGCCCGACGGAGGCCGTTTAACGATCAAAACTTCCTTAGCCAGGGACATCTTTGTCGAAGGGATACAAAAGGACACCGTCAGGATCGACATCACGGATACCGGAATCGGGATCCCCAAGGAGAATCTGAAAAAGCTCTTCACGCCGTTTTTCACCACAAAAGCAAAGGGCAAGGGAGTCGGCCTCGGCCTTTCCGTCGTCCATGGGATCATTGGAAAACATAAGGGGAAAATTGAAGTCGAGAGCGAGCTCAATACCGGGACAACTTTCTCGATCTACCTGGAGGTCACGAATGAAAAAAAAGGCTGAAATCCTTGTCGTCGACGATGAAGACATCGTTAGAGATTCCCTCCGGGACTGGCTGGATGGAGTCGGCTATCAGGTGTTTATCGCTGCATCCGCCGAAGAAGCGCTAGAAATATTCAAAAAAAGAAAGATCAACATTATGCTGGCAGACCTGGTTATGCCCGGAATGAACGGGATCGAGCTGATGAAAGAGGCGAAAAAAATCAATCCCACACTCGTTTCTGTCATCATCACGGCGCATGCAACCATTCAGACCGCCATCACAGCGATCAGAGAGGGCGCATTCGACTACATCGAAAAACCATTCTGTCCGGAAAAGGTCGAACTTCTGATAGAAAAATTGGTGGAACATCATTCTTTGATCGAAGAAAATATTTCACTCCGGCGGCAGATCGAAGAAAAATTTCGATTCGAGGGCATTATCGCAAAAAGCTCCAAAATGCTGAAGATTTTCGAACTGATCAAAACGGTCGCCCCTACCAATGCAACCGTTCTGATCACCGGAGAAACCGGCACAGGAAAGGAAATTATCGCCCGGGCCGTCCACCATCAAAGCAAGCGCCGGAACAAACCTTTCATTGCCACCAGTTGTGCTGCCCTTGCCGAGAGCCTTCTCGAAAGCGAACTTTTCGGCCATGAAAAGGGATCCTTCACAGGTGCGGTCGGACGGAAAAAAGGAAAGTTCGAGGCGGCGGACAAAGGGACCTTGTTCCTCGATGAAATCGGAGAAATAAACACCAATACTCAAATCCATCTGCTGAGAGCACTGGAGGAAAAAAAGATAACCCGGATCGGCAGCAATGAAGAGATTCCTGTCGATGTTCGCGTGATCACGGCAACCAACAAGGATTTGCGGAACATGGTTTTGGAAGGAAAATTCAGGGAAGACTTATATTACCGGTTGAAAGTCGTAACGATCAATATTCCTCCGCTCAAAGACAGGAAAGAGGACATCCTTCCTTTGGCGGATTATTTTCTAAAAAAGTATGCGGAAGAAAACAACAAAGATGCGTCCACGTTTTCTCCCGGAGTCATCGAATTTATGCTGAATTATTCCTGGCCCGGAAATGTGAGAGAATTGGAGAATATGATCGAACATGGAGTTATCCTGACCAAAGATGATATTGTCACGATGGCTGAACTTCCCCAGGATATTATTCACCCAACCGTACACAAGGAAAAAACGATCGAAGCGGTGACAAAGAATCATGTTCTCAATGTGCTCGAGGAAACAAAAGGCAACATTTCACAGGCTGCGCAAATCCTAGGGATACGACGGATGACTTTGTACAACAAGCTGAAAAAATATAATCTTACTGTCAATAATATGGACAGCTAGTGTCTTTATAATATACACTCGATTCCCCTGGCGTTGACCAGGATGAAATTCCCTCCTCCATTTTAACTCTTTTTTTATCAGATAATTAGACAACAATCGAACATGTTTTTCGATCATTTTTCGTAATGGCACGCTATTTGCTTATAAATGAGTCTCATGATTAATAAAGAAAAAAATCTTAAATCTTGGAGGCAATTATGAAAAAAGAAAATATGTTGGTCGTAGAAGACGAAAAGATCATGCGCGAGGCCTTGGTCGATTACTTCTCGGACGAGGGTCTCAAGGTCGATACGGCTGCGGACGGGGATAAGGCGATCGAAAGTTATAATTACAAGGATTATGACATCATGATCATCGATCTCCGCTTGCCCGGTCGCGATGGGTTATCGTTGTTGGATGACGTCAAAGCGAAACATCCGGATGCAAAGGTGATCATCATCACAGCGTATCCTTCGGTCGAAACGGAAAAAGAAGCCTTGAGAAGAGGGGCTATCGAATACTTGCAAAAACCTTTCGAGATGAGCTATCTCGAGACCTTGATAAGACAATCCCTCGAAGTCGAGATCGTTCCCACGCCCGTCGTCGAAGAACCCCTGGTCGAAGATAAAATTATCGCTCCCTGCATCTGGATGCAGGCAGGCATCATTCCGAAACGAAGATGTACTCTCGGCTATCAATGCCAGTACGTTTGCAACTTTCACGCAGCTATGATGAATAAAGAAAAATTCAGCAGCGATCCGAGGATAAAGCCTTTCTTGGACAAGCTGGCCGCTCAATCGGGAAGATATGAGTGCCGATACACCATGAGCGGGGAGATTTCTTCCCGGTCCTGTTCACAGGTCTACCGGTGCGAGAGTTGTGAACTCCATCAAAGCATACAGGATGAAGTGGATCGCCAAATAACTATTCAGAAAGAGAACAGGAAGAAGCTGCAAGAAAAACTGGCCGGAGAAGTGACAGTAAAGCAAAAACCGGTCCGGACGGACCACTAAACAGGCCGATACCAGCCAACACACAGCCTGTCCTGGGAAATTTCCCGGGGCAGGCTTTTTTTTATGTTGGTTCCCCCTCTATCACGATCTCGGTGACAACTCTTCTTGTATACAGCAAATACTGATCCGCTTCTTGCAACAACCGGACTTCAAATCTATCATTTTCGTATTTTTGTTTGACGTCCTGGGCCTCTTTTTCAGATCCGTACGTTTCGCGGTCCCACATGAATTTTTTTCCGTCTATTATTTTCGAAACATCAGCCATGAAATTTCCCCCTCTGGCTACATTTTATAGGGACTCGGTCCCAGCTTTTTGATCTGCTCCGTGAATTCTTTTATAACCTGAGCAAATCTTGGGCCTTCGGATGCCGAAACCCATTCCAATCGAAATCTCTCTTCTTCCAGACCAAAATCCTCCAGCATCAGTCCGATAGCCTCGGCTCTTTTTTGTGTCTTTTCATTTCCGTCTTCATAATGGCAATCGCCGATATGACAACCGCAGATCAAGACCCCGTCTGCTCCTTTTGTCAGCGCATCGACTATCAAATTGAGATGGACCATGCTCGAACACATCACTCTTATGATCCTGATATTGGTAGGATATTGCAGCCTGGAAACACCGGCCAAATCTGCTCCGGTATAGGAACACCAGTTGCAGCAAAAGTTGACTATCAAGGGTTCGAATTCATCGTTCATTATTACACTCCTAAGGCGGCATTGACCTGCGCGGCAAGTTGTTCCAGCGTGAATCCTTTCACATGTATGCCTTTCTTCGGACAGGTCGCCATGCAACATCCACAACCTTTGCAGGCCGTTTCATTAACCTGCACTGTCTTTTTAACCGAACCTTTACTCATATATTCGATCAGCGTGATTGCCTGATACGGACAAGGCTCGACGCAGTAGGCACAACCGTCGCAGTTCTCATCCACTACCTCAGATATCGTCGCTTCCAGCTCTATGCTGTCTTTGGAAAGAATGGTGGCTGCTCTCGAAGCGGTTGCCTGGGCTTGAATGATACTTTCATTCACCGCTTTCGCTGAATGGGCCAAACCGCACAAAAACACGCCATCGGTTGCAAAATCGACCGGACGAAGCTTCATATGGGCTTCAAGGAAAAATTTGTCCTGGTTCAACGGGACTTTCAAGAATTGAGCGACCTTTTCGTTTCCCTGATCTGCTACGATCCCTGCTGACAGCACAACAAGATCGGCGGGAATCTCTACCGCTTTTTTCAGGGATTCGTCAAAAAATTCCACTTTCAGCCCTTGGCCGTTTTGCGAAACAGCGGGTTTCTTATCCTCATCATACCTGATAAAGAGAACATTCTTCTTCCGTGCTTCGGAGTAATATTTCTCTCTAAATCCGTACGTCCTCACATCCCGGTACAACACATAGATATTTGTTTGTGGCGAGAGCTCTTTGATCTTCAAAGCGTTCTTGACGGCTTCCGAACAGCAGATCCTCGAACAGTAGGGTCTTTCTTCGTCTCTGGAGCCGACACATTGGATCATGACCACATTTTTCGGGAAGCCATTGTTGGAAGGAACCGACCATTTTCCCCCGGTTGCCAGCCGCTCTTCCAGTTCGATCTGGGTCAGGACTTTTTCATTCTGCCCATACATATACTCTACAGGCCGATATTCCTTAGCTCCGGTGGCTACGATCACGACTCCATGTTCGAATTCCGCCTTCTTTCCGTTCGTTGTTATGGTCGTTTTGAACTTTCCGACAGAACCATCGATGTTTTCGATCTGGGCTTCGGTATACAAATGTATCTTTTCGGCACTTTCCACTTTTTCCATAAGGGCGTTCAGTTCCTGCTGCGGATCGTCTTGATCCAGCATGTAACGGATGTTTCTCAGGTTCCCGCCCAGTTCTTTTTCCCTCTCGACGAGGTAAACATCGTATCCTTGGCCGGAGAGTTCGAGAGCCGCAGACATGCCGGCAGCCCCTCCCCCGATGACCAGAGCGGATTTGATAATCGGGACATATCTTTTCTGTAGCGGCTCCAGCAACCGGGCTTTTGCGACCGCCATCCTGACCAGGTCCCTGGACTTGACGGTGGCTTTTTCAGGTTCAGCCATGTGCACCCAGGAACATTGGTCCCGGATGTTAGCCATTTCAAAAAGATAGGGATTCAATCCGGCTTCACGGATTGTATTCCTGAAAAGAGGTTCATGGGTCCTCGGTGTGCAAGAGGCAACGACAACACGATTCAGATCATGCTCTTTGATGATCTCTTTGATGATCTCCTGGGTGTCGTTGGAACAGGTGTAAAGATTGTTGTCCGCGAATACGACATTCGGGAGAGTTTTTGCGTATTCCACCACATCGGGAACATTGACCACGCCGGCAATATTCGACCCGCAGTGACAGACAAATACGCCGATTCTCGGGTCCTGACCTGAGACGTCCAATTCCGGTGGAAATTCTTTTTTTGTGATCAGGCTGCCCTTCTCATCCTTTAATAGGGAGAGCACTTTGGATGAAGCGCCCGAAGCCTGCATGATCGTTTCGGGAATGTCCTTGGGCTCGGTAAACGGCCCTGCGACATAAACGCCTTCACGACTGGACTCGACGGGCTTGAACATGGATGTCTGGCAAAAATTGAATTCATTCAACTGGATGTCGAACTTATCGGCCAGGTCTATGGCCGTTTGAGGAGGCAGCATCCCCACGGAGAGGACGACCATATCGTACTCCCGCGATATTTTTTTGTCCTCTTTGTCCAGGTATTCAACCAGCAGATTTTTCGTTGCCGGGATCTCCCGGATCGAGGGCGGACGACATCTTATGTAGTTGATGCCCAGCGCCTTTCCCTGCTGATAATACTCATCGAATCCTTTACTATAGGCCCGCATGTCCATAAAAAAGATATCGCATTCCAGATCTTTTCCGGCATGTTCCTTAGCGATGATGGCCTCTTTGGTGGCATACATACAGCAAACCGAGGAACAATAATCCCTTTCACAGTCCCGAGAGCCGACGCATTGAATGAATCCAACCCTTTTGGGATGCGATTGATCGCTGGGTCTCAGAACTTCTCCTAAATAAGGTCCGGTTGTCGAAAGGATTCTTTCGAATTCGATGGAAGTGACCACATTGGGATACCGGTCGTATCCCAGTTCTTCTTTGATCCGGGCATCGAACATCTCGAATCCCGGAGCCAATATGACAGCGCCGACATTCAGGTCGATCTTCGTTTCTTTCTGTTCATGGTCTATGGCGTCTGCTTCGCAGAATTCCTTGCAGATCTCGCATGTGCCCTTGAGCAGGTGGGCACAGTATCGGTCATCGATGGCAGCTTTGTTCGGAACAGCCTGCGGATAAGAAATATAGGCCACCGAGCGCTGGATAAGTCCCTCATTGTATTCATCTAGAATGGGGACGGCAACGTGCTTGGAAACCTGGTCAAGTTTGATCCTCTCTGTGGGACAGATGGAAACACAGGCCCCGCATGTTTGGCAGACATCGGAAAGAGCGTCAAAAGGAGGCCCGACTGTTCTCTTCGACCCACGGCCCGAAAAACTGATGGCATTGATTCCCATCCGGCTCTGACAGACCCTCACACACAGCCCGCACAAAAAACAATCGTCATTTTTCTTCGCAATCCGTGTTTCGGTCACACCCAGCTCGGCCGCTATTTCCTTGATTGCTTTGGACTCCGGGCATCTGGCCATCAGAAGTTCCGCCATCACTTTCCGGGTCTTGATGACTTCTTCGGTATCCGTCCGGACCTCCAACCCTTCAAGAGCGGGGTACGTGCAGGATGCCTGAATGGATTTCCGGGTTCCTTGAGTGACTTCCACCAGACACAACCGGCATGCTCCATAGGGAAGCAAGGCCTTATGATGGCAGAGAGTGGGGACCTTCAATCCTGTGCTCTCGATACACTCCAAAAGTGTCTTGCCTTCCGGGAATTCTTTCGTGTTACCGTTTATCGTAAGCTTTACCACCTTGGTTACTCCTTCTTTTCTAAGTCACATCGGAGACATCTTTTTGCCTCGGCGATCGCAGCCGCTTCGCTGAATCCCAATTCCACCTCTTTGAAGCTGGCCGTTCTATCCGCAACGGGAATGGCGGGCATTTCCGGTCTTTTGGCACTGGCGACCTCTTCTTCGGAAAGTTCGGTCGCTTCGACCTGAGCAGCAGCTCGAGTTACCTCATATTTGGGATCCAGTTTTTCTCCCCGCACATAAAGATCTATCATCCGAGCCGCCAGCTTCCCGTGAGCCATGGCTCCGGTGACCGTGTTCGGTCCGGAAACCACATCTCCGCCGGCAAATATGCCTTGCACATCTGTCAGAAGGGTTTCAGGCTCTACTTCGAGGGTACTCCACCGGGAGACCTTCAACCCGTCTTCTTCGGCGAGCCACGAAACATCGGGCTCCTGGCTGATGGCATAAATCAAGGAATCGACTTCGACCGTGAATTCAGAACCTTCAACGGGAACGGGCCTTCTCCTTCCGCTTTCGTCCATTTCGCCGAGCCTCATGCGGATGCACCTAATCCCCTCAACCTTCCCGTTGCTGGACAGGACTTCGATCGGGGCTACGAGAAACTGGATATCGATTCCCTCGAGGAGGGCTTCCTCGACTTCGCTTTCTATAGCGGGCATCTCGGATTTGGTCCTCCTGTAATAGATGCTCGTGTCCTTTCCCAACCGTTTCGCAACCCGGGCTGCATCGATGGCCGAATTGCCTCCGCCCACAACGACGACCTTATCTCCGATATCGACTTTCCCGCTTCCGTTATATTCCCGGAGGAACTGGACCGCATCGATCACACCATGGGATTCTTCATTCGGTATTTTCATTTTGAGGCCTTTATGAGCTCCTGTGGCGATGAAAACCGCTTTGTAGTCCTCTTTGAGTTTTGCCAGGGTAATATCCTTTCCGATAGTGGTGTTCAGCTTGATTTCCACGCCGAGGCTTTTTATCCTGTCGATCTCGTAGCTCAGAACGTCTCTGGGCATTCTGAATTCGGGGATGCCCCAATATAACATCCCTCCCGGCTCGGACTGGCCTTCGAAAATGGTGACCTTATAGCCCTCGAGAGCCAGATAGTGGGCACAGGTCAGTCCTCCCGGTCCGGAGCCGATAATCGCGATCTTTTCTTCCCTCTGCGGTTTGGGCTTCAATCCGAGGTCAAAATCGTTCTTCATCTCATAGTCAGCCAGAAACCGCTTGAGTGATTTGATGGCGATCGGTTCGTCCCATTCGCCGGCAACACATTTCCCTTCACAAGGACTGTCGCAGACACGTCCGCAAACAAGGGGAAGGGGATTTTCTTTCAAGACGACCTTCACCGCTTCCTCGAATTTTCCCTGAGCCAAATAACCGATATAGCTGGGGACATCCTGCGATATGGGGCAGGTGTGCTGACAGGCTGAGGAAATGATGCCCTTGCAAACAAGAGCCGGGCACCGTTTGTATTTGACGTGTTCGATATATTCATCCCGGAAATATTTCAGCGTGCTCAATACCGGATTGGGCAATGTTTGGCCCAGCCCGCACATGGATCCATTCTTGACCGCTTCGCTGATGTCTTTCAGGAGTTCGAGGTCACTCTCTTCGCCTTCACCCCGGCATATTTTCTTGAGAATATCGAGCAGCGCTCCCGATCCTTCGCGACAGGAAGCGCATTTCCCGCAAGATTCATCGTTGGTGAACTCGATAAAGTATTTGGCCACGTCCACCACACAGGTTTCTTCATCCATGACGATCATTCCGCCCGAACCCATGATCGATCCGGCTTTCGTCAGCTCTTCATAATCGACGGGAAGATCCAGCAAACTGGATGGGATGCATCCGCCCGATGGACCGCCGGTTTGGACAGCTTTGAATTTTTTATTTTTCGGGATTCCTCCTCCAATGTCATATATGATTTCTCGGAGAGAGATTCCCATCGGAACTTCCACCAGCCCTGTGTTGTTGATCTTTCCGACGAGGGAGAAGACTTTCGTTCCTTTGCTGCTCTCGGTCCCGATACTTGAAAACCAGGCCGAACCTCTGTTTATGATAGGAGGAACAGTGGCCCAGGTTTCGACATTATTGATATTGGTCGGTTTCCCCCATAATCCCGATTCAGCCGGATAAGGAGGCCTCTGCGTCGGCTCGGGCGGACGCCCCTCGATGGATGCCATCAGAGAGGTTTCCTCTCCACAGACAAAGGCTCCCGCTCCTTGTTTGATATGGATATCGAAACTGAAATCCGTGTCGAATATATTTTCGCCCAGCAATCCGTATTCCTTTGCCTGGTCGATAGCAAGTTGGAGCCGTTCCATAGCAAGAGGATATTCGGCTCGAATATAGACATATCCTTCTCTGGCGCCTATGGCTCTTGCTCCGATCAACATGCCTTCCAGGACAGAGTGAGGATCGGCCTCGACGATGCTGCGGTCCATATAGGCCCCGGGATCTCCTTCATCGGCATTGCAAATGACGTATTTAGTATCTCCTTTGGCCTTTCGGCAAAGCTGCCATTTGAGACCGGTGGGAAATCCTCCGCCGCCTCGGCCTCGAAGCCCGGACTTGCTGATCTCTGCAATGATCTCATCCGGAGTCATCTCGGTCAAAGCTTTGGCCAATGCCTTGTATCCATCTCTGGCAATGTACTCATCGATGACTTCGGGATCGATCAGGCCCCTGTTTCTCAGGGCAATCAAGGTCTGGCGGGAGAAAAAGCCGATGTCCATCATTTTGGGGATCGCCATCTCCTCCTCAGAAGGAGTGAACATCAGTTTTTTGACAGGTCGGCCTTTCAAAAAGTGCTCTTCGACCAAATGAGGGATGATCTCCTCGGTCAAACTGTGATAGAAAATTCCATCCGGCATGACGACCATGACAGGGCCCACCGCACAAAAGCCGTTACAGCCTGTCATAACGACCAGGGCTTCCTCTTCCAAACCCTGTTTTTTTAACTCCTCTTCCAATAACTCCTTAATTTTAAAAGACTTATTGGAGACACAGGCTGTTCCCGCACAAAGCATTAGATGCAATCTGTATTTTTCTGTATTATATTCATTCATATTCCGTTTGCCCTCTGTTTTTGTGAAACACAATTATCATGGTTAAGAGACTCTTTCGCTGCCCCTGGCCAGGGCATATTCTTCGACGATTTTTCCACCGATGATATGCTCATCCAGTATTTTGCGTATCTTTTCCGGCGTAAGATCCACATATTTGACCGGAGTTTCGTCCTTCAACTCGACAGTGGCCATCGGTTCTCTGCTGCATAAGCCCGCACAGCCCGAACTGGTCAAGATGATATCGGAGATATCTTTTTCCTCTATCGCCTCCATCAATGCGTTCATGATCTTCCTGGCACCGGCGGCAATCCCACAGGTTCCCATGTGAACCGTGATTTTCGCTCTCCCTGCTCCGTCCCTTAACAAAACCGTCTTTTTGACCCTCTGGCTGATTTTTTCCAAATCTTCAATTTTCAATTTTGGCATCGTTTTAATCCATAAAAATAATTTCAGCTGAAAGAATGGCTGATATAAAGACCATGTTTATGCCCCTTCGTAAATCCTCAGAAGTTCGGGGACTTTGTTTTTGGCCATATGCCCGTGAATCTCCTCTCCCACCTTCAAAACGGGAGCCAATCCGCAACATCCGATGCAACGAACCGATTCGAGAGAAAACATCATGTCCTGGGTCGTGTTTCCTCTTTGTATGCCCAGTTCGCTCTCGAACGCCCGCGCGACTCTTTCCGCTCCTTTGACATGGCAGGCCGTCCCCAGGCAGATGGTGATCAAATGTTTCCCTCGCGGCTCCAGGCTGAATGCGTTGTAAAATGTGGCGATCCGGCACACGGCACTCAACGGCATCTCGAGTTTGTCTGCCACGTATCTCAACACCGGTTCTGGTAAATAATTGTAGGTATCATTGGCTTTTTGCAGAATCGGGACCAAGGATTTCTCCGACATCTCAAAGTCCTTGATGATATTGTTCATGATTTCCATGTCTTCGACCGAAATTTCAATCTCATCCCTTTCCGGGGTGATATAGAGGATGTTCTGGACCGGGCAGTGAGTGACGCAGGAACCGCAACCGGTGCATTTGCTTTCATCGACATATCTCGGCCGTTTATTGATAATGACTTCGAAATTCCCGGCATTCCCGCTGATCTTTTCAATATCGGCGAAGGTGATCACTTCGATGTCCTTGTGCCTGCCGATCTCAACAAGCCTCGGCGCCATTGTGCACATGGCGCAATCATTGGTGGGAAACGTCTTGTCGAGCTGGGCCATCACTCCTCCGATTGATGGTTTGTTCTCAACCAGATAAACCTTAATCCCTGACTCCGCCAGATCGAGGGCTGCCTGCATCCCCCCGATTCCGCCCCCGAGCACCATGGCGGAACCGACTTTTTTCTTTTCTTCTGTGTTTAGCGACATTTCTCAGATACCCTCCTTTGGCTTAGAGAAGGCCTTTGGATTTCAACAGTTCGCGCGGATCGATGATATGCTTCTTCAGCCATGAATCCGCTTTGGGGCTGCCCAGGGCCAATCCCAGGAGCTCTGTAAAATAAAATATGGGAGTTCGGACTTTTCTCCCCCAATTCTTCGACATCATGCCCTGCTTGGTGTCCAAATTGGCCTGACACAAAGGGCATGCGGTGACCAGGCAATCCGCCCCAACTTCTTCCGCTTTTTGGATGAGTTTTCCTGATAGCTCAGTCACGATATCGGGACGGGAAAGCATCAAGCTTCCCCCGCAACAGTCTGTCTTATAGGACCAGGAGTAGGTCTCAGCGCCCAGGAGAGCAAGAAGGTCATCCATGGTCTGGGGATTATCGTATTTTTTAGCATCCGTGATATCAGGAGGCCTGGTGATGAGACACCCATAATAGCATACCGCTTTAAGACCCTTTAGGGGCCTTTCTATCTTCGCTTTGATGGCCTCGATAAGTTCCTCTTCAGAAAGGAAGTCTAGGAGATGCTTGACTGGAACTTTGCCCTGATAAGATGTATCGATAGCAGGTTCCTTTTTCTCGATGATATGCTTTTCAGCCACCTTGAACCTTTGGAAACAGGCGGCACAGGGAATCACCAGATCCAGACCAGCTTCCTCGGCAGTGGACAGGTTACGTGTTGCCAGTTCTATGGCCAATGTCTCGTCCGTGCAGTGGGCAGAACCGGCGCCGCAGCAGTTCCAATCGGAAAGCTCCTGCAATTCGATCTCGAGAATCTGGCAGACTTCCTCGGTGGATTTTCCATACTCCAAACCGGTGCTATGCAGAGAACAACCAGGATAATAGGAAACTTTCACGCCCCTTCTCCTCTTTTCAGTTTTTTAAAATACTTTTTCATATCTCTTCTTCGTTTGATGACCCTGGGGATAAGCTTAAGTTTTCCATGCCGAAACAGCTTCATCCCTACTTTGATGTCTTCCAAGAGCGCACCACTTTTGATGTTGGAAACAAGATCTCCGCTCGTTCTCATCATGAACATTCCGATCATTCCCAACTCATAAAGCCTTCCGGAGGCTTTGATGGAAGAGAGAACAGAGTTGTGGAAAATGGCCGCCCGTTTTTCGCCTAGCTTCACACGCGATTTTCTCGCGTTTATCCTCATGGTGTCTATGATTTTGGCCACGTCGATGTCGTTCGGACAGCGGGTCGTGCATGTCTCGCATGACGCACAAATCCAAATGGAAGCACTCTTGAGCACCTCATCTTTTAGCCCCATCCGGATCATGTGGATTATTTGGTGCGGCAGGATATCCATGGCAAACGAAACCGGACAGCCGCTTGAACAGGTTTTGCATTGATAACAAGATGACACGCTCTCACCGCTGCTCGAATTCACCTCAACAAGCCAATCATGGGCCGGAGTGATTATGGATTCAGACTGCATAACTTATCTCCTTTAGCCATAAATCCCCCCTGAAAAACCGATGGGTCCATAAATAAAAGGGGGGAAGTTGCGGATTTTTTCTTTACCTTTGTATGAGGGCATCGCAAAAGCTTAGTAAATATATAAACTTTATTGTAATTATAGATAAACTAAAGAAAAGGTTATAATTACCGGTTATGTTACCGGAAATATTTTTGCTTGTCAACACTTCTGCCACCTACAAATCCTATTTTTTAAAAAAACTACGTGCCGGGCTTTTATCCCTTTCTTTTTCTCTAAATTATCTATCCCTGAGATGAGCATAAAGATTCAATGGTTACGGAAATTTTCAGCTTCCAGCCATTGATTTCAAAGAAACGACCGGTCTTGAAAGCAAGTCTTTTTCCCCAATAAATCGGGATTCCGGAAATGTCGGGAACGACAGAGGAGGTTGAGTGTTGACGTGATCGAGCTGAGACTGCAGGAAAAGATATTCTTGCACGGTTACAAAACCTTCGCCCTGAAGAGGAAAAAGTAGTATAATCATATACCTGCAAAATTCGAATAGCCGGGAAAAAAAATGGAAAAAAAGGAAATCCTCGTTTTAGAAGATCTCTTGGGATCGAATAAAAAAATCGCTTCGGAGATCAGAAGCAAGCTGACTCAAAAAGGTATTCTTACCATAAATTTCATGAGTTCTCCAGGGGCAGGGAAAACGACGCTCCTGGAGCGCATTGCGGAACACATGAAACCCGACCACAAGATGGCGGTTATCGAGGGAGATATCGAGACGGAAAGGGATGCGGAGCGAATACGGGCAAAGGGCATTCTTGCTTGGCAAATAATCACAGGAGGAGCATGCCATCTTGAAGCCAGAATGATAGGCAAGCTGTTTTCGGAGATTCCGCCGGATCTGGATTTCCTTTTCATTGAAAACGTCGGCAATCTCGTCTGTCCTGCAAGCTATGATCTCGGTGAAAACATCCGGTGCGTCCTGCTATCCGTACCCGAAGGAGATGACAAGCCCAAAAAATATCCCAAGGCCTTCTTTACTTCGGATTGTCTCATCCTCACGAAATCAGACCTTCTCCCTCTGTTGCCTTTCGACAGCGCCCGGGCCCAAAAGGAAGCATCCGAAATCAATCCCAAGCTTAAAATTTTCGTGACTTCCTCCCTAAAAAACGAGGGAATCGAGGAACTGGTCGCATTTTTCATTGCAACCCGCCAGCAACTACTGAACCAGAATGCATGAATTATCCATTGTGGGCAGTCTCTTCGAAATCATGGAGGAAAAAGCCCGTGAAAAAGGAGCAAAAAGGATCACTTTCGTGAAACTTCAAGTGGGCAAACTTTCTGGAGTGGTTCCCGAGTTTTTAGTCACAGCGTTCGATGTGTACAAAAAAAATACGATCGCCGAGGAAGCAGGATTGGAAATCGAAGAGGTTCCTCTAAAGGTCCGCTGCAAAACCTGCGGCAAAACGATGATCAGAGATGATTTTGTGTTCCTCTGCCTTGGTTGCGGATCACAGGATTTGGATACCCTCACAGGAACCGAGCTTTTTTTAGAAAAAATGGAACTGGAGATTTGACAAATCCAAGCCCTATTCTCCTGAAGAACGAAGGATCTTCTCCATGGACCCCAGATAAAAATTGGAGGATCATGCCGTGAAATCGCTCAGACAAATCGCAGGAAGGTCTTGTCTAAAAGAAGAATCCCTCCGCAAAATAGAGGACATCATCCTCGGCAAGGGGATCTACACCAAACAGGCGGTCAGAAAGGAGATCGAATGGTTCTGTTCAGGCCTGGGAATGAACGATTACTATTTCAAAACCACTCCGGTCAAAACCATCGCCTATCACATCGAAGCCCTGAAAGCTGCGGAAATCATTTCCTCTCACCGGCAGGATAAAACGTTTGAGGTCGATCTCGTCACGGAAAGAAAAAACGAAGCCATATACCTGGTGGATGATTCCCACCAAAGAGCCAGGAATGTCGAAAATCGGATAGAAATAAATTATCCCCATCACAGGGTGCATTCTTACAGGACCCGGGGTAAAGCCATGGGAATCGAGCATTTACGGATGTATTTTGTCTACAAACCCAAGCTCAAAACTTTAAAACAGCACAAGGAGGAAACCGGCCTCGAAAAAATTGCCTGCAGGACTTTTTTGCAAACGACAACGCCGGAGACCCGCAAAAGGTATCAGCAAGTCCTCGATAAATCAGGGAGCTGGGAAACGCCCTTGATCGAAGTCTCGAAGACACAGGACCAAAAAGAGCTTCGGATCATGATCGCGGTCAGCCGGGAATCCAGCTCGCGTTTCTTTTCCAACGTTTCCGATGTGATAAATTCCCACGGCCTGGTTTCCAGCCGAAAATACATCGAACAATTCGCGAACGGAAAAACCATCTTCACCATCTACCTTGCGGCTATGATCCCCGAAAAGATCATACAGGAACTGATCGAGGATATCAGCCTTGTTTTCGTGATACCGGAAAGCCCTCTCTCCCCTCTTTTCCGGGAAGGGAAACTCAACGCGCAAGAAACCGTATTCGGAGTGTCGGCATGGAGTTTCGCCCATCAGTTCCTGACCGAATACAATGAAGAATATCTGAAGCTGGTGCATGAATTGAGAGAATCCCCGGAGCTTGTCGGGATCTTGAGAAATTTGAAAACGAGGCTGGCCAAGGACACGTATAACGAAACGAGAATCTGGGAATCGATGGTAGCCCACCACAACCTACTGAAAAGGGCCTTCAAGCTCTTCGATAAGAAGTTCGATCCCCATTTCAAGAATCACGACATCGAAGAGCAGAGAAACAAATTCGAAGAAGAAATCAGAACCAAAATCTCTGCAGATATCGACAGGCATATTTTCAATGCGGTCTTAATGTTCATCGATGTTACCCAACGGACCAATTTTTTCAAAAAAGAAAAAACTTCTTTATCCTTTATGTATTCTCCCGACTATCTGAACACGGTCGACTATCCTCAGAAACCCTTCAGCATATTCCACGTCATGGCCACCGAGTTCAGAGGATTCCACATAAGATTTCGCGACATTGCCAGAGGGGGAATTCGTATTGTCCGGTCCAGCAATTATCAGAATTATCTCAACAATTCTGACTTTATCTTCGACGAAAACTACAATCTGGCTTTGACGCAGCAAAAGAAAAACAAGGACATCCCTGAAGGGGGCTCCAAAGGAACGGTGCTTCTGGGGTGGGAATATCAGAACACAGGAGAACTATCTTTCAAAAAATACATCAACGGCCTGCTTGACCTCCTGCTCCCGGATGAAAGCATCGTGGACTATTACAAGCTGGGTGTTATCCTCTTTTTAGGGCCCGATGAAGGCACGGCAGGATTGATGGATTGGGCATCCCAAAGAGCCCGAATTCTGGAATACCCGTACTGGAAAGCATTTGCCACAGGGAAAACGGTCGAGATGGGAGGGATTCCTCATGACCTGTATGGGATGACCACCAATTCCGTCCACCAATATGTGCTGAAAATCCTGGACAAGGCAGGCCTGGAAGAGAAAAATGTCACCAAAGTCATGACCGGCGGCCCGGATGGAGATTTGGGCAGCAACGAGATTCTGATCTCCAAAGACAAAATCCTTGCTATCATAGATGGATCTGGCGTGCTTTACGATCCCAAAGGCATCGACCGAAAAGAACTGGAAAGGCTGGCCCGGAAAAGGTTAACCATAAAAAATTTTTCAAGAGGCCTTTTATCTCCTCGTGGATTTCTCGTAACCCTAAAAGACCGGAGCATAATATTGCCAGACGGAGAAAATGTGTCTAACGGATTGGAATTCCGCAATACCTTCCATCTTCACCCCAAATTTTCGGCTGACCTCTTCGTGCCATGCGGAGGAAGACCTTCAGCGGTGAACATCAACAACTGGACAGAATGGCTCGACCAGAAAGGCAATCCCCGATTCCGTTTCATAGTCGAAGGAGCCAATCTGTTCATAACCCAGGAAGCACGGCTGCGCCTCGAAGAAAGGGGTGTCGTAATCTACAAAGATGCGTCAGCGAACAAAGGAGGAGTGACGTCCTCTTCCATGGAGGTCTTTGCCAGCCTGGCCCTCTCGGATGAAGACTATGAAAAACTGATGTGTGTCAAGAAGGGACGGATCAGCCCGTTCCGCAAACGATACATCCAGGAAATTTTGGACATCATCAAGGAAAATGCCGGGCAGGAATTCGATATCATCTGGAAAGAGAACGAGGCAAAAAATATCTCCCGTTCCATCCTTTCGGATTTGATAAGTGAAAAAATCAACGACGTTGCCGATTCGATCTATGCATCCGGACTTTTCAAGGATAAAGACCTTTTTGAAAAAGTGATCAAATGCTGCTGCCCATCTGTCATCATGGAGCAGGAAGGATTCGAAAATATCCTGGCGAGAATTCCCGAACCATACCTCAGGGCTATCTTCGCATCACGACTGTCCAGCCGGTATGTCTATAAATTCGGATTGGATGCAGGTGAGATCGACTTTTATAATTTTCTAAAAGAATACAAATAAGACGGCCCTGTCGATATCCCGGATTATTCAGGCAGTTTGACAATCGCCTCTTGGAGTGTTAAAAATTCTTATATTTTTTTATATATGGAGCGATTTTCGATGTCTTCTAAAAAACAGATCACTGTTCCCGGTATCATTCTCTTCTGCGTGATTTTTCTCTCGACCCTCCCCATCACCGAAGCCCAAAAAAATAAAAAACGGATTACCTTCGAGCAGGTATACTTGGATGCTGTACCCCCGTTGTTCGAGCCACTGCCTGCCGTCGCTGGGTGGCTGGATGATGCCCATTATCTTCTCGAGGAAAAAAACACGAGCACCGATACGGAACAGTTGATCCGAGTAAACGCAGAAAACAGTACACGAACGCTTTTTCTCGACTTTGGACACATGCAGAATGCCCTGCCGGAAGGTATCCTGGCAAGCGAATATGCGGACTGCACGAAAGACTATACGGGATTTCTTTACGATCACGAGGGGGATCTCTATCACTATTCCCGGACGGACGGCACTTTCAAACGCCTGACCGCAACAGCCCGCACGGAACAGAATCCCCGTCTTTCCCCGGATGGAAAATGTGTCGCCTTCACTCGCGGGCACAACCTTTTCTCGCTCGATATTGAAAAAGGACTGGATTATCAACTCACATCGGATGGCTCGAGAACCGTTTACAACGGCTGGGCATCCTGGGTCTATTATGAAGAGATTCTGGGACGAAGGTCCAATTTTGAGGCTTTCTGGTGGTCCCCGGATAGCCAGAGACTGGCTTTTCTCCAATTCGATGACAGTCCGGTTCCCCGCTTCCCTGTCTTCAGCTCCTCTGGCGACCACGGAAAACTCTTGATCCAGCGGTATCCCAAATCAGGTGATCCCAATCCCTATGTCAGGCTGGGCGTCGTTTCCGCTACGGGGGGGAAAATTGTCTGGGCCGACACAGAACCGGAGGCCGATCATTATGTGGCCTGGCCGTTCTGGCTCCGGGATAGTTCTCAACTGACGTTCCAGTGGATGAACCGCGATCAAACCAACATAAAAATTTTCACGATGGATTGCGAGACCGGGGAAAAAAAAGAAATATATGATGAACGTCAACCGGCTTGGGTGGAATTTTTCGAAGATCTAGCCTTCTTTGAAGACGGGAGCGGGTTTCTTCTGCGAAGTGACCGCGACGGCTGGAGACATCTCTATACCTACGATCTCGAGGGAAACCCAAAACAGAGGCTGACCGATGGAGATTGGACGGTTACGGACATTTCCCTGGTGGACGAGGAGAATAAACGTGTTTTCTTTCACGCGAGAAAGGAAAAAACGGCAGAATCGCACATCTACAGCATAAACCTGGATGGAAGCGCCATGAAACGCCTGACGAATCTACCGGGATCTCACGATGGAGATATTTCCCCTGGCGGATCTTATATCATCGATCAATTCTCGAGCATTACGGAACCGGAACGAATGGACCTTCTTCGCTCCGATGGAACATTGGTCCGAAATATCGCGGACAGCCGCACGAGTGATTTGGAAGAATACCCCATCGGCAAAACAGAGCTTTTCGCGATAACCACCGAAGACGGCCGCTCGCTTCCGGCCAGATGGATTCTCCCCCCCGACTTCGATGAAAACGAAAGCTATCCTGTCCTGTTCACCATTTACGGCGGCCCTGGATCGAGCGACGTTTCGAACGAATATCCTTCCCTTTCCCATCTCTATCTCGCCCAGGAAGGGATTATCGTTTTTGCCATCGGCCACCGGGGATCCGGGCATTTCGGGAAAGAGGGAATGTCTCTGATGCACCGAAACCTGGGGAAATGGGAAATGTTCGACCTCATCCAGGGGGTCAAATGGCTCCGAAACAAATCTTTTGTCGACAGAAACAGGATCGGCATCACGGGCGGAAGTTACGGAGGATACACCACCTGCATGGCAATGACTTATGGAGCTGAGTTTTTCACCCACGGATACGCCCGTTCTTCGGTCACGGACTGGAGGCTTTACGATTCTGTGTACACGGAACGATATATGGATAAACCGGCGGATAATCCGGAAGGCTATGAATTCGGTGCAGTGATGACCCATGCGCACGGATTAAGAGGGATTCTTCACCTGTCCCACGGAAACCTGGACGACAATGTCCACATGCAAAACACAATTCAACTACTGGACAAATTTATGGATCTGGGAAAATCGACGTTCGGATTCATGCTTTATCCGGACCAGAAACACGGGACAAAAGAAAAGAAAAGAGAGCACGCCGACAGGCATTATATCGACTTCTGGTTCGACCATTTTCTGAACCGATAAGGAGGCACAAAGACTGGGCAAGTTCGAACGTATCACCGCATGTCCGGTGTGCTCCGGTTCTTCCTTGTCTCCTCACAAGAAAGGGACATTCGATACATCCGGGTTGAGCAAAGATCACATCAAGATTACGGACAGCGATTACGGCAAAATTTGGAACCTCGACCGGTGCGGCAGTTGCACGCACATCTTTGCCAACCCTTGTCCCAGCAAGGAATTCATTCAGTCCCTCTATGGGGGAACCGAGGACCCCCTTTATCAGGAAGAAGCCCGAGGAAGATCGAAAAATTTCAAAAGGATCCTCAAGGTCCTCGATCGAATTCATCCCGAAAAGGGAATCCTGTTCGATGTCGGAGCGGCAACAGGGATCCTGCTGGATGTTGCACGGAAGCAGGGATGGCGTGTCGAGGGCACCGAGACCAGCGCCTGGGCTGTTCGCACAGCCTGTGAAAAATATGGACTCAACATCACCGAAGGGCCGTTTGAAGAGGCTCGTTTGCCGGAAAACCGCTATTCTGTGGTTACCATGGTGGATTTCATCGAACACATTCCCGATCCTTTCGAGGCTGTTTCAATCGCCGAAAAAATCCTTTTGCCGGGAGGAACTCTCTGTCTTGTCACTCCTGATATCCATAGCCTGGCTGCAAAGATCATGGGATTGAAGTGGTGGCATTACCGGCCCGGTCACTTGGGATATTTTTCCAAAAAAAGCCTGGCAACTCTCGTTCAGAGAGCCGGTTTGCGTTTAATCAAAATGCGCAAATACAGCTGGACATTCAGCCTCCACTATCTACTCTCGAGAAGACCCGGCCTAAAACTTTTGTTGAAAAACCATATTTTGGCTTTTCTCTTCAAGAAAATTCCGATAAAATTGGCACTTCAAGATTCTTTCGAGATTTATGCCAGAAAAGAAAGTCAAAAATGAATCCATATTTTAGGGCCATGAGGCTGGAAAGGTGGCCCCGGAGTCTGGCTATCTTTTCGGGAATCGGAGCCTTCTTCTTTTTGTACCGGGAAACGATCCCATCCACACCGGTTTTGATATTGGCTTGGAAGTCCCTTTTCGCCTTTATTCTCACTTGGGGAATCTCCACCGCCAATTACATCATAAACGAAATTGCGGATGCCCCTTTCGATATTCATCACCCTTCGAAACGCCACCGACCCCTCGTGAAAGGCGAAATCAAAAAACCTCCTTTCCTTCTCTACGGGGTTATCATCAGTCTTCTCAGCCTTGTTTGCGCCTATTTCTTTTTTTCCTTCTCATTTTTCCTTTCCCTACTCTCTCTCCTCTTCGCCGGGTTCCTTTACAACATCAAGCCTATCCGGACAAAGGATATCCCTTTTTTGGATTCCATATCCGAATCCGCCAACAATCCCATCAGGTTTTTGATCGGCTGGTTCGCCTTTTCTTCTCCCCATCTTTTTCCTCCACTTTCCCTTTTATTATCTTGGTGGATTTTTGGCAATTTCCTCATGATATCGAAAAGGCTGTCGGAGTTTCGGTTGTTGAAGGATAAAGCGGAAAACTATAGGGCTTCTCTCAGCAAGTACACCATAAAGTCCTTAATCCTCGGTATCGTCGTGAGCGCGATCTTCTTTTTTATCGGATATTTTAGTTTTGCCCTTTCCTACGAACTCCAGACTTTTATTTACTTCTCTCCCTTTGTCTTTGTCTATTTTTTCCTGATCTTCTGGAGAACGCTCAAAGAGAAAGAAGTCATGGAAGAACCGGAAAGATTGCTGAAACACTACAAATTCGCGATATACACCCTTTTTGTCGCTTCGCTCTTCTTCGTCTCTTTCTTCATCGACCGGCTCGGGCAATAACACTACTGGATTTTCTCTTCTGGAACGGAGAAATCAACACCAGATATGAAACATCTCTTTTTCCATTGCTGAAAGCCAATACAAATCCTTTAGGTATTAGGGGAAATGAATGCTGCCCCGCATTATTCAAACTTGTTTTACCTGATAGAGTTATGGTAAATTAACAGCGTCCCAGACACGGGATGCTGTGATGGATATAGCAGAAATTACACTTAAACTCATCCTCGCCGTTGCCCTTGGGGGATTGATAGGTTTTGAAAGGGAATCGAGCCATAAACCGGCAGGGTTCCGGACAAACATACTGATCTGCTTGGGTGCAACCATGATGATGGTCTTTTCCCAGCTTGTGCTGCAAGGAAACGAAGGGAGCAGCGGCGACATGACCCGGATCGCCGCGGGCGTCATCACGGGAATCGGATTTATGGGCGCTGGCACGATCATCCAGTCTAAGGGGAGCATCGTAGGCTTGACATCTGCAGCGACTCTATGGGCCGTAGCCGGCCTGGGGTTGGTCATCGGCGGCGGGTATTATCTGATAGCCATCATATTCACGGGAATCATCATCCTCACGCTAGTCATTTTTCGTCAACTGGAATCACAACACCAGAAACGAACCCTCTTTCACTATCATCTCAAAACCAAATATTCCAGGGATATCCTGCTGAATATCAAGAAATTGGCTTTGCATGAAGGCATCAAGTTCAAAGAAATCTCCCATAAGGAAGAAGGGAATATCTTCACCATCGATTTTTCCTTTCCAGCAGCCGAGGAAAGGGAACAAAAATTCAAATGGAGTCTCCTTAATCTCGATGGAATCCTCGAGATAAAGATTGACTGAAGCAAATCTACTTCTTGCCACCACCAACCAGGGAAAAATAAATGAATTGATAACTCGCCTGGAAAGTCTTCCCCTTTTCATCTCATCCCTTCAAGAACTCCATTTCCCCCATGTTTTTCCGGAGGAAGGACAGACTTTTTTGGAAAACGCTCGGGGTAAGAGTCTCTATTACAGCCGATTCTGGGATAATCTGACTCTGGGAGAAGATTCAGGCCTGGAGATTGACTGCCTCGATGGCGCTCCCGGAGTTTATTCCTCAAGGTTCGCCGGGCCCGCTGCAAACGATGATGACAATATTCAAAAAGTTCTGCGACTCATGGACGAAGTCCCGACGGAAAATCGAACAGCCCGGTTTGTCTCTTGCATGGTTTTGTCCCGCAGGGGAAAAATCATCACGGAAATCCAAGAATATGCCCACGGTTTCATTACCACTCAAAAAAAGGGACAGGGAGGATTTGGGTACGATCCCATCTTTTTTTTCCCCCCGTTAAGCAAAACATTTGCCGAACTTACAGCGGATGAGAAAAATGAGATCAGCCATCGGGGGCGGGCTATGAATAAACTATGCGCATTTCTTCTCGAATACCTGTCCTGAATTATTCATAAAAGATATCGACCCCTCATTTTCTTTTCTAAAGTCCAAAATTTTATTCAAGACCAAAAACCGTATCGATATCTTTTCCCCCAGGCAGGCCAATCTCGCTGCATCGGCTTCCTCGCAACCCATTCGCGGTATAAATATACAGCTCCATGGGCCACTTCCTCGCCGCAACAGCAATCTTGTCTCGTGAATAATCCAGGACCCTGAATTATTCATAAAAGATATCGACCCCTCATTTTCTTTTCTAAAGTCCAAAATTTTATTCAAGACTAAAAACCGTATCGATATCTTTTCCCCTACAGGCAACCGATCGGAGGGAGGGAGGGGGGGTGTCCCCCTCTCCTACTCTTTCTTGGCTTTGGATTCCTGCCCGACCTTGATAAGCGGCTTGATCTTCAAGAATGTCTTTTCTCCTATCCCTTTGACTTTCATGATGTCTTCGATTTTGGAAAACTTTCCATTCTTTTCCCTGTAATCGACGATTCTCTGGGCCACCACCGCACCGATTTGCGGGAGGGTCTGGAGTTCTTTCACAGATGCCGAATTGATGTCGATTTTTTCTGCAGGGGCATCGTTTTGATAAGATGGGCTTGCCCATACAGACATCACGACAAAAGCCAGGAACAGGGGGAAAAAGAATCCTTTCGCCATAAAGTTTTTCATGTCGACCTCCTTTCTTCTCCTGTATATGCAATATCCGGGCCATGGCTCTAAAGAGTCAATTTATTTATTTTCAATGAGATAAAAATGATGTCGGAATAGAGTGGGAGCACTTGAGTTGACGGATATCCTTTCAGCCGACAACCCCCGTTTGCAGTGGAGTCCTCTAGGACCGGGGATGGCTCTTGCGGTAAACTTCCAATAGATGCTTGAGGTCCAGATGCGTGTACTTTTGTGTCGTCGCCAGGCTTTCGTGGCCGAGAAGTTCCTGGATCACCCTTAAATCCGCTCCCCGGCTCAAAAGATGGGAGGCAAAAGAGTGCCGGAGGGAATGCGGGCTTATTTTCCTGCGCAAAGCTGATCGCCGGATGTATTTGTCTACTGTTCGCTCTACCGATCTGGGGGATAATTTTTTGCCACGGTAGTTGAGGAACAGCGGAGTTTCATCCACCTTCCCTTTGTGTATCGATGCCCTCGCCCGCATATAGGAGCGGAGGCTCTCCTCGGCGATCCGTCCAAAGGGAACCAGCCGTTCTTTTTTCCCTTTTCCTCTGACACGGATCAAACGCTCACTGAATTTCATATCCTCGATCTCGATCCCGACAAGCTCGCTGACTCGGATCCCCGTTGCATAGAGAAGTTCCAGCATGGCCTTATCTCTAATGTCGAGAGGTTTGGACGTTCGGGGCAGATCCAAGAATTCCTGCATCTCTTCTTCCGAAAGAAAAGAAGGAATGGGCTTATCCTGTCTGGGAGTGGCAACGACTCTGGCAGGATTATCATCCATCCAGCCTTTTCTAACGCAAAACTGAAAAAATGAACGGATGGCCGCAAGTTTTCTTCCGATGGTGGATTTTTTCTCTCCCCGGTCATACAACACCGCCAAAAATCCTCTGAGCACGATATTATCTATCTCTTTCAGCGTTACCCTTTTTTCCTCGAGATATCGAGCCAGTTGAAGGAGATCGCTCCTGTAGCTGGCTATAGTGTGGGGAGAGGCATTTTTTTCATGTTTCAGATAGGCGACGAATCCATCAAGCTCTGCATCGAACATGGCAACAGTCTACTCTTCGCCTTCAGCTATGGGTTTTTTATAATTGCATTTTTCATCGCTACAATACAAATAGGACTTTTCTTTAAGCGGATTTTTTTTCAGAACAAAATGCCTCCCGCATTCCGGGCATAGTTGGGATACGGGTTCATCCCAGGTCGCAAATTTGCATTTGGGAAAATTGCTGCAACCGTAAAATATCTTCCCCTTACGGGTCTTTCTTCTTATCAGTGTGCCCTCACATTCCTGGGGACAACGAATGCCGGTATCCTTTGTTTCTTTTTTGATATATTTGCATTCGGGATAATTGGAACAGGCCGTGAAGGCCCCGTATTTTCCTTTGCGCACAACGAGTTGAGACCCGCATTCCGGACAGGTTTCATCCAACGGTTGTACTTCTTTTTTGATCAAACTCTCTTTAAAACGACATTCCGGATACCCGGAACAAGCCCGGAATCTGCCGTATTTTCCTTCTTTGATCACAAGCGGTTGCCCGCACTCCGGACAATTATCATCAACGGGAATCCCTGCTTTTTTTGTACTTTCCCCCTTCTCTGCCTCTTTCAAATCCTGTTCAAGAAGGGAGTGATAGGTCTTCAAGTAGGTCAACCACTCCTGTTTCCCCTCGCTTATGAGATCGAGTTCGGCTTCCAGGCGGGCTGTGAATTCGAACTCCATCAAATCCGGGAAATTTTTAATCAGATAATCCGTGACGAATAGCCCGAGATCGGAAGGGATAAATCGTCCCTTTTCCTTGAAGACATAGACTCGGCCTTGAAGCGTCGCTATGATCGGGGCATACGTGCTCGGACGTCCGATCCCCTTTGCCTCCAGTTCCTTGACCAGACTTCCTTCCGAATAACGCGGCGGAGGCTGGGTGAAATTTTGTTTGGATTCGATATCCAATAGTCTGAGCGTTTCCCCTTCTTTGGCTTTTGGGAGAATGTCTTCTTCTTTTTTCGATCGGGGATAAAGAGCGAGATACCCGTCAAACTGGAGCACCTCTCCCTTCGAAACGAACAGATACCGCCCAGCTTCGACCTGGAACTCCGTCTCCTCTACCAGGGCCGGGCTCATTTGGGTGGCGATAAATCTGTTCCATATCAATCGGTAAAGATTGTATTCATCTGTCTTCAAATAGGCCTTGACCAAATCGGGGGGGAGATCAAAAGATGTGGGGCGAATCGCTTCATGGGCGTCCTGTGCTTTCCTTTTGTTCTTGTAGGTCCTCGGTTTGCTCGGCAAATACTCCGGAGGAAATTGATTTTTTACGAATTCGCGGGCCGATTGGACGGCCACATCGGATATTCGGACAGAGTCCGTGCGCATATAGGTAATCAAGCCGGTCAATCCTCGCTCGCCGATCTCCAGGCCTTCATACAGCTTCTGCGCAACCGACATGGTCTTTCGGACAGGGAACCGGAGAAGGCGGAATCCATCCTGCTGGAGCGTGCTGGTGATATAGGGAGGGCTGGGATTTCTCTTTTTCTTTTTCACTTCGATATTTTTTAACAAAAACGGAAGGCTTCTGATCTCCTCAACCAAGGCAGAGGCGTTTTTTTCATCCCCGACCTTGATCTTTTTTCCGTCTTTCTTGGTCAAGCTCGCCTTGAATGACGGGGGAACGGAGGCTTCCAAATGAGCCGAGATCGTCCAATACTCCTCCGGCACAAAACCTTTGATCTCTTTTTCCCTTTCGCATATCAACCGCAAGGCGATGGACTGCACGCGTCCAGCACTCAACCCGCGGCCGACTTTTTCCCAGAGAAGCGGACTGATGAGATATCCGACAAGTCGATCCAGCAATCTTCTGGTCTGTTGGGCAAAGATTTTATCCATGTCGAGTTTCCCCAGATCTTGGAACGCTTCTTCGACAGCTGTTCGAGTGATCTCATGAGTCATGACCCGAAAAATGTTGCTGTTGTGTTTCTGGAGAATTTGGGCAAGGTGCCAGCAGATAGCCTCCCCCTCTCTATCCGGATCTGCCGCAAGCAGAATAGACTCGGCCTCCTTGGCAGCACTCTGGAGTTCCTTCACGACCGGCTTTCTTTCCGGGATTATATCGTATTCCGGTTGGAAATCTTTGGCGATATCGATCCCCAGCTTGCTTTTCGGCAAATCCCTGACATGCCCCATCGAGGCCTTCACCAGATAGCCTTCGCCCAGATAGCGATTGATCGTTTTCGCCTTGGCCGGTGATTCCACTATTACCAATTGTTTTGCCATCACAGCTTCCTCTGATATAATTTTCCCGGTCTTTGATCGACCAATTCTTTGAGTTCCAAACTCAAAAGAAGGGCAAGAGCCTCGGAAACAGACAGGTTGCTCTTCTCCACCAGTTCATCCACGGATGTCATCGCATCGGGCTGGAGAAGATCAAAGATCATTCTTTCTTCGCGACTTAGCGAGGGAAATGCCTTTGTCTTTTTTTTCTCCTTCGACAGTATCTCTTCCTTCAACGGGGAAGGAAGCTCTTCCACGACATCCTGCCAGTCACTCACGAGCTTTGCCCCATTTTTGATAAGCCAATTCGTCCCCTGGCTCAATTCCGATGTAATGTTTCCGGGGACTGCCATCACCTCTCTATTTTCTTCCAGGGCTAACCGAGCGGTAATGAGAGATCCGCTCCTCTTGGTTCCCTCAATGACGACCGTCCCTAGCGAAAGCCCGCTGATAATCCTGTTCCGGCAAGGAAAATGATATTTCAACGGGGGCGCCTCCAGCGAATACTCCGTGATAACGGCTCCGTTTCCCATTATTTTTTCACAAAGAGGGCGGTTTTCTTTCGGATAGATATTTGCGAGTCCCGAGCCAAGCACAGCGACCGTTTTTCCTCCCTTCAATGCTCCCCAATGGGAGATGGAGTCGATTCCGCGAGCTAATCCGCTGACGACAACCAGCCCTCTTTCAGAAAGATCGCGGGCAAGCCTTTCAGCCACAGCTCTTCCGTACGGGCTCGGTCTTCTGGCCCCGACTATCGAGACAGCCGGTTCTCGCAAAATATCGATATCTCCTGCAAAATAAAAGACGAGCGGCGGGTCGAATATTTCTCTCAAATAGGGCGGATAGCGCTCGTCTTCGATCGTCAGAACCGAATATCCAATTTTCTCCACCCGTTCGATCTCACGTTTTGCACGCTCCAACAAATCCGGAGAAGATAAGGCGTCGATAACCTCCTCCTCCAGCCCCAAAGCACGCAAAACCCTTTTCGAGCTGTGAAACACCTCGTTCGCGGACGAAAATTTCCGGGTGACGATCCTAGCCGATCTCAGGTTATCGGCTAGGATAAAATTTAAGGCAATCCAATATTTGAGCTCGTTTTCCAATTTTAACGTGCACAGGCAGAGGGGGGGATCGCGAAAACGGGGATATGGCTGTAGGAAATCACTTTTTCCGTGGTGCTTCCCAAAAAGAAACGCTCCAGTTTGCTTTGGACACATGTCGAGATCACGACCATATCCACCTTGTGCGCTTCTGCATAATCCACAATGCCGACAGCAGCGTTGATCGCTCTTGTCACATCCTCGGAAACAGGAATATCCTCCTTTTCCCGTTTCTCCCTCTGTTTGAGTCTTTTCAACACGGCGTCGAACATTTCATCCAACACTTTAGGCGTGAATTCATAATCATGCAGTTCGAGAACGTGAAGCAAAGTCAATCGAGAATCAAATCCTTTGGCCAGTTTCCAGGCAAAATCCCTTTCCGCTTCTTCTTGTCCGGAAAAATCCGTAGGGACCAATATTTTCTTGAATCGGGGTTTTCCAGATTTCTTTTTCGTCAGCAGAAGGGGAACCGATGAATTTCGAAGAACCTGATTGGCCACACTTCCGATAAACAGTTTCTCCACGGACGACAACCCTCTTCTACCCAGGACGATCAGATCCACATTTTCCTCTTCTGCCGTCTCAATAATCTTTTTCGCTGCATTCCCCTCTTTGATAAGAGTTTTGAATTCCACGTTTTTCGCCTTCTTCAGGGAATCGAACTTTTTCTGCGTTTCTTTTTTCACAAAGGCCACTCTTTTTGCCAACTCACCTTTCACGACCAGAGCCGCATCGTACAATGCCGGAGAGATGTCTGGGATCACATGGAGCGCTACGATCTTGGCCTTGAAGATTTCTGCAAAGGCACTAGCATACAAAAAAGCCTCCTTCGCTTCATCAGAAAAGTCGGTCGGCCAGAGTATTTTCTTAATGAATTTTGCCATTTTCATCTCCTTATATTGTATGCGGTTTCGAAGTTACGCCTATTTTAACAGGAAAAACGAAAAACACAAGGGCGATCAGTTTCCGAGCAGGATCGAACCATGGGAATAAAAAAGCCCGGCAACTGCCCCCGTCATCAAACAGGCCAGAGTGGCTGCCAGCAGGGCTTTGAAAGCAACCCGGGATAGGTCTTTATATTTTTCAGGAACCAGGGCTCCGATTCCTCCCACGAAAATTGCCAGGGAAGCAATGTGCGCGAAACCACATAATGCATAGGACGCGATGATCGCAGACCTGGGATGCAAAAGAATCCCCCGCTCCAGCAACAGGGATAGATGCTGGTAAGACACCACCTCGGTCGCAACCGTCCTCTCGCCGATCAGCTTGGCCACTTCAAGGGCATCAGAGGGAGGAACCCCGAGAACGAGAGTGAACGGATAGGCCACATAACCCAATATCGATTTGAAGGACCACTCGAAATCGATATTGAACCAGCCGTTCACCACGCCGCCGAAAGCGCCGAATATAAGGTCTAGCAAAGCCAAAATTCCAAGAAAAGCGATCAACAGAACGACGATTCCGCCCAGCAGCCGGAGTCCACTCCAGGCCCCGTTGATCACGGCCATTATCAGATTCTCCTCTTTCTCGTAATGAGGCTTTATGTCCAAACCGAGGGTGGTAGGAACTTCGGTTTCCGGGACGATGAGCTTAGCCATGACCACGGCTGCGGGAGCGGAAAGAAAGGAGGCGGATATCAAATGCCCCGCGATAAAGGGAAGCTGTCCCTGGAGAAACATCACATATATGGCCAATACCGTGGAAGCGATCGTTCCCATTGCCGCCGAAAGGATCGTGGTCAGTTCGGAACGCGTCATTTCTGCAAGATGGGGTTTGATAATCAAGGCAGACTCGACCCCGACGAAAATATTGCTGGAAGCGCACAGAGATTCTGCCCCGCTTATCCTCATCAACCTCGTAAATACGAAAGCAAAACCTCTGATGATTAAAGGCATGATCTTCAGATAATACAATGCTCCGACCAGGGCAGCGAAAAAAATGATCGTGGGCAGGCCCTGGAAAGCGAGAAAATTTCCGAGTGACGTTTCACCGTATTCATTCGTCGTGCCGAGGGGAAGAGCCAGGCGCCCGAACAGGAATTTGGTTCCCTCGCTCGCTGTATCCAGTACGCCGATCACCGCGTTGTTGACTAAAAGAAAAAACTTCGATCCGACAGGCACGACAAAAATAAAAAACGCGATAATCAACTGGATCCCTATCCCCCAGAAAACCACCCTCCAATTGACGAGCCTTCGATTTTCCGAGCAAACCCAGGCAAAAAAAGCCAAAAAGCAAATCCCCAAGAAGCTGACAAGGTTGTAGATATCCATGCTTTGTCCGATCCTTTCTTTTATCGAGAAATCAATACTGGAGCACGACGATTTTCTGCCGGGATCTGTGTCCCTTCAAGATCTTGACTCGGGAAGGAGGAAGATTGAAATTGGAAGCGAGGACAGCGATCGCTTCCTTGTTGGCTTTTCCCTCAGAAGGGGGCGAAATGACATGGAGTTTGTATGCCCTTTCTCCGATTTTTTTCAATTCCTGTTTGCGGGATCCGGGATGCACTTTCACATTCAAGAATATGTTTTTATCAGAACTCACCTGTGCCTGTCCTGTCATTCAAAACATCAGAGTCTGTTCTCTCAACAACTGATGGGCATACAGATAAAGCGATTTGACTAAAAAAGTGTCTAAAAACACAAGAATCAGAATCACGATCATCGGGCTTAAGTCGATCCCGCCGAATTTGTGCGGGGGAACGAATCTTCTTACGGGTTTCAGAACGGGTTCGGTCAAATGATACAGGATTACAGAAACAGAATACAGAGAAGGGATACGCACCCAAGAAAGAATAACCCGAAAGATCAACACCCACATGGAAATCAAAAGCACGACATCGAGGATTTTCGAAACCGCGATCAGGAAATTGGCGAAAAAAATCATTCCCCTATTATTTTCCCGTATTTATCGAATAGCTTTTTTAGCTGTTCCTTTGTGACGATATAACCGCTGATATAAAGAGAAAGATTGGGGCGGCGCGAATCATTGGATTTCAGCAGTATGTACTCCCTTATCAGGCCATTTTTTTCTCGCGGCGGGATATTGATCTCTATCTCGGCCTCGTTTCCCGAAGGGATCCGGAGTTCGGAGGTAACGGCCTTTCCCTTATGGGAGTAGGTGGCATCCCTATGCGAAAAAGACACTCTCAGTTCCCGCTCCCCTCTATTCCTGATCACGGCTTTTGCCAGAATAGGCTCATCTTCGAGAATCAAGCCGGAGTCGACGCTGTAGCGGTCGAGATCGATGCGCGGGGCGGGTGGAACCTCGATCGTGGCAGATATCGACAACTGTTTTACAGGCTGGCTCCGGTCGTTCGTTTCGACATAAACATATTTGGTGATTTCCCCTTCGTAACCTCGAGAATTCAGGGTGATCTTCAATTCCCCTTTTTCTCCCGGTTCGACATTCTTCTCCGAAACCAAGGCAGCGGCACACCCGCATGAGGTCCTAACCCTCTTGACAATAAGGGGAGCATCTCCCTTGTTATCGAAAACAAAAACATGGGTTTTGACCTGTCCTTCCTTTACATTGCCGAAATCCCACGATTCTTCCTGAAATTTCAGCGATGGACCCTCTCTGGCCCCGAGAAGCCCGAGGCTTGAAGCACAAAAAAGCGCCAGCATCAGGATTTTGGCGGATTTGACGATAAATTGCCTTATTTCCATGTCCTTTTCCTTTTCGTTTTTATCAATATTATAACCTATATATAAAACGACGCAACTCTGTTTTATGATTTCTCATAAGGAATTCAGATCTACGTCTGATGTTTTCCATATCCTCCTCCAACTCCACAGAGGGAAAACATTCCGATGGCCCTAAGTTTAGTCGATATTCAGAACGGAAATATCGGGTAAATTTCTTCTATTGATCCACAAGGAGAATATCCGGGCCGAAATTCGAGCGGCCCGAAGACATTCTTGACAGCTTTAGTACCCCTCTTCTATAATCAAGATGAGGTGAATCGATCGAGAAAACAACATTATATAAAAAGAGCCGTCGCTTTTGCTGCTCTTTCTTCATTCCTCTTTTTTTCCCCAATAAATAATGCCGCAGGTCAGGATGCCGTCATCAAATTGAAGGTCGTGGCGGAACAGGCAAACATCCGCCTGGAACCCGATATCTCCAGCATCATCATACGCCAGGTTCCGCAGGGAACCATTTTAAATGCCACCGAAAAAAGGGAGGACTGGTTCGCGGTCCTGATCACGCCGAAAGAAGGAACGACCGTCTCTGGTTATGTGCACGAAAGCCTGGTTATCTTGATCGAGCCCATCCCCGAAAAAATTATTCCGCCAAAAGAAAAAGAAGAGGCAAAACCGGTCCACATCCCCCAAACGATCGAACCGGATGAACCGCGTGAAAAATCCCCATTCCAATGGACTCTTGCCGTCTTGGCAGGAGGGAATTATCTCAGCGGGGGAGATTTCAACAGGGGAATCATAGGGATTGCCGATTTATACCAGGACATTCTCGGAGCCGGAGGAGAAGGAGAGGTCGAGCCTGTTCACCTAGGATATGTTTTCGGCATGGATGTCACATTCTCCCTGTCCGATTCGCTATCCTGGGGAATCCGGGCAGAACACTTCCAGGGGAAAAATGAAAGCGAGGTAGACTATTCGCAAGGCTTGTCGTCCTCTGCTCTCCTCATTCAACCGAATCTCCAGGCCACTCCTATTAACTTGTTCCTTTCCTACACTCCGGCACCCTATCTGTATGTCAAGGGCGGCATCTCATACACCTTTGCGCGATGCTCATACACATATCGTCTCGAAAGTGACGAGCTTATCCAGCAAAGGGAAGGGAAAGCCACCGCCGGAGGGGCAGGATTGTCGGGAAGCCTGGGTTTCATACGACACCTTTCTTCCAGCCTGAGCTTTTTTGCGGAAATCGCAGGCCGCTATGCAACGATAAAAGGATTCAAAGGGAACGAAGAGTTCCAGGATTCCACGGGAGCTAGTTCAGCGGAAAAAGGCAGGCTCTATCTCGCTCAAATGCAGATTCTTGCGGACAGAACTCACCCGGTTCTGTTTATCCGGGAAACGAGGCCTAACGAAGCAGGAATCATCTCTGCCGAAGAAGCCAGGGTCGATCTCTCGGGGGTGAGTGTCGTGTTCGGACTCCGCTTCCATTTTTAGCCTGAATCATTTATGATCCTTCTTTGCCGTTACCGCAATCATGACTTGCAAATAATACGGACGCCAGCCTGTGCAGAAGGGGATGAATTTCGGATTGGCCGTTTATCGGAAATGAATATATTGGGGTGAAGGCCCGAGGCAAACTCGATTCCCCTTGATCGGGATCTCATTCCCATCCCTGTTCTCGACCTTCAAAATGGGCAGGGAGAACGCATACTCGACCGGAGGACCCGGCGTCCAGCAAACAGCCAATAGCTTCGCTTGGGCACGGAAAAAAAACAGGAACGCATCGGAATGAGGAACTCTTTTTTCAAAACAGCTTCCCTCGAGGCGCTCAGCCAAAGCTCTCATGGCAAAAAACCCGGGACGTCTCCGCCACTTCTCAGGGCGGCTGTCGATGAGTCCGTAACCCGGTGCAACGAGCTGCCACCAGTATATGCGATCCACAAATCCCGTTGCCAAAGAAAGGACGAAATAGCGAACCAAATAATCCGCTTGTTCTTCTTCCGAAACATTCATTCTTCCCACAGCCGGAGAATATTTCCCTGTACCAGCAATCGGCCAGTTCATTTCGGTTATCCAAATTCTTCGGCTTTCCTTCAGGCAGGAATCCAGGATAGCCTTTAGCAAGGCAATTTTTCGGGGTGTATCCCAACCGAACTGGGTGTTCTCCGGTGCCCCCGCTCGGTCAACATAGAGCAATGAAGAAACCTCGTCGAAATGGATCTTCTTCAGGACTACGGGATACAGATGGAACTCAAAATCGATAACGGCCGGCCCCATAATTTCGACTCTGTGTTCTTTTGCGAGCGAAACCGATGGTTCCGCAAGCTTCAGATATTCCCGGTAATCCCAGACGCCCCATTTTGTCCTGTTCCACGCATGACCTATTTCGAAAAGAGTACAATACGGCTTCAACAGGGAAAAGGCCTCGTCAAGAAAACGCTCCCAGGATTCCGGTTTTCTCACATCTTCCCTGCGCTGGAGCAAACTAACGATGACGTCAAAACCTTTTTCTTTGATTTGTCCGATAAAATCCTCATAAAAATCCAGATTGTTCCTTTCCCAAGAAGGAATGCGGACCAACGTGTTCCGGATTCCCAATTGTTCCAGGCAGTCTGACACCTCTTCATTTCTCCGCACGATGGGAGATACCGAGATGCCAAAGGGACGATGCAGCCGGAAGGGCGTTTTGTGCATGTTTTTGTTATATTTTCGGTATCGGGATAAAACAGGGACGACCTTCCGAACATTGGAAACGAAGAGGGAAAAATAGCCAGGTGCGAACCGGAAGTGGTACAAGAACCGGTCTTTTTTTGGCGCTACGTTATGAGGCTGGTCAGCGTAAGGATTCCATTTAAAATCTTCGTCTATCAAACCAGACTCCTAGAATTAACCTCCCCTGCTCGGGTAAAGTTTTTTTTCAATCCAACGCGCCATGTGTAGGTTTTTTTGCTCAATCTATACCACACCCAAGCCCATTTTTTCACTTTTTCTGATGCAAAATACTCGGCAAGGAAAAGTCTTTGGCAGGCATCGGGGACACCGAGCCGCGTGAGGTTTTTGATCCTCTTCAAAACACCCAGTCTCTTCTTCACGCGGATTCGATTGGTATCGACTAAAAAAAAATCATATTCATCGCGTTTGTTTTTTTTTACCAACACATTTCCGTCGGAGAGATCCCGGTGGAGTATCCCCTTTTCATGGCAGCATCTCAGGTGGTTAGCCAGGGAGCGCACTAGCAATCCCAGCTCATCCGAAATAAGCTTGCGGAAAAGAGATCGAATTTCTTCGCCTCCTTTTTCGAGAACGGAAAAATAAATGCTCTCTTCGATGAAAGGAGTTCTGCATTTCTCCAGATAGGCAACGGGAAGTGGAGTCGGAAGGTTCTTTTCCAAAAGAGCAACTCCACCCCACCAAGCCTTCTTTGCTTTGGAGGGCAAGAATATCGTTTTGACTCTGTTAAAACCCTTTGTGATAAATTCCTTGACGACAATATCTTCATATTTTCCCTCGGAAGAAGGAAAAGGGACCAGGCGGATTCGATTGCGGCCGTACATGAGAATTGGATGCGAATTTTCCTCGAGAACACCCTCGATCCGGTTAAGTTTTTTCAAGAAATCTGGCCGGCAGAATTCCGGATTTATGCGCCCGCTAAAGGATTCCAAGACAAGGGACTTCCCGAACTTTTTATGCTGGGGTTTCACATCGGGTAAAATAACACCCCACATCCATCTCTGTCAATCTGACCCCGATCATTGACTCGAGGATTGCTATCATATATCATATGTTACACTGGATTGAACCGATGACCATAAATCCAAAAATTCTTAACATCCTTGCCTGCCCGCAATGCAAAACAGATGTCAAGCTCACGTCTGACGAGAAAGGTTTGAAGTGTGTCACTTGTCACAGGGTCTACCCGATAAAAGAAGACATTCCCATCATGCTCATCGATGAGGCCTCCATTGAACCAGACAGAGAAACCAAAGACTGACTCTCTGCGATAAAAAAAGTCCTGTTGATCCGGCTGAGGCGAATAGGGGATATCGTTATGACTACCCCTGCTTTAACAGCATTGCGAGAGGGGCTTCCATCAGCCCGCATAAGAGAAAGATACCATGCCGCCATCGACCTTCATGGGGGACCGACAGCCGCTCTTCTCACTGTCTGCACAAGAGCGGAACGCAAGATCGGCTATAAGATCAAGTACAAAAGCGTAATCAATAACACCTGACTCCCCCGCGGCAGCAAAACCGGGCACCTACACAGCGTAGAAAACCACATCAATTTGGTAAAGGCTCTAGGTATCGAGGTCGCCGCCTTACCGCCTCTATCACTGCCCGAACCCCTGGAATCGGAAAAAAGGAAAGTTCGCGATTTTTTCAAAGCAACAATCTTCAAGGATACGGAGTTGTCGTTTTCCATATCGGGGCAGGAAATGAATTCCGAGAATGGGGAATCCCCAAGCGGACGATCACTCCCGAAGAAATCCATGCCGCCTGTGTTCCTTTTCTCTGAATTATTTATTTGACAATGATTCCCCGTTCCTTGAATATATACCCTTGAAATCGATGAAAAATCCTTCGCTGAATCTGCCAAAGGACCTGTCATTCTATATCTGGTTTTTTATCGTCTGTTATCTGCTTTTTTCCATGGTTTCTATCACGCTCATCCAAACCGCTCTTTCGATGGCATTCCTTTTCTGGCTTTTTTGGCTCATAAAACAAAAGCGTTGGCCCCGATTTCCCGCATTTTTCTGGCCTCTCATTCTCTATTGCGTGCTTTCCCTCCTCTCCTCTCTTCTGTCTGTCAATCCAAAAATCAGCCTTATCGACAGCCGTGAACTTTTGCTCTTCCTTGTCGTTCCGATAACATTCTCGGCCATCTATTCGGAAAAGAGTTTGAAGAGAGCCAATTTTGTCCTTCTCCTTTCCGCATGTGTCAGTGCCTTATACTCTATTGTCGATTTTCTCTTTTTCGTACAGACAGGTGAGAGAATCACGGGTTTTATGGGGCATTGGATGACCCAGGCAGGACTCCTGCTCTTGTTTTGCTCTTTTGCCCTCGGCTCCTTTTTGCTTTCCAGGGAGAAATCCAGATTTCTATGGGCAATTGGCTTTGCTCTGGGTACCATAGCTCTGGTGCTGACTCTCACGCGAAGCGCCTGGATCGGGCTTGCCATATCCGCCACTGTTGTCCTGGCCTTTTACAAACCCAAATCCCTGATTCTCATTCCTATCGTCATTTCCTTGTTTTTTCTGCTCAGTCCCCAGCAAATAAAGAGAAGAGCCCTCAGCATCTTCAGCAAAAGGCAGTATTCCAACACCCAGAGAATAGAGTATTTCCATGCAGGTATTCAAATTATCAAAGAAAATCCTTTTTTCGGAACCGGACCCAATACGGTCGAGATGGTTTTTCAGAATCCAAAATACGGACTTTCGGAACTTGCCAAGAGAAACGTGCATCTTCACAGCAACATCATCCAGATCGGAGCGGAAAGAGGAATTCCAGCGCTGGTGGCATGGTTGATCTTTATGGGATGGGCATTTTTCTCTCTGATGAGGCGTTCTCGCGATAAGAACCAGTTTGCGCGGCCGATAGCTGTCGGTGCCCTGGCTGCCCTGGCTGGCCTATTCACGGCGGGTTTCTTTGAATACAACTTCGGAGATTCCGAGGTCACGGTTCTCTTTCTCTATCTCATCACCATCCCATTCGCTCTGGCGGAAATAAAGAGAACAGAGTCGAGGCCGGATTGAAAAAGAAAAAGATACTGTTTTTTCTTCTCGGTCTCATCGGGATCTATTCCCTCTGGCTTGGCATCGAGATCACTCGATTCCGAACCTACGGGGAACCGGAATCGGGACAAAATCCCCTGGAGATTCAGGGTTCTTACCATATTCATACCATCCATTCAGATGGAAGAAAAACCCCGGAAAGAATTGCAGAGTTGGCATCCCGCTCTTTTCTCGACTTCATAATTCTTTGTGATCACGGGGCCCCGAATCTTGAATCCCTGGCAACGGCAGGCTGGAAGCAGGGGGTTCTCGTCCTGGCCGGTTCCGAACTCTCCGTAAGCCGCGGCCATCTTGTCGCCCTCGGCTTCCAATCCCCGGAATCTAGATTTTCGCAAATTGCTGAAAACGCCGCGTACCAGATAAAAGCCCTCGGGGGGCTTTCCATCATTGCCCACCCCTATTCCAAGGTCTCTTGGTCCTGGGGAAAATCCATCGGATATGACGGACTGGAAATTATAAACGCTAACACCATTTTGAAATCCAGCCTCTTCCAGCTTGTCTCTCTGCTGCCTTCTATCCTGATAAAACCTGAGTATCCTTTGTTAAAAATGCTCGAACGGCCGGAAAAAAATCTGAAAAAATGGGATGAGATCAACCGCTCCCATCCGACTTTTGGATTTTTCAGTGTGGATGCTCACCTCTTGTATAAAGCTCTTGTTCCTCTCCTTCAACTCCACATTCTTCTGAACGAGCCGCTTTCCGGGGAATTCGACCTCGCTTCTCGTCAGGTCGTATCAGCCCTGCGGCAGGGCCGGTTTTACAATGCAATAGATGCCGCCGCCCGTGCCGACGGATTTCGTTTCTGGGCCCAGAATGGCCAAAAAAGAATTCTTATGGGAGAAAGAGCCTCCATCGATCCTCCCTCTGCTCTCCATATTCAGGCTGGATTTCCCTTTGCCAGCGAAGTCCGCCTTATCCATAATGGCAAAAAGATCATGACATCGGGAGAAAAAAACATCGTTTATCAACCCGTTGAAGCAGGATTTTATAGAGTAGAAGTCTATCTAAAGGAGAGGACTCCTCTTAGCAAAGATATTCCATGGATCTTGTCCAATCCCATCTTTTTCGGGGAGAAAAACCTATGATAAAAATCAATCCTCAAAAAATGACTCGTTATATCAGGGGGTTCCGGAACAAACGCGTTCTGGTGCTCGGCGATTTGATGATGGATAAATACATCTGGGGCCACGTCTCCCGCATCTCTCCCGAAGCACCCATCCCGGTGGTGGAGGCCAAAAAAGACACTTCCTGTTTGGGAGGGGCCGGAAATGTCGGGCATAACCTCCGTACCCTTGGAGCTTTACCGATTCTCATCGGAGTTGTGGGAAGGGATAAGGAAGGAGACTGGATCCGAAAAACCGCATCTGACAGCCGGGGAATTTTCGTAAGCAAAAAAAGACCCACAACCGTCAAAACCCGCGTTATCGCGCATCACCAGCATGTTGTCCGGGTCGACCTGGAGGAAAAAACTCCCATATCCCCTCAACTGGAGGAGAAAATTCACCGGTTCATCCGGCAGGAAAAGTTCGATGCGCTGATCATCTCCGACTACAATAAGGGACTTATTACAGAGTCTCTGCTTCGAAAAATCCTGCCATTCGCCGAACAAAATAAAATCCCTGTGTGTGTAGATCCGAAGGTCGAACATTTCCTCTCCTTTTCTCCGATAACCTTGATCACTCCCAATCACCTGGAAGCGGAAAAATTGGTTCACCACGACTGCCGGAGCGACAAAGAGGTGGAAAAAGCAGGAGAAAGCATTTTCTCCAATATTTCAACCAAGTACCTGATTCTCAAAAGAGGGGAGCAGGGACTCAGCGTATTCGAAAAGGGGAAAAAACCCATTCATGTTCCTACCCTCGCCCATGAAGTCTACGATGTTACCGGGGCTGGAGACACGGTCATCGCTGTCTCGAGCCTGGCCCTTATTGCAGGGGCATCGATCCAGGAGGCAGCCATGCTCGCCAATGTCGCTGCGGGTATCGTGGTCGGAAAGTTGGGGACTGCCACCCTCACCGCAGATGAGTTGATCGCCGCCCTCAAACCTTGAAAACCTCCCTTCTTGAACATATTTCACGCATCCCTATTTTTTCCGATCGGCTCATAATTTGAAGTTGCCACAACGGGCGATCGGCACCGACGCAGACGCAGCAAAATCGGCCCGCCCGTGGGGAAAAAGCCAACCCGCCCCACCCCAACGAATGGCATAAAAAGTCTAAACAGCAGTTTTTGAAAAAATGGGATCGGCCTTCCCGCAGGGGAAAAAAGGCCGATGCATTTTATTGAGAGATATGATATTTTAACTTTTCGAAAAAATGATAGGCATCGGCATTTTTTATGAATAATTCAGACTAGAGGTGTTGGCGCCAGTATTCCACCAGCTCCTCCAGCGACCGTTCGATCGGGATTTCTGGCTTCCACCCGACTTGCTCCCTGATCTTTTTGTTATCTCCCACGAGCCGCGGAATCTCGACCTTCCTCAACTTTTGCGTATCCAGCCGGATGGAAATGTTTTCTTTCGTGAAGGATAGAAGCAATTCCAGTATCTTGTTCAGGGAGTAGGACACTCCGGAGCACACATTATACACCTCGCCGGATTTCCCTTTTTCGACTAGGCTTACGTAGGCCCGCACGACATCGCGAACGTCGGTAAAATCTCTTTCGACGGATATGTCTCCGGTATGAATTTCCGGATCGCTCATTCGTTGCTCGATACGAGCGATCTGCCAGGCCCAATCGGAGCAGACGAAATCCGCACTCTGCCCGGGGCCCGTATGAGGGAAGGATCGGGCGATAACGATGTTCAATTTTTCAACGCGCGTGTAAAAATCGCATAAAATCTCCCCGCTCCACTTGGTATAGGCGTATGGGTTCATAGCCGACACCTGAGACTCTTCCGTAAGGGGACCTTCCGAAACCGATTCAGTCCCGTAGATATCGGAAGAGCTGACAAAAACGATCCGGGCATGCGGAGAAAACTTCCGGACCGCCTCAAAAATATTCAGGGTTCCGATTAAATTGGTTTCTAGGGTTTCATGGCGCTTGTTCCAGGAATGCCGGACATTGGAAACGGCAGCAAGGTGAAAGATCCAATCCGGCTTGATCTTTTGGATGCTTGCAAAGACATCCTTTTCCGATCGTATGTCCAGATAAAAAATTCGATCTCCGGACAAGATCTCCGGCACCACAGGATACGCGGTCCCCCAAATGTTATGCCCGAGCGGATTCAAGCACTCCCGGAGATAACGGCCGACAAAGCCGGTCGCCCCGGTGATGAAAATATTCAAACTAGATCCTTTCCCTCCAGAATTCCAGCAAATCCTGCAGCGATTTGTTTAAAGAAATGAGGGGTTCCCATCCCGTCAAACTTTTGAATTTGGTGCTATCCGCCAAAAGGACCGGAACATCCGATGGCCTCAAGCGCTCCGGGTCTACCTCGATTTTCACATCGACCCCGCTTAGGGTAAGCAACATGTCCAGGATCTCCTTCATGGAATAGGTTTTCCCTGTTCCCAGGTTATAGACCTCACCCTCCTCGCCTTTTTCCAGGCACAACCAGTAGGCACGGACCATATCCCGCACATCCGTAAAATCCCTCCTGGCTTCCAAGTTCCCCACATGGATAACAGGTTCTCTTTTTTTCTTTTCGATCTCCACGATCTGTTTGGCAAAATTGGAACAGATGAAAACCTCCCCCCTACGGGGACCGGTATGATTGAATCCCCGTGTCCGGATGACCTTCAAGCCATAGCTTCGGAAATACTGCCAACCGAGCATGTCCTGAGCCACCTTGGACACGGCATAAGGACTGAGAGGCCTGAGAGGATTGGTTTCTTTCATCGGGACCTCATCCGAGTTGACATGTCCGTATTCTTCGCTGGAGCCGGCGATCTGAATTTTCGGAGTCAGCCCAAGGCTGAGAACGGCTTCGAAAAGATTGATCTGACCGATAGCATTAATCGCAAAGGTTTCTGCCGGGCATTTCCATGACGTGGGAACGAAGCTCTGGGCGGCAAGATGAAAAATCCGGTCGGGCTGGACTTCGGCCAGGCATTTTTCGATCGAGGTCATATCTTTGAGATCGGCTTCCACAAGCCGCACACGGTCTTGGATATGAAGGATATTTTCCATCCTGCTCCGCCAGCGAATCATCCCGAAAACCTGCGCATCGCGATGGCATGACAGGATATAATCGGCCAGATGACTTCCGGCGAAACCAGTGATCCCGGTGATTAGAACATTCATTTTCCCTCCAATTAAGAAAGGAGCCTCATTCCCGTTTTGCGTAGTATTTTGTGTAGAACTCCTGGAATTCTTTGCTTTTCGCTTTGATCTTGGTCCACCATTCCGGATTATCCCGATACCAACGGACTGTGAAAGCCAGAGCTTCCTCAAAGTTGTTTATCGGCTTCCATCCAAGCGCGTGGATCTTTCTGCAATCCAGGGCATATCTCTTATCATGACCCAAGCGGTCGCTCACGAATTTGATAAGGCTCTCCGGCTTTTCCAATAGATCCAGAATCCTTTTGGTTATATCTATATTTTTCACCTCGTTATTGGCGCCGACATTGTAGACCTCTCCAAACTCTCCCCTGTGCAAAACCACATCGATAGCCCGGCAATTGTCCTCCACATACAGCCAGTCCCTGACATTCGTTCCTTTCCCATATAGAGGCAGTGTTTTGTTTTCCAGTGCGTTGGTGACAAAAAGCGGTATGAACTTTTCCGGGTATTGATAGGGTCCGAAATTGTTGGAGGGTCTGAGGATAATGATGGGGAGTCCGTATGTAACGGTGTACGAAAAAGCCAGCCGGTCTGCCCCGGCTTTGCTCGCTGCATACGGAGAGGAAGGATTCAATGGATCCGCTTCGTTGAAAAATCCCCGGTCCAGGCTCCCATAGACTTCATCGGTGGACACATGAACGAAAAACTCGATATTTGCGTTTCGCATGGCCTCGAACAGGACAAAGCTTCCGAAGACATCGGTCAGCACAAATTCACCGGCATCCATGATGGACCTGTCCACATGAGTCTCGGCGGCGAAGTGCACCACGCCATCCACTCTCTCATAGATCTTTTGCACAAGGTCCTTATCCCGGATATCGCCGTGGACGAATTCATACCTCGGGTCGGTTTCCAGGTCCTTTAAATTATCCAGGTTTCCGGCATACGTGAGCTTATCGATATTGACGATCCGGCAGTCCTGGAAATTACCCAGGACATAGCGGATGAAATTGCTTCCGATAAATCCGGCCCCCCCCGTGATCAGCAAAGTTTTGCCTTTTATATCGCGAATATCAGCCATCTTTTCTCTTCCAATCGTAGGGGATTTCGTTGTCGTGAGGATCCAACCGGAACTCATCGGGATTATCATAATCATATCGTTCCGTGGGGATATTCACGATTATGGCTTCCTCCGGGCTGACACACATCCATCCATGGTAGACCCCCCGCGGGATCTGTACGAGCAAAGGATTGTGTAAACCGAGGTAGAACTGGCCGATCTTTTCGAAGGTCGGGGAATGTTCCCTCGCATCATACAAAACCAGCTTGATCATTCCCTGGATACACGTTACGTTGTCAGTCTGCTCCTTATGCAGATGCCAGGCTTTGACGACGCCCGGATAGGTCGTGGTCATATAGACCTGACCGAATTGGAGGAACAACTCATCGTCGTTTCGAAGAATCTCCATCAGCCTTCCCCTCTCATCCGGTATCACCCGCAATTTTTTTATCCTCACTCCCTCGATCATTTTTTCCTCCGGAAAGAATCCAGGCTATTTTATTCCTATTTCGCTCTTGTCGCCGACCATGAATCGGAACACAGAAGGCTTTGGAGGACACCTGAAGATCTTTACTTCTCTCCCGATCAGGCTCTCATCGATCCGGCTTCCCACGTCGATGATCTCGCTTTTTTCCAGAACGATACTGTGTTCGATTTCCGTATTGACGATCCTGCAATCGTTCTGTATGGAGGTAGATGGACCTATATATGAATCGATGACTTCCGAATTTTCTCCGATAATCGCCGGTCCCCGTATAATGCTGCTTTTCACGACAACGCCCTTTTCGAGAACCACCTGACCGTTGATCCTGGAGGCGCTATCCACTTGACCTTTATTGCTGCCTGAAACCGTTTCCAGGATCAAACGATTGGCTTCGAGGATGTCTTCGATCTTTCCCGTGTCCTTCCACCATCCCGTAACCAGATGAGGCTGGACATCGAATCCGTGTTCGACGAGATATTGGATCGCATCCGTGATTTCCAGCTCATTCCGCCAGGAAGGCTTGATGGCCTTCACCGCTTCGAAAATATGCGCATCGAACATGTACACACCGACAAGAGCCAGATTGCTCGCGGGCTTTTTTGGCTTTTCGACCAGCCTCACAACCCGGCCTCCTTCCAGCTCCGCCACCCCGAACATCTGGGGATTCGGAACTTCCGTCAGAAGGATGAGCGAATTCGGTTTTTTCTGCTTGAATTCCTCCACAAGAGAAGTGATTCCGCTTTTAAGGATGTTGTCTCCAAGATACATCACAAAAGGCTCCCCATTCAGAAACCTTTCCGAAATCTTCACCGCATGGGCCAATCCCAGAGGCGCATCCTGTTCGATGTAGCTGATATTCAATCCCCAGCGGGATCCGTCTCCGGTGGCCTGCATGATTTCTTCCTTGGTATCACCCACGATGATCCCGATTTCCGAAATACCTGCTTCCTTGAGAGACTCGATCCCATAGAACAGGACAGGCTTGTTGGCCACGGGAACAAGCTGCTTAGCCTGGGTGAATGTCAAAGGCCGCAGCCGGGTCCCTTTTCCACCGCTTAGGATCAATCCTTTCATGCTAAAATCCAAAGCCTCCTAATGAGTCCGTCGTTTTACCGATATTTCCCAATTCGAAGGAGAACCGGAACTGGGTCTCGGGTTTATCGCGAAAATAGAATATCTTAAGTTCCCCTTTAAAATCAATACATTGATAGTGATAGACCAGGGCAACCGCCGAGTACAGCATCTGCCCTTCGATAATATTGAAATCCAGATCGAATTGAGCTTCGAGCGAAAGCGCAGGAATTTTTGCCCCCCCGAAAAAACCGATCTGGTGCCGTCTCATACGGGAGAATTCCACATAAGGGCTTACGCTTTTGTACCAGTTCACCTTCAGGAAAAGGGGATCTGTTATGTTTCCTAAGTTGGCCCCGAGCCGGAGTGCCGAGAACGTTTTATAATAGGGATTGTAAGAGGCAGAAAAATCCAGGCTGTAGCGGTTTGAGGGATAAAACCGAAAATACCCGTTTATGTCCGAAAACTGGGGAGGCCCTCCATTGACGAGCTGGTTGCCCAGCGGGCTGTTCTCCGGATCGAAGTAATAGGTCTGATACAATCCCAACGTACAAATCTCTCTGGGCATATTGTTTTGTTTTATCAGGAAATGATTGACAAGACCATATCGGGCATAGTGGTTGATATAAAAAAAGCGTTGGGCGATGATTCTATCCGAGACGGAAACCGGGCTGTCATACCGGTAGACAAAAGTGGGCTCGATCACGTGTTTAAGCATAGGTTCGTTTTGAGCATCATAAAATACTCTTGAGACGTAAGGTCCGCTTAATTCCAGGTTAATGGAATAGTTAAGGCCGAGGATCGGGTCGTTCACTACCTGTTTCGTCCCAGGAGCGTAACTGTTGAAATAATAGGTGAAATTGGAGGACAAAGAGGAATTGAGTGTCAGCCAGGGAATCGAAGTAAAAGGAACCGTGATAGTCGGGCTGAAAGCCAGGTTCTGTGACTGGCGCTGCCTGTCATTTTCAAAATCGGTTTCCCAACCGTATTCCCAGTTATCGAAAACAGAGGCGAAGGAAAAATAGATCGGAGAAACGATCCTCATTTTGGTCGAAGTGAAACCGATTTGGGGGGTGTTCTTGCGAATGATGGAATTATCCGACTGGGCATAATAGGTTTCGAACCGCGAAACGCGCAAATTGAAATTGTAGTAGGACCAGGCCCTGGAGATATAGATTTGAGATCGCCGGTTGGAAACCACAGCCCGCCTGAAATCGTTATCGAATTCTCTCAAAAAATCATAAGAGCTCTGGTAATCCACATCCGCCACGATATTGAAGTTATTGAGTAAAGTCTGGTTATGTTTGAAGCGAACGATATAGGCATTTTCCGGAGACTCGGCCGGCGCCCTATCATTGAATTGAAAATAGTATAAATTCAGCAAACCCCCTGTTCCCTCAGAAAAAAGATACCGATACTCGAGTCCGCCGCCCATTCCTCTATCCCCGAAATAGTCAAAATTGAAGGTTGCATCCATATTTCTTTTTATGGCCCAGTAAAAACCCTGAGAAAAGTAGGCCCCTTTCTGTCCGGAAAATCCGGCTTGCGGCATCAAAAAGCCCGTAGCCCTATCTCGATCCAGGGGATAACGCAAATAGGGGAGATAAAAGACCGGGATCTTTTTGATCCGGAAAACAGCGTTCCACATCTCCATGTAATCGTCTCTTTTGAAATTCGCACGGGAACAGGAAAATTTCCAGCGGGGAACGGGTTGGGCACAGGTCGTTATGCTCGCTTTTTTGAATCCATAAAGATCCTGGCTTTTTCTTTCGATGGACTGGGCCTGGTAAAAGATCGTGGGTTGTATCATGCCGTAGACATCTTTGAGTTCTCCCTGTGTAGAATCCAGATTGAAACGGATCTCCTCACATCTCACATTTTCATCCGGCGAGATGATCACCACATGTCCCCAGGCAAATACATCTTTGGTCTCGACATCCACTTCCGCTCCATCCGCCAAAAGGATGATTTCCTGGTAGTGCACTTCCACGTTCCCGGTGGCAGAAATGAGGTCACCGTTTTTTTCCCAGAATCGGGCGATCACGGTGATATTTGCAGAGGAAAATTGTGTCTGTTGTCCCAGTAGAAAGACCTGCGTTAAAAAAATGAAAAGGAAAAGCAGGGCTATCGGCTTGGATTTAGGCATAAAGCATGATCTCTTTCTAAACGAAAAATGTAACACACCTTCTCTCTGGAATCAACCCGTTCTCTGCCGGCTCAGGCATTTCCATCTCCTTGATCCAAAAGGTTTTATTGGGGCTTTTAGAAATGGCTTCGCTCCCAGGAAGATTTCTTACGTCATTCCATCACCACCCCATTGTCTTGACTCCGTGATACGAACCTATGATAATAACCAAGAAATGCATGGGAACAAGCGCCGCTGGACGATTGAAACAAAAAAATTGATCTCTTTGAGTTCCCTAGGACTTATGCTGCCTTCCTCGATCGCGGTGGGGATCCTTTTTGGATATATCCTGGACAAGGCATTGGGAACGCAGCCATGGATGCTGATCGTTTTTTTCATTCTCGGAACAGCATCCGGCATCATCAGCCTTTTGCGGGGGGTCAACCGGCTCGACGAAAGGGAAAATGGGGATAAAAAAGAGAATAACAACGGAGATTGACATGCAGGCAAATGAGGATTCTCTCGAAAAAAAGATCCTTAAGCGAATTCCCCGGGAAGTCATGGGCTTGTCCTTCCTCATGGGCATAGCGGCAACATTCCTGTTCGATGTCTGGTCAGGATTTTTTATCCTGGCCGGTGGAGCCATCTCCGCCATAAACTTTATCTGGCTCCATCAATCCTTAGCCAGCGCACTGCTCAAAGAAAAAAGAGAGGCCCTGAAGATTTCAGCCCTGGTTTTCGGCCTCAGGCTCATATTGATTCTTGCCATCTTTTTTATTATAATCTTTTTCTTTTCAAAGAAAATCATTGCCTTTGCAGCAGGATTTTCAACGGTAGTGATAGTCCTTTTGTTAGAAGCCCTGATTGTTATGCCCAAACTGAAAACATGGAAGAGTTAGAACACAGCTTATTTCTCGTTGAGTTTATCAACAAGTTACTCAGCAAACCTCTGGCATCCCTTCTTGCGCTTTTAGGAATCGAAGTTCACAATCCTGAGCACTTTATCCCGGATTACGTTGTCATGAGCGTGATCGCGGCGGGATTGCTGATCCTGTTCTTCTCCCTTTCAGCCAAAACTCCTCGGCTCATCCCTTCCAAACTTCAGAATGTACTCGAACTCATTATCCAATTTTTCGAGAACCTGCTGACAGACCTGATCGGGAAAGACGGAAAAAAATACTTGCCCCTGGTTGGAACCGTGGGCTTGTTTATCCTGGTCTGCAATCTCATGGGCCTTGTCCCCGGATTCATGTCACCCACCAGCAAACTCAATGTTACGGCGGGATGCGCCCTGACGGTCTTCCTTTATTATCACTGGCAGGGAGTCAAATCCCAGGGTTTGTTTAAATATCTCAAGCACTTTATGGGGCCGATACCGCTTCTGGCTCCGTTGATGGTACCGATCGAATTGATCAGTCATTTTTCCCGGCCCCTTTCTCTGTCTATGCGACTTTTCGGAAATATCTTTGCCGAAGAATTGCTCATTTTGATCATGGCATCCATCATACCTTTTTTGCTCCCCCTTCCCTTTATGGCCATCGCCATAATAACGGCAATCGTGCAAGCTTATGTTTTTGTCCTGCTGAGCTGTATCTATATTGCCGGAGCCGTGGCTCATGAAGAGGAACATTAATATATTAGGAGGAAGAATTTGGCAAAATATTTTAAACCTTTTATGATCCTATCCCTGTTTATGTTCCTGATGAGCATGCCCCTTTTGGCGCAGACGGAAAGAACGTTCAATCCCCAGACGGGTTCTATATTCAAGCTGGCGATCATTGTCGCTGGAGCCGTCATCACGCTGGCCGCGGCTGCCGGAGCCTTCTGTCAGGCCAAGGCCATCAGCAGTGCCTGCGAAGGCATTTCACGCAATCCTGCATCCGCCCCGCACATCCGATTCCTGGTTCTCTTAGGGCTCGTTTTGATCGAGACTCTCGTCATCTACGCCCTGTTCATCGCCATATTTATCGTCATGATCCAATGGGGCAACTACTTCTTGAAGTGATCTAAAGCCAAAGAGACCTATGAAATTTCCGGTCTTCGATATCATCAAGACCACTACGCAAAGATTTCATCGGGACAGGAGTGGAAATTTTGCCATTACCATCTCCTATTTCGCGCTCATGTGTTCGATCCCTCTTGCAGCCCTTTTCGCCTATGCCACCACAAAAATCTTAGGAAGCTCAGAACTCGCAGTCCGGAGTCTCGATATTTTTTCCGAAGAATTCTTTGCCCAGCTGGACCCATATTTCTTCGAAAGAGTCCAAGAGCTTTCCCAAAACATCACCAATCTGGGATGGTTCGGGCTGGCAGGTTCTTTTATCGCTGCGAGTTTTTTGTTCTCCAACCTGATCTATTCTATCAACTTCATCTTCAAAGCAGCATATCAAAAATCCTTTTTCTACAACCGTCTGATGGAGTACCTGATCATGTTCGTTATCGGGATCATCATGCTGATATCTTTGTCGATCACTGCTATATGGACAGCCCTCCACCGCACGATCCAAGAAAGCCCATTTGTGGCCAATCATATCAATCCGGAAATCGTGTCCCTGATCGACAACTTTCTCGTGCAGTACCTCCTGCCTTTTATGCTGACTTTTTTGGTGCTGTTTTCTCTCTACAAATTTATTCCGGAGATCAAGGTTTATACCAAGGCAGCCGTGATCGCCGCTGCTATCGGTGCCATTCTTTGGGAGGTCTTCAAGAGGATATTCGCCTTTTACGTCGCTCACTTTTCAGCGATAGGAATCGTCCTGGATAGGCTAATGAAGGGGACTCTGACCTCGATCATCTTTTTTCTGCTCTGGCTCTCTTTCTCGATGGTCATTCTCCTCTGGGGCGCCGAATTGGCCGCCGTGCTCAATGAACGCATCCATAAAAGGATGGAAACAAATGCCTGAAAAAAAAACCGGGATTATCCACTTATCCGCGCTGGCGAAAAAACTGGGTTGTCCTTATGAAGGCAGGGGAACGACGATCATATCCGGTGTGTCGAGCCTGGAAGAAGCACGCACGGGAGATCTGGTTTTCTTGGCCCAGCGAAAATTTCGAAACAAACTGGAACAGACAAAAGCCTCCGCCGCGATCATTCCCCCCGATGAACCGTTCGACCGCATCCCGGTAATAAGATCCTCTAATCCCCAGCTTGCCTTCATCGAAGCCGTCGGAATTTTTTTCCAGCCCTCAAAGCCAGCACCGGGAATCCACCCCCTCGCATACATCTCTCCCACGGCCAGAATCGGAAAGGATGTATCTATCGGGGCATTCACTTGTATCGGCGATGAGGTGGAAATCGGAAATCATACCATTGTGTTTCCCTCTGTGGCGATCTATCCCCGCACCAAGGTGGGGTGCAACTGCATCATCCATGCCCATGTCTCTATCCGGGAGGATTTATCTATCGGGAATCGCGTCATCATCCATAACGGAGTCGTGATCGGCTCCGATGGATTCGGGTACATCCAGGACAACAATAAGACCCACATAAAAATTCCGCAAAAAGGGACCGTAGTCATAGAGGATGACGTGGAGGTCGGGGCAAACACCACCATAGACCGCGCTTCCCTGGGAATGACGATCATACGCAAGGGAACAAAAATCGATAATCTGGTTCAAATCGCCCACAACGTTGAAATCGGCCCCGATACTATCCTGATCGCCCAGACCGGGATTGCAGGAAGCTCGAAAATCGGAAAAAAGGTCATAGCCGGGGGGCAAGTGGGAATCGCCGATCACATCGCGATCGGCGACAATGTCATTATCGCTGCCAAGAGCGGCGTCACAAAAAATGTCCCTGCCGGATCCATGGTTGCGGGCATCCCCCATCTCGATATACGGGAATGGCGAAAAGCCTGGGTGGCCATCCCCCAGCTCTACGATCTGTTGAAAGATATCAAGAAACTCAAGAAAAAGATCGAAAAGCTCGAAAAAGAACAAGAATAAAAAGGCATAAAAAATCTTAACAGCTGTTTTTTTTAAAAAATGGACTCGGCATTTTTATGAATAATTCAGGTTCCTGGATTATTCACGAGTCGAGATTGCTGCAGCGGCAAGGAAGCAGCTCATGAAGCTGTAGTGAACTACAGCGAGTGGGCTGCGACGAAGCCGATGTGGTAAGATAGGCTCGCCCGGAGGGTAAAAAGACCGATGCATAATAAAAATGTGTTAAAATTTGGTTTTATTACAAATAAATGAAGGCATCGGCATTTTGATGAATAATTCAGGATAGGTAATCCGTTATTGCCAGTGCCGCTGCCACGCCCGTCCCCACAGCCGTAGCCATTTGTTCAGGACACGCATCGGTTACATCCCCTGCGGCAAAAAGCCCTGGCAGGCGTGTGGACATATTTTTTTTGACTTTGATCTCTCCCCACTCGTTGAGATCCACGAGTTTATCCACAATTTGACTGTTAGGGATAGTTCCGATGGATATAAACAGGCCATCGATCTCCAATTCCGAAGTCCTGTCGTCCTGAACATCATGGAGAGAAACGGATTCCAAACGTCCGTCTCCGTTTATTGTATCCACGACAGTATTCCAGAGCACCGTTATCTTGGGATTTTCAAACGCCCGTTCCTGCAATATTTTTTCAGCGCGGAGCTGATCGCGTCGGTGAATTATTTTGACCTCCCGGCAAAACCGTGTCAGGAAGAGGGCTTCGGTCAGTGCCCAATCCCCTCCGCCGACTACCGCAACGGTTTTATCCAGGAAAAAGGCCCCATCACAGGTGGCACAGTAGGAAACCCCACGCCCGGTCAAGGTGTCTTCCCCGCGAACACCCAATTTGCGGTGGGTGGACCCCGTGGCGACAAGGACGGCCTTTGTTTTATAATCCTCCTTGCTCCCGCGGACCCGCCATAGCCTGGCCTCCTTGAGGATCTCTTTTATATCATCCCGGACGATCTCGGCACCGAACTTATCCGCTTGTTTTCGTATGTCCTCCATCAGTCGGGCTGGAGCGATCCCATCAGGAAAACCAGGGTAATTCTCTATGAAATCCGTGAGGAGAATCTGGCCTCCGGGTACCGCTCTTTCGCAAACGATCGTGTCTAGCCTTGCCCGGCCCGCATAAATGGCCGCTGCCAAACCGGCCGGGCCGGCCCCGATAATGACGACATCGCAGAATCTATTCATTTTTTCCCGGCTTTCGCATCTTTATTTATTTCCAGAGCACGTCGATAAAGCTTCGCATACTTTTTGGCCGCATGATCCCAGGAGAAATTTTCCTTCATCCCCTCAGCTAAAATCCTTTTCCACATCTCGGTTTTTTTATAATATTTCAATGCTTCCTTCAAAGCCCTGAGCAAGGCCGAAGAGGAATACTCCTTGAAGACGAATCCGTTCCCCTTCGAAGTGTCCGGACAGAAAGGATGAACGGTTTCCTCCAGGCCCCCTGTCGCCCTCACCACGGGCACCGTGGCATACCGGAAGCTGCAGAGCTGGTTCAACCCGCAGGGTTCGTACAGCGAGGGGATCAAGAATATATCCGATCCCGCTGTAATCTTGTGCGCCAATGCCGGATTCATCTCCAGTCTCACAGCCACTTTATCCGGGTATTTTCTTTGTATCTCGATAAACTGATTTTCGTACTGCTCTTCCCCGCGCCCGAGGATGACCAAAACCATTTCCAAGCGCACAAGCTCGTCCATGGCCTCGAGCAGAATATCAAAACCCTTGTGAGACCGCATGTAGGATGCAATCCCGATAACCGGAGATTCCGTATGGATCGGCAGTCCGAATTCCTTGATCAGATCCAGTTTGCAAATTTTTTTCCCTTCCAGGTCCGGAAAGGAATAATTGGCAGCGATAAAAGGATCCGTCTCAGGGTTCCATACGTCGTAGTCGATTCCGTTGCGGATGGCAAAAAAGACATCTCTGCGGTTGCGGAGAATCTCATCCAAACCCAGCCCGTGTTTTTTTGTGAGGATTTCCCTCCTGTATGTGGAACTCACTGTATTGAGAACATCGGCATACATAATCCCGGCTTTTAAGAAATTGAATCTCCCGGAAGGCGAAATGTGCCGGGAGGTAAAATATTTCAAATTGAGTCCTGTTAGCAACAGGGAATCGGGAGGATAATTTCCCTGATAGGCAATGTTGTGCAGGGTCACAACTGTAGCTGTGTCTCGAAAAAATCTTTTATTCCTGTAGAGTGTCCTGAGAAAAACCGGAATCAGGGCCGCAGGCCAATTGTTGCAGTGGATGATGTCGGCTTTCATTCTTCTTTTGTGAAGGAATTCAAGCACGGCTTTGTCGAAGAATATGAACCTTTCATCGTTATCCAAATATTCGTTCGTTCCTGTTCCGTATATCTGATCTCTCCAGAAATATTTGGGGTTATCGATGAAATAAATTTCGCACTCTCCCTGTTCCCCTTTGAATACGCGTGCTTTGGTTTTTCTATCTCCGAGATGAACGGTGAGGTTGGATTCGACCAATTCCAAGGAAAGGGAATCGATCTCCGGTCTTCTGTACCTAGGCATAAAAAGAGAAACATCCATGCCCAAAGAAGAAAGATGCTTGGGGAGAGAGAAGGCCACATCTGCCATCTCCCCCAATTTGGCATAGGGTGACGCTTCTGCCGAAACGAACGCCACCTTGAAATTATTTTTCATCAAGGAAAATTATGATAATCCTGCCTTATCCAAAAGTCAAATCTCCTTCTCTCTCAGTTATCAGCCTAGACTCCTCGATATTTCGGACTTTAGACGAGGAAAGAGGGATCACCGAAGATTCGGCTAGCCCCAGCGCAGCTTTTCTTTTAGGAGGTCAAAATAATTCCTGCGCGGAGAGGATACAAGCCTAAGCTTGAGCCCGCTCTGACAAACCGCGAGGGTATCGTCTCTTTTCATCAACTCTCCCCTCTGGCCGTCAATGGTGAGATAGACTTCCTCTCCTCCCGTAAGGAGCTGGACCTTCACCTCGGATTCAGAAGAAATGACCATCGGCCGGAAAGATAATGTATGAGGACATATAGGTGTGAGGATCATCGCCGGAATGTACGGTTGAATAATCGGACCTCCCGCCGACAGGGAATAGGCGGTAGAACCTGTAGGCGTTGATATGATCAATCCATCCGCTCTCGTTACCGCGATTTCTTCGCCATCGATCCAGATCGCGCACCGAATCATCCTGGCTAAGGCTCCTTTGTTGATCACCACATCATTCAGGCAGTAGTAGGTACTTTGCTTTGTCTTGGCCTGCAGCATCTGTCTCAAGCTGACGATTTTTTCGTTCCCCTCAAGGTAAGAATCCAGGGTCAAAAACATCTCGCCAAGAGGAACTTCCGTGAGAAAACCCAGGGCACCAAGGTTTATCCCGACAACAGGAACATCCTTCTGGGCTGCAAGATGAGCTATGCTCAACAGCGTTCCGTCTCCGCCAAGAACCACGATAAAATCGACTTTTTCAGGGATATCTTCACGCTTCACGCCATCCTGTCTCCCGACCTTTTCCGCAGCCACCTCTTCCAGAACACTGGTAATACCCTTTTCATCGAAATACGCGATCAAATCCTTCAACAGCGTAGCCACATCAGGAGCATGGGGTTTAATAACGAATCCAACCTGATCAATTTTTCTCATTCCCGACGGCCTCCTCTATTTTATTCATCAAAAGGTCTGGCTTCAAAGCCGGCCGATGCACCGACCACTGGATAAAAAATTCCTGATTTCCCTTTTGCCCCCGGACAGATGACCTGGCCAGCCCAAGAGTATGGAATCCCATATTTTCCGCTCCTGCGATCATCCGGACCAGTACATCTTCATGCAAGCGGGAGTCACGGACAACCCCTTTTTTGCCGACTTGACCTTTACCGACTTCGAACTGAGGTTTTATCAATGCCACCAGCACTCCGTCCCCGATAAAGCGGCGAACTGCGGGAAGAACCTTGAGCAGAGAAATAAAAGAAAGATCGGCGGTTACGATATCCAAGGAGTCTGAAAAATCACGTTTCTCCAGATACCGGGCATTTTTTTCGATCATTTCTACCCGGGAATCCCCCCTCAAGCGATAGTCCAACTGCCTCGTATCGACATCCACCGCATAAACCTTTTTGGCTCCCTTCTGGAGCAGGCAATCGGTAAATCCGCCCGTGGAAGATCCCAAATCCGCGGCAATTTTGCCTGTGACGGAAATTCCCAGGGCATCCAGCGCTTCTGCCAGTTTAAGCCCTCCCCGGCTCACAAAGGGCATCTTCTCCTTTACGATTATTTCCAGTCCGGAATCCACCTTCTGTCCCGGTTTCTGGATCCTCCCCCCGTCGGAAAAAACACGTCCGGCCATGATTAATGCCTGGGCTTTCTGGCGGCTATCTGCCAATCCCTGATCGACGACGACTTTATCCGCTCTTTCCTTCATCCGGCTCTCCAAGAAAATCCTTACATCCACATATCTGCGAGGCCAGTGAACTTTCCGACATTCCCGTGGAACCCAGGAAGACGGTCCAATCTTTCAATCATTTTTCGACTTGTAGAAATTCCTGATCTTTCTCATAAGACCTTCGACATCGAGACCATAAATCTCTTTGATCTGTTGGACCTTGCCCAATGGATAGATCTCGATAGGAATGCCGATGTTTTTAAACCGGATATCGAACATCTCATGCCTATCCAAAAGATCCCGAACTATGCTGCCGAATCCCCCCGGGCTCACCGCTTCTTCGATCGTAATGATCGTTTTCCCAGACCGGGCAAAATCGAGGATCAATTCTTCATCCAGCGGTTTAGCGAATCTCGCGTTCACGACCGTCAGGCTGATCCCCTCCTCCTCGAGCCGGTTTGCAGCCTCCAAACCCGGATAAACCATGCTACCCAAAGCGAGCAGCAGATCTTTTCCTTCTTTTAAGACTTCACTTTTTCCGAGAGGGATATCCTTCGGCGATTCATCTATCGGAACTCCCAATCCTTTGCCTTTGGGAAAACGGATTGCTACAGGATGAGCATAGGATAATGCGGAATGCAGCATGTGCCTTAATTCGTTTTCGTCCTTCGGGGCCATGACGATCATATTCGGCAGGTGCCCGAGATAGACGATGTCGTTGATTCCTTGATGGGTGGGACCATCATCGGGTACGATCCCTGCGCGATCGAGGGCAAAAACGATGGGGATATCCATCAAACACACGTCATGGTAGAGTTGGTCATATGCTCTCTGAAGAAATGTGGAATAGATCGCTACAAAAGGCTTATAGCCGCCCAAAGACAACCCTGTGGCAAAATCCACGGCATGCGGCTCAGCGATCCCGACATCGAAGAATCTTTCTGGATATTTTTCGCCGAAAGATTTTAATCCTGTTCCATCGGGCATGGCCGCAGTGATCGCCACCACTTTTTCGTCCTCTTTTGCAATGTCCAGCATCGTCTTCCCGAAAACAGCGGAGTAGGTGGGCCTTTTATCCGCGTTTATCGGTTTTCCCGTTGCAATATCGAACGGAGAAGCGCTGTGAAACTGCGCAGGATTGCTCTGCGCGGGATAGTAGCCTTTTCCTTTTTTGGTAACACAATGGATCAGAACAGGCCCGCCGTGGGACTTGGCTTCCTCGAAAACTTCGATCAATGATCCGATGCTGTGTCCCTGGACCGGACCGATATATCGAATTCCCAGCTCTTCGAAAACGAGCCCGGGGAAAAACACCTTTTTAAAGGCGTCCTCCACGCCTTTGGCAACCTTTATCATCGGTTTTCCGAATGCCGGTATGTTTTTCAGGATGGACTTGACGCCATCTTTTATCCGCAGATAGTGTTGGCCCGAAACGAGATAGGAAAGATATTTGGACATGGCTCCCACATTGGGAGAAATGGACATCTCATTGTAGTTCAACACGATAATGAGCTTTTCCCGGTGATGGCCGATCTGGTTCAATGCTTCCCAGGCCATTCCGCCCGTCAAACTGCCGTCACCCACGACAGCAATGACCTCGTGATTTCCCCCCTTTTTGTCACGGGCGACAGCCATTCCCATAGCTGCCGACAGCGCAGTGGAGGCGTGCCCTGTGTTATAAACATCATATTCGCTTTCATCCCGGCAGGGAAATCCGTAAAGACCATTGAACTGCCTGAGCGTGTGAAACTTGTCCTTCCTCCCCGTTACGATCTTGTGGGCATAACATTGATGCCCCACATCCCAGATAATCTTATCCTTTGGAGGTTGAAACACGAAATTCAAGGCTAGCGTGAGCTCCACGACTCCCAGATTCGGAGACAGGTGCCCACCTGTTTTTGAAACGGTTTCAAGGATCAGGGCTCTAATTTCTGCCGCCAGACTGGAAAGGTCCTTGGAAGATAATTTTTTCACATCTTCCGGACTGGCGATCTTATCGAGAATTCTACTCATTTTTTTCCAGCTCCAAAAGTCGCGATGCGAGAAAGCGCAATTCTTCCGATTCGAGCCCGGCAGAGTCGATGGCTTCTTGGGCGGACCGGACATGCTGCTTCAACATTTTTTTTGCCTCTTCCTCTCCGTAAAAGGTTGCCGCATTCGGATGCTGGAAGGGATCCTGGGCAGAGAATTGTCCGGAGTCCAAAATGTCATCCCTGATCTGAAAAGCCAGCCCTATATTATTCCCGTATTCTGTCATGGCCCGGATTTCATCAGCAGAAGCGCCGGCCAGAAGGGGCCCCACTTTAACGGAAACGCAGATCAGCTGCCCTGTTTTTTTCACCATTAGACTTTGCAGGTCCTCTTCGGAAAGACTGTCCAGTTTAAGCGTGATATCCAGCAGTTGTCCTCCAATCATGCCTCGGGCTCCCGCACTTTGGGCGATCTCCTTGACCAAACGCTCTTTTCTCTCAAACGCCGATGCATCCCAAGGGGCTGAGGCAAGAACCTCGAAGGCCAGCGTTAGCAGGCTGTCTCCGACAAGCAGTGCGATATCTTCGCCAAAAACTTTGTGGCAGGAAGGTTTTCCCCTGCGGAAATCGTCATCATCCATCATAGGCAGGTCGTCGTGGACAAGAGAGTAATTATGAATCAATTCCAAGGCACATCCGAAGGGAAGGATAAGATCCTGGGCAAGTCCGAAACACTCCCCGGACGAGATGGCAAGCAGCGGCCTGAACCTTTTTCCTCCGGATAAGACAGCGTACCGCATGGCTTTGACCAGGGGGTTCTCCTCGTCCGGCAAAAGGCGGTTCAAGTATTGTTCGACTGCGTCTTTTTTCAACCGGAGCTTATTGCGCACGTCCATCTTCGCCTAAAATGGGAGGCTGTTGTTGTCATCGGAATCGGGAGGGGTTTCATCTTTCGCGATATCGAATGCTTCCTCTCTCACTTCTCCCTTTTCATCCTTAAGGAGGATTTCAATTTTTTTCTCCGCTTTTTCCAATTCTCCCCTCAAGAATCTCGCCAGCTTGACTCCTTTTTCGAACAGTTTTAAGGATTCATTTAAGGCAAGTCCTCCTTTTTCCAATTTTTCGACGATATCTTCCAGTTCGGCCAAGGACTTCTCAAAACCCGTTTCGCTCATATTTCCTCCTCCCCTTTATTCCTCTCCTTTTGAAGGCGGGATCCGATAAGGCGATCTTTATCGATCTTCTGAACCTGCGCCGCAAATTCTCCCTTGAAAAAAGAAACCGTTACTTCTTCTCCCTCATCGACATCTCCGATTCCCTTAACGAGCGTCGATCCCGAATCTTTCCAACAAACCGTGTATCCTTTCTTAAGTATATTCAACGGGCTGAGATTGTCGAGCTCTGCAGACAGCCTTTCCCAGGTTCCATGAAAATTTTGGAGAAGACGTCTGACTGCAGAGGACATCTTTTCTTCCGATATTTCCACTTTAGACCTTGATAGAACGATTCTCTGAACTAGGGCCTGGATGACATTTTTTGCACGCGTTTCGAATTCATCGAGCTGTTGAACCAGGTTGAATAACCGGACTTTGAAGTTCTGAAATGCCTGGTGGTGGAGCAGGTTCCCCACCTCGTGCTTTTTCTCTTGGATGGAAAACCGGACATGATGGAAAATTCTTTTTTCGAGATTTTCGATGCGTTCGAGGAAGGATTGCTCTTTTTCGATAACCATCTCCGCCGCCGCCGACGGCGTGGACGCTCTAATGTCCGCAACAAAATCAGCGATGGTAAAATCGATCTCATGGCCGACTGCGGATATGATCGGAACAGGGCATCGATAAATAGCTCTCGCTACTTTTTCTTCATTGAATGCCCACAAATCTTCTAACGATCCCCCTCCCCGGCCGATTATGATGACATCGATGTCATCGAGGCTTCCCAGATACTCTATTCCTTCCACGATCTCATCGCCGGCCCCTTCCCCCTGAACTTTAGCCGGATAAATCACAATATGAAGATGGGCAAATCGTCTTTCCAGCGTCTTGATAATATCAATAATAGCTGCTCCCCTGGGGGAAGTCACGACCCCCACTTTTTTGGGAAGAAGCGGAATTTTTTTCTTGATATCCGGATCGAACAATCCTTCGCTCTTCAGTTTTTCCTTCAATTGTTCGAAGGCCAGTTGAAGCGCTCCCCTTCCTTTCGGTTCGACACCCTCGACATACAGCTGGTAATGGCCTCTCTGTTCATAGACCGAAACCTGTCCTTTGCAGATCACCTGAAGGCCGCTTTCCAGATCAAAAGGGACACGGGCAGCGCTGGAACGCCACATGACACAATTGAGAGCACTCTTGGGATCTTTCAGCGTAAAATACAGGTGGCCGGAATGGGCCTTTTTGAAATCGGCGATTTCACCTTCAACCCAGACGATCGGAAATTCCCTTTCCAGCGTATACTTGATAAGCCGTGTGATTTCAGAAACAGTGTAGATCTTTTCCTGTTTCTCAGCAAGATTCATCTTCCTGGCTTTCCTCTATAAGCATTACCCGTTTGATAGATATCGCTTTCCCGGTTTGTGTATCGATTTCGATAAAAACGGATGATAAAATCAGACCCAACTTTCCAGGCTCGAAGCGTTGGGGTCGTGAAGTCAAAAATCTCTGGATCGCCTGCTCCTTTTTCAGCCCGATCACGGATTCACGCCCCCCGACCATCCCCACATCTGTAATAAAGGCCGTGCCCTGGGGAAGAATTCTTTCATCGGCTGTGGGAACATGCGTGTGGGTTCCGATAACGGCCGACACCCTGCCATCGAGATACCATCCCATAGCCTGTTTTTCCGAGGTGGCCTCGGCATGAAAATCTACGATTGTAATAACAGCTCCATTCCCTTTTTCCAACGACATAAGCACTCGATCGGCTGCTCGAAAAGGACAATCGATCGGTTCCATGAATACTCTGCCTTGAAGATTGAGCACGGCTACCGTAAATCCCTCTTTCGTCTCAAAGGAATATGATCCTTTTCCGGGATTGGGTGACGGGTAATTGGCAGGCCGGAGCAACCGCGGTTCTTGATCCAGATATTCGACGGCATCCCTTTTATCCCAGATGTGATTTCCAGAGGTCAAAACATCCACCTGGGCGAGCAGTTGACGACAGATGTCAGGAGTGATACCGATGCCGCCGGCCGCATTCTCCCCGTTGGCAATGACAAGAGAAGGCGAATATTTCTCCAAAAGGACCGGAAGGAACTTTTTCAGGGCCCGTCTTCCAGGTCTCCCGATAATATCTCCCAGGAACAAAAATCCGTATCTATCGCGCATACTCCACAGCCCTCATCTCCCGGATAACGGTCACCTTGATCTGACCCGGATAATCCAATTCTTCTTTTATCTTCTGCGCGATCTCTTTTGCCGCAAGGGAGGCTTTGTCATCCGAAATCTTCTGGCTCTCGACGATAATCCTGATCTCTCTTCCCGCTTGGAGAGCGAAGGATTTGGCTACGCCTTCATAGGAGTTCGCAATCTCCTCCAATTTTTCGAGTCTTTTGACGTAGGCTTCCAAAAGTTCCCGGCGAGCTCCGGGTCTCGCTGCAGAAAGCGTGTCGGCAGCTTGAACCAAAACCGCTTCGATGGAAGGAAAATCGACATCCCTGTGGTGAGAAGCTATGGCCTGGATTACAGTTTCTTTTTCCCCATATTTTTTTGTGAGTTCGACACTCAGTTCCGTATGGGTTCCCTCCACTTCTTTATCCACGGCTTTTCCGATGTCATGGAGGAGTCCGGCCCTCATGGCAACATTGGCATCCAATCCTAACTCTGTTGCCATGATGGTAGCAAGGTAAGCGACCTCCTTGGAATGTTGAAGAACATTCTGCCCATAACTGGTTCTGTATTTCAATTTTCCGAGAAGCTTTATCAACTCGGGATGAACATTCTGAACCCGGAGTTCAAGGACGACGGATTCCCCTTCCTGTTTGACCTTCTCTTCCAGCTCCTTTTTGACAGTCTCCACGACTTCTTCGATCCGGGCGGGATGTATTCTTCCATCGACGACTAACTTTTCGATGGCTAAACGGGCCATCTCTCTCCTGATCGGATCAAAGCTGGAAAGGATCACCGCTTCGGGCGTATCATCTACGATGATGTCTACGCCCGTAGCCAACTCGAGAGCTCGTATGTTCCGGCCTTCCCGACCGATTATCCGGCCTTTCATATCATCGGAAGGGAGATCGACTACCGAAACCGTGGTCTCGACCACATGTTCGGCGGCGGAGCGCTGAATAGCCTGGCTGATAATCTCCCGCGCCATTCCTTGTCCTTTCTCCTTTGTTTCTTCTTCGATCTTCCGCAAAATTTGAACCGCTTCGAGTTTGGCCTCATCCTCCATTTTTTTCATCAACTCTCGCTTCGCTTCTTCTTGTGTCAAATTGGCGATTCGTTCCATTTCTTCCAGAACCTTCTTTTTCTGTTCCTGAAATTGTTTTTCTTTGTCCGCGAGTTCCCTTTCTTGAGAGAATAACATTCTTTCCTTTTGTGAAAAATCCCTTTCCTTTTTCTCGTAGGCCTGGTATTTCCGCTCGAGATTTTCTTCCTTTCTGACTAAACGCCTCTCCAGTTCATTGAGTTTTCGGCTGCGGTCTCTCGTTTGCCTTTCAAATTCCGCCTTCAAATTGAGTTGTTTTTCTTTGGCCGCGATCGAGGCCTCACGCTTTATCGCTTTGGCTTCCTCGTTGGCATTATCACGAATCTCTTTGGCTTCCTGTTGAGCACGCAAAATCGCCCGTGCTCCCCCTGCCTTTTTGATCAAGATAAATATTATGGCCGCTGATGAAACGACCAAAATTGCACCAATCGCAATTATCGCATAATTCACTTTGACCACCTCCTTATTGGGGCCGCCAAAGGAGATGAAAATTGGAGGATTAAAAAATACTCACTCTATCCGGGAAGAAATGACATCAAAACAATCCGAGAAACATCTGATGAATTGTTCGATCTGCTGTGTTTTGTCTATTTCCCTGGTGGGACTGAAGTTCGCCCTTGGTTCATCTATGATATGCAAGACGGGAATTCCCGCTTCAGTCAGGTGTTTTTTCCAAATTTTCGTAAGTATTTTCATCTTGAAACGCAAGAACCTCCAAACTTTCTATTTCATTCTCCATAAGCCCTATTACTTCGTTTAGCTGATCGAGATTCTTTTGACAGAGAAAATATTCATCTGCGATGTTCAAAGCGGCCAGAACAGCTACCTTTAAAACATCCACAGATTTCGATTTCACGGCCACCTCACGCATCTTTTGATCAACATACGAGGTAAGATGGCTTATATATTTTTCATCCTCTTCTCCTTTGACTCGTATTCTATATTTCTGCCCATAAATTTCGATTTCGATGACTTTGTCCATCATATTTCTAGATCGTCGATTTTTTTGATAATCAGCTCGATCTTTCCTTTTATGGCCGCCTTTTCTTCCTCATATTTCTTCAGGTCTTGGTCGATCTTATCGGCCCGTTTTGCTTGCTCTTCCATATTCTTTCTCTCGACCTTGAGTTCTTTGAGCTGCTGTTTCAGGCGGTCATTCTCAGCGACAAGCTTATTTATGTGATCGACAACTTGGGAAATCTTGCCTTCTAGAATTTTAAGTCTTTCTAATTCACTTGTCAATTTTCCCTCCTTCCCTTAATTGAAACCCGAACCGGGCTTTTAAGGTCGCTATTATTTTCTCCTGAAGCGAATCCACTTCTCCTGCCTGAAGAGTTCTTTCCGGATGTCGAAAGGTGAACCGAAGGGATAGACTCACGTGACCGTCCGGAATTGGTTTGCCCGAAAATCTGTCATATAGATCGAATTTCTCCAAGTAAGGCAACCGGAGTTTTCCCAATACTTCTTTGATTTCCTCGAACAAGACTTTTTCATCGCCGATGAAAGAAACATCCCGGTTTACACTGGGGTACTTTGCAACCGTCGAAAATTGAAATGCCCGGGGCTGTTTTCCGAAAAGAAGACTCAAGTTGATCTCAGCCGCCAGGACGGTTCCCTTCAACGCATAAGCATCGCAAATTGCCTGCTTTATGACGCCCAGGGCCCCGATTTTCTCTCCCTTAAAAAACAAAGCTAAGGAGTGCCCATCCTGAAAGTGCGGGTGAACTTGTTTCCGGAAGGCAACCGTTCCATAGCCTAGCTGGGACATCAACGCCTCGCATGTTCCCTTGAGATAAAAAAAGCTCGACTCTTTACCTTTGTCCTTCCAATTCCTTTCTCCCACAATTCCCGTCATGGTCATGTTGAGCAACAATTGTTCTTTGTGTGTTTCACTGTCCAGAAAGAAAACATTTCCCACCTCGAAAATATGAACGCCCTCTGCTCCCCTATTGATGTTCCAGGCTGTATTTTCCAGCAGTCCTCCAAGGAGCGTTGTCCGCAGGTTCGCCGCTTTCGTCGAAATGGGATTCCGGATCGGAATCGGGCTAAGACCGGATGCAAAAATCACTTCTTTCCCGGGATCCATGAAACTGAAATTCACGACTTCGTCGAATCCATAATGGAACATGATCTGCCGCAACTTGCTCACCTTGCCTCTGTCACCATCGTAAATCGGCTCGAAACTTCGGAGAGGCGGGAGTTCGGCCGGAATTTTATCATAACCATAGAACCGGGCAATTTCCTCGATCAGGTCGGCCTCCCTCTCGATATCGATTCTAAAATGGGGGATCCCGACCCGCCATATTCCCTTCTGTTTTTGCTCCGTCCGGAATCCGAGATCTTTGAGAGTTTTTTCGATAAAACCATTATCTATCGCGACACCGAGAATGGAAGTCACGCGGTGATCGCGGAGCATAACGGTTTTGGCCTTGCGAGGCTTGGGGTAGACATCCACGATGTTCTTGCAGACTTTGCCACCGAACTGTGTGAGCAAAGAGGCGACCATCCGGGCGGCCTCGGGCGGAAAAGAAACATCGGTTCCGCGTTCAAACCTGTAGGCTGCGTCTGTTTGGATCCCGGTTGCCTTGCTTGTTTTTCTGATCGACACAGGATCAAAATGGGCGCTTTCGATGAACACGTTTTTTGTGGAGGCAGATACCGCGGTTTCCTCCCCACCGATAACCCCAGCAAGGGCCATCGGTTTTTGCTCATCGGCGATCACGAGCATGTCCGGTGTCAATTCCACCTCTTTGGATTCCAAGCTCAGGAGTTTTTCCCCTTGTTTTGCCCGCCTGATAATGATTTTCTTCCCCTCAACCTTATCGAGATCGAACGCGTGGATCGGCTGGGCTGTAGAAAAAAGAACATAATTCGTCACATCGACGATATTGTTGATAGGACTCAAACCCATGGCGGTTATTTTCCGGACCAGCCAATCGGGAGAGGGACCAACCGTGACATCCTTGACGATCATCCCGCAATAACGGGGGCACAGCTCTTCATCCCTAATCTGCACATCGATAAGGTCAGAAATATCCTCGTCGATCTCCTTCAGGGACAGGGTTTGGTCCTTGAAAGCAAGACCGAGAGCCGCGGCTAACTCCCGGGCGATGCCCAAATGTCCGAGGGTATCGGGTCGATTGGCATAGGTTTCCACTTCCAGGATGACATCGCCGTCTTTTTCCTTCAGCTCCTCGATCAACAATCCGATATTGTCCAACACTTCGACAAGCCGAGATACGGGCATATCGACATCGATGTAATTTTTGAGCCAATCGATGCTTATCTTCATTTGAGTGTGAACTGCCTTATAAATCTCAAGTCATTCTCATAAAAATGCCGCATGTCGGGTATCTGATAGGCAAACATCGCAGTCCTATCCACCCCCAGTCCGAAAGCGAATCCCGAATATTTCTCCGGGTCGATATTCACGTTTTTCAGCACCTGAGGATCGACCATTCCTGAACCGAGTATTTCGATCCAGCCCCCACCGCCACAAACCCGGCATTCTTCAGATTTTCCCCCGCAAACGGTGCATTCGATATCGACTTCAGCAGAAGGCTCGGTAAACGGGAAAAAACTCGGCCGAAAACGGATCTTGATTTTCTCATGGAAAAGCACCTTGAGAAAATACTCAAGGGTGCCCTTTAGATGAGCGAAAGTGATTCCCAAATCGACGACGAGACCCTCCACCTGATAAAACATCGGCAGATGGGTGGGATCGGGGGCTTCTTTGCGGTACACTTTGCCAGGGTTGATTATCCGGATCGGAGGTTTCCTCTTCTCCATTACTCTTATCTGGACAGGGGATGTGTGTGTGCGCAAAAGCACGTCATCCGTGATGTAAAGCGTATCCCAATCATCCCTGGCCGGATGATAAGGGGGAAAATTGAGCGCGCCGAAATTGTAGTAATCCGTTTCGATTTCAGGGCCGCTTGCGATGGAAAATCCCATTCTCAGGAAGATATTCTCGATCTTCTGCTGAAAAAGGAGGATAGGATGGGGGGCACCCCAATACATCTTCTCCCCGGGGAGAGTCAGGTCCACTTTTTCTTCTTTTTTTTTCGGCGCGTCGAACGTTTTCTGCAAAGCCTGGATCTTTTCTTGAGCGTGATTTTTAAAATCATTGATCAATTTCCCGAATCCGGGCTTGTCTTCGGGCTTCACATCTTTCAATCGCTCGAAAAGCCCTGTGATAATGCCTTTTTGACGGCTCAAGTATTCATTCCGGATATTCTGGAGAGTATTCCGGTCCGAGACCTTTGCCAGGGCCTCATCAAAGGTTTTTCTTTTGCGCTCGACTGCAGTCTTGAGGTTTTCCATCCGGATATTCCTTACGCTTGTGTCTCCTTGACCTTCTGTACAAGACGGAGAAAAGTCTGAGGTGAATTGACAGCCAAGTCGGCCAGAATTTTACGGTCCAAATCGATATTCAGTTGATGCAAACCATGGATGAAACGGCTGTACGGAATTCCGTTCGACTCGGCTGCCGCTTTGATTCGGATGATCCAAAGTCGCCGAAAATCTCTCTTTCGTGTTCTTCTATCCCTGTAAGAATACTGGAGGGACCGCTCCACAGCTTCTTTGGCCGTCCTGTAATTATGGCTGCGTGCTCCCCAATATCCTTTTGCCAGCTTTAATATTTTGGCTCTTCTCCGACTTTTTTTCGTGCCTCTCTTTACTCTGGGCATCTTAATTCTCCTTCAATCGTTTTTTTCATGCATTCAGAAAATCAGCATCTCTTCCCGACGAATAAACGAACCCAGGGATTTCCCCTATGTTCTCGCAGATGGTTCCCTAAAAATCGAAGGGAAGCATGTCCTTGACTCGCCCCCGATCTGCCTTGCTGACAATATCTGACTTTCTTAGTTTCCTCTTCCTTTTGGCTGACTTTTTTGTGAGTATATGGCTCTTATTCGCTTTATTGTGAACTACCTTCTTTTTTCCTGTCACCTTGAATCTCTTCTTGGCTCCTTTGTGTGTCTTTAGTTTTGGCATCTTTACCTCCTGTCTTGGTCGCGGCTAACAGAGCAGATACTGCCCAAGGTTGGGTTCGGATAGTGCCATCCTGTTGTCCCAGTTCTTTGATGTCCTCGAACACCCGGTCCAAAATCTGATGAGCCAATTCTGGCTTAGCCTTTTCCCGTCCTCTAAGCATCACAGTGATTTTTACTTTATTACCATCCTTCAAGAACCTTTCGACATGACGCATCTTGAAAGCATAATCATGGATGCTAATTTTCGGTCTGAACTTGATCTCTTTGATCTGAATTTGTTTCTGGTGTTTTTTTGCCTCATGAGCCTTTTTGTGCAGTTCATACAGAAATTTCCCGTAATCCATAATGCGACAGACAGGGGGATTCGCCTGAGGGGCGACCTCGACCAAATCCAAATTCCTGTCCTTTGCCAAGGTTAAAGCCTCTTGGAGCGACAGCACACCAACCTGTTTTTTCTCTTCATCTATTATTCGCACTTCTCTCGCCTGAATTCTCTCATTGATTCTATGAGGTTTTTCCTTTCTTTTCCCAGGATGAATGATCCGTCTTCTGATGATTGGCCTCCTTACATGGTTACTTGTAACGATTTATTTTCAACTAATTCCTTAACTTTTTCAAGGAATTCATTGACACCAATTTTGCCTTGATCTCCCTCTCCATGGACCCGGAGAGAAACGGTCTGTTCGGATATTTCTTTATCCCCGACGATACACATCAATGGAATCTTGTGAATTTCGGCATCACGGATTTTGTAGCTGATCTTTTCTCGCCGGCCGTCGACAGAGGCCCGCAATCCCTGCTCTCTGCATCTGTTGCTGATACTTTCGACATAATCGTTATGCCTGTCCGCTATCGGAAGAAAGATCACCTGGACAGGAGCAAGCCATACAGGAAAATTGCCTTTGTAGTGCTCGATCAGCACACCGAAAAATCTCTCTAGCGATCCCAGCAGCGCCCGATGAATCAGATAGGGTCTTTTGGATTGCCCGTCTTCGCCGACATAGCTCAGATCGAACCGCTCAGCAAGGTTAAAATCGAGCTGGATCGTGGTGCATTGCCAAGACCGCCTGAGGGCATCTTTTATCTTGATGTCTATCTTCGGTCCATAAAACACTCCGGCTCCGGGATCTATCTGATAGGACAATCCCTTATCCTTCAAAGCCCTTTCCAGAGCCAGGGTCGCCTTTTCCCAATCCTCAAGAAGTCCGCAGTATTTATCCGGACATGTGGACAAATAAACATCGAAATCTTCGAATCCAAAGGCTTTCAACAATTTCAAGGCAAGTGCGATGGCCTTTTTGATCTCATCTTCGAGCTGGTCGCCGCGGCAAAAAATGTGGGCGTCATCCTGTGTGAATCCCCTTACGCGCATCAAACCGTGAAGCACACCGCTTCTTTCGTATCTGTAAACGGTTCCGAGCTCCGCCCATCTCAAAGGAAGATCCCGGTAGCTTCTCGGCCTATTGTTATAAACCATGATGTGGAAAGGACAATTCATGGGTTTCAACTCATATTCCAATCCCTCGTGAAGAAGCGGAGGATACATGGCGTCGTAAAATTCCGTGTGCCCGCTCTGATGCCAGACATCGAGCTTGGCGATATGAGGGGAATAGACAATTTCATAGCCGTCCTTGAAGTGTTCCTCATACCAGAATTCTTCGATAACGCGCCTTATGGCTGAACCTTTGGGATGCCAAAGGATCAAACCTCCACCCAGGTTTTCGTTGAAACTGAACAAATCGAGTTCAGGCCCGAGTTTGCGATGGTCGCGCTTTTTCGCCTCTTCCAAAAGATTCAGATATTCTTCCATTTTTTCTTTGGAGTAGAAGGCGGTTCCGTATATCCTTTGAAGCTGCTTTCCCTTTTCGTCTCCTTTCCAATAAGCTCCGGAGGAAGAGAGCAGCTTGAAATTCTCGATGTATCCGGTAGAGGGAACGTGAGGACCCCGGCAAAAATCGATGAAATTCCCTTGCCTGAAGTTCGACACCTCATCCCCTGCTTTTTCCTGGATCAGCTCCACCTTCAGCTCCTGGCCCTCCCCACGAAAAAGATTAAGGGCTTCCTCTTTGGATAGAACGACGCGCTCGATGGGGATATCCATCCGGACGATCTCTTCCATTCTTTTTTCGATGGCTTCCAAATCCTCTGGTGTAAAGGGTTCTTCTCTTAAAAAATCATAATAAAATCCATCGGCAACAGCCGGCCCGATACCCGTCTGGGTTCCGGGGAAAAGGTCCAATACGGCATGAGCAAGCATATGGGATGCGCTGTGTCTCAACACATCCAAGGCTTCTTGGGAATCCTCTTCGAACAATTCGATCTCCACGTCTTCGGTCAATTTCGTATCAAGGGAGACGAGCTGGCCGTTTATCCGTGCAAAAAGAGGATTTTTTCCCAGTTTACGGTTTTTCAATAAGTCAGAAATCCGGGTATTCTTCTCTGTCGAATAGGTAGACTCGTCTATCGCAACCTTGATTAATTCCGCCATTTATATCTATTTTGCATTCAACCGGGAGGGCAAATCACCGGAATGTTCGTCCCTTCCTGAATACAGACTCCTTAACATGATCCATTCACAAAAAAACATCGGTTATGAATGGTCCACGTTCATATGGTAGGCGCGGAGGGGATCGAACCCTCGACTTCTTCCGCGTCAAGGAAGCACTCTGCCACTGAGCTACGCGCCTAGTTTTTCAAGCCTCTATATATTAAAGATTTAGGTCCTCAGTGTCAACACTCTAAACCTCCGTAAGAGCACAGGCAAGGTGTCTGTCATTGCAGGAGAATCAGTTAAAAAAGCGGGGGATATGCCGTACAGGATCAGCGGCAATCACCATTTATTCTTCGAGGATTTTGCTTTTCCTTTGGATTTTTCTTTGGTAGGTTTTGGAAAAGGCTTGCGCACTTTTTGCCAAACAGGCTTTTGTCTCCTTTCCAATCTCCTCGCCATTTCAGTTTCTATCCCCTCTATTTTCAGGGACCGCGATGATTTCCACGAGAAAAGGGAGAAAAACCGAAGCACCATGTGCGGCATCTACAGGGTAACGATTTCGGCTTCCCACAAAGCTTGGTCCAGAAGCGCAACCGTGCTCCTTCCGGTAAGCCAGCCCCCTGTCTCTCCCGGATTGATCAGGAGGGTACCGCGGACCGTTTTTATCTCGGGCTTATGCGTATGTCCAAAAATAACGGCCTGATATTTTCCAGATGCAGCGTATTTATTCACCGAGACATGAATATGTGTCAGCAGGATATTTTTACCGGCATGAGAAAAAACGAGGGGGGCTTCCACGATTTCTCCAAAACGCTGTAATGTGTTCGCCAAGCCTTTCTTTTCTCCGTCGCAGTTTCCGAAAACAGCCTTCACGGGACAAGAAAGATGTTCCAACTCCCTTGCTGCGAACGGCGCAACAAAATCTCCGGCATGGATAACGAGCTCGCATTTCATTTCCTTGAAAAAGCGCACGGCCTGCTGCACAGCGTGGCAGTTATCGTGTGAATCCGACATGATGCCGATCATTCGTCGTTCCCGTTTTTATTTTAGGGAAACTCTTCTTCCTTGTCCACTCCACCTCCACCCGGTAAACATTGCCAGAAAAAATCCTTGATCCAAACCGGGTTGCAGACTCCGTAATGATAGTTGAGTTACGCGCGATTCCTATGTGAAAATGGGGATGGAACATCAGACACAGGGACCAGGGTTATGATATCCTCACAACTGACGATCTTAGTTGAAGATCGTAGGGAAAGAAATTCTTAGCGGCAAAAATGGGATTCACGCAATAAATCTGACATATCCACTGCAAGGGACCAAGCTCTCCTTTTAATGGGACCCCACCAAACGTTATGGATCTTGAAATTGAGAGAACTATAAAATTTCGAAGGAAAGAACAAGATGAAAAAAACTATCTCTTTGTTTTTGACGTTCTCTATTTTGCTACTTTCAGGAAACATGTTTGCAAAAGAAAGAAAGGGTGCTGACCTGATTATCCAGAAAAGGATGGCCAACAAGTAAGGGGGGAGCTTATTACAAACTCGCTGATATTGCTGGAAAGAGATTCAGGCGCTGATATAACTGTCGATATTGAGGAAATAAGGGTAATTACGCACATTAAGGAATCAAAAATTCGGGAAGGCATGGGGTTAGGGTTGTTAATCGGTGGAGGAGCTGGCGCAGGCGCATCTTCACTTGCACAAGAATGGGGTTTTACTACATCTGGATTAGCCGTAGCATTATCAGGATTACTGGCTGCAGTTCTGGTCCTCACGATCGGAGGTTATATTGGTGCGGCTTCGGGAAAAGACAAAAAAATCCAGATAGAGGACAAATCCGATTTAGAAATCCAAAAAATTCTAGAGAAACTCCGTGAAAAAGCCAGGATTCGAGATTCTCGATGAAGGTTAGGAAAGAAAAAAAGTGGCCACAATTTGGTCAAACGAAGTATCAGGAGAATTCAGCCAGTTTTTTTGAATATTTAGGAAGGATGCGGATTCTCCTATTTGAATGTGAAAACGTATTCCTGGATGCCGTGACGCAACAAGAAGGAACAGGATAAATTGAATTGCGTCATGAGTCTGACGATATCCCGGGGCTGATGGCGCGGGCTTGGTCTCGTTTCCGGAGTAGAAATTTCGTGGATCAACTGCCCGCGGTTGAGTATTCTGAACATCGTGGGTGACGCGGAGATGTTCGGCAGAATTGAGATCAGCGCGAAAAGCCTGGTCCCCGGACGACACCAGCGGCTCAGTCTCCGAACAAGCACCGCGAGTTGCTTCAGATCGAAGTAATTAAAAAGGTCCCAGCCAAGGATAATGTCAAAGACCGTTTCGTCACTGAACGGAAGCAGTGCAGAAAGCGCTGCCTCTCCCCACTCCTCCTCTGGTTTAGCCGCTGCTTTCCACTTCTGGTAACTGCGATAGAAGTCCTGGATATAAAGCCGGCAGGAGAATTGCGACCAGAATTGCACATTGTCTTCAAAGGCGGGACCAAGGTCCAGGATAGAGAACGTTCGATCGTCCTCCACTGTATCAAGCAGCGCATTCAATCCAAGCGATTTGCAAACGGTTGGCGAAACCACGGTTTCTCGAGGATCACTCGGAGTCATGGCATGCAGCGTCGACAGTTCTCGCTGCGGCTGTCTCGCGCTGTTGAATTAGACCTTATCCTCGGGCTTATTCTGCTTGGGCAGCTGATGTGACGGAGGCTTCGCTGCATTTGTGTCTTTTTGAAGCGGTTTTGATTCCGCGGTATCTGTGTCTTTTTGGAACGGCTTTGATTCCGCGGCCGGTTTGGAAGTCATATCGATGCTGCCCTTGAAATCCGCCCCGTCCTCCAGACTTACACGTGAGGCAAAAAGGTTGCCACGCACCTTGCTGGATTTCTGCAAGAGGATCTGTTCTGATCCATAGAGATTTCCTTTGACCTCTCCCATAACGATGATGGTTCGTCCATGAATATCAGCCTTGATACGCCCGTTCGTACCGATCGTGACGTTGTGCTGATCCAGTTCGATCTTTCCATCAATCTGGCCCTCCACAAACAGGTCCTCGCCACCCGAGAGGCTGCCTTCGATCTTGATCGAAGAACCTATCAAAGCCTGTCCTTTGGCAGACGGCGGCTGACTCTTTGGGACCGATGGTTGTGGTTGATGTTGAATGGGAGTCTGGATTGGAGGATTGTCCTTATTCGATTTTTTCCAACTCATTGTCTACTCCTTACTTTTAGATTCAGAGTGAAAAATGCCCTGTTTTTCACCGACTGAACAAAGCCTCCTGCCCAAATTTTATCCTTCCCCAGCCTTATAATGGTAGAATGAAGCATCATCGAATGTCAAGGCAGCAAACACAATTAACAGGCCGTGAAGTGTTTTAATCGCGTTGTCGACATGGATCCTGATGAAGCAGTTGCGCTCAGAATATCCGGGATCAAGGCATTCAAAAAATGGCAAAAGCAAAACATGAGGCCTTCAAAAAGAGGCTTTTTCCAGAAAACTCCATGAATACAGGCTGACATTTCAGATCCCCTTGCGGATTCTTTGTATGGTTTCGGAGGTCCCCGTCACCCCTTATTCTTTGTTGAATAAATATCAGGGGTGTATTATACTAAGCGTTAATTTTTGTCATATAAGATACAGGAGTTTTTGCGATGAAAAACGTTCTAATCATGGGCGCGGCCGGAAGAGATTTTCACAATTTCAATGTTTTTTTCAGAGATAATGATGACTATTGTGTCCGCGCATTTACGGCTACGCAGATCCCCGATATAGAAGGCAGAAAATACCCTGCCCAGCTGGCAGGCAAGCTCTATCCCGATGGAATCCCTATTTTCCCGGAGGAAGAGCTCAAAGACCTGATAAAGCGATTTGACATATGCGAGGTTTATTTTTCCTACAGCGATGTCCCTCATACTTATGTCATGAATAAGGCCTCTGAAGTGCAGGCAGCAGGAGCAAGTTTCAATCTCCTCGGGCCGGACGAGACGATGATCAAAAGCAGGCTTCCCATCATCTCCGTTTGCGCTGTCCGAACCGGATGCGGGAAGAGCCAGTCGACCCGCAAGATTGCCCTTCTCCTCAAGGAAAAGGGTCGCCGGGTCGTTGTGATCCGTCATCCCATGCCGTACGGCGACTTGATCAAACAAAAAGTCCAGAGGTTCGCCACTTATGAGGATATGATCGAGCAGGAATGCACGATCGAGGAAATGGAAGAATACGAACCCCATATCAGCAATGGGATATTGGTTTATGCGGGAGTCGATTACGGAGCCATTTTAGAAGAAGCGGAAAAAGAAGCGGATATCATCCTCTGGGATGGGGGAAACAACGACACGCCATTCTACAAAGCCGACCTTGAAATCGTGGTGGTCGACCCTCACAGGCCCGGGCATGAACTGGCCTACTACCCGGGAGAAACCAACTTCCGCAGGGCCGGGGTTCTCATCATCAACAAGATGGGCACGGCAAAAGAAGAAAACATCGACAAAGTCATGGCAAATATCAAAGCCTTCAACCCGGAGGCGACCGTCATCCGGGCCAACTCGCCCATCACGGTCCTTGACGGGGAACAAATCCGGGGTAAATCCGTTCTTGTCATAGAGGATGGCCCCACTCTCACCCATGGAGAAATGGGTTTCGGTGCAGGAATCGTCGCAGCGGAAAAATTCGGAGCAGCGAAAATCGTGGATCCCCGCCCTTTTGCCGTGGGAAGCATCAAGGAAACCTTCGCCAAGTACTCCCATCTGGACAGGGTTCTTCCTGCCATGGGATATGGGAAGCAGCAAATCAGCGAACTTTCCCAGACCATAGACAGGGCGGAATGCGACCTGGTGATCGGGGCTACTCCTATCGATCTCAGCCGGCTGATCAAAACCAGCAAAAACATTCTCCGAGTTACTTACGACTTGGAAGAAGTGGGAGTGCCAAACCTCGAGGATATCCTCAAGGATTACTGATGAAGAGAAGAATCGCCTTGATCGCCTTCGGCGGAAACGCTATCTTGCCCGGAAATCAAAGGGGTTTGCAGTCCGAGCAGATGAAAAATGCCCAAAAAGCTGCCAGTTTGATGATCCACATCGTCAAAAAAGGCTATGATCTCATTATTGTCCACGGGAACGGCCCTCAGGTCGGAAACCTTCTAATCCAGATGGAAGAAAGCATCACGAAAATCCCCCCTTTTTCCCTGGAAGTGTGCGATGCGATGACCGAAGGAAGTATGGGGTATATGCTGGAAAAAGCCTTGACGAACGAACTCAGAAAAAATTCCGTGGATAAGGAAGTGGCCACCTTGATCACACAAGTTGTGGTCGACAGGGAAGATCCCGCCTTCGACAACCCGACCAAACCGGTCGGCCCGTTTTACTCGAAATACAGCGCTTCGGTTCTCAAAAGAGAGAAGAAATGGAGGATGATCGAAGACGCCGGCCGGGGATACAGGAAAGTCGTGCCCTCTCCCAAACCCATCGACATCGTGCCTAAATACATCATCCGCGATTTGGTCCATGCGGGAAAAATCGTCATCGCTGCAGGGGGAGGTGGAATTCCCGTTATCATCAACGGAAACGGATTATTCCAGGGCGTGGAGGCTGTTATAGATAAAGATTATGCCGCCAGCCTGATTGCGCGGGAAGCGAAAGCCGAACTGTTCATCATTTTGACCAATGTTCCCCGCGTCTACCTGGATTATGACAAACCCGAGAAAAAACCCCTTTCCGCGATAACGGTGGACGAGGCCCGGGAATACCTGGCGCAGGGACAATTTCCACCTGGTTCCATGGGACCAAAAATCGAGGCTGCCGTTGAATATATCCAGAATGGAGGGGAACGGGCCCTCATCACTTCTGCGAGTCATCTCAAGGCATCCCTCATCAACCGATCAGGAACCAGAATCATCCCCGTGCCTTCCGGAGAAACAGATGCCAGGTGACTTTTTATCCATTCACGATCTGACTCCGTATCAGTTCAGTCAGATCATGGACCTGACCCGCGAAATCAAGGAAAAACCGCATCGCTTCAAGAACAGATTCCGGAACAAAATATTGGCCATGATATTCGAAAAACCCTCTCTCCGCACCAGAGTGACTTTTGAGACCGGCATGTTGCAGCTTGGTGGAGAGGCCATTTATCTGGCCCCATCCGACATCGCGATGGGAACGCGAGAAGCCCCTTACGATGTGGGAAAAAACCTGGAGCGGTGGGTAGATGCTATCATGATCCGGACTTTTTCTCATCAGATCGCCGTGGATTTGGCCCAGGCCTGTGAAATTCCCGTAATCAATGCCCTGACAGACCTTCTTCATCCCTGTCAAGCTATGGCGGATTTCTTCACCCTCAAGGAAAAGATAGGAGATCTCGCCCATACCAGGGTGGCCTATGTCGGAGATGGGAACAATGTTTGTCACAGCCTCTTATTCGCGGCGGCAAAAACCGGAACAAAAATGTCCGTTGCCACTCCACCGGGATTTGAACCGGATCAAGCTGTCATCCAACAGGCAAAAATCGATGGCCAAGAAACCGGATTCGAAGTTCTTATAACGACAGACCCTTTTGAAGCCGTTCAAAACGCGAATGCTGTATACACCGATGTGTGGGCTTCGATGGGACAGGAAGGCGAAAAGACGAAAAGATCGGATATTTTCTTTTCCTATCAGGTCAACAAAGAATTGATGTCACAAGCCTCTCGAGAAGCCCTCTTCATGCATTGCCTTCCCGCTCATAGAGGGGAGGAAGTAACCGATGAAATCATCGATTCGGTTCGATCGATAATTTACGATCAAGCAGAAAATAGACTTCATGTTCAAAAAGCCATTATGCTATCATTAATAGAATAAAAGAATAAAAATGAACAAAGAGAACGAATACACCAAAATAGCCGAAGCCGATCTTGCTTTTCTAGAAGAAGAGCTTCTTCAGTCCAACAAGGTATATACTTTGAATGAACTGGTCGAAAAGATCGCTTTCAAAAAAACATCCAGCCAATTGAAACAGGAAGTGAAGGTTTATGATCCCTATTGCCGATACGAAGTGGGAGATCTTGTCTTAAAAGAGTATGATGAGCCGCTGTTGGTCAGCAGCAAGGGAGCAGAACAGTTCAAGGGATCGGTGGTGCTGAAGGTCATCAACAAAATTTCCCTGGAGAACTTCGATTGCGAGATGCTGGAAGTGAGTTATTCAGGAGGGGGGATTTTCCGCAAACACATCGACTATATGAACAAAACCAAAACACAAGTCCTTCTCCCCTGCAACTGCGATCTTAAAGGATTGACACCGCAAGAACTTAAAAAAGAGGAAGATCCGCGACTCGAACAGGTTCCGATGACGGATAAGGACCTCAGAAGCCTGGAAAGAAATCTTGGTAAATCTCTTAACAAAACCGAGAAATTTTTTAACTGGGATAAATTCTGGCAGCTCACGCAAAAGAGAATCGGAATCCCAGAAAAAAAGATCAACGAGATCAAAAAAGTCTTTCACGAAAAACAGCAGTCGATCAACACCGTGGATTTATGCTCTCAATTCTTTAAGATCGATGCCTCCGATGACCAGTTCGACCTTCACTGCTTGAGTCTGAATTATACCCTGGACAAAAAATTTAAGAAGATATTTGTCTTCGTCTCTCCCATAGGGTGGGGAAAATGGCATCTCAAAGAGATCCTTGACTCTTTCTTCAAAGAATTGCCCCTGTCAGCAACGAATGCAAAAATTCCTGTGTTCGAAAAAGAAACCAAACAAGAAAGTGGCAAACCGCAAAAATTTCCTTTGAAGATATACCTGACATGGAGAGAAATCCTCTCAGGCGGAATAAAGGTACCCAAAAACATAAGAAGATCCCTTGCGGAATTCAGGGAATATCATTTCACGGATACCGATGGGGAAAAAGACTACACGGTTTATTATTACCCATCTCCAGGAATTTTTTTGGGCTTAAAGGAATTTTATGAAGAGAATAATATCCCACAAGGAGCAAGCCTGACCCTTGAAAAAAAGGAGCCCGGTTATATCAATTTCTGGCTGAAAAAATCGAAAAAGAAGCTTTCCGTCCCTCAAGTTTCCTACGACGTAAAAAAAGACAAATTTTCAGAAACCGGTGAAGAGGCGTTTACGTTCTCCCTCCCCAACAAGATCATCCATTTGGAACGGGACACGCTGCACAAACTTTTTTCGCTATACAATCAAAGGACCAAGCTTAACCTGAAGGAACTTCTTATCCTGATCTTCAACCATTTCGGCCTGGAAGGGGAAACCCTGTTCCTTCATTACCTCCGAGCATTTCATCTTGTCGATGTCCTCAAACAAACTTCCCAGGAAGATGTCGAAAAGACATTGCTCCTTTCTTCTGATTTCAGTAAATCGGAAAAAAAGAAAGGAATTTTCTTCTATAAGGAAAAGATACGAGCAGAAGAAGAAATTGCGACCGCGGACATGATCGAAATCCCAACGGAGATCCCCGATTTCGATGAGGAAACGGCCGTTCCTGGAGAGGCTCAACTTGCTATCGGGACTATCGAAGAGGATGTCCCCGCCCCAATAATCGAGGAAGAACCGATTATCGTGGAAGAAGAGGTAGAAGAAGAACCCACCCCCGAGCCTACTCTTCCTCCTAAAGAGGTTGATTCTGAAAAGAAAAAAAAGGAAGCGCCTCCCAAAATCAAGAAAAAAGAGCGGAGAAAGATCGACGGGGAAGTGGTTCCACGACGCAGAAAAGGGGAGAAAAAGTTTATCGAAGAACGCATCGAGCTGGAAGAATCCGAACTGGAAGCCCTGGTTGCTATTAAAGAAAAAAGAGAAAAAGAAGCAGAGGGAGTCTCCATCCCAGATAAGGAGAAAGCAGAAGAATTCAAGAAGCCCGATATCGAGGTTCCCTCGTTCGGTATCTTCGCAGAAAAACTGAAGTCTGCTTTAGATAAGCAAAAAAAACCGGAAAAGACAAAAAAGAAGCCCGAAAAAAAGAAAAAGTGATTTTTCGGCGGTCTTCACCATGCATCATCACAGAAAATCTGCGGAGATCACCATCATCGGTGGCGGCATTATGGGCATTTCCACGGCCTACTTCCTGGCAAAACGCGGCCATAGAGATGTCCTCCTTCTAGAGAGAGATCTCCTTTCTCAAGCTTCGACAGGGCTGTGTGTGGGGGGAATCCGACAGCTTTTTTCTCATCCTGCCAACATTCTCCTATCCCAAGAAACCCTGCATCTGCTTCGGCACTTCGAGGACGAGTTTCACAGGAAAATCGACTTCCGGCAAGCTGGCTATTTATTCCTCACAAAGGATCAAAACACCTGGGATGCTTTCAGCAAGTGTATCGAAATCCAGCGCAAACACCATGTGCCCGTAGAGGTCCTGCTGCCGGAAGAGGTCAAGCACCGCTGGCCGTATCTTGAGACAAAAAATCTAAAAGGGGGGATTTTCGGACCCGAAGACGGGTATGTCGACCCCTACGATGTGACCATGGCCATCGCCAGCAAAACCAGAAAAATGGGAGTCGCTATTCATGAAAGGACACCTGTCCTGGACATTCGACTGGAGCACGGCCATGTAGCGGGTGTCGAAACACCCCGAGGCTTTATATCTTCGAAATTCGTAGTGAATGCAGCCGGAGCATGGGGAGGAGCCATCGCCAAAATGGCGGGGATCGATTTGCCTGTTCGGCCATTCAGGCGACAGGTTTTTATCACGAAATCCTTCGACGCCATTCCCCCGCCTGTCCCGATGATCATCGACCAGGATACCCAATTCTACATTCGGGGATATCCTCCGGGAATACTGATGGGGATGACCGATCTCGACGAACCGTCCAGCTTCAACACCCATGTGGACCGGGAATTCCTGGAACGGGTGACAGAAATCGCTCTCAAAATCGTCCCCGTGATGGGACAAGCAGAAATCCTCCGGGGTTGGGGAGGCCTTTATGCCATGACCCCGGATGAAAATCCTATAATCGGCGAAATCCCCGGGATCAAAGGTTTTTTCTGTGCCACAGGATTCTCCGGTCACGGATTCCAGCACGGGCCGGCGGTGGGAAGGATCCTGAGCGAACTCATCCTGGACGGAAATACCCGTTTCGACCTGAGCCCTTTTTGCTATGACCGGTTTAAAAAATCCAGGAAAACAACGGAATTGATTACCGTTTGAGACAAAAATATTGTTTTTAGTGTTCCTTTGTTCATAGGAGTAACAATGAACATCATGATCCTTTCCCGCAAAGATGTCCAAGAAGCCGTGACCATGCCCCAGGCAATCGAAACGGTTAAACAAGCCTATATTTCACTCGCCCGCAATGAAGTCATCCTTCCTTTGCGAACACAGGTTCCCGTGAGAGAATTTGAAGGGACAACTTTGTTTATGCCTGCTTATCTTCCAAAAATAAAATCTCTGGGAGCGAAGATCGTCTCTGTCTTTCCCCAAAACCTCAAATACGACAAACCGACAATCCATGCTTTTGTGATTATATGTGACGCCTCGACCGGACAACCTGCCGCCATAATGGATGGGACCTTCCTGACAGCACTCCGCACTGGTGCCGCCTCTGGAGTCGCCACCGATCTGCTCGCCCGGGAACAGGCGAAGACAGCCGCCATCATCGGGGCCGGAATTCAGGGAAGGGCGCAACTGGAAGCCATCTGCTGTGTGAGAAAAATCCAAAGAGTTTTAGTCTACGACAAAAATTGCCTGGCTGCTGAAACCTTTTCAGAAGAGATGCAGAACCGAGGATTCCCTATCCCGCGGGACATATCCGTCGCGCCATCCTCGAAAAAAGCGATAGCAGAGGCGGACGTGATCTGCGCGGCAACAACATCTTCTGTTCCTGTATTCGAGGATGTTCACCTGAAACCCGGGGTCCATATCAATGGGGTCGGATCATACACGCCCCAAATGCAGGAAATCCCGGAAAAAACGATCATGCGGGCAAAAGTTGTGGTCGATTCCCTTGCGGCCAGTCTCGAAGAAGCGGGAGACATCATTATCCCGATCGAGAAAGGTCTGATCGACCAAACCCATATTCGCGGAGAGATAGGTCAGGTGGCCGCGGGTTCGTTAGCTGTAAGAGAAGTGGACGAGGATATCACGTTCTTCAAATCCGTCGGATTAGCCATACAAGATGTGGCTGTGGCCGAATTGGCCCTAAGGAATGCCGCAAGTCTCGGGCTGGGAACACATTTCGATCTGTAGCCGAAAAACCGCAGAGCGAAGGAGGGATACGATGCCACAAAAGAAACGAATTGTTCATCGATCCCCTCGGATTCGGCTTTTTTCTGCACCGAGTATTTCACGGACCGACCCGCGCCTTTTGGTTATTCCCATCTGATCGAGGAATTCCAGCAGAGGGATGGCGTATTTTCTCGTCAATCCTGTCATTTCCTTGAATTCCGATACCGTCAATTCTTTTTTTCCAGAATTCCTGACTTTCCGGACAACTTCATCGAGCCAGCGCGAATGCAGAATAAATCCATCCCTTCCCAAAACGATTTTTTTTCTCTCGGTGAGAAGAGCGAGCAATTTATCCAATTTCTCCGATGAGAATCGAAAAGACCTTTGGAGCTCATCCAGGGAAAGAGAGCGGAGCTTGTCCTTGAGCAAAATTCCTTCCAGCCATTCCAGGGTTTTTTCCTCTTCAGGAAGCAATGCCATCTCGAAGGAGAGGAGCGAGACACGATCGCCTTTAATTTTGATCTTTCCATTCTGAACCAGAAATTTCAGGGCAAGGGTTAAAATTCGGGTGTGCACATCGAATCGATTCCGGATCTTTTCCCGTTGAGCTCCGACTTCCCCCGGATGTTTCTCATGATATTGTCCAAGAAAATCCAGGACCTTATCACAGAGAAATGACAGGGCGGATTGGGAAATCACGAACAGAGGAGAAAATTCAAGAATCCGAATCTTCCCTTCGGCCTCGAGTTCCTGACTCAATTCCAAAAGGGAACTCTTTGTATGATGCCCGAAACGAAAGGCTTCCTTCTCCTGAACACCGAAGATCCCCTTAAACTGGATCAAGGCTAACAGCATCTCTTTTTCGTTCCCCAGGAGACCCTGGAGATACGTCACCCGGCGCTTTCTCAACCGGCGAACGATTTTTTCGGCACAGGGATCGAGAACCGTTCCCTCACCCCATACTTCCCGGCTGTCCGGACTTTTTATCGTGAAGGACTGCTTCCACTTCAGAGAAAGCGGCTGCGACAGGATAATCTGAACGAATGCCGTCTTATGAGCTGCATCAGTTCGCTCATCATATAAACTCAGAAAAGAGGGAACCGAGTTCCCCTCCACATCCAGCAACACCGATAAAGAAGCCTGGTCAACAGCTAGGGAAAACACAACGGCAGCATCAAAACGCGTGGTTGACTCCATCGGTTCACTTCCCGGCATTCGGATCACGAAGAAACCATCAGATTCATTCTCTTGATCACAGGATCTACCGAAACAAGAAGAACTCTGATCCGGCTTCCCAGCTGAAAGGACTTTCCCGTTTTCCTTCCGATGAGAACCCTTTCCGTCTTTTGATAGAAATAATCCCCTCCCAGGTCGCTGTAAGGAACAAGGCCGCCGACAAAATAATCGTCCAGTTCCACGATCAAACCTGCCTTTGTGAAGTCAACGATGATTCCCTCGAATTCGTCCCCGAGTTTTTCCTTCAAGAAACGATAAATCCTCCATTCCACCAAATCTCTCTCGGCTTCCTCCGCAGCCCGTTCTTGCTCGGAACACCGGCGGGCAACGGCCGTCAATTCCGCTCTTTCTATTTTGCCCTCTTCGAGAATTCCTTTCAAGATCCGGTGCACTATCAGGTCCGGGTATCTACGAATGGGGGATGTGAAATGGGTATATTCATCCTTGGCCAGCCCGTAATGACCGCAGTTCTCCTCAGAGTAAAAAGCGAGACTGAGGCTTCTGAGCACACGGAGAGTGACGAACTTTTCTTCCGGGGTCTCGCGGACTTTTTCCAAAACCGACTGCAGATCTTTCGAGTCGATTTTTTTCGCTTTTGGAAGATCTATCCCGAAATGCTCCAGCATTTGCCGGAGATTGTTCAGATCATTTTGCATGGGTTTGGGATGCACCCGGAATATCATCGGAATATCTTTGGACAGGAGAAACCGGGCAACAGCCACGTTGGCCGAGACCATAAATTCCTCGATGATTCGATGCGCCTCTGTAGCTGAGGAAGACCCCACCGAACAGAGGCTGCCCTTATCGTAAAAAAGTTCGGGTTCGGCCATGTCGAAATCAAGCCCCCCCTCGGCCAGTCTTTTTTTCCTTAAAATCCCCGCAAGGTCCTTCATGTGTAAAAGATCCTGAACCTGGGAAGGAAATTTTTTCCGTTCCTCCTCCGCTCCCTCGATGATCTTTAACACAGAATCGTAGGTCATTCTCTCTGTGGTTCGAATCCAGGAGGGATGAATATCGACATCGAGGACCTGTCCTTCACGGTCGATCTTCATGACGACCGAAACCGTGAGTTTCTCTTCCTTCGGCCTCAGGCTGCAGACCACGTTGGAAAGCTTTTCCGGAAGCATTGGAAGAGTTCGATCAGGAAAATACACACTGGTTCCTCTCGTTCTGGCATCTTCATCCACTGCTGTTCCGGCTTTGACATATTCGGCAACATCGGCAATATGGACGCCTAGAAGATATTTTCCGCCAGGAAGGGATTTTATGCTGACCGCATCATCAAAATCCTGGGCATTCTCTCCGTCTATAGTGAAGGTTTGCCATCCTGTATGATCGATCCTTCCTTTTTTCTGCTGGGATGTAACGGAATTCCGGATCTTTTCCGATTCTACAAGGGCCGCAGCGGAAAAATGTTCTTCCAAAAAGTATCTATCGATAACGATCCTTGTATCCACTCCCGGCTCATCAAGTGCACCCAGGATCTCCTCCAAACACAGCGTGTCTCTCCGGACTCTCACGACATCCCCGGATTTAGGGACACGATCCTCTTCACATTTTATCGGGATCTCTTGAGGAGATACGGCTGTGAATATCCGGATGAACACCTGACCGGACTGTACCCGGCATAGCCCGAGAACGCTTTCTCTCCCCTTTTTCAGAATTCGCACGACTTTTCCTTCAGGCCGGCCTTTCTTCCCCCTTTCCTTGAATCGGACTTCTACCCGATCTCCATGAAAGGCCCCGCCGGCGAACTGTTCCGGCACATAGATGTCCGACAGGTGTTCCTCTTCCGGGATAACGAATCCGAATCCTCTCGCAGAAGAGGTGAACCGTCCTTGCGTTATATTCGACCTCGGACGGATAAAATATCTTTTTCTCAATTTCAGGATCAAATCCTGATTTTCCATCCTTTTTATGTTCCTGCGGAGCAAGCTTTTTTCCTCCGATGTCATGCCAAGTTCCCGCGCAATTTGCGAAAGACTCAGCCCTGCTTTGCTTTTGGCTAGCAAATCGAGGATCTCTCTCTCCATTCCTGAATGATTCATAAAAAGTCCCGGTCTTTTTTATTCATTCTAACAAATTCCTAATGGCTTATTCTTTGATTCTATTACCTTCGGAACTTTTTCCCCTCCAGGCGGCCCAATCTCACTACATCGACTTCGTTGCTGCCCATTCGCGGTATACTCTATACAGCTTCATGAGCTGCTTCCTTGTCGCTGCACCAATCTTGGACCGTGTATCATCCAGGCCCCTGAATGATTCATAAAAAGTCCCGGTCTTTTTTATTCATTCTAACAAATTCCTAATGGCTTATTCTTTGATTCTATTACCTTCGGAACTTTTTCCATTCTAATAATAGTAAAGGGAAATGTGAGGGATCCCGAATTTTTTTCTGATGTGTTTGATCAATTTCAACTTTTGAATTCTGTCCGATTCCCGCGGGTCTTTTGTTCTGAACTCTGACAGCACCTCTTTTTGTATCTGTTTTTTCTCTTTTTCAGATGCCATTCCAAAAAGCAGTGCTTCCGCATCGTTTTCCAGGTCTTCTAAAATTTCTTCATCGATACCACAGGAGATGGATTCCAGCACACGCAAGAATACCCTTCGCAAATCCGTGAACGTCTCGGGACAGGAAGCCAAAAAACCTTCGACAGCTTTCTGCAGTTCCTTTTTTTTCCCCTCTGCGCGAAAAGGTTTTCTCTGACTGCCGACTTTTCTTTCTTTATAGGCTTCGTGCCCTCTAAGAATAAAAGAACGACAGAATACCAGTGACATTATTTTGCCTTTCCTCCCGGGCTTTCTTCTGCGTGATACAAAACAATCCTTGATTCCCTCCAGCACGATTTGAAGGGGAATTCCCATGTTTTTCCATTCTTTTATTTCTTCAATTTCTTTGGAAGAAAGATAAAAGGGCGGCCCGCGGTGTTCGAGAAAAAATCGGGATACAGCCTGGTAATACCGGCCGTTTTTCTCATCGTCTCGTTTCATGTCGCCCTGTTCCGATCGCAGATAATCCTGAGACCCTCCAATACGAGAAACGGTTCAAGATATTCGATCGAATCGAGATCAGGGAAAATCTCGGATGCGAAGCTTCCTGTGGCTATAATTTTAATGCCATCAGCCATCTCTTTGGAAATTTCCTTGATAATGTTGGTGATGAGTCCGATATAGCCAAAATACAGACCGGATTGCATGCTGGCTACGGTGGTACGCCCTACGGCATTCGGTGGTTTTTTTATCTCGATTCGCGGCAGCTTTGCTGTCTTGAGGTATAGGGCCTCGGCGGCGATCTGGATTCCCGGGGCTATGGCTCCTCCCAGGTACTCTCCCTTCTGGGAAATGACATCGAAAGTCGTAGCCGTTCCAAAATCGACGACGATGGCAGGCCCACCGTATTTATCGAAAGCCGCTACCGAAGCCACCACCCTATCGGCACCCACTTCCTGAGGATTTTCATACAGGATAGGCATTCCGGTTTTAAGTCCTGGCCCGACCACCAATGGCTTCACTTTCAAAAGGCCTTTGCTCAGGTTCTCGAAAACCGGAGTGAGAGGGGGGACGACGCTGGAGATAATGACAGAATCGATGCTCGCCTTCTCGAGACCGGCGAGAGAAAGAAGATTGAGCAGGATGATTTCATACTCATCGTTTGTTTTTTCCCGATCCGACCTGATTTTCCAGTGCTGGATGAGTTTTTTTTCGCCGAATACACCCAATGCAATATTTGTATTCCCTATATCCACTGCCAATAACATATCATGCCTCCCCGATTTCTTTTTTAAGTCCATGGACTTCTGGCGCAAGAAAGGATCGCTCGATTCCCTGTGTTCGAAGCAACAGACGTCCCGTCAAGTCGATCCCTATGTATTCTCCTGTTATTTTCGTTTTCTCCATGATAACCGTCAGCCTATCCCCAGGGGAAAATTCAGAGGACTCCTCGAACGCCCTGATAATCTGGATTTTTTTTCCTTCCCGGAAAAACCTGTACCAATCGTCCAATATCTGCCATAGCTTGAATAGAAACGCCTGAACATCGAACTCTTTTGCAAGCAAAATTTTCAAAGACGTTGACTGAGATCGGATTTGAGCGGGAAAACCCGCCTTATCTTGATTCACGTTCAAGCCCACCCCGAGGACGGCATGGCCGATCTCGTTACCGAAAAAGCTTGCCTCACAAAGAATTCCTCCCAGTTTTTTGCCCTTGCACATGAGATCATTGGGCCATTTGAGCAAAACCGGTAGATTCACAATCTCGGACAATGCCTCCTTTACTGCCAATCCGGCAACGATGGGGAGCAAGGACAAATCTTTCACCGCGGGTCTGAGGATTACGGAAAGATAGAGCCCCTTTTCTTTCTCGGAAAACCAGATGCGCCCCCTTGTCCCTCTACCTGCCGTTTGCTCCCCGGCGATAATGACCGTTCCTTCCTCCTCTCCTTCGAGCGCCAGCGCGTTGGCCAAATCGTTGGTCGAAGAACAGGTTTCGACCGCGAGAATTTTTGAACCGATCTTCATCTCTCTGTCCGTGCCAGTCAAATCGTCCGGCAAACCTCCTTCAAATCCGCCCGATTCGCAAAAACATCTAAATTCAGGCGATACTAATATAAAACAAATGCGCTGCCGTTGAAAGGACGACATTCTCATTGACTTTTGTAACAATTTGTCCGAAACTCCGTATATATAGAAGGAGCATCATGAAGGACTTGACTCTCACCGAAGAAATGGTTCTGCTGGCCGTATGGAAACTGAAAGATAACGCTTACGGAGTGACGATAAGAAAGCAGGTTTCCCGATCCACGAATCGTATTTTTCCCTACGGCACTCTTTACAGCGTTCTGGACAAACTCACGAAAAGCCGGTTTGTCACAAAAAGAGTCAGCGATCCCATTGCGAAGAGAGGCGGACGAAGCCGCAACTATTACACCATCACACCTGATGGCATTTCGGCCTTGAAGGAAGCCATGCGACTCAAAACATCTCTTTGGGACGAAAAGACGATCCAAGCTTTAAGCAAAAACTAGTTCGATGAAAAACGAACATTCCGGACCTCCGAGGATCATCGAAAAAATCCTCAACCTCATCGCCAACAGAAATGAGAGGGCGACAATTCTCGGTGATTTTCGAGAGGAATTTTTAGAGACGGCCGAGCAAGAAGGAATCCAGCGGGCAAGGCTTGCCTGTTGGAGGCTTGCCTTCGTCTCTCTGCCATCTTTTATCAAAAGCCACATTTACTGGAGAGGACAGATGTTTGCAAACCACTTAAAGATCTTTTTCAGAAATATCCAAAACCATAAGGGATATTCGCTTGTAAATCTATCAGGACTCACCATCGCAATGTCAGCATCCTTCCTGATTTTTCTTTTTGTCTCTCATGAACTCAGCTATGACCGGCTTCATGCAAATTTCGATCGACTTTATCGGATACGGAACGACCGCATTTACAGCGATATCCACGATAAAAGCGCCGGTTGTCCTCCGGCACTCGGCCCGGCTCTGAAACAGGAATTTCCGGAAATTTTGGAGTCCGCAAGGATTCTGACCACTAGCAATATGAATAACATCGTCTCCTATGCCCCGGAAAACGATTATATCCAGACAGCCCTTTTTTCCCTCAAGGGATATGACAAGGCAACGAATATCTCTGTCATCGGAAATTTCAACGGTTGGAATCCAGACCGGAATGTCTTAGAGAAAAAAGGAACCAAGTGGGAATGTTCCATCCCATTTCCTCCCGGAAGATATTCCTACAGGTTTGTGGTGGACGGCGAAGAAATTTGCGATCCGGATAACCCCGAGCGAACGACGTACAGATCCAAACCTTACTCCGTGTTGACGATTCCAGAGCCCTCTTCGCCTATAAACATGGTCGCTTTCAACGAGACGAAAATCTACTACGCTGAACCGTCCTTTCTGCAGATGTTCTCTTTTCCCCTGCTGCAAGGATCTCCGGAAAATGCTCTGGTAAATCCCAATGCCGCTGTCATCTCCGCTTCCTCGGCTCAAAAATACTTCGGCAATGAAGACCCGGTGGGCAAAATGATCGTTGTTGCGAACCAAAACGGGAAGCAGCTCTACCATATCACGGGAATATTCGAAGATATACCTGAAAACTCCCATATCAAATTCACTTTTTTGTTATCCTTCAAAACTCTGATTCAGTTGCATCCAAACGCGGCCTATGACTGGGGATGGAACATGTTCAACACTTATGTCTTGCTCGGCCCGGATACGAAAGCCCCGTCCCTCCAAGAAAAGCTCCATGCGTTCGTGGACAGGAATAAAATCCACGGGGATGACTACAGAAGGGAGTTCCTCCTGCAGCCCATTAAAGACATTCACCTCCATTCCAATCTCAGATGGGAGCCCGAGGTCAACGGAAATGCGAAATCGGTTTATTTTCTAACGGTTATCGCGATATTCATCATGTTTATCGCCTGGATAAACTACATCAACATATCCACATCGAGGGCCATAACACGCGCGAAAGAGGTGGGAATCCGAAAAGTCCTGGGATCCCGGCGCGACCAGCTTGTCAGACAATTTATCTCCGAGTCGGCCCTGTTGCATATTTTTGCTTTTCTGGCTACACTTCTACTTATCAAAATCCTCCTGCCCCATTTTAACGATCTCACGGGCAAACACCTGAATTTGACCCTTTTTTATAGCCGTCTTGCCTGGATTTGGCTCGTCCTATCGGTATTTGCCGGAACATTCCTTTCCGCCATCTATCCAGCCTTTATTCTGTCTTCCTTCTCCCCCGATTCTGTACTCAGGGGACGATTCAGCCATTCCCGAAGAGGCCAAAGCTTCAGAAAAATCATGGTGATCTTCCAATTCGCCACCTCCATTATCCTGATAATCGGAACGCTTACGGTATCGAAACAACTGCGTTTCATGCAAAACACGGACCTTGGAATCCGGATCGAACAAACACTCGCCGTTCGGATCCCGGGAAACCACGCTTATTCCACCGAACGCGTGGAAAGATTCAAACGGGAATTGCTCGATTTTCCCCAAATCAAAGCCGTAACCGCATCCTCGTCCGTCCCTGGAAAAGAGTATTCCAATGCATCGAGCGGTATCCGGCCAATAGCGAGCGATCCAGAGGATGGGAAGCGCTGTTTTTTTATCAGCGTAGATTATGATTACTTCGACTTCTATGGAAACGAGTTCGCAGCAGGCAGGAAGTTTGCCAAGGATTTTCGCACGGATCTGAAGGCAGCCATTCTCAACGAAGAAGCCGCGAAACTTTTCGGGTACAAAACTCCTGAAGAGGCGCTCGATCAAAAAATCTTGCTGGGAGGTCTGGGCGGTGATATCAGAGAAACCATCGGCGTTGTCAAAAACTTCCATCACAAATCTTTGAAGGACAACCTTGAGCCTATCCTGTTTACGATAACAGAGGGGGACCAAAACAGCAGGCACAATTATTTTTCGATAAAAATCGAAAGCCAGGCAATCGATCAGGCCCTCTCTGCTGTAAAAAAAGTGTGGAATGGGGTTTACGCAGGAACGCCGTTCGAGTACTTCTTCCTGGATGAATCTTTCCACAACCTTTACGAATCGGACCGCCGGTTCGGCAGGATCTTCGGCCTTTTTGCCCTGCTTTCCATTTTCATCTCCTGTTTAGGCTTGTTCGGACTGGCGGCATTCATGTGCGGACAGCGCACTAAGGAAATCGGCATCCGGCGTGTTCTCGGCGCCTCGACACCGGGGATCATCTATCTGATTTCCAAAGAATTCATCAGATGGGTTTTCGTTTCCAACCTGGTCGCGTGGCCGATCGCCTTTTATGTCATGAACAAATGGCTGCAAAATTTTGCCTACCGGACACATCAAGGAATCGCCATATTCCTTCTCGCCATGCTCCTGGCTCTGGTGATCTCCTTTTTCACCATCATCACCCAATCGATAAGGACGGCCAGGGCCAATCCTGCAAATACGCTTCGGTACGAATAAGGCGTCTCCTGGACGACTTGCCTGACTTTATAGAAATTGTCTGAAAAAAACCCAAGGAAACGAGAAAGGGGATTAAAGGTTTGACAGGACGTGTGCCAGGTTCTCGCGGAGTCTTTTGTTCCGTTCCTGGAGCTCCAGAGAACGCAATTTCGCTTCCTCCACAATGTCTTTCGGCGCATTTTTCACGAACGCTTCGTTGTTCAGCCTGTTATCGATTTTTTCCATTTCCTCTTTAATTTTCAAGAGTTCCCTTTCCAGGCGCTGTTTTTCTTTTTCAAAATCGACCAATCCTTTCTCGAGGGGAATCGCCATCTCTATTCCTCCGGCGACTCCTTTCAACATCATTTGCCCTGACGGAAATTCTTCCCGGAATTCCAGATTTTGGACATTCGCCAGCACCTCAAAATAATCGCGATGATCGCGGATGGCTTTTTCATCCTTTTTCCCGCACCTTACCCAAAGAATGATCTTTTGCTTCAAAGGGATCCGGTTTTCAGCCTTAAGGGTACGCAGCTCGACGATGGCGTTCTGGAGCACTTTCATGGCCCGTTCCTCGCCTTTGTCTATCATCCGGGGGTCTGCGACCGGGAACTCAGCCAGGGCCAGCGAGTGGCCTTCCGAAGGAAGATGCTGCCAGATCTCCTCTGTCACAAAAGGCATGATCGGATGGAGAAGACGCAATACCTGGTCGAGCGTGTCGATAAGAACCGCCAGGCTCGTGCGGTTATTCTTTTTCAGGCTCGGTTTGACCAGCTCGATATACCAGTCACAAAATTCATGCCAGACGAAATGGTATATTTTGTCCGCGGCTTCGTAAAACTTATAATCCCCCAGCGCCCCGTTCATATCGGCGATCGCCTGGGTCAACCGGCTTCTGATCCACCTGTCAGCGAGCGTGAGTTCCTCCTCCTCAACCTCCAGATTTCCCTCATGAAAGTTGATAAGAACGAACCGGGAGGCGTTCCATATCTTGTTCACGAACGCCCGGTATCCCGCCATCCTTTCCTCACTCAAAGAAATATCCATCCCCGGAATGGCCAGGGAGGCAAGAGTAAAACGCAGGGCATCCGTGCCGTACTTTTTCATCATTTCGAGCGGATCGACGATGTTGCCTTCGGATTTGCTCATCTTGCGACGCCGGAAATCCCTCACCAAGCCGTTGATGAACACATGCCGGAAGGGGATTTTTTTCGTAAACTTCATTCCCATCATGATCATTCTGGCAACCCAGAAAAATATGATATCGAATCCGGTCGCCATCAGGTCCGTGGGATAAAATGCCCGTAAATCCCCGGTATCATCAGGCCAGCCCATCGTAGCAAAGGGCCACAAAGCCGAGCTGAACCAGGTGTCCAACACATCTTCTTCCTGGACAAGGTTCGAACTCCGGCACTTTTCACATTGTTCGGGCGTCGTTTCAGAAACGATAATCTCGCCGCATTCCCGGCAATACCATGCCGGGATCCTGTGCCCCCACCAGAGCTGACGGGAAATGCACCAATCGTGGATATTGTACATCCATTCAAAATAGGTCTTTGCCCAGTTTGGGGGGATAAATTCGATCTCTCCTTCCTCCACAACCCGGATCGCTTCCTTGGCGAGAGGGGCAATCTTGACAAACCATTGCCAGGACAGGTTGGGCTCGATGATATTTTTGCAGCGGTAGCAATGGCCTACGGCATGTTGATAATCCTCGGTCTTTTCGATAAGGCCCAGTTCTTCCAGCCGGCCAAGCACTTTTTTCCGGCACTCGAACCTGTCCAAGCCTTCGAAATCCTCTCCGGCATCTTTCGTCATCCTGCCTGAACCGTCTATAACGATAACTTGATCGAGGTTGTGACGTTTCCCCAATTGGAAGTCCGCAGGATCGTGGGCCGGAGTGACCTTTACGGCCCCTGTTCCGAACTCCCTCTCTACCTGTTCATCGGCTATGACAGGTATCCTGCGGTTCTGAAGGGGAAGAAGGACATCCCTTCCCACATACTTGGCGTACCGTTCATCCTCAGGATGAACGGCCACAGCCGTATCTCCCAGCATTGTTTCGGGCCGCGTGGTAGCCACGACGATATAATCTGCCGGGCCTGAATCAGCATCCGAGTCTAAATCCTCATCCCTGTTCAGGACCGGATACTTGATAAAGGTGAGTTTAGAAGCCAGCGTTCGGTGTTCGACCTCGATGTCCGAAAGCACAGTGGCACAATGCGGGCATCGGTTCACCAGGTAATAATCTCTGTAGATCAATTTTTCTTTGTAAAGGCTCACGAAAACATGCACGACCGCTCTATGAAAACCTTCATCCAGGGTAAACCTCTCTCTCGTCCAATCCAGCGAAGTTCCCAGTTTCGTCAACTGGTTTATGATGACTCCTCCGTATTTCCGCTTCCAATCCCAGGCGACCTCTAAAAATTTTTCTCTCCCGAGTTTTTCCCTGGACAGGCCTTTTTTCTCCAGGCTCTGTTCGATCACATTGTGAACGGCAATGCTGGCATGGTCCGTGCCCGGGAGCCAGAGAGTATTGAACCCCTGCATTCTCTTCCATCGAGCGATAATGTCGGGCAATGTAAAGCACAAGGCATGCCCCATGTGAAGGGAACCTGTTACGTTAGGCGGAGGAAGAACCATCGAAAAGCTCTTAGCGGACGACGGCATCTTGGGTGTGAACACACCTTCATCTTTCCAGTATTGGAGCCACTTTTCTTCGACAGGATCAGGATCATAGGCTTTGGCCAAAACGATTTTTTCATTCATGACATCTATCCTTAAACATAAGGTGTATTTTAACAGCTAATCCGGTTTTTTTAAAATGGAAACTTCGGCAGGCAGGCCCAGTAGCGGACCTATTTCTTCTGGTTGTTGATGAACCACATTTTCAGCTCCGCCAGCACGCGGGCTTTAATCCGCTTTTCCAATTCTCGCTCGGCAGACAAAATTTCTCGTTTGACCAGATCCCGGACATTCTGGTCCAGCTCGACTTTCATAATATGGGCTGATCTTTCCTCCCAGACAGGCTCTTCTGGAAGGGTCATCGGGACTTTATTCTCTTCGATGACAGTCCTTATCCTTTGCACCAGAGCTTCGGAATCGATCGGTTTCTGGATGATCGCTTCGTATTCGAAGGTTTCCAATCTTTCTTTATCCAGCGGCTCGAAAGCTTCTTTGATCAGAATGAGAGGCACCTTCTTCATCTCTTCCTGATTTCTGATGTGTTCGCCCAGTTCATAACCATCTTTCCTGGGAAGAGATAAATTCAAGAGAATGGCATCCGGTTTTATCCGGTCCAGCGAATCCATAACCTCTTGTCCGTCTCTGAATGCATAAATATCGAACTCATCGGTAGGAAAAGACATTTGGATGAGCTTCTGTGTAGACGGGGAATCTTCCCCGACGAGAATTTTGTAGTTCATCGTGTCACTGGGATAAAAAGTACAAAAAGTCCGAATCGAATGTCAAATTGAATTTTGCATTTTTCTCGCTGCATTAGCCGGATCCCAAGTATCGAAAGCAAGCACCGATCAATATTCGATCAATACCGATTTCTCGCCGAGCAAATTTTCTATATCTTTGACGAGATCTTCCGAAGGAATGACTCCCTGGACCTCCCTCGATTGACAAACCATCCGGTAGGAATGAGGGGCTTCCAGTTCGAAAAACACGGGACATTGGCCGCTGTGTTTAACCAGGATGGATTTCAACTCATCGAAAACCGTCTCCTCGATACCCGGAAGAAAGATCCTCAGAAGCACTCTCTTTGCATGCTTCTGGAAGGCCTCGTCCAATGGCATGATCTGAAGCAGATGAATCCGCCTGTTCTCTCCCTCTCCTAGAAATTTTCCTTTTATCCAGACAAGCTGATCTTCTCTCAGATATTCAAAATTCTTTTGATAGCTGTCAGGGAAAACGACCACCTCGATCCGGCCGCTCAAATCTTCCAACATAAGCGTGGCCATCCTTTCGTCTTTTTTTGTCCTAAGCTGCTTGATTGACGATATGATCCCTGCAACCTTTATCTCGGTGTTAAAATCCAACTCATCATCAAGCTGATCGATGGAATGGGAGACCAGGCGGTTCAATTGTTTTCCGTAATGAGTCAAGGGATGCCCCGTTATATAAAAACCCAGCGCATCCTTTTCATAGGAAAGCAACAGGGATTCATCCCACTCTCGCATCTCTTGCACTTCCGGAGGGATCACGGGCAATTCCGAATCGCTGCGCCCAAAGAGAAGAGTTTGTTTGGAAGAGTTGATCTTTTGAATTTCATGAGCGTAATCGATCATTTTGTCGACAAGATGGAACATCTGGGATCTTTTCCAGTTCAAGGAATCGAGCGCGCCGGCCTTGATCAGGCTTTCTATGACTTTCCTGTTTATGGTTTTGGGCCCGTTATCGCTAAAAATATCGAATGGCGATGAAAATCGTTCCTTTTTCTCCCTTGTCCGGATCAAAGCCTTGATGGCTCCTTCCCCGACATTTTTGATGGCCGAGAGTCCGAATCGGATGTTTCCCTCAGAAACGGTGAAATTGAAGTCGCTCGTATTGATATCCGGAGGAAGCACATCTATCCCCATCTCCTTGCATTCGTTCATATACTTGACTACCTGGGATGTCGCCCCTCTTTCCGCTTCGGATGTCAGGAGGGCAGCCAAAAAATAGACCGGATAATGAGCCTTCAGATAAGCGGTCTGATAGGCCAGATAAGCATAAGCGGCGCTGTGTGATTTGTTGAATCCATATCCTGCGAAATGTTTGATCAGCTCGAATATTTTGCTGGCTTTGGATGGTGAGAGCCCCTTTTCTCTGGATCCCTTTTGGAACCGCTGTTTTTGCGCTTTCATGACAGAGGTGATCTTTTTTCCCATGGCTTTCCGCAACAAATCCGCTTCGGCCATGGAATATCCAGCAAGTTCGGTCGCAATCTGCATGACCTGTTCCTGGTAGACGATGATCCCCTTGGTCTCCTTGAGGACAAGCTCCAGTTCCGGGAACTCATAGCTGATCCTGTCAGGATGATTTTTCCTTTTCACGAACTCATCCGTCATGCCGCTTTGCAAAGGGCCGGGCCGGTACAGGGCATTCATGGCGATCAAATCCCGCAGCGATTCCGGCTTGTAATTCCGGAGCAGGTCTTTCATGCCCGCGCTTTCGAACTGGAAAACACCGTCCGTGTTCCCGGATTGGAAAACGGCGAACGTCTTCTTGTCATCCAAAGGAATGTGATCCAGATCGACGTTCTCCCCGGTGTCCCTTCTCACCAGCTCCAATGTATCCTGGATCACGGTAAGGTTGCGAAGTCCCAGCAGATCCATTTTCAGGAGTCCGATCGTCTCGATGTCCCCCATCGGAAATTGCGTGGTCACCTCACCCTTGATCGATTGATACAGGGGTGTGAACTCCACAAGAGGCTTTGGTGTGATCACGATTCCGGCGGCATGAATAGAGGGGTGGCGGACCTGTCCCTCCAGGCTCTGCGCAACCGAAAGAAGGTGGGCGATCTTGGCATCCTTGTCTCTCAATTCTCGGATTTGAGGTATGTTTTTCAAAGCTCCGGCGATCGAGGAATCAGGGCCGAATGGAGGAATCATCTTGGCGATCCTGTCCACCTCCGGAAGAGGAACTTCCAGGGCCCTTCCCACATCCCTCACAGACTGGCGGGCCGCCATAGTCCCGAACGTGATTATCTGGCAAACATTCTCCCGTCCGTATTTTTCCCTCACATAGGATATGACCTCGTCCCTTCTCCGGCCGCAAAAATCGATATCGATGTCCGGAAGACTGATCCTCTCCGGATTCAGGAACCGCTCGAAAAGCAGATCGTACTCGAGGGGATCTATGGCTGTGATCCCCAGAGAAAATGCAAGGAGGCTTCCTGCTGCCGACCCCCGGCCCGGGCCCACCGGAATCCCTCTGGAGCGGGCCTCGCGTATCAGATCCCAGACAATCAGGAAGTAACCTTCGAATCCCATTTCTTTGACCAGTCTCACCTCTTTTTCCAGACGCTTCTCATAGGCTTTGCGCCCGGGAAGCTCTCCTTTTTCGATCCGGGGAGCCAGGATCGCCATTTTGTTTTCGAAACCCTCTTTGATAACCCTGTCGAAGTATTCCTGGGGAGAGCTGCCATCCGGGGAATTGAAATTCGGCAAATAATACCCGGAATGAGGAAGATCGAAGTTACACTTAGCCGCTATTTTGGTCGAATTCTGGATGGCATCAGGCACATCCCTGAAGAGCTTCGACATCTCCTCGTGCGATTTGAAATAGAACTCTTCGCTGGGGAAGCGGATCCTGTCCTGGTCCGTGACTTTTTTATTCGTCTGGATACACAAGAGAATATCCTGACTTTCGTGATCCTCTTTGCGGATATAGTGGACATCGTTGGTGGCAATGAGAGGAAGATTGAGTTTGTTCGCCAGCTTTATGAGAAGGGGATTGACCTCTTTCTGGGCCGGTATTCCGTGGTCCATGAGTTCGATATAGAAATCTCCGGGTTCGAAAAACGCCGCATATTCCAATGCGGCTTCCTCAGCCTTATCTTCCAATCCCAGCCCCAGATAATAGCTGATCTCTCCCTTGAGGCAGGCGGAAAGACCGATCAGTCCTTCGCTGTGCTGAAGGAGCAGCTCCTTATCGATGCGGGGTTTATAGTAAAAACCTTCCAGATAGGCCTTTGTGAGGAGATTACAGAGATTCCTGTATCCTTTCTCATCCTTGATAAGGAGAATCAGGTGAAAATGCCTCGGCCCCTTTTGATCGGGGGACTTATCGAACCGGCTTTCCGGCGCCACATAGGTTTCGCATCCGAGGATTGGCTTGATCTTTTTTTCTTTGGCCTGCTTGAAAAAACTCACGGCCCCGAAAATGTTGCCGTGGTCGGTCAGGGCGACCGCAGGCATATTGTTCTGATACGCCGCATCCACAAGGGCAGCGGTTTTGAAGGCCCCGTCGAGGATACTGAATTCCGAATGGTTGTGGAGGTGAATGAACGTCGATCCCATGGTCATTCCCACTCTATGGTCCCAGGGGGTTTTGTGGTGATGTCATAAACGACCCTGTTGACACCATCCACTTCATTGACGATCCTGCTGGATATTCTGGAAAGAACCCGGGCTTCGGCAGGATACCAATCGGCGGTCATCCCGTCCACGCTGCGCACGAGACGAATCACCACGACTCTCTGGTACGTGCGCCGGTCCCCCATCACACCTACGGACTTCACCGGTAACAAGACTGTGAATGCCTGCCAGAGCTTTCTGTACAGGCGGGCTTTCTTTATCTCCTGGATCAAGATATCATCGGCCTCCCGAATGATCTCCAACCTTTCTCTTGTCACTTCACCCACGATCCTTACAGCCAATCCGGGGCCTGGGAAGGGATGCTGGAGGATAAAATCCTCGTCTATGCCCAATTCTCTGCCCAGTTCTCTGACCTCATCCTTGAATAATTCCTTCAAGGGCTCGACAAGCTGGAACGGCAAATTTTTCGGTAATCCCCCGACATTATGGTGCGATTTGATCTTCGAAGATGGGCCCTTGACCGGATTGCTTTCTATAACATCGGGATAGATCGTGCCTTGCGCCAAAAATTTCACGCCTCCGATTTTTTTGGCCTCCCTCTCAAAGATCCGGATAAATTCCGATCCGATGGTCTTCCTCTTCTTCTCAGGGGAAACGATCCTCTCGAGCCTATTTAGAAATGATTCGGAAGCATCCACGCCGATCACATTCAGCGCAAACCGATGACGGAAGCTGTCCAGCAAATTCCGGAATTGGCCTTTTCGCAGGAGGCCGTTATCGACAAATATGCAGGTGAGGCGCCCTTTGATGGCCCGGTGAATCAGCAAAGACGTTACCAAAGAATCGACTCCGCCGCTCAGCCCGCAAACAACCTTTTCTTTTCCGACCCGATCCCGAATTTCCCTGATCTTTTTTTCTATGAACGATTCCATTTTCCAGTCTTTTTTCAGTCCGGCTTGGCGGAAGAGGAAATTTCCGAGAATTCGCAGGCCCTGCTCGGTGTGAATAACCTCCGGATGGAATTGAACGCCAAAAAGTCGTTTTTTTCGCGCTTCGATCACGGCCGCACGGCAATTGGATGTCGCTCCGGAGACCAAGAACCCCTCAGGAAGAGAATGGACCTTGTCCCCATGGCTCATCCAAACCTGCCCCTTGTCTTTTATGCCGGAGAGAAGGCCTTTTCTGTCTTTAATATCGAGATAGGCAATACCGTATTCTCTTTTTTTCGAGGATTTCACCTTGCCGCCGAGAACTTGGGCCATGATCTGAAGCCCGTAACAAATCCCGAGAACCGGAATGCCCAGGCTGAAAATCTCTTCGGATATGGCAGGAGATTCCGGGGCATAAACGCTCTGGGGCCCGCCGGAAAGGATAATCGCCCCCGGATTTTCTTTTTTGATCCTCGAAAGAGGCCAATTGTAAGGAAATATCGCAGAATACACGCCCAATTCCCTGATCTTTCGAGCGATCAACTGCGTGTACTGGGAGCCGAAATCCAGCACGAATACCTTGTCCATGCGTCGATTCTAGCAATTGCCATTACGAATGAAAAGGGTGAAATTGCTTTCTTAACAAACTTTTTTTATTTATAATGAAACTTCAAAAAAATCACAGGAATTTACAGGAATTATCCCTGGAGAAAACGATGAACTGGGAAAAGATCGCGACAGATTTAAGCACGGAGACATCATCTAAAATCATCCTCTTTGTGATGGATGGGCTGGGAGGACTTCCTCACCGGGGAAAAACGGCACTGGAAGCTGCCCGATCTCCGCATTTGGACAGCCTGGCGGCCCGCAGCGCCTGCGGCCTGACAGATCCGGTTTTCATGGGAATCACCCCGGGAAGCGGACCGGCTCACCTCTCGCTCTTCGGATACGACCCTTTGAAATATACGCTGGGACGAGGCATTCTGGAGGCCCTCGGTGTGGGAGTGGATGTCGGTACGAACGATATGGTAGCCCGGGGAAACTTCGCAACGGTCAGAGAAGGGCTGATCACGGACAGGCGGGCCGGAAGGATCCCGACCTCCCAAAACGAATCGCTTTGCGAAGACATCAATGCCTTCTTACGATCCCGGGAAGGATCCCGAATCGCCGTATATCCGGGAAAGGAACACCGGTTCGTCATAAAATTCAGCGGCGAAGACCTGTCAGATGCTTTGAGCGACGCCGATCCTCAGAAAGAAAACAAGCCCCGCGCATACACCAGGCCCCTAGATGAGGGGGCAAAAAAAACAGCCAACATGGTGAATTCATTCCTCGATGACATAACGGAATTATTGAAGGACTCAGCTCCGGCAAATACCGTGTTGCTTCGAGGTTTTTCCAAATATCCATCCCTTCCTTCTCTCCCGGATCTCACCAAACTCAAACCTGTAGCTCTGGCAAACTACCCGATGTACAAGGGGCTGGCCAAGCTGGTCGGGATGACGGTCGTCGAAGTCGGGCCGACTCTGGCAGATCTGTTCGATACCCTGGATAAAATCTACCAGGATTTCGATTTTTTCTATATTCATGTCAAAAAAACCGATGCGGCCGGAGAGGACGGTAATTTCGAGGCAAAAAAAGCAGCTATCGAAGAAACAGATGCATTTATACCGCGCCTGGAAGGCAAGAACGCAGAGGTCCTGGTCGTCACTTCCGATCACTCCACCCCGTGCCTCCTCAAATCCCACTCCTGGCACCCCAATCCTTTCCTGCTTCACGCCCAGACGGCCATGCCGGACTCGGTTACCCGTTTTTCCGAGAGAACATGCGGTCAGGGCTATCTGGGAAGGTTTCAGGCCATCTATGCCATGCCGCTTATGCTGGCCCATGCAGGAAAGTTGAAAAAGTATGGCGCATAACGTCCTGACAAAATTGACACCAGCCGATTTGTTCAGTAGCATTTATTGGGTACGCCCAAAATGGTAAAAAGCCGTTTGCTAGTTCTCGCTGTTTTTCTTCTTTCGATACTCTCCCTGTCCTTTGCGTTTCAAAGGGATTCCCGGGTCGAAATCTATGACCTGCGACATTTCACCCATCCCACATTCACCCGGATCGTCGTGGACATCGGGACACTGCGAGAGTACAGCCCCCACCAACTATCTTCACCGGATCGGATCTTCGTGGACATCTACCAGTCCAAACTCAATCCTATCCTGCACAACCAGACCTATCTGGTTAAGAACGACTACATAAGCCAGATCAGGATCGCTCAAAAATCACCCAGCACGGTCCGGGTGGTCGTAGACCTCGATTTCGAAAAGGTCAAACGCTTTCAGGTATGGCCGGCATTCGACCCCTTCAGAATCGTGATCGATATCTATCCCACGGAAACGATACCAGACACCCCTGCGGATAAACCGCCTCAACCTGCCCAGCCCACCAAAGAAGGATACAGCATGGCCCGTCAATTGGGTCTGGGCATCCAGAAGATCGTGATCGATCCGGGACACGGAGGCAAGGACCCGGGCACCATTGGAAAAAGCGGAACGATGGAGAAAATCATCGTCCTGGATATCTGCAAACGCCTGAAAGACCTTCTCGATAAGTACGAAAGCCTGGAAGTCATCATGACTCGGGAGACAGATATATACGTCCCTGTCGAAAACCGAACCGTTATCGCCAATCAGAAACAGGCGGACTTATTCATCTCCGTGCATGCCAACTCCAATCCGAGTAAAAAGCGCTCCGGTATCGAAACCTTTTATCTCAATTTCAGCCTGGATCCTTCTGTGATCGAAACGGCTGCATTGGAAAATGCTACATCGACCAAAAACCTCAGCGAAATGCGAAGCATTCTGGAAAAGATCGCCAAAAACAGCAAAATTCTCGAATCCAAAGAGCTCGCGGACAATATCCAGAAGAACCTTGTCGAAACTCTCCAGAAACAATATGGGGACGTCAAAGATCTGGGATACAAGGGCGGACCTTTTTGGGTTCTCATCGGAGTAGACACGCCCTCTATTCTGGTGGAAGTCTCCTACTTGAGCAATGCCAAAGAAGAAACGAGGCTGAAAGACTCCAAGTATCGTCAAAACATCGCCCAGGGGATCTACGAGGGGATAAAAGCGTACATCCATTCCCTGGGGAAAGGAACATAAAATGAAAAGAAGAGATTTTTTAAAGAACGTGGCCCTTGGGAGCCTGATCGTCCACGCCTCTTCCCGTCTATTCGCTCGACAAAATGGACACCCTGATCTGGCCATGATCCAGGGAGACGATCCCGCCCGGATTGCCAAAGAAGCCGTTTCTGCGATCGGAGGAATCGGTCGTTTTGTCGCAAAAGGGGATGTGGTCCTCATCAAACCGAATATCGGCTGGGACCGGACTCCGGAACAAGCTGCCTGCACGAACCCTGACGTGGTCAAGGCCCTGGTCGAACTTTGTATCGAAGCGGATGCCAAGCAGGTCATTGTCATGGATAACACGATCAATCCCGCCAGAAGAACTTATGCGCGTTCAGGAATCGCAAACGCCGCAAAGGAAGCTGGGGCAAAAGTGCCGTATGTCAATCCCCACCATTTGAAAAAAATGGCTCTGAACGGCGAATGGTTCAAGGAATGGGAAGTATACACCGACTTTGTCGAAGCGGATAAAATCATCAATGTTCCGATAGCCAAAACACACAGCCTGTCGCGGCTGACCATGGGCCTGAAAAACTGGCTGGGCGCGATCGGGGGGCCAAGAAACCAGCTCCATCAAGGCCTGGATTATGCCATGATCGATTTGGCCCGGTTCTTCAAACCCGCCCTGACCGTGCTGGATGCCTACAGGATTCTTTTGCGAAACGGGCCGCAGGGGGGAAGGCTCTCCGATGCCCAGCTCCACAAAACCGTCGTTGCCGGGATCGACTACGTGGCGGTGGATGCCCTAGGCGCAACATTCTTCGATATCAAGCCCGATGAACTCCCTTATCTGAAACTGGCCAGTGAAAGGGAGATCGGCAGAATCGACCTGGAGAACCTGAAAATTGAAAAAAGAACGATCTAAGAAATATCGGCTCCTGCAAAAAGCCCGGATTCTCACGCAAATCTTTTTTTTCGGATTTTTTTTCATCCTTCTTCTCAAAACCCATTTTCCCGGAGAAGATTACATCTCCAATGTGGAAGGATTTTTTCACTGGGACCCCCTGTTAGCCCTTGTGACAACGATCGCATCCCGTGCTTTTTTTATCGCATTCCTGCCTGCCCTGATCACCCTTGCCGTGACATTCCTTCTGGGGCGGGTAGCGTGCGGATGGGTCTGCCCCCTGGGATCGCTTCATCAATTTTTCTCTTTCGTATTTAAAAAAACGAAACTGCATCGCCCGAAAAAACTTCAGGACAATTACACCACATGGAAATATTACATCCTGGTGTTTATCCTGGCGAGCGCTGTTTTTTCGCTCGATGTGGCGGGTTTTCTCGATCCCTTTTCCTTCCTTTACCGCTCGTTCGTCGTCGGTGCCTTGCCGGTCGTGAGCTACGGATTCTCAGCCTTCATCGGGCTGTTTTACCAGGTAAATCTGACTGGAATCGGCGACATTTTGATACAGTTTTTCGAGAACCTCGATATCAATGCGGTTTTTATCCAGGGATTCTTCATCGGCATCTTATTCATCGGGGTGGTCCTGCTGAACAGGATCAGGGAAAGATTCTGGTGCCGCTATATCTGTCCCCTGGGAGCTTTGCTCGGCATCGTGTCGCGATGGAACCTTTTCGACCTCAGGATCGATAAAGACAAGTGCATCGAATGCAGTCTGTGCACGATCCAATGCCAGACTCAAGCCGCCCCTTATCCCAACGATGGATGGAAAAGCTCGGAATGTGTGTACTGCTTTACCTGCGCTTCGATCTGCCCGACAAATGCCGTAAAATTCCCGGTGAAGTTTGCTGGCGAAAAAATCGAAACCATCGACCTTTCCCGCAGGAAGCTCATCTTCACTTCTCTTCTGGGAATATTTGCCATGCCCTTCTTCCGCCTCACCCCCGCGAAACAGAGAGCATCCGAGAGATTGATCCGCCCGCCGGGCGCCCTTCCGGAAGAACAGTTCCTGAAAAAATGCGTGAAGTGCGGGGAATGCATGAAAGTGTGCCCGACAAATGCCCTTCAGCCAGTCCTCTCAGAAGCCGGTCCGGAAGGCATATGGACTCCCAGGCTGGATCCGAAAATCGGTTACTGCGATTACTACTGCTCGCTCTGCACGCAGGTCTGTCCCACAGGAGCCATAAAGGAGCTTACGATCGAGGAAAAAAATGCGCTCAAAATAGGCACGGCCTGGGTGAACAGAAACCGCTGTATCCCCTGGAAATTCGGCGATCCCTGTATCGTGTGCGAGGAACACTGCCCTGTTTCTCCAAAAGCCATAAAGTTCATGAAAATCGAAGTCGTACGGCAGGACGGAGTTATAAAAACTCCCCTGGCACCCGTGATCGATCTCGAGCAGTGCACCGGATGCGGGATTTGCGAAAACAAATGCCCGGTCGTCGATGATCCTGCCATATACATCACCAGTATCGGAGAGACCCGGTCCGAAAAAAATCAGATGCTCCTGGATATCCTCACACCCGAAGAGAACATTTTTTGATCCAGGAACAGGTCCGTTCAGGCTTCCTGACTTTTCCTGTTTTCTCTGATTTTTCGTTTTATCGCTCTCCCCTCTATGGGTGAGAAAGCGCGAAAAAAAATCATCGCCAAATTAACCCCAAAAGACGATTTTCCATTCCGGTTTTTTTTAGGAAAATCTACTAAATAAATCGGATTTACTGCCGGAATTATTCATTTTTCGGTACATGGAGTGTTAGGGAAGAAAAGATTGATCACCGTAATGAAAAAGGAAACCGCTCCCGCAGCTATGCATTCTCCCAAAAAAGCATTCACGCTGGTGGAGGCGCTGCTCATCGTAGCCATTATAGGAACGCTTCTCGCCCTTCTCATTCCCAGCTATGCGAATCTGCTCGATAAATCGAGGACCAATCGGAGCATCGCGGATATCGTCAAAATATCCCAAAAGCTCGACGAATTCCTCTCCGACCATGGAACCTTGCCTGAAACTCTGAACGAACTGATGCAGCATACCAAACCGCTGCCCCTGATCGATCCCTGGGGAAACCCATACGAATACCTTGTCATCCTGGGGAAAGACAAGAGCGATATCCAGGGGAAATGGAGAAAGGACAGATTTATGGTGCCCATAAACACGGATTATGACCTTTACAGCTTGGGAAAAGACGAAGAATCCCAGGCCCCCTTGACTGCCCAAGCGAGTTGGGATGACATCGTGCGGGCAAATGATGGGGCCTTTATCGGAATCGCCCACGAATATTAAAACGGAAACATGAAATTTGAAAAGACTTTTCTGAGAAGCAAAGTTGCTCAACGCATTGCATTGCTATTTATCCTGTGTACTCTGATCCCGGTCGTCACCCTGGCTGTTCTTTCTATCGATCATGTCACAAAAAATCTTCGCGAGCAAAGCCTCATTCGGCTTCAACAGACGGGCAAAACCCTGTCGATGGCAATATACGAGAGGCTTTTGTTTCTCGAAACCGATATGATAAGAGCCGCATCCCGTCTCCGGGAGATCGACGAACTTACCGATGCCTTTCCCCCGACCGACATGGAGGACTACAAAAGCGGCAGGTTCAAAGGCATTGTCCTCCATACAGACACAGGTGAGCCTGTTCCCCTTTTCGGGAGCGTTTCCCCGCTTCCGGAAATGAGCAAGGAAGAAATGCGCCTCATCCTGCAAGGGAATACCTTCTTAAGCACTCTTATCCCGGAAGAAGGACGGCCACATATATACCTCCTTCGTGCAATCGATCCCGATTCTCCAGGCCTCGGTATCCTCCAGGCTGAAGTGGAGCCTTTTTATTTGTGGTTCATGGGATACGAAACGGCACTGCCTGCCAGGACAGACCTGATCATTCTGGATCACCAAAAGAATATTTTGTACTCCAGCCTCCCGGCCTCCTCCGGACTTGCTGAAGTGATTTCCAGCCGGGAGTTCGAATCCTCCAGCGGGCAATTCGAATGGACTTACTACGGCAAAAATCACCTCGCAAGCTATAAGGACATTTATCTCCAACCCAATTTCCGGACATCCCACTGGACCGTGATCACGAACGAATCGAAAGACTCTGTCTATATGCCTATAGTCTACTTCAAGAGAACGTTTTTTCTTGTCATTCTTTTATCCCTCTGGATCGTCATTTTTTTGAGCTTCAGCCAGATAAGACAGAGCCTGATACCTCTCGAGAAACTAAAAGCGGGGGCACAGCGTATTGCCAAAAGGGACTTCAGTACAAAGGTCATCATCACAAGCCGGGACGAATTCGCCGATGTGGCCAAGACATTTAACGCCATGTCATATCAATTGGGGAAACAATTCAAAACACTGACGACGATTGCGGAGATCGACCGGGCTATCCTTTCCGCGTTCAAAACAGAAGACATCGTAGCCACCCTGCTCAACAGAATATGCGATGTGTTTCCCTCTGATATCACAGGCGTGACGCTGCTGGATAAACACAATCCCAAGAGGGGAATGATCTACGAGGGAAATAACGGCTCCGGGGAGCGAAAGAAAGGTGAAACCCTGAAATTATCCGAAAAAGATATTCGAGAGCTGTATGAACACAGAGAAAACAGATACCTGGAAGTGGAAAATTCTCCTAAAAGCTATCTTGCTCCCCTGATCCGAAAGGGGATCGAATCCTTCCTCATTTTCCCGATATTCCTAAACGACACTCTGGCAGGGATCATCAGCTTCGGCAGCGCGAATAAGCCGAAATGTCAGGAAGAAGACCTTGCCCAGGCCCGTCAATTAGCTGACCAGGTGGGCGTTGCCCTGTCCAATGCCCGTTTGATAGAAGATCTGAGCGATTTCAACTGGGGAACTCTCAAGGCCCTGGCCCGTGCCATCGATGCCAAGTCCCCATGGACTGCCGGTCATTCGGAGCGAGTCACGAAGTTCGGGTTGGAAATCGGAAAAGAGATGGGATTTCCGGAAAAGGAAATGGACATCCTCCGCCGTGGAGGATTGCTGCATGACATCGGCAAACTCGGAATTCCCAATAAAATCCTGGATAAGCCTGGAAAATTGACCGAAAAAGACCGGAAGGTCCTGCAAAAACATCCTCGCCTGGGAGCCCGGATTCTCGAGCCCATATCGGCCTATACGGATATCATGCTCATCGTTTTGCAGCACCACGAGAATTTTGATGGAACAGGCTATCCCGATGGCCTTGCCGGAGAAGAAATAAGCATCTACAGCCGCATTTTCGCTGTCGCGGATAGATTCGAAGCATTGACTTCAGACAGGCCGTATAGAAAAGCTATCCATCCCACGAAAGCAATCAAAAAGATCCACGCGAATTCCGACAAGGAATTCGACCCCTCCGTTGTTGAGGCCTTCATCAGGTGCCTCAAAAAAAACCAACCCCATCATTTCCTTCCTATCGACGGTTCTTGGCCTGAGTATTCCTTGAGGATTTCGAAATGATCCGGAGGCATGAATCCCGCGTCCGGGATAAAAGAATTATCCTCCTTATCGCGCTCCTGTTTTCGATCACAGCGAGTTGTGCCAAAATCTCCACCACGCCCAAAGAGTTGATCGGCATCTGGAAGGCCACGGACATCCGGTACAGCGGGACCTCCTTCGAAATAAAGAAAGGCGCGATCACATTCCAGGATAAAAATGGGGACATAAACAGCTACACGATCGTAGAAATCAAAAGGGAATTCATGCGAGATGAAAAATGGGTGCGGTACACTCTGTGTTATCTGGATAACAATCTGAAAACGATGAAATTTCCCTTTTACTTCCTGTCTTCCGATGAAGGAATGATCCGGTTCAAAAACCAGCCCTCTCTGATCTGGAAAAAAGACACGGGATTCGTATTCTGATACCGTTTTCTCGCAAGACTCCGCTTATTTTTTGTCTCTATCCGGCCTTTTTTCTGCATCCGCAATAGAAAAAGCCAGCAGATAACTGAGCTTGACGATCCGGCTCATTTTTTCGGCATCGATCTTTTCCACAGAATCGCTGGGCTGATGAAGATCTCTGTGTCCTTGTGTGTTGAAAAAAATCGAGGGCAGTCTCTTCTCGGAAAAGGGGAAATGATCGCTGTTGCCGAACATAGGAAAGGACATGAGCGGGACGACCACGAGTTCGCAATGATCTTTTCCGAGGCGCGCAGCCGTCTCTGCCACATCTGTCGACGGTTTCGATACATAAGCCGCCACGACTCTCCGGGGATCTTCGGGATAGCCGGATAACATCCCGGGATCGAGACCCAGATCCAGGGCTTCCTCTGTGATGGATTCAAGCGAGGTTTCTCTGCAGATCATATCCAGGTTGATGCAGGCCGTGATCGCGGCGAAGGGAACGGGAGGAAACGCCACAAAATGGCGGCTTCCCAGCAGGCCTTTCTCCTCGCCGGTCCAGTGAGCAAAAAGTATGGAACGCCTGGGTTTTTCAGGATTCAAAGCAAATGCTTTCGCCACCTGCAAGACTCCCACAGATCCGGACCCGTTGTCATCCGCTCCATTGAAAACATATCCATCCTCTGTCATCCCAACATGATCGAGATGAGCCCCGATGATCACATATTCCTTTTTCAATACCGGATCGCTCCCCTCGACCAAACCGAGAAGATTTGCCGAAACGGTGTGTTTTTTCGCGATGTCCATATGGATGCGTACCGAGGATTCGGGGAATTCCATGGATCGAGGCTCGAGCACGGTGTCGATCTGTCTTTTAACCGCGGCATACTCCTTTCCTGAACCGGAAAAAATGACATCGGCAATAGCCGGTGAGGCCCAATAGAAAGGAACCATCGGATCCTCGGCCGAAAGAGCCGGCGCTGCGATATTCCTGCGGGAGGAACGGATCCTTGCACCCTGGATATATCCGCCTGCGTTATCCGCACGGCCGACCTCCTCGTCGACGATCAGGAGGGCAAGCGCGCCCTTTCGCGCAAGCAAACGGGCGCATTTTTCTGCCGGAGTAAAGCGCCCTGCGAACCGGGCGCGGTTTTGTGGATCGTTGAAGGGAGAATCCTCCTTGCTGCCACCAGGCTTGCCGACACTGGTGAGGACGATCTTGTTCCGCACATCAATGCCTCCGAAATCATCATAACCCAGATCAGGGGCGGAAATCCCATACCCTGCATATACGGCAGGCGCCTCGATCACACCGGCTATCGATGCTCCGCTCCCGCCTGAAAAATCTTCGTCCCACTGGAATATGGCATGGCGGCCACCCGACCGGACTTCCAAGCCCGTTTTTTCCCCTATTTTCACTTCGGTCATGTCGATCCTTTGCTCGAATGATCGTTTCCCGTCCTCCTCTTCCTGAATCCAGTCCCCCGCCGGTTCGATCCCCCAGGTCTTGTAGAGGCTCCGGATGTATTTGCGGGCGACCGTCAGCCCGCGCGAAGCGGTGTCTCTTCCTTCGAGCTCGTCTGCCGCGATAAATTCCAGATAACTGTAGGAATCGATGGAATTGATACTCCTGAAGCCCGTTTCCAGACGATCCGGAACCGGCTTGACCGGGGCGTCCTCATCCTGCGGGAACGATCCCAGCTGCAATCCCCAGAGCAAACAACAAACAGCCAAAATACAGATGGTCTTTTTTCTCATGTCTCTCCTTCGCGCTTTTAAGCCTAAGCGCCGGGCTGCTGAAAAGCAATGCCGACTTGTTTAAAACACCTCTTTCAAATGGAAACAGGCATACACTCAGTCCCCTTCGATCTATCGCTGTTTTTCTAGAGCTTCAGAACCATCCACTCTTTCGTATAGGGAACGCTTCCCATCAGAACGCCTTTTTTTTGCGTGACCAGCAGGTTATCGCTGGGATTGTAACCGAAGCCATTCTCCGGATCATACAATCCTGGCTCGACGCTGAACGTCATGCCTTCCTCCAGGACCGTGTAATCCCCCAGGGCCATCCATGGAGCCTGGTGGCCCTCCATCCCCTCTCCATGGGCAGGACGGTGGTAAATGTATTTTCCTGCGCCATTATCCACCTGGTACCGGTGAATTTTATTGGCAACATGGGAACATGTGTTGCCGTCTTTGGATTCTTCTTCTTGAATACGAACGCAATCGGTAACGACCTGCCACAGTTTCTCCCGGTGGTCATCCCAGGGAAGGATCTGGTAATACCGGTACAGCTCGCCGCCACACCCCCCAATCCTGACGACACCTGCCACTTGAAGGGCATCCCCCTTCGCGATCTTCTTGTGGAAGAACTGATTGGGATGAGGGAAGGACGTGCCGGCACCGGTGCGGCAGCTGATATCGATGGAAATCCCGACCGCATTGTGGGGTTTCCCATCCCGTTTGATGTCCTGCATGATCAACGCCGTCCCGTACTCCACGGCAGCGTGTCCCACTTCGAAATCCGTGGCTTCCGTTCCCCTCTCCAGAATATAGTCCCTGGCAAAAGCATGGATCTTGCTGAAGTAATCCATCGCCCGTTGGGTCAAGGCAAGCTCCTCCGCGGTTTTGACCATCCGCAGTCCGAGGCAATCGTGGGAAATATCGACGACGCGGGCGTTTGGGAGGATCTTCATGACTTTTTTCTGTATTGTAGGGGGAAATTCCGCATCGACACCGATGGTTTTTCCATCGAACCCTCTTTTTTTCAACCCCTCGAGTACCCATTCGAACAAATCGACCGTATTTCCCTGAACCACCTTCCCTTCGTGGGGAAAGCCTCCCTCCGCATGCAGGTAGTCGAAATAATACTCATTTTCTGTGTTCCACCAGGACGTCACCAGGTCCCTGTCCAGACCAGGGTGATACCAGTATATGCCTTCCTCTTCGACAGGAAACAACGCATAAAAAGGCCGTTCGGTCGTGCTGTGAAAAAGGCCCGTGAAGTAAACCAGATTCCAGCGGTCTTGCAGAAGAATCCCATCGACTCCCTTTTCACCGACTTTCTCTTTCAGCCGGCTCACCGCGTTTTTATGCCAACTGAGAGGAAGTCGGTCAAAAGCGGCTGGTTCGGGATGATCGGGATCCTTTCCCAGCAATGTGTCCGATCCGCCGGTCCGGGGGCCCGAAGTGCAGGAAACGCTTTTAGTTCCCAGGCTCAATCCGGCGAGTCCGAGCCCGAAGTTTTTTATGAAATTTCTGCGGGGAATACCCATAATGACCTCCTTTTCCGATAACATATTCCATTCCCCTTCTATAATCAAGGCCTTTGACATCGAATCTTCCCTATGAAAAAATTAAAGCACCCGGACAATGACAAAACTTGTTCCAAGCCTCCTGTCGATCACCTTCATTTTCTCTGCATTTTTTTACTCCCCAAATAACGAAGAATTTCCTCTGATCCTCAGAATCACCGAAAACACACAAAAACCGGTGACGTTGCACAAAGACGATATGGAGCTTCGGATAAACGGCACACCCAGACAAATCATGCGTCTCCGCAAGCAAGAAAGATCGCTTTCCCGGGTTCCCGACCTTGGGCGCCACTTCATCCTTTCCTTGCACGACACCCGGGTTACCAAATCCATCGAAAATGCCATATCCTATTTTTTCACGGAAATCCTAAGTCCCCGGGATTCATTGATCCTCCTTTCCTCAGGTAAGGCCTATCGTATTCCGGCTGCAAAAGACAAAGAAAAAATGATCGTGGATGTGATTGACTTTCTTGCAAGAGAAAGCAGGAGTTATGAAAAGAGTAGAATCTCAGACGAAAAAAATCTGGAATCCCAGCTCCAAAGGCTGAACTCTATCACATCCAACCGCATGAATGACTCATTCACCGAGGAAAGGACAACTTCCGAACAGGCCTTGACCCAAGCGACGAACCTGGCTTTCAACTACAAAGCTATCAACCAAGTATTGCTAAATTTCCCGGCGAATTTCACCCGCTTCAAGAACCGATACCTTCTCCCGGACATCGTCAAACACAAAGAAATCAAGGATCTTATCGATAAAAAACAAGGAGAAAAATGGTGGATCCACTTCCAGCCCCGCAGGGACATTCAGATCATTCAAAAAGCGAGGTCGGCGGGGAGGAAGCTCAATGCCTACATAACGGCAAATGAATCCGGGACACTGGCCCAGACGATGCGGAAATCTTTGGCTGATCTCGAAAACCAACTGCTGATCTCGGAGTCCATCCCGCACGCGGAAATTCTGGACTCCCTCCTGGGAGAAAACATATGTTATAACGTCGTTTATTGGGGAAGTATCAAAACCGACGAATCGGATATATCTTTTAAAGAAACGGCCGACCTCGAAGCCGTTTTGCATCGCATTGCCGAATTTTCAGGAGGAAAAGCCGTTGCAGCGACAGATCCAGAACAGGGGCTGAGGGAACTTAAAAATCACACAGACCATTTTTATACATTGATCTGTGAATGGGATAGCGACATCGAAGAGCAAAAGATCCACATCTCGACCGCACAGTCGAATCTAAAACTCAGTTACAAACAAAAATACTCCGAGGCAGAGATAAACGAGTGGATGCAAACACTCATAGAGGAAAAAGTCGCGATCCGCGATTATCTCCTGGATGACAAAACCATCCATTTCAAGATAGAATCATTCGAGCGAAACGCTCGGGAACGATTCGGCATAGTCAAAGCGAGGATCAGCCTTTTCGATTCGGATGGCATAAATGTCTATAATACCGAAAACACGCTGCGCGCATCCAAAGAAAAGGTAACGATCTCCGTTCCCGTTCCTCCAGAATTCAAGGGGAGGTTCCGGCTCCTGATCCAGGTTTTCGACCTCCTCGCCAATACGGCAGCTGCCAGCGAACATCTCATCGAGATAGAATAAGAATGAAGATCCGGCCGGACCGGCACCAGGCGATTAACATGACGAACAAAAACGCACGCAACAGGACACGGGTGCTCTTTTTTATCGCGTTGTCTTCGTTTTTGTATCTGTTCGCGAACATTCCGGATAGAGAGGACCTCGACAATTTATATAAAATGGCACAATTTTCCAGCCTCGTGTCTCTTCTGGATCGAGCCGAGTTCGAGAACCTTTCAATCCAGGACAAATTCACCTACATCGAATGTTTGGCAAGAAGTGCAAGGAGAGGCACTGCGGAAAAGCTATTGCAAAAAACCATGAGGGATTTCGCCCCTTCTTGTCTTGCTCACACGACAGCAGGGATCGTATTCACTTCCCTCGGTCGATTCGCAGAGGCCGAATCCCACCTCGAGTTAGCCCTGCGCATGGATCCGGAGAGCCATAAAGCCCGAATGGCGATGATGATGCTGGATCTATACGTGCAAAGATACAGGCAAGCCCAGCAAACCCTCGAGAAATCCCTGAAAGGGAGCCCTGACTGGGGAGATAGCTATATCTTGCACCTGTTGGGTATGGAAGTGTATGGGGCAACCGGAAACACAAAAAAAATCGCTGCGCTCTATGAGAATCAGGCCGGCAAGTACAGAAAAATCGATGACGGACTGTACCAAGATTTTCGGAAAAACTCCCGTTTATTCCGAACACGGGTCGGCCATGCGGCTTTCCGGACTCAGACCACAAGCGAACGCATCGCTCTGCCTTTCGTCGAGCCGACCGGCGCCCTGAATTGCCCGGCTGTTTCCATGGAAATCGATGGCAAACCCTACTGCGTTCTGCTGGACACGGGGAATCGGGCCGGTTGGACGATCCACTCCCGGGAGCTGGAAAAAAAGTTGAAAAATCGATCTGGAGGCACTGTCCTGACCCAGATCGGCGCAGAGGAGGAGATGGTCCACGGCCATTATCTCCTGACCAAACAAATATATTTCCGGAATGTCACGCTGCAGCACATGCCGGGAATATACGTTCCGAAACCGTTCCCCGGCTATCCGGAAGCCAATCTGAACCCACTGGCCATAAAAGACCGGGTCGTGACGATGGATTTCATCCATAACGAGCTGGTCCTCAGGACAAAGGACAGATTCCATGATGATCTCGATCGAGCCTCGGCGCGAGCGGAAAAACTCGTATCCCTGCCATGGTACGGTTACGAACAGGCATTCATACCGGTCATGGTCAATAACGAACACAGGGCTCTTGCCATGATAGAGACAGGAGCCGAGGACATAACGATAAACCTCGATTTTGCCCAGAGGTCAGGGCTGGCCCTCGAGCTGGCGACTAAATATCTGCAAACGGGAAAGGAACTTTCCTATCACCTAACGCCCATCCGAATGGATATCGGTCATCTCAGAATCCGGAGAGAGGAAACGACTGTGTGGTTTCTTGAAAAGATGGCCGATCTTCTTTCAGGTTTCATGCCGGATGTTCTTCTAGGGCCGGATTTTTTCAAGGAACGATTCGTTCTGACATTCGATCCTTTTCAAAAAATAATCATCATCAGTGAAATGTCCTTTTAGTTCGAGCCGAAAACGGTTTTGATCAAAAACGCACCCGACAGAAAGAGGTAGACCAGCGTACCCGATATAATGACCATGTGCCACAAAAGGCCCGGCCGCATGGGGCGCGGCAGTCTCCTGTGCATCAGGTAGATAAGTGCGATAGCGGATATCGAAAGCACCGGCGCCTCGACCGCAGAAATCAGGACGATCAAAACCACCGGGCTTTTGGTAAACAGGAAAGCAAAGATGATCAGGCACATGAGCGTAGCAAAAATGCGGTACATGTTTTTATCGGATATGCGTTTGGACTTCGGAAAAATCATGTGCACGGCCGATCGAAGCGCCCTTGACTTTCCATCGACCAGACCGATCACCGTGGAATACAGAATGGCAAATGCTGCCACCAGGAAAACGAATTTTGTTTGAGGACCTGTAGCCACGGTCAATAAGCGGGATAGAACAGAGGTGGTTTCCTCACGCGCCGGGATCAAGGGGCCCCCATCCGGCCCGGCCGTGCTCAGCACCAGAACGCCGATCGTCAGGAAGGCAAAGGAGATGAAGAACATCAACAGATAGGAAATGCCCGTATCCAAACGGATCAAGGAAAGCCACCCCTTGAAATCTTTTCTTTCGGCCCGGCCTCCTCCGATCCCTTTTTCCAGAATCCAAAAACTGTAAATCAGCGTGGATGTTCCTCCCGCCGTCCATCCCAGCAGACTGACCGCCGTTTGTCCGGAGCCGGCAGGCAGCCTTGGGGATAACCCCTGAAAAAACCAGGCTGCACCGGGACGAAGAGCCGCCAGGCTGTACAGGACGCCGACGATCAGGACAAAAGACAAAAGAAACGCCGCTTTTTCCACAGGTTCGTAGGATCCGCTGAGGAGAAGCGCATAGGCGAAGATGACGACGATAACCGCCCACTGCAGCATGGACAGGGACGGGAATAGCGCATACAGGGCCGACCCGCAGGCAAGGGAAATGCCCGCATAACCCACAGCGCCGAGCAGATAGATCGCCCCCATAGTCCAAACGAACCAGAAACGCGGGCCGGGAAGATGGGAAAAACCCACAAAAATATCCTCACCCATCGCAATGGTGTATCGTGCCAATCCCAGAGTCAGAAACAGCTTGTAGACAACCGAGATCAGGATGATCCAGGCGATCGAAAGCCCGAAGAGCGCCCCCGCCCTCGGAGTCAGGATCAGCTCACCGGAACCGATGGCGGCCGCGGCCAGGATAATGCCGGGCCCGATCATCTTCAGCTTTCCGCTGAAAGTCCTGGGAGGGGATATTCCCGATTCACTCATTTGACCATCCTAAAGGAAAAGCCTCGCGGACAACAAAATCAGAAACCGAATCGATCATCATCTCAAAATGTTCCATCTCCGAGTACTCGTGGTCGGCTCCTTCGATGATTTCCAGCTGGCAGCGGGGTATGAGATCGGCTGTTCTCCGGCTTTGTGCAATCGGAACGGTCTCATCTCGATCGCCATGCACGATCAGCGTAGGCGCCTTTATATTTTCTGCTCGCAAGCATCCTGAAATTCTTTCTGCCTCTTCAAAAAAGGAATAATTCAACCTTATTTTTTTTCCATCTGCCCCCTCGACAAAGATAAAACCATCCTGTTTCCAGGATTGGATATCCCTGTTATGATCGCGTGCGATAAGCAGGCCAAGATAGTCGGAAACGGGAGATTTCAGGGTTAAAACACGCAATTCATCCGAACAACTGGCCGTCAAAAGGGCGGCATATCCGCCGAAGCTAGAACCGAAAAGGCCGATCCACTCGTACCGGGAGTCTTTCACAAACCCGAGAGCACTCCGGACATTGTCCACAGCTTCGGAAATCGTTAGATCTGCGAAATCCCCCTCGCTTTCTCCATGACCGAAAAAATCGAACCGGAAGGTCGAAATTTTCTTCCGATTCCATGTTTCTTCCAAAGTCACGCAGGTTCGGCCGTCCTTGCCAGTGCTCAATCCGTGGCACAATACCATAATGGGGAGGCACCTGTTTCCGGCTGGATCGGACAAAATCCCGGAAAGGATGTGCCCTCGGCTGCTTTGAAAGCTGATTTTCTGTTTCATCTCCATCTTGGGAATTCGATAGCCCCCATTATATAATATTCGATACAAGCTATGAACCTAACTTTACGAAACGGGAAAACGACATAGTTTAGGGCGGGGGCATCCTCTGTGGAAAGAATTCGCTCCTAATCTCTGCTCCGCTCGACGCCTGTGTCAATTGCATTCGGAACTGCTTCATGGCCGGAGCCGGTCGTTCTTTTCCCTTCCCCCCCAAGTCTCCGAAAAAAGATCAGGGTATTTTGTGCCGGTTCTGTGTGAATGGATGCCGGATTCCCCCCGGATTAGACGGGATTTTTGCGGGACCCGTTTTCACATCGGGAATAAGATCATTGGCGGAGGATCCGGCGAAGGGAATCTATCCTGGTATTATGACCCTCTTCCGAGAAACTGCATGGGGAATTGGATCTACCCTGGAGGAACGAATCATCACTTTTCCTGTGAATACGAAAAAAACAAGACAAAGGAAAGCAGGGGGGATATCATTCGTACCTCAGTGAATCGGCCGGGTTGGCAAAAGACGCTTTAAAAGTCTGTGCACTGACTGTCAGCAATGTTATAGCTCCGGTCAGCACCGCAGACACGACAAACATCCATATATCCAGATCTGCCCTGTACGCGAATATTTCCAGCCATTTGGTCATCACAAACCAGGCAATAGGCCAGGCAACAATATTTGCAATTACAAGAAGGCCGGCAAATTCCCTAAAAAGAAGCGATAATATATTCGATACCGAAGCTCCGTAGACCTTCCGTATCCCGATTTCCTTGGTGCGCTGCGCTGCCACAAACGAAGCCAGGCCGAAGAGACCCATACAGGCTAGAATTATCCCAAGAGCGGAAAATAAAGATAAAATCACTTTAGTCGATTCTTCCGTCCTGTAGATTTCTTCTATTTTATCTTCAAGAAAACTGTATTCGAAAGGTCTTCCGGATGTGTATGTTTTCCACTTTTCCTCCACAAACGCTAAAGTCCTTTGAACGTTTTCTCCGCGGAACCTGGCCAACATCATGAATGCCCTGTTTTCATCGAGAATTATGGCTAAAGGCTCGATGTTTTTGTACAGTGAGTGGAAGTGAAAATCTTTGACAACTCCGATAATATTATAGTTTGCACTGTCTACCATCGAGATTCGCTTTCCGATAGGATCCTCCCAGCCGAGTTCTTTTGCGCCTTTTTCATTGATGACGACAGCTTCTGAATCGGTTGAAAATTCCTTTGAAAAAAACCGTCCCTCGATGACTTCGAACTGCATTGTTTCCTGCAGATCATACGCCGTATACATTCTCCAGAAATAGATTCCTTCCTGAGCCGTTTTCCCCTCAGGATAAAACACTTCGCTGCTTAAAATATCTCCTAAAGCCGAAGACGTGCCCTCGACATGAGTAATATCAGGATGCTGCCGCAAATCATTTTTGAACACGTCCCAGTTTTCTCTCAGTCCTCGTCCGGCATTTTTTATGACCAGCAAATTCTTTTTCTCAAATCCAAGGTCTCTTGTGGCAATATATTTCAATTGCTGTGACACGACAAAAGTGCTGATGATCAAGATTATGGAAACTGCGATCTGAACAGCTACAAAGACATTCCTTAGCGAGCTCTTTTTTACGCCTTTTATAACCGATCCCCTGAATATTACCGCAGGTTTGAACTTGGCTAGAAAGAACGCCGGATAGATCCCTGCCAGAAGGCCTGAGAAAATCACTGTGAATATCAATAAAGGCAATACCTGTGGATTAGAGAAATAGTTCAATTCCAGATGTTTACCGGACAGGTTTTTAAAAAATGGCAGCAGCAATTCAGTCAAGGCTACGGCTGCTGCACCGGAAATAAAACTCAAGAACACAGATTCGGTCAAGAACTGCCTTACTAATAAAGACTTATGCGAACCGATAACCTTTCTTACGCCGATCTCTTTCATTCTTCGGGCGGACCTGGCAGTGGTAAGGTTCATGTAGTTGATGCAGGCTACCAGCAATATGAAAAAAGCAGCCGCGGCAAATATGTAGATATATCTGATGTCGCCGTTTTTCTCCAGTTCGAAATCCAGGTTTGAATGAAGATGTATCTTGCTCAACGGCTGAAGAGAGTGCTTGATGTAGCCTCCCGAAGCTGTGAATTCTTCAAAAGACGTCTCCCACCTTTTTTCCATTTCCGGAGCAAAATACCTTTTGACCATTCCGGGAAATTTCGCTTCCAATTGATCCGGAGACGCATTTTTTTTCAAAACAATATACGTGTGGCATAATGCAAAAAGCCATGAAGGGGGTCTGCGGGGCGGCCTGATCGGCGCAATAATATCGAAGTGAAAATGAGAATTTTGCGGCAAATCATCAGCGACGGCCGTCACCATCCAATCAAACGACCCTTCGATCTTGAGGATTTTACCGACAGCGTTATCGTCACCGAAGTACTTTATGGCAGACGATTTAGATAAAACGCATGTGTCTGGCTTTGTAAGGGCAGTCTTCGGATCCCCGTGAATAACGGGAACTGTAAATACATCAAAAAATGATGGGTCGACGAAAAAAAAATACTTGGCAAAATACTTCTGGTTATTTTGCTCGACTGTAATGCTTCCCCACGCTTTATACAATCTGACATACTTCTCGATCTCGGGAAAATCATTATCGAGCGCTTCGGATATGTTCAACGGGGTGGCCGGGTGCTTGGTGCTTACTCCACCGATGAATTCATCGGTGGCGATTCGGTAAATTCGGTCCGCATTTTCGTGAAACCGGTCATAGCTCAGTTCATCCTGAACCCATAACAATATCAAGATACAGCTTGTTATTCCGATGGTTAGACTTGCGATATTGATAACCGAGAAACTTTTGTGCTTGAACAAATTTCTCGCGGTCACTTTCATGAAATTTTTGATCATAGTCAACCTCCCGGGCAAAGCGCCAGTGAAATGTCAAAAAAATATACACTAATTAGCAGTTTTGAAGGGCGAGCTGAAACATTCAGCAGATAGTTCATTCGCTTTTTTTATGCAAATTTCCCTTGAATCCACATTTATTTTTGAATAATCAGCTTTTATTCGGTAATTCAATCAGCAATAAATATGCCAATTCAATAAGCGAGTTTTCCCAATGGTTATACCGGCTCCTTCAACATGATTATTGATTGTCCCGCTGGAATGCTATATGATGACAGACCTTGTGCCGGATTCAGACCGATGAAAGCGACCGTCTGTGAATTAGCGAACGATCCCGATGACTTTCTCCGGGATTGGGAGCAATTGGCGGCCCATGTGAAGGCCGCACAAAGCGAACTCGTTCTCCTGCCCGAGATGCCCTTTTCCTCATGGTTCGCCTGGTCTCCGGAATACAATCCCATGGTCTGGGAAAGGGCCGTCGCCGCCCATCGGGAAGCATCCCCGCTCCTCGAAAAACTGTCCCCGGCCCTTGTCTGTGCTTCGCAACCCGTCGACAAAAAAGGCAAGCGTCATAACGAAGCCTTTATCTGGGATTCCTCCTCCGGGTTTCGGACCGCGCACACAAAATATTATCTACCCGATGAGGAAGGCTACTGGGAAGCATCCTGGTACGAACGCGGGGACGGAAATTTTGTGCCTGTCCAGGCGGGCACATCGCGGCTGGGTTTTCTCATCTGCACGGATATCTGGTTCTTCCAACATTCCCGGTCCTATGGAAAAAAAGGCGTTCATTTGATCGCCTGTCCCCGAGCAACCCCGAAAAGCACCCTGGATAAATGGCTGGCCGGGGGACAAGCATCGGCGGTCGTATCCGGTGCCTTTGTCCTTTCATCGAACCGAATAAGCCGGGATGGAGAAAAAGCGGATCTGGGAGGCCAGGGCTGGATCGTGGGACCCAACGGGAAAGTGCTCGGCCTCACATCGCTGGAAAAGCCCTTCCTCACCCTGGATCTCGACCTGCAAAAATCCGAAAATGCCAAGCGCACCTACCCCAGATATGTCAAGGATTGAAAAGGAGAGGATGATGGGAGAGACAAAAAGCCGGGAAATCCGGCTCAAAAACCGCCCGTCGGGACCCGCGACCGAGGCCGATTTCCAGATCGCCGAAGTCACGATTCCCGAAATCACAGAAGGACAGATCCTGGTGCGAAACGAATACATGTCGGTCGATCCCTACATGAGGGGGCGTATGGGGGAGCGGGAAACCTATGTCGCTCCCTTTGAACTGGGGAAGCCTCTGGATGGGGGATGTGTCGGGCAGGTCGTCGAATCCAAATCGGAAAAATTCCGAAAGGGGGATTATGTCCTGGGTAACAAAGGGTGGCGGGAATTTTTCGTTACGGACGGCAGGGGACTCGTTCTTGTCGATCCCGATGCCGCTCCTATCCAGTACTATCTGGGTGTTCTCGGAATTCCGGGATTCACGGCTTTTGTGGGATTGCTGGATATCGGGAAGCCAAAGGAAGGAGATACCGTGTTCGTCTCAGCGGCTGCCGGAGCGGTGGGTTCTCTTGTCTGTCAGATCGCCCTAATCAAGGGGTGCCGGGTCATCGGCAGCACGGGTTCGGATGAAAAAGCCGCCTGGCTCCTAGAACAGGCAGGTATCGATGCTGCTTTCAACTACAAGACAGCGGACGATCTTTTCGACGAACTCCGAAAAAACTGTCCGGATGGGATCGACGTTTATTTCGACAACGTGGGGGGTTCCCACCTGGAAGCAGCCATAGATTCGATGAACAACCAAGGGCGGATCGTCCTTTGCGGCATGATTTCCATCTACAATGCCACCAGACCGCCCCGAGCTCCGAGAAATCTCGTTTCCGCTATCTCCAAGCGCCTGACTCTTCAGGGATTTATCGTCTCCGACCACAACGACCGCATGGCCTCTTTTCAGCATGACATGGCACAATGGATCGAACAGGGACGGATCCACTGGAAGGAAACCGTCGTTCGAGGACTCGAAAACGCCCCGAAGGCCTTTTGCGGGCTGTTTACCGGCGATAACTTCGGCAAGATGCTGGTCGAACTATAAGAGATCGCAAGGTTATTTCAAACAAGGAGGTTTAAATGAAAATAAAATCTGAAAGCCTGATCCCCAAAATCTTTTCTATCTTTTGCATCCTGCTCGTTCTGTCATTTTCTTCCGTAAGCTGTAAACAATCGGAAGCACCGGTCCCGGCGATAAAACCGCCTGTCGCCAAGATAATACCCAAGGAGCTGACAGAACACGGCCAAACCCGGATCGACAATTATTTCTGGCTGAACCAAAGGGAGAACCCTGAAGTCCTCGCCTATTTAGAGGCCGAAAACGCCTACAAGGAAGCGCTCATGGCGCACACAAAGGACCTGCAAGAAAAACTCTTCCAGGAAATTATCGGAAGGATAAAACAGACGGATATGTCCGTCCCCTACAAAGACCAGGGCTATTTCCACTATACCCGATATGAGGAAGGAGGCGAATACCCTATCTACTGCCGCAAGAAAGGAAGTCCGGACGCAGAGGAGGAGATCATCCTGAATGTCAATGACATGGCCAAGGGCCATGATTTTTTCAGTGTTGCCGGCTATTCCACAAGCTCGGATAACAACGTGATCGCCTACGGCGTGGATACGGTCAGCCGCAGGTTATACACCCTTTATTTTATGGATCTGGCGACCAGGAAGGTCTTCGACGAACAGATCCCCAATACTTCGGGCCGGGCCACATGGGCCAACGACAACAGGACCGTTTTTTACATGCTCAAAGACACGACGACGCTTCGGCCTTACAAAGTGATGAAGCATGTCATCGGGACGGATGTATCCGAAGACCAGGAAATCTATGTCGAGGCAGATGAAACCTTCGACACGTACGTCTCTAAAACGAAGTCGAAAAAATACATCCTGATCTCTTCCGATCATACCCTCTCCTCAGAATGCAGATTTCTGGATGCCGATAACCCTGACGGCAATTTCCAGGTCTTCCAGCAGCGAGAAAGAGACCATAAATACGATGTGGACCACTTCCAGGACAAATTCTATATCACGACAAATTGGAACGCTAAAAACTATAAGCTGATGGCAACCCCTGTGGATAAAACCGCCAAGGAAAACTGGAAAGAGGTCATCCCTCACCGGGCCGATGTTTACCTGCAGGGCATCGAGATATTCAAAGACTATCTTGTCGTGGGAGAACGGAAGGACGGCCTCCGCCAGATCCGTGTTATCAGGTGGGATGACAAATCCGATTATTATCTCGCTTTCGACGAAGAAGCCTATACCGCCTATATTTCCAACAATCCGGAAATCGACACGAATGTGCTGCGTTTTTCCTACACCTCTCTCACCACACCCGATTCCATATACGATTTTAACATGGAAACCCAAGAAAAAGAACTTCTCAAACAAGAAGAGGTCGTGGGGGATTTCGATCCCGATAATTATATGAGCGAAAGACACCAAGCCACAGCCAGGGATGGCACAAGGGTCCCTATTTCTCTGGTCTACAGAAAAGGACTGGAAAAGGACGGCAACAATCCCCTTCTTCTCAGCGGGTATGGTTCCTATGGATCGAGCCGGGAACCCTCCTTCAGCTCGGTCCGGTTGAGTTTGATCGACAGGGGATTCGTTTACGCTATCCCGCACATCCGCGGCGGCGGAGAAATGGGGCAATACTGGTACGAAGAGGGGAAATTATTCAACAAAAAAAACACGTTCACCGATTTCATCGACTGCGCCGAATATCTGATCGAACAGAAATTCACCAATCCGGACAAGTTGTTCGCCATGGGCGGGAGCGCTGGCGGCCTTTTGATGGGCGCTGTGGTGAACATGCGCCCCGATCTGTGGAAGGGTGTCCTTGCCGGAGTTCCCTTCGTCGATGTGATCACCACCATGCTCGATTCCAGCATTCCCCTCACCTCAAGCGAATGGGACGAGTGGGGCGATCCCCGGAAAAAAGACTATTACGACTACATGCTCTCCTATTCTCCTTATGACAACGTGGAAGCTAAGGACTATCCGGCCATGCTTGTTACCACAGGCTATCATGATTCTCAGGTCCAGTACTTCGAACCCGCCAAGTGGGTGGCTAAACTCAGGGCTCTAAAGACGGATGACAATCCCCTCGTTTTTCACATCAACATGGAAGGGGGCCATGGCGGTGTGTCAGGACGCTTCCGCAGTCACAGGGAGACCGCTTTGGAATACGCCTTTATGCTCGATCTGGTAGGGATAAAAAAATAGGAAGGAGAAGGATGTTTTCATGAATAAACATCTCGTATGCCTGGCCGTTTTTGTCGTTCTGCTCGTAGCTCCTTCGTTCGCAAACGATAAAGGGAATCTGGACCATTTGATTTTTCCCGATCCTGCCGAACAGATCTCTTTCGTCACGGCAGCGGGCAAAAGTGGGGAGCTTCTGGTCGGCCAGAAACTTCCTCCGGACAGCACTCTGGCAAAAAAGATCGCAGAGCAGCTCCGGCTTCCCTTCCATCGATCCATGATCAAACTCAGTCAGTGTGCCAGAAATTTATGCGCTGATACAAATGGTCCCAATGTCCTGTTCCTTTCCCAGACAGAAGGCGGATTCCCTCGACAGGGCCTTATTCTCGAATTCGGGGATAGGACAGAAAATTACCCCGGCTTATACTATGTCGATCTTGTGCTGGACGAACAACGGGTGGCCCAAGGGGAACTGGATATTTATTCCCATGAGCTCGGGCACGTGATGATGTTGAACATCATGGGAGACGAGATCCCGGAGAGCCGTTCGACCAAGCAGCATGTGAGCATGGGAATCACCGATTACAGCACCGCCTTTTTCGAGGGATGGGGAATCCATTTTCAGAGGCTGGCCTATGATAGCGTTCCCCTGTACAGGGACACCTACCAACGTGCATTCGACTACTCCAGAGGATTCGCCCGCTCCTGGCACTCGAATATCGATCAAGGTCTCCGGATAATCGGGGTTTTGGAGAATATCTATATCCACCGGAAGCTGCTGCCGGCTGTGGATTTATCCGGTCTGGATGCCGAGGAATTGATCCTGCTGGAACACACATCCCCGGTTTTTGACAAAACAAGATTGAAGAACGCCCCGCAGATGCTTTCATGCGAAGGCGTCCTGGCGACCCTTTTCCACAGGATCAACACGAATGAGGTCCTGCAAAACCTTTACAGGGACAAATCTTTTTACGAGCGTTTTCTGCTTCAGTCCTTTCCTTCGGGAATCCAACCGGAAGACGTTTTCACCCCGCTGGAAAATGCGTTCCTGAAAAGTTTCTATGTCTGGGATCGAATCAAGGAGCGGCTGACACCGGAAACAGCGATATTCATCGAATTCATCAAAGAATGGGGGAACTCCTTTCCCGAAGACAGGGAGGAGATTCTAAAGCTCTTCGTGATGACGACCGTGGGCAAAACTGCGACCGAAAGTCTCGGGAAGACGTTCGAAACCATGTCCTATCATGGGATGATCGGAGATTACGTGAGATTCCGGGAACTGGCATCTCAATTCAGAGAAGAAGCTTCGGTTTTGGTCGAAAATCTCCTGTCAGACGATGAAAAACTGGATGCCAACCTCGGACCACAGATCTGGATAACGAACCAGAACTTTCTCATCCGGACAACCCTGTGGAATCCTCAGAACAAAAAATCCCTCTCCATCAACCTCAACACGGCATCGGCCTATGACCTGGCCAGCTTCCCGAAAATCGGTCTGGATAAAGCGAAAGCGCTCATCGAAAAACGCGAGGAGCTTGGATATTTCAAATCTCTGGAGCAATTCAAAAACCTGGGTTTCCGATTCGACTGAAGTCCTTCCGGCTGTCGCCCTAAAAGCGCTCAGTTCTCTTTTACCGGCTGACATCGATGCAGGCAATGTCGCCGTAGGTATTCCGCACATACACCTTTCCATCGCAGAGCACCGGTGCTGTCCAGCAGCAAAAGGGCTGGATCTCAGGATATTTCTCATGACCGCTCATTTCGAGCACATCAACCCTGGAAATCTCTCTGTAGGAGTCGGATGCGGCCTTGACGATCGCGAGCTCGCCATTGGATTCGAGGAGAAGGAGATGCCCGTTTGCCATGGACAGGCCGGCCCAATTTTCAAGTTTCTTCTCCCAGGTTATTTCCCCAGTCTCGAGGTCGATGCACTTCAAATGGATCGATTTTTTGTCATAGGTCACTCCGTAAACGAATCCCTCGTATGCGATCCAACCCAGCATGGAAATATTCATCTTCGGTTCCGGCCATATCTCCGCCGGTTCGGCGTCTGCAATACGGATCAGGGTTCGGCAGCGCTGGTTGCCCGGCTTACCCCCGAAAAGGAAGACATTGTCCCCGACCAGAACAGGATCGGTATCGCAGTATGGCCAGGGGTAGGTCCACTGTATCTTCCCATCGGCACAATTCACCGCATACAGGGTGAACTCCGTATTGATGAGGGCGACCCTTTGTCCCCGGATTTCCGTGAGAACAGGAGTCCCGATGCCTCCGTTCTGACAGGCGCTCTTCCAGATCACGTTTCCCGTGGATTTATCCAGAGCCAGCCCCGCACTCCCCGCGTTGAGGATGAGCCGCTCGCCCTCGACGACCGGGGATCCTGAAAAACCCCATTTCCATTTTCTGGAAAGCCTTTCTTCGACGAGGTGTTTTTTCCACAGGACCTCACCGCTTTTGGCATCGAAGCAGAAAACGTCTCCGTTCGATCCAAGGGTGAAGACCCGGTTCCCATCGACAGCGGGCGTGGCCCTGGGACCGTCGTAAATCATGGATTCCGAGGGATAAGTGCGACGCCAAAGCTCCTTCCCGGTCCGCGCATCGAGACAGTGCACGCTCTCTTCGAATCTCTCCTCTCCATCCTGTTTGACAACCCGGCTTCCCTGCGTGTACAGGAGGCCCCCTTTTATGGAAACCGCGGAGTGCCCCTGCCCCACATTGGCACGCCACAAAACCTTGGCCCCGTTTTGCAGGATCCCGGGATCCCAACCTGTTTCCCGGGAAATCCCATCGCTGTTCGCCCCCCGCCAGCAGGGCCAATCCTCGGACCCGGCACTGCCGGCAGAGGAAAACAGGATGCCGGAAATAAGACACAGGAGAATGAATCCGGCCAAAAAAACGTTTGCGCATGTTGCTGTCATCAGGGCTGAACGAACTTTTCCGGCTACGGTATGCTTCATGGTTCTTCCTTCTTTTACGGATACCAATGACTGTTCCGTTTTTTACTCGAAGACACGGTTATTATACCTAGAAATTCTAGGTATGTCAATAAACAGGCGGAGCAAACACCTGATAAGAGAGGATATGGTCACAGACCGGCATGCGGGTTTGTGATAATTTTGGAATCAGGGGAGAAGGCCGAATTCATGTCTTTCGCGATTCGGTTTTCCCGCCAGGGGAATCGGATGAACCCGCGAGCGCAGCATCCATGGCCATGCGGATCAACTGAGAGCGCGACTTGATATCGAGTTTTATGAAAATATTGGTTATGTGTCTTTTAACCGTGAATACAGAAATGAATAATTCGTCTTTTATTTCATCGTTCGACTTTCCCTCGAGTATCAGCTCTGCAATTTCTTTTTCCCTCGCGGAAAGCCCGAAGCGCTCATAAAATCTCACGATCTTTTCTCTTGTTTCAGGCCTGTCCGACACCCGTCTTTCAGGTTCCTTCAGCAGGCTTTTGAGGAAAGGTACGGGGATGATATTCAAAAGCAGCAGATTGAACGCCGATAACATCACCCACGTATAAACCGGCAAGAGCCAAAGGAATAACTGATAAAAAAAGAAGGCGGTGTAAACGGTGCTGAATACGCGTATGGCCCGTCTCCGCGTCCCATTCCGCAGCTCCTTCGCCTCGGTAAAAAGCCGAAGAGAAGCAAGCAGCGAAAGGATCGACAGTATGGACACAAAAATTTCGTGGACCGTTAGAAAAAGAGAGTACTTCGATGTGGACGAATAGATGGCCAGGGAAAATCCATATGCCAGCGATCCGGAAACGATTATGGCAATGATGCAATTTTTTTCGATCCTTCCGATGGTCCTGTCAAGTAAGGTTCTGGCAAGAACCAGATAATAAAAGGTCATCAGGGCGAAGAGGAAAAACCCGGCGATATTTCCCATGATCACGATCATGCCCCAGTCATGGCCGCCCGCAGATGAAAACACATTGGTCAGGACATAATGCAGCCCCAGGTTCAAAAAAACCGCGACATTCAAAACAGTCATGTACCTCAGAAATACTTTCAGGTAGGAAAAATCATGTTTTCTGTAAAGCCGGTGCAGGTACATAAGAGACGCGATGCCCGCACCGAAGGCAAGAATGGCTAAGGTGACCGTAACATGCTGCATCGGATGGGTTATCATAATAAAAATCGTCTTCGTCGGCAAATAAAATCGGCAGTACTACCAAAGTCGTATTCTTTTGGAATACGACCCGGGTGCGATGTCCAGAAATTCTGATCGGGCTAAATTTTTAGGCGAAAATAAAATTCGCGAGGTGAAACATGAAAAACAAAAAAGATATGTTGCGGAAAACAGGATGGCTTCTCCTGGCTTTGGTATTGCTGTTTTTTTCAGGCGGAGATCGACCTGTCTGGGTGGCGGTATGGCTGGCTCCTGTGTTTATTCTCCGCTTTTTCAGGGAAACAGGCGCGCTAAAAGCATTCCTGGTAGCCCTGCCCTTTATGGTCGCTGTGGACTTGATAGCCGACGCCGGCATGACTCCTTTTCCCTCTTTCAAAATCCTTTTATTCTATACCTCCTACGGAATGGTTTTAGGCCTCCTGCCTTATGTTCTGGACTCATTCCTGAAACGATCGCTTCCCTATGGATTGCGGACACTTCTCTTCCCCTCCCTGGCGGTATCGCTCCCGTTTATCCTGGGATCACACGGATCCTGGGGGGCCAAGGCCAATGGAATAGATGATCTTGCCCTGCTCCAAATCGTATCCGTAACCGGAATCTCGGGAATCGCGTTTCTCGTATATTGGACGGCAGCCGTAGCCAATGAAATTTGGGAGCAGAGAGGCAATCGGAAGGTTGTCAAGAGCATGATCGCGGTTTTTCTTATCGTTGGGGTTGCGGTCTACGGTTTCGGTCTTATTCGCCTCCGCCGGGATTATCTACCTCAAAAATCCATGCTGGCCGCAGGCCTTGTGTCCGACCCGTCCTTGAGAGATGAACTGATCCATGCTTTTACGGCACTGGTCCGCAACGATCCCGAAAAACAAGGCGATATCGCGGGTATCAGAGATTCGATGAATACACGGTTCCGAAAACTTCTGGACGATTCGGTCGCTCTGGCCGATTCCGGATTGGATATAGCCGTATGGTATGAGGGAGCGGTCGTGCTTTTCGAAGAAGATGAACGGGCCATGATCGAGCTGGCTTCAGAGAAAGCGAGGGAAAATCAGATCTATCTCGGCGTATCGGCGGCGGTATATCAGAACAGAAGCCGCAGCGACAGGCCCGGGATTCAGCCGATTTTCAAGAATAAACTCATTCTCATTTCCCCCGGGGGAGAGGTGGAATGGGAGTATTCCAAAGGCATTCTCGTTCCTGGGATGGAGGCCGCGATTTCTATTCCCGGGGACAGGATCATGAAAGTGAGCGGGTCCGGCGAAAGGATAAGCGGGGCCATCTGCTATGAACTGGATTTCCCGCGGCATATCCGCCAGGCGGCAAAATTGAAAGCGGGGTTGATCCTGGGCCCCTCGAACGACTGGGAAGCCATAAAAAACACGCACGCCAGAATGGCGCGCCTGCGGGCGATCGAGAACGGGATATCTTTGCTCAGGCCAGCTAACGGCGGGATCTCGATCGCAGTCGACCCATACGGCCGGATTCTCTCGCAGGTCGATAACTACACTTCTCAGGGGGCCCCTCTCATCGCCCCGATACCGACCGATCCGGTTCCCACGGTCTATTCTGTGATGGGGGATTACTTCAACTGGTTATGCCTGATTCTCTCTCTGACCTGCCTGACCTTAGGCGTCATTTTTCGGTTCAAACAGGCGGTCCCTGGAGGATTCACAGAAGCAGCCGGACCAAGCGGCACGGGAAGCCCCCGGTTAGGAGAAATCCCTTGAGGAACCTGAGAGCGCGCGCTCTGTTTTAACGCTTAAGGGGACGTTTCTTCCAGGTATCGTAAAGCGTCTCCCACCAGTTAGCCAGGTCCATCTCCCTGCCGTTGATGAAGAGATGTTTGACTTCCGATCTAAGGTCGAGGGGATCGCCTGTCGTGATGAAAAGGTCGGCGTCCTTTCCGACTTTCAGGCTGCCCACGCGGTCGTCGATCCCGAAGATCTTCGCAGGATTGATGGTCAAAGCCTTGATCGCTTCATCCCTGTCTAAACCGAAGGCGACGGCCCGGGCTGCATGGTAAGTCAAATCTTTGCCGAGAGCCGGATCGTATCCTGTCGAAAAACAGACCATAACGCCTGCTTTCACCAACTCCCCGACGTTGCGGAATGGCGCGTCATAACCATCCTCCGGTTCGAGTGGTCCGGTATAGAGGTCATCGATGATCACAGGAATGCCCGCCTCTTTGATCTTTTCGGCCACTCGGCCGCCCTGGACACACCCTCGGAATATGGCTTTTAAATTTTCCTCCCTCACGAATTCGATAGCCAACTCGATATCCTTGGCCTTCTCGACCGAGATGATCACGGGCAGAGTTCCCTCCAAAACCGGAGCCAGAGCCTCGTACTTGGGATTCAGATCCGGAGCCGTGATGCCGGGGTTTTCGCTTCCCAGCTTTCTCAATTTCAGATAATGCCGCACCTCCTTCAAATATTCCTTTATCTTTTCCACCAAAATGGAAGTGATATCCACTGTGGTTTGCTCTTGAGGGCCGATCCTTTCCCCCCTTGCCGGGCGCGGAGACATCGGAAAATTGATAAAGGATGTGGCCTCTTCCTTGACGAGCATCTCGTCGATCGTCCAGCCATCCATCTTGACAAGAGCCGATATCCCCGGGTACGTTCCTCCGGAAGGAGCGACCAGAGCGGTCGTGGTTCCGTTGATGCGGGAGGTCTTGAAGTGGACGGAATGGGGATTGATGGCCCATGCCACTTTGAGCTCGGGATTCTCCTTGCCCATTTCCTTCTCATCTACGGTGCTCGCGATGGCCGCGATCTCCGACAGGCCCAGGTGCGTGTGGCTGTCAATAAATCCCGGATAAACGAACATGCCCGAAGCATCGATGATTTTCGTTCCCTCAGGGGCATCGACCCGCACGCCCATAGCAGCGATACGGCCGGCTTCTATCAGAAGGTCTCCGCTTTCGAGGGATACTCCCTCGACGGGTATGATCGTAGCGTTTTTGATCAAATACCTATCCCCTCCTGCCTGTGCAAAGACAAGCAGCCCCATCGCTGCAATCGCAAAAGCCAGAATCGTCGATTTTTTCATGGCAGCACCTCCCCTTCTTGTCCTTTCTTTTGCGGATTTTTCTTTTCCTGCTCTTTTTTCATTCTTTCTTCCTCAGCTCTTTTTCTCGCTTCCAGATATTCTGCCCGATCGAACATGATCTCCCCGTCGACCACAGTCAACTCGCATATGGTGTAAGGATCGAAGGGGTGGCGGCTAAAAATGGCCAGGTCACCATCCTTTCCTTCTGCAAGGCTCCCTGTGCTTTTGTCGATCCCCATGATGATGGCCGGATTGATCGTGATGGTCTTGAAAGCCTCCATCTCCGCCAGGTTTCCGTACCGCACGGCTTTTGCCGCATCATGATTCAAGCGGCGCATCCTTTCGGCATCATCGGAATTGATGGCCGTCAACACACCCCGCTGGGCCATCAGCGCCGCGGCATGGGGCATGGTCTTGTAGCCCTCCCATTTGTACGCCCAATAATCAGCAAAAGTCGAAACGGCCACCCCGTACTTTACCAGCTCGTTGGTGATCCGATAGCCTTCCAGGCCGTGTTCGAAACACACCAGTTTCACTCCGTACTCCTCGCAGAGTTTCATGATGGATAACATCTCTTCGGCCTGGTATCCGTGGCACCGCACCCAGTATTTTCCCTCGAGCGTCTCCGCAACCGCTTCCAGGCGATAATCCTTCCTGGGCGGCAAAGGCAGCGGCCTTTTTAGTTTTTTCGCCTGCTTCACCGCGGCATTGTAATCGCTCCAAGCCCGCCTGTAATCCTTGGCCTTTTCGAATTCGCTGCGGATAGAGGCTTCGACCCCCATCCGGGTTCTCGGATATCTGCTGGGACCGGGCAAAGCGACATTGCTCTGCTTGGGATTTTCTCCGAGAGCCCACTTGATCGTCGGAGGGGCTCCATCGAATATCATCTCTTCGGCACTCTTTCCCCACCGGAGCTTGAGAACGATCCCTCTTCCTCCTATGGAATTAGCCGAGCCGTGCATGGTGTGAATGGTGGTAACCCCGCCTGTCAGAGCATAATAGATGTTCATGTCCTCAGGCCAGATCACATCCCTGATGTCCACCTCGGAAGTGATGAGATTGCCCATCTCATTGACACCTCCTTCGATCGCGATATGGGCGTGGGAATCGATGATTCCGGGCATCACCCATTTTCCGTCGAGATCTATGACCTTTGTCTCCGGGTCTGCTTCGAGCCCTTTCCCGATCTTTGCGATCTTGGATCCTTTAAGAAGGATGTCGCCGCCTTCGATGTTTTCTCCTTCGACAGTGATGATGTTGCCGTTTGTGAAAAGGATGCTTTTTTCCGCGCCCACAACGACAGGACTCCCCGCCGCTGCAAAAACCGCTATTATCGCTATCCAGCCGATCGTCTTTCTCATCTCGCGCCTCCCATACCGGGAATCCGTCTCGCGGTAAATTGGGTGGATCCTTCCGTTCCCTGCACAACCGTTCCTGTCATCCTGTCGTCCTCCACGACTCCGGTAAAATACAGGTCGATATCCTGGCCGCCGACAGATAAATTCATCTCGAAATAAATTTCATTCCCGGAAACCGTTCCCCCTGAAAAATCGAAGATGCCGAACGGGGTGGTCAATTTTCCCGACAAAGCGGCTTGTTCCTGAACGAAGTCCATGGTCAGCTTCAACCCGGCCTCTTCGATAGAAATCTCCCATTTCCCGGTTATGTTGACCGTGGGCTGCGCCCCCTCCTTGGCTTCCGGTTCTTTGAGTTCGAACTTTTTACCGTCGGCAAACACGAACTTCACCTTCGCGTCTTCCGCCAGAATCTCGCCATCTACCAGAGCAAGATTGGCGATTTTTCCGGCCTCTATCGTTCCCAAGACTTTCGCCAATCCGATAAACTCAGCAGCTCTCACGGTCAGTGCATCCAGCGCTTTTTCCTGGGGAAGGCCATTTTCGATGGCCTTCCGGATCCCTTCCATAAGGCTATCGGGGTCGTCCGTTCCCAAGGAAGAAAAGGCAAACGGGATGCCTGCCTCGGCTATGAGGGCGGGATTTTTAACATAAAGTTCTTTTTCTGCTTTCTCCCGCTCTGCGCTCCCTTTTTGGGCATGGATGCTCGTCCCCGGAATTTTGTACGTCAAAGGGAGGAATACCCTGGCTCTCGCTTTTTTCAGCTCCGGGATCGCCCGGAAAGCCTCGTTGCCGAGATCGCAGATGAAATAATCCAGCTTGAGTTCATCGGCCAGCCCGATGGCACGGCGGATATCGTATTGATTCCGGCAGAGAAAAACCACCGGCTTTCTTCCCGCCGCATAATCGGACAGCAAATCCTGTTTGACGCTGTATTCAGGACGGGTAATGCCTCTCATTTCTTTCATCCACCGGTTGCTATGGCTATCGTAATAAGCGGCATCGGAAAACTCCTGACGGATCATCGCCACGACCCCCATCAGCGAACTGGGATAGATCATGAAGCTGGAAACCGAAAAGCCGACACCCAGACAGGTATCTCTCAGGATCATGCCTGTATTTTTGTCCGTACCGCTCAAAGAAAGCACAGAAGCCTGGCCTGTGAATACTCCCCTTTCCGGCAGCACCTGGGCACCAGTGAATCCGGCCTTGTGATATTTTTCCAATGTCGATTTGGTGATCTCGAAATGGTCGAAGGCTTTAAAGCCGGGTTTTATGCCCTTGTCCTCATCGGTATACTGTCCTGTCAAGACCTTTGTTTGATCATATGTTTGCTCCGGTAGTTTGAGCAGGGCATTTCCCAGGGAGTCTGTCAATCCGGGATACGCCGTCAATCCGTTCCCGTCGATCACTTCGGCATCTGCGGGAATAGAGACCTCTTCCCCGACGGCCTGGATAAGACCGTCTCGTATAACCACCGCCCCTTTTTCGATCGGGGATCCCGCTTGTGTCACGATGCGGCAGTCCTTCACGGCCCAAACCCTGTGGAGATCGTCTTCCGGGAGAAGGGCCGGAGAAAGGGAAGTCAAAAAATAGACAAGGCTTAGGAAAAGCCCAATTTTGAACGATGTTCTAATCATCTTACCTCCTTTTCCTGAAAATATCCTTAGAACCGACTGGAATTTCTTTTCGTTTTGAAGAGAACCATAGAAACAAATCCGTATTTACCGGCCTTTATTTTGCATATCGGTCAAAAAAACTTCTTTTTCACCTCATTTTATGTAATTCATACGAAAACCACCAGGTAAAAGTTCCCTTTTCTCTCGCCATAGTCGTCTCATTTTTGCTATGATAAAAAAAATCCCGGACAAAAAGGCTTAGAGGATGAACGAAACAAAATCCAGCAACACGACAAAAAAGTGGCTTGTGGGCTGTGGCATCGGATGCGCGGTCATCATTCTGATATTGATCGTGCTCGGCATAGGCGGGTATATGTTTTTCAAAAACCTTATAGGTGAATTCAGCGCTCAGGAAGAATTGATGGCAGCCCTGACGGAACGCTACGGGGAGATCAGAGATTTTTGTCCTGAACCCGACGGCTCCATAGGCCCGAGCCGGATAGAGGCGTTTTTATCCGTCAGGGAGGCTTCTGCCCTATTCCGCGAGAAATTGGAGACTTCGATGCAAGAGCTTCAGGATAGAGCGGAGCAGAGCGAGATCGAGATCAAAAAACCCAGGAACATTTTCGAGATGGTCAAACTCGGATTCGGTCTTATCCCGCAAATTGCAGAATTTCTGAAGTCTCGAAACCAGGCCCTATTGGATGCCGAGATGGGAATGGGGGAGTACTACTACCTCTATGCGATCGTTTATTTCTCCTGGCTGGAAAAACGGCCCGAAGACGGCCCGGATTTCGAGGTCATGGGACCGGAGGATAGCGAAACCCGTTTTGGCGAAAGGGACAGGGAAGAGATACTCGAAGAGCGCAGGGACAGCATGCTCAGACGGCTGCACCGCGTACTCCTGCCCATGCTGCAAAACCAGCGGGAAAAGCTATCGGCGAGGGGCGTAACCGAAGCTCTATCGGAATGGGAAGGCCTCCTGGATGCGGAAATCCAGGCAATGGAAGAGGACCGGTTCCGTCTTCCCTGGGAGGGCGGCCTTCCAAATGCAATCAAAACATCTCTGGAACCTTACAGGAATCGACTGGAACAGAGCTACAACCGCCTGACCAATCCCTTCGAACTCATAACAGAGCAATAAGAATCACGGAAAAGGGATGGAATATGGCAGGGTGAAAATTCCTAGGACTTTATCCTCGGCTTTTTTTGGACCCTCACCCTGCGGATGCTTTTCTGATCTGCATCGAGGACGACCATCCTGAACCTCTCGGTCTCGACGATCTCTCCGCGCTTGGGAATCCTTTCCAACAGAGATATGATGTACCCGGCAATGGTGTTGTAATCCCCCTGGGGAATGGAGATCCCGTAAACGTTGTTAATCAAGGTTATTTCTGTTTTCCCGTCACATTCGATCTCTTGCTCGCTGACCTGAAGAACACCCTCTTTGTCCTCTTTGTCTTTCTCATCACGGATATCCCCGAGTATCTCTTCCACCAGGTCTTCGATGGTCACGATTCCGACAACCCCTCCGTATTCATCGACGACAAAAACCATCGCCTTCCGGCTGCGCTTGAGCTTTCTTAAAAGAGAATACAGGCGCTTGGACTCAGGTTCATGATAGATGTCTTTCTGGATGAAATCCGCAATGGTCGTCGGAGGAGGCTGAGCATAAAGGACATCCAGGACATTCACGATGCCAATCAGGTTGTCCACCCGCTCTTCATAGACGGGGATTCTCGAAAACCCGGTCTCGGAAACCTTTTTGTAGAAATCTTCGAGGGGAGCATTTCCCGGCAGGGCGACGACATCCACCAGGGGAGTCATCACCTTCGACAGGGTCATCGTTTCCAAATCCAGCACGCTGGTGATCATGTGGAGCTGTTCCTTCTGGAGGATCCCTTCTCTCTCTCCCATCCTTGCCAGAAGCTTGAGCTCTTCCCGCATGACCCGTTGTTTCTCTTCCCTGTTCTCTTTTCCGGCCATCCTGACAACAAAATTCGTGATCTTCGTCACGAACCAAACTGCGGGGTAAAACACCCTGTCCGCTATCCACAGGCCCGGAGCGCTTTTCAAGGCCAGTATATCGGCCTTAGCACGAAAGGTCGTTTTAGGAAGAATCTCGCAAAAGATCAGGATCAAAAGAGTCATGACCACGGTATTTAATATTTCCTGAATTACCCCTTTGCCGGGGAGTGCGAAAACGATGATCTGAAGCCCGGCCATTCCTGCCGCAGCAGACATCAGGTTATCCATAACAAGAACGGTGCCAAGCATCTTGTCGGGCTCCTGCCAGAGCGTTTTAATGCGGATAGCCCGCGAGTTGCCCTGTTGGGCCAAAACTTCGATCCGTGCCTTGGAAGCTGAAACGACCGCGGTTTCCGCTCCGGAATAAAAAGCCCTCAAAACCAGAGCAAGGACGAGCATTATTGAAATAGCATACAGAAAGCCATGCCCTGCCGGAGCCATCGGGAGTCTCTCTGAAAAGTCCGAATGGACAAAGCCTGTCAGGGAACCCAGGACCAGGATAATGGGAAGAATATAGAAATTCGCCTGGCTTCTTTTTCCTTTTTTCGGATGCCTGACGGTTTTGCGGACCTTTACCAGGCTGACTCTATTTCCGGACATCTTGACGACCTCGAAGGCCAGGCCGTTGGGATCGTCGTGGATAAAGTCCCCTTCTTCAGGGATGGCTCCGCGCAGCCTTGTCACGTACCCCCCGACCGTATCTGCCCCGGATATTTCGAGCTTGAGCTGTCTGTTCATACTCCGCAGGCTGACAAAACCCGGGACCAGAAAGCCCATAGGATCTGTGGAATCTTTGGAGATCGTCATCTCGGACAGTTTGTCGTACTCATCGAATATCTCCCCCAGCACCTCTTCCACGATATCCTCGCCGGTGATCAAACCGGACACGCCCCCGAATTCATCCAGCAGGATCGCCATCTGCTGCTTTTCTCTTTCCATCTGACGCATCAGGGCTCCGATTTTTTTGGTCTCGTAAACGAAGAGGGGCATCCTGATAAGCGTATCCTCATTGCCGGGATTGAGCACCTCGAGAGATTCTTTGCTGAACAAGAATTCCTCGATGGTCAGATCTTCGATCCTTTTGCCTCCGAGACTTTCGCCTTTCAAGCCTATCCAGCGGGGCATGTCCTTCACGTAAAATATCCCTAGGATGTTATCCAGGTTATCCTTGTACACAGGGATGCGCGAGTGCCCGGCCTTTTTTGTCATTTCAAAGGCATCACGGATGGTTTTGTTCATCCCGACACACACCATCTCGGTTCGGGGAACCATCGCTTCCTTGGCCGTCATGTCGTGCAATTCGAAAATGCTGTGAATGAGCTCCCCTTCCGCCTCATCCAAAGCCCCGTGATCTTCGGTCATCTTCACGATGGCTCTGATCTCGTCTTCGGTAAGAGGGGACTTTTCGTCCGCAGATCGAACGCCCAGAAGAGGAAGAAGCATATCGGTCAGGAGCCGAAGCGGTCTCCGGAAAGGATAGATAATACGGGAGAAGAACCACAAAGGCCGTGCGACAGCCCTTGCGAACCGCTCCGAATGTTTGATGGCATAGGTCTTGGGCGTGATCTCCCCGAATATCAACAGCAAGAACGTTTGGATCAGGATGGACATGACATAGGCCAGGGTGGGATTTTTTCCTTTGAACAGATTTTTAAAAATGAGCGAACCTGTGATGCTCACGAACGCCATATTCACCAGGATGTTGCCGAACAGGACCGTGATGAAAAGGCGCCTTGGCTCGTCTAGAAACCTGATGATGGATAGGCTGCTTTTGTTTTTGTCGCCCCTTATTCTGTGGATCTGGACTTTGGATAGGGCCGTCATGGCGGTCTCAGAACCGGAAAAGAAGGAGGAACACCCCATTAAGCAGACCAAACCCAGGATATGGATGAATGCGCTAAGTATATCCACTCTGGAAGATACCCGACTTCACATATAACACAGAGATCTAACGAGGTCAATTTGATCGTGGCTCCGAAATTTTATTTGCTAGGCCTGCCAAGCCGGTATTTGACCGGAAAGAAGGTGTCTGGTATACGTGAGAGGAAGGAGGAAATCATGGGATACACACTCGACCGCCGCCAATGGCTGAAAACAAGCGCTCTGGCCGTCGCCGGCCTGATTGCCGGGCCGGGTTTGGAGGCGTACCGGAAAGAGGGATCCGGGGCTAAGGACTTTTTGCAGCGGGATGACGTGGTTGCGCTGGACAGCAACGAGAGCCCCTTCGGAATATCGCCATATGCAAGAAAGGGCATCACCGGTTCGATAGAACTGTCCAACCGCTATCCCCACAGCTTTTATCCTCAGCTCAAGGAGATGATCTCCGAAAGAGAAAACATAACCCCGGAGCATATCATCCTGGGGGCGGGTTCGACGGAAGTGATGGTGACCCTCATTCATTATGCGAAGACTGACGGGGAAATCCTCGTGGGGGATCCCACTTATTTCGATTTCCTCTATTATGCCATGAGATCGGAACGCTCTCTGAAAAAGGTCCGGTTGAACGACAGGTTCGAGCATGACCTGGAAGCCATGGAAAAACGGATCACTTCCCGAACGGATCTGATCTATATCTGCAACCCCGACAACCCGACAGGCACAATCACACCGAAAGACAAATTGCTGCCATTTTGCGAATACGCCTCGAAAAGAGCCCTGGTGGTCGTGGATGAGGCCTACCATGAGTATGTCGAGGACGAGGCTTATGCGTCAGCGACCGATCTGGTAAAACAAGGGAAAAACATCATCGTCACACGGACCTTTTCGAAAATCTTCGGGCTTGCGGGACTTCGCATCGGATACGGAATCGCCCATCCGGATGTGATTGAAAAATTGAATAAATTGAGCCGGAACTTTGCCCCTGTGGCATGGCTCAGTCTTAAAGCAGCCATAGCCAGCTATCAGGACAGGGAGTTTATCCGCCGCACGAGAGAAAAAAACAGCAAAGTAAAGGCGTTTTTGACAGAAGGGCTGGACAAGCTGGGCCTCTACCGCGTTCCGTCTCACACGAATTTCGTTCTCTTCGAAGTCGAACAGGACGCATCTGGGTTGGCCCGCAGACTGGAAGCGCAAAAAATCCTTGTCCGGCCGTTCGCTTTTCACGACAAACAGTGGATAAGGGTCAGCTGCGGAACGAGGGAAGAACTGGGAGCATTTATCTCTGCCCTTGCCGCCAATCTTTGAGACCGCCCCCCGGATAAGGGATTTTTTCAAACGCCAGAGAGCGGATCTGAGAATTCGGGGGATAGGTATCCCGTCACGAAATTATCAGATCAGGAATTTTCCGTCCCGGATGATATATTCGCCATTGGAGCGGATCGAGACCCGGTCCACCAAAGCATCATAGTGATGAGGGCTGATGTTGATGCCGATCCCGTAGGAATCGCCGATAGCAAAATGGGCCGTCCCGAAGGCCTTTTCCGCTTCCAGCATGTTGGAGCAAATCCTGGCTTTCGGATTTGTCCCGATCCCGAATTCCCCGATGACCCTCCCCGTTTCATCCTCGCCGATCAGGCTTACAACCTCTTCGATTCCCCTGCCTTTATAGTTGACCAGATGCCCTTTTTCGAACTCCATCAAGCCCTCTCCTATTTTATCGTCGATCAGGCTGATCACCAGTCGTCCGTTGAGACTTTCCTCAACGGGGGCGGTAAAGACTTCTCCGGCGGGCAGGTTGCCGTGCATGCCTTTCTGGCTGATATCTCCGTTGTCGTTCTTCCACTTTCTCCCTTTCACACTGAACGCGATACGGGTGCCAGCGGCATTTTCGACCAGGATATCCTCGGAATCCTCCAATTTCTCTATAAGTTTCTTGCCGAAAGCGTCGAGCTCGTGAAAGTCGATATTCACCAAGCGCTCCATCATATCCCGGGTCAATCCAGGCATCATGCAGATCCGGCTGTTGGCCACACCCGCTTTGACCATATACCCTCGAAAAGGTTTCTCCTCGATCCGGGCATCCAGCATATAAGCCATGGCCGTAGCCTTCACGCAGAGTAACCGGAAAAGGGTCGTGGGCTCGGCGATCGGCCTCAGGGTCTCCGTCATCAGGTAGGTCGTGGTTTCCGCACCGGCCTCTCCGGCCCAATAGGCCAAAGCTTCAGCAATCTCCAATTTTTGCTTATCCGTTACCAGCAGAAATTGCTCCCCCTTTTTCAATGCTAGGGACTGGACTATCGCCCTTTCTGCAGCCTGTTTCAGTTCATCCATGACCTCCTCCTTCCTTTTCTAACAATGTACACGATAATAAAACAAATCGCTACCGAATCCATGCATCCTCCAAAAAATCTTAAACGCCCGCACGGAGGTTAAACGTACAAATTGTATGAAAGCCAACACAACTTGCCCCTGGATCTTGTTTCTTGTCGGGATGTTCGTCGGCCTGATTGGTTGTCATTCGTTAGGACCAGGGCCGAACGACCCCTATTTCAAGTCCTTCTATGAAAAAGCCCGTCTTATCATGACAGAGGACGAAATGAAAATTTACAATTCCCTTCCCGACGCCGATTCCAAACGCGAATTTATCGAGGAGTTCTGGAAGATGCGCGATCCCGATCCCTCTACCGAAGAAAACGAGAATAAACTCGAGTTCGAAAGACGCGTCGCGTTTGCGAACGAATGGTTCGGAGACTGGAAAACATTTGCGGGCAGAGGCATGGGGGAGGGGAAAGAAAAGGACCGCGGATGGAAAACGGCCAGAGGCCGTGTTTATATCATCCTGGGGCCGCCCAGCATGGCAAGCTACGATATGGGATGGGGGCCTATGAGATTGTACAGGGACAACCGTTCCAATTCCGAGGTCTGGTACTACCGCCAGTACGAGTTATATGTCTACTTTTACAAGAACATCCCGGAATTCTTGAGAAGAGATCACTTGGGAGAGCTGGATAAGGGGGAACCCTATGTCAGGGATTGGGATTACGAGGTCAGCACGAGCCAACTTCTTGTCTATGCCATGGAAGACGCAAAACTGAATATGATCAACCCGGAGTACCGGGGAGCATTTATCAAAACTTTTCAATTTAGGGCAGATTATGATGAAGGATTCATCATCCTGGAAATTCCTATCGACCGGGTTTTGTTCGAAGAACGTGAGGGACGCCTGCATTCCGATCTCGATGTTGAAATCACGGTTTACAGAGATCACAAGAAGATCGACAGCATCGTGGAAAAAAAGACCTCCGGTTTTAGCGAAAACGAAATCCTCGCAGTGAACGAGATCGTCGTAAAAATCCCCTACCGCGTGAAAAAAAAAGGATATTATCTGTTCGATCTTGTCATCACGGATCTCAATTCGTTATATGGGGCAAAATACCGGGCCATCATAAAAAAGAATTTAGCCGGGAACGAGCTCTTTCTTCAACCGTGCCGCTTTCCATACTGATGTCCTATTTTTTGTTTTTCGGGGATAAAAAAGGATTGAGGGAAAAAGCCAGGACGATGAGCAGGGCACATCCTATGAAATTGAACCACAGATAGGGGATTTCCGTGAAAAAATAGCACGCCAGAACTGTCAACTCTGCGACAATAGCAGCGATAAAGGTGGCGTGCCCCCCTATTTTCTTGAAATAGAAGGCGATCAAAAAAATGCCCAGAATCGTGCCATAAAAGAGAGAACCCAGAATGTTGACCGCTTCGATCAGCGATCCTAGACGGTTCGCGAACATGGCGAAATTGACGGCATAAATCCCCCAGAACACGGTAGCGAATTTGGATACGAGGAGATAATGCCGTTCCGATGCATTCTTCTTGAACACCCGCTTGTAGATATCTATGACCGTCACCGAAGCCAGGGCATTCAATTCCGCAGCCGTGGAGGACATCGATGCCGAAAGGATGGCAGCCAGGATCAGCCCGACGAGCCCGATCGGCAAAAAATTGATGACAAAACTCAAAAAGATGTAGTTGATATCGTTCGTGTCGGCATCCGGATTCGCTCTTTTTATGAGATCGGTCGCATGCTCCTTGATCCCCAACTCTTCCTCTTTGGTTTGCCGGAGTTTTGCGACGGCAATATCCAATTCCGTATCCGAAGGGCCTCTTACGGCATTCAACATCTCCCGGATCTGTTCCTGCTTCTGCTGATGGGCATCCTCATATCGTGTTTCCAGCTTCCTGTAGGCTTCGGCATAGGAGCTCTGTTCCACGTTGGCTGTTTCGACCGGATTGAAAAACAGAGGAGGCGTTACGAATTGATAAAAGACAAAAATCATCGCACCTGTCAGGAGGATCAGGAACTGCATCGGGACCTTGACGATCCCGTTCACCAAAAGGCCCAACCGGCTTTGCCCAACGGAACGGCCGGAGAGATAACGCTGCACCTGGGACTGATCCGTTCCAAAATAAGAAAGAGCGAGGAAGGTGCCTCCGATAAGTCCCGACCATATATTGTAGCGGTCCTTCAAGTCGAAAGCGAAATTCACCACATTCAGTTTTCCCATCTTGCCCGCTACGTGCGCGGCATCGAGAAAGGAGATGTCTTTGGGCAGCAGCTGGAAGATCATATAAAATACCGCTCCCATTCCCAGCGTGATGATCGCCATCTGCAGCATGTGCGTTTTGTTAACGGCATCTGTCCCTCCGGATGCCGTGTACAGGATGACGACGACGCCGATCATAAAAATTGTCAGGCGGATATCCCAGCCGAGAAGGACGGAGATGATCAAGGCCGGGGCAAAAATGGTGAACCCCGCCGCCAACCCGCGCTGGATCAAAAAGAGAATGCTCCCCAGTGTCCGATTTTTCAGGTCGAAACGCTGTTCCAGAAATTCGTAGGCCGTGAACACCTTGAGCTTATGGAAAATGGGAACGGCCGTGACGGAAAGAATGACCATGGCGATGGGAAGGCCAAAATAGAACTGCACGAACCGCATGCCGTCCACATAGGCCTGGCCCGGCGTCGAAAGAAACGTGATGGCGCTGGCCTGTGTCGCCATCACGGACAGCGTAATGGTATACCAGGGTGTCTTTCTGTCTGCGAGAAGATATCCATTGATATCTTTTTTTCCGCGGGTTTTCCAAATCCCGAAGAACGCCACGAAGGCGAGAAAGAAACACATCAAAATCCAATCCAATTGACTCATATGCCACACTTTGAACGTTTACTCGGAATTAAGAACTTCTTCATAATAGTTTTCATACTGCGGAATGATTTGATCCGTGTTGAAACATTCCGCGGCCCGTTTCCTCGCCCGGCGTCTGAAAAGCTCGTGTTTTTCAGCATCTTTCAGCAACTCCACCGCATGATCGGCCATGCTGTTTATCTCTCCGATAGGAAACAGGAAGCCCGTTTCCCCATGGGCGATCACTTCTGGAAGCCCTCCGGTCCTGGCTCCGATAACAGGCACACCACAGGCCATGGCTTCGAGAGCGGTCAATCCGAAACTTTCCTGTTCACTGGGGAGGAGAAACAGATCGGCGCAAAAGAACAGAGGTTCCAGATAATCCTGTTCTCCCAGGAAATAGACCCTATCGCCAAGCTTCAATTCTTTCACAAGCTGCTGGATAAAGATGCGTTCGGGTCCATCCCCGATCAATATGAGTTTTGCGGGCACCCTATCCTGCAGCTTGGCAAAAATCCGAACAACATCCCCGACTCTTTTGACCGGCCGGAAATTGGAGGCATGCATAAGGATCTTCTCTCCTTTGGGGGCATAGGTCTCTCTGCTGCACTCATCTCTCTCCGGTGCCGAGCGCCTGGTGTCGATGAAATTGTAGATAACGCGTATCTCGCGGCGGATATCGAATTCTGCCACCGTGCGTTGTTTCAAATAGTTGGACACCGCCGTGACCCCGTCGGATTTCTCGATCGTGAACTTGATCACTCTGTGAAAGGACCGGTCGGACCCCACCAGAGTGATGTCCGTTCCATGGAGGGTCGTGATGGTTTTTACCCTGTATCCGTCCAAAATCTGTTTAGCCAGATAGGCGCTGGCCGCATGGGGAACGGCGTAATGGGCATGGATGAGCTCGAGGTCGTAGTCTTCGACGATCTCCACCAATTTTGTCGCCAACCCCAAAGCATAGGGAGGATATTTGAACAACGGATAGGAAGACACTTCTACCTCGTGGATATAAATGTTCTGATGAAAGGACCTCAAACGAAACGGCTGCGCATAACTCACGATATGGATCTCGTGTCCCCTGCCAGCCAAACCGATCGCCAGCTCAGACGCGATGACCCCGCTCCCTCCATGTGTCGGATAACACACAATGGCGACTTTCATGGGATGGTCTCCAAATATTCCGGGCCGAAAAACGCCACGGGATCGTCGATCCGGACGGCCTCGCGGACGAGAAAAGGCTCGCCGTATTTGACCCCGATATACGCGCCATACTGTTTGTCTCTGACCGCGATTCTATCCAAAAATTCCGGCTGGCTGATGAGCGTCTCATCCTTCCCGAATGCGGCCTTGCGTCGGTGGTGGAATTGGGTTTTATATGCCAGAATCGATTGCATTTTTCGATCGTGGAATTCGGTAATGTCGATGATAAAAGAGGGCTTGAATTCGAACCGGGTCTGGTAATATATGACCTTATAGGGCCTGAAAGGTTGCTGGCCCGTTTCCAATTTTTTCAAGCCGGCCAAATAGGCTGCTTTCCTGACCAAACGAGATGTTTCTTCGTGGTCGGGATGACGGGCGACCCAATACGGCGCAAAAATGATCCTGGGTTCGTATGTGCGGATCTCTTCGATGATCTTCAGGGTGTTCTCCCATGTGTTCTCCACCCGCCCATCGGGAACATCCAGCATTTTATGAACGGCCAAGCCCATAATTTCACTGGCTTCGGCGAACTCCTCGGCCCGCGACCGGGCATTTCCTCTGGTCGCCATCTCTCCCCGGGTCAACGTGATGACACCTGTTTTATGACCCTTGGCCCCCAATTTTATGATCGTCCCGCTCGATGCCAGTTCCACATCATCGGCATGAGCACCGAACGCCAAAGCATCCAATCTTAGATTATTCATAGTCTTATCACCTGATGGTTATGATCCTCCATGTCGAGGATCTCGTAGAGTCCCTCGATAAACGGGTAGCCGTATTTTATTAAAAAGGGAACGATATTGAATACTCTTTCCTGCAAAACACCCAGAGGGTAAAGGCTGTTCACGGCCCTGTGCAGCTGCCGGGACAATTCCTGGTCACGTTTCTGGGATGCGCGCGAAACCTTGTCTTCCAGGATTTTCAACTGTCGGTCCACTCTCCCAAAGGCCAGGTCGGCCGATCCTTCCAGCGTGGCTTCGAGCGTTTTGATTTCTTGTTTGATTGCCTGGAAATCGTCCCGGATATGAGTAGCTGCCATGCGAAAAACACTGTCGATGGATGCAGGAATTTGTTTTTTGGCGATCTCTTTGACCAGATTTTGTGCTTCCTGCCAAACATCCTGCACTTTTATCCCATAGCGATACAGCACGGCATCGACATGTTTTTCGATAACCGTGACGGTTTTCCTCGGGTAAATGATCGGCATGGGCACATCGTAACTTTCGTACACCTTTTTCATCTGCGCAAAATAAGCGATTTCACCGGGACCTCCGACATAGGCGACTGTGGGAAAAAGATAATCCTGGTAGATCGGGCGAAGAAGGACATTCGGACTGAACATGTCAGGATTTTCATCCAACAAGTCCAGCAGCTCGCTTCGGCTATAAGTCCCTCCCGTTTCTTTGATAAAAAATTCATCTCCTTTCCATCGAAGGGCCTTCCTTTCTTTTTCGATAAAAAAGAGATTCAATAATCCTTCGCGCAGCTGGACTTGCTGGTGGTAATTGGCCTGATTCAATTCATCCGCAGTTCGGAGCGCATGAACTGTAGAAGGGGAGTATCCGTCGATCTCAAGAGCGAATATTTTTTTCCCCAACCTCTTCAATTCGGGGTGGCTGCCATCCACGAGGATCAACCCGAAGGAATCGAATAGACGGGCCATCCACCGGGCAAAGGCATCCGCAAAGGAACGGCCGGTCCGATAGGCCTCGCGCAGGTTGGCCAGAATTTCAGCCTTGAACTCGGAATCCCGGGTCAGATCGGAAAGCCGTTCGAGGCAATTCTCGATCTCCGATGAAAATACCCGTTTCGCCGCGGGTATTTTGAGACGGGATGTCCGGGATTTATACCGGACCTTTTCGATCTGGTTATCTAAGTCCAGCAGGTCGATATGATCGATCTCTGCAAAATCGTGGTCATCCGACGCCAGCCAAAAAACCGGCACAAAACTTCCCGAAAGACGCTGGTTGAGGTGTTCGGCGAGTTTGATCGCCGTCAGCGATTTATAGATCGTGTACAAAGGGCCCGAAAACAGGCCGACCTGCTGCCCCGTGACGACCGCACAGGCGCGATCCCGTGACAATCTTTCGATATTTTCAAGAGTTTGGCCGCCGCATCCAAAGTCCCGGTTTTGCTGCGCAAGAACCGCGATCAGAGGACCCCGGTCACGATCGAGGGATCTTATTTTTTCGGCCTGATCCTGGAATGCGGCAAGATCACGAAAATCCCCGTTAAAAAACCTGCTGGTATTTTCATAAGCATGCAAGTAATCATCGACCAAGGGCGACATGTTCATTCTTACAGATTCTTTATTCAAAGGCTTTGGTAAAAAGATAAAAAAGGATGATGAGAACGGCCAGATTCAAGAGAACGAACGCATACAGCCGGTTCCACGAGGAAAAAAACGGCGGTTTATCTCGTCTGCGTCCTTTGTGTTCATTTTTTTCGGTTTTCATCGGAGTTTCCTGCAGAAATCATGTTAGCAAAAATCCTGAAAGCCCCCGGTACCCCTTCCGGCAGCTGCCGGAACCATGAATATCCCGTGTATATAAAAATGCCTTTTCCGTAACGGGCATACAACAGGCCACCGTCCTGATCCGATTCGCCGGTATCATGAGAAGAGAGGACCGCATCATATCGTTCGTCCCACTGTGACGCGAAATACAGGCCTCTCTCCTGTATCCAGCCCCTGAAATCCTCCTCAGTGATCCTGTTCGGATAATTCAAAAGCGGGTGCTCCGGGTCGAGGAACTTGACGGGAGCATTTTCCATGCTGACCCGCTCCCGCCCAATAGTCAGAGGATACGGGCCTAAGTTTTCGATGATCAGCCCCCTCGAAACGTTGTATTGGACGATCAAGGTCCCCCCGTCCGCCACATACCGCAACAACCTTTCCTGTGCGTGTCTGAGACGTTCTCGCGTGTTGAAAGCCCTAATACCTGCAATGACAGCATCGAACTGGGACAATTCCTCTTTTTCAAGCATCTCATCGCTCAGCTCGATCACCTCATAACCCAGGTTCCGCAGCCCGGCGGCCACTTCGTCACCCGCACCCATGATGTATCCCAGTTTCTTTCCATCACGCTCGAAATCCAGTTTCACGACTTTGACCCGGCTTTCGGGAAAATAGACCTGTCTATGGATGTGAGGATAGGAGATCTCCACCAAGGCCCGGTCGACCTTTTTGCCGTTGACCTCTGCAACCGCTTTCAGCACCGTTTCGTCGGAGGCCCGGGGAGGTACGACATCGAAAGTGAATTCCTCCTCCTCGTATTTGCCGCCGATCGTAAAGGGTATCCGCTGTGGTGAAATCCGCCATTTTTCGCTCCCTTCAAGACTGATGCTGCCCGTGATATTCGGAGCGTGGCCCTTGATCCTCACTTGAATTCTTTTGGGCTCGTCATTGGGGAAAACACTCACCTTGTCTTCTACCTGGATCGTTACCGGAGGTCTGATCTCGAGATTCCTGTAGAGTTCGCCGTCCACCCTGTCTCTCCACCGGTACAGCACAGGAAGAGCGTAATCCAGGAAAACTCCCTTCGCGCTCAAGCGAACGTTCACCACCACAGAGGGGGAATTCTCAGCGTCTCCGATCACACGCTGTTCGGTTATCCGGAATAGGCCCTTCTTCGGCTCGGCCCGAAGCCAGTAAGGCTGGGAAATGGGAAAATCATCTGGAATAGCGATCGTAATCGCGGCGTTCTGGGGTTCATTGTTATCCAAGGGCTTATCTAAGACCGCTTCCCCGTTCATATCGGGAATACTTATTTGCTGCAACCGGAAAGGGAAACCGGAACGATTGATGACCGTTATCGTAATGGCGATCTTATCTCCCGGTGTGACGGCATAGTCATCGGCGATCGCCTCCATCCAAAGCCCGGCACAGGCACGGATAACACCGAGCAGTTCTTGCGTTTTTACCGTCTTCCAATAGGAATCTTCAAGCCTGTCCAATTCCCTGTAGGCATCCAGCAATCCCTGCAAAGACCCGGCAGGATTATGAGGATCGAATGATTCGATGACATCGGCTAACAAAGACTCTATCTTCTGGCCGCCAGGCACCCGTTTCCACGACGTGTCTATCCCATCGAAAATGTCCGAGGAAGCCGGTGTCCCTGCAACGAGCCTGAAATAATCGTATTGTGTCCCCCTCCGCCCTATCGAACCGAACCCCTGGCTTTTATGATTGGTCCGGCTTTCCGCGGCCATTTCTGCGTAGGATTTTCCAAGCAAAGGGTTGTACTCCCCTGTGTCGATCCTTTGAAGTTCCCGGGTCTCCTCATCTCCGGGCCGCCAACTATTCCAGTACAATCTTTCAGCCTTCCAGGGACGGGTATGTTTCAACTGTTCAGGAAATTTTTTCGGATCGGCCGCTGCATGAAAGGCCTCTGCGATAAGCCTTCCAGAGGCCGTATGATGGCCATGGCCGCTGGAACCGTCCGTTGCAAAACGGGTTATGATCACATCCGGTCGGAATTTCCGGATGATCCAGACCAGATCGGCCAGGATCTCGTGTCCTTCCCAAAAATCCAGGGTTTCCTCAGCGCTTTTGGAGTAGCCGAAATCGATGGCACGGGTAAAAAACTGTTCGGATCCATCGACCCTTCGGGCCGCCAGGAGCTCCTGGGTCCTGATGATCCCGATTTCCGCACCTTTTTCCGGACCGATCAGGTTTTGACCGCCATCTCCCCGGGTGAAGGAAAGATAGCCCGTCCGGTATTTCCGCCCTTTGGAGAAATAAGCAAGCGCAGCGGTATTTTCATCATCCGGATGTGCCGCAACGTACAGGACGCTGCCCAGCACATTGAGCTTATGAAGTGCTGTCTGCAGCTCTCCTGCATTCGCGATTTCGATCTTTTGGGCATTGGCGTGGAGAGAGAAAAACAACATCAGCGAGCAGAATATAGAAGTATCCTTTTTCATCTGTCCTTTGTTTCAGACTTGAATAAAACCGGTGATCAGGAAAGAAACCTTACCGCGATATCGATATTTTACTGGGCTAATTCGATCTTGATAGGCACCTTCAATTCTTCCCAGTGAAGGTAGGCCGTAGCAGAATTTCCTGTCAGATCGTCGAACCCGAAGTTCAACCACTCCTGATGAGGCGCTTTCACAGGCGTCACCGTTATGCGAAGCGCATCCTCTTCCTGGTTGTATTGAAAACTCCCCCAGGCAGAGTTGTTTTTGCTGAAAATGATTATCCAGTCTTTTTCCGAGGGGATCATATGGATACCGTACTTACCCGCCGGCAGCGCATGTCCTTCGATCTTGATGTCTTTGTTGAATTCGATGGTCGTGTTCTCATTGGCGCCGGCTCGCCAGGGATAAGGTTTGTCATTGGAATATTTATTCCCCGGTGCCATGCCGTAGGGAACCAGTTCCCCCCAAATCTTCCTCCCTTTCACTCCCGGCCTGCTGTAGGTGATCGTGATCTCGGTGTCGACTCCCAACACCTGCATGACACTGCCCTTCAGGCTCGCACGAACCTGATTCCTTTGCGCCAGTGTCGTCGAGGGCAGGACCAAAAGAAAAGACAGGATCACTGTCAGGCTAATGATGCTTAAACGTTTCATAAATCTCCTCCTCTCATTGACCTAGAATTTCTATCATTATAATCAATTATGGGGTTATTTCAAACGCTTTTGCTTTTTCCAGATGAAATCAGGAATCCGGAAAATTATGTTTATCCGAAAAACCCGGAACGGTATTGGGGTGGCGTTATCCCCTTAAGCCTGAGATAGACCACCATCTGTCCCCGGTGATGGCTGATGTGGTCCACGCAAAACAGAAGAATCTTCCACATACCGAGTTTATTCTTGCCCCAGGCAACTTCTTTCTGCAAGGCATCCTCGGTCATTCCGCTGACGACCCCGTCACCGAATGCAAAAGATTCCCCGACGATCTTGATGACATCGCTCTTTGTTTTGCCTTCCGGCTTGAACGCATCCTCCGGCTGGGGAGATTTCTCCCCTTTTATGGTCGCAAAGAACCAGTAATTCCCGCCAGCAAGATGCAACAACTGTCCGGCAAAAGAGAAGACCTCTTCGGTGGGTTTGAATCCGTATTCCTCTTCCGGCATCGCTTCGGCGAATTCCATGGTGTAGGCCTTTGCCTGTTCCCAGACATTTTTCAGGGTCGGGACCATGGGAAACGAATCAGAACCCAAGAGCCTGGAAGGAAAGGCAGCCGCCAGGCTACCCATTCCAAGTGCTGTTGTCCCGACAAACCGGCGCCGGGAAATTTTCGGTTTTTTCATTTTGAACGTCTCCTTTTAGCTTGGTTCATCCTCAAAATGACAGGGAGGACTTGTTTTATAATACGGTTCCCGCCACCCTCGGTTCATCCTAGAAGCAGGTCATCTGACCAGCCGAAATGTTCGACCCTGATGTTATCCCAGCTGCTGGTTCCCAAGCCATAAGTCTTATCGGCGGCCTCTAAACAAAGAGGTGGCGGCGAAAGGGGCCAGTCTTCCCCTCTCAGGGCTTTCCGCTTCTCCATGATGATGCGCAAACAGACCGACTCTACGGCAACAGGGTCCGAACCGGCGATGAGCCCGTTGTATGGCCATTTGTACCGGGGATCGACTTGAGGCCCTTTATCGCACAGGGGATGCAAAGCATCCACCAACACCAGTTTGGTTTTCCCCTTGACGAAGGGATAATTCCAGATTTCTCCCAGTTTGGCACTGTTTTGGTCATGGTAGCTCCGGGGGCTTCCCGAGTACATAATATAAAGCTTCATGACCGTTCCGATCCCTGTCAACCAGTGAGCCTTGAGACCGGGCAGTCCGATCAAAGCCGTACAGGCCTTGGGTTTATCGGGCCCTCCCTGTGCGTCGACGATCTTATTTTCGGGAATCCCTGCTGCGACAAGGGAGGTTTTGACCGCATCGACCACTTCGGAGTGGGTAGGATTGAGGTGGGGCGTGGGGACAAGACCGATGGTGTCATCGAGCGTAACCAGGCTGAGCCAGGCCTCCTTCGGCGTCGCTTTACCGGTGAATTTCGTCAGCGTCTGATCGAGCATGCCTTTTAAGACGGAAGAATCGACAGCGTTACTGGCATCCATGGCATCCGCATTCCGTACGATGGTGACCAGGCTCGCTGCCGGTGGTGTTTTTGTGGCTTTGAGAAAATCCGGTCCAGCGACCGATGCGCCGACCGCCGTGCCGACCGCCCCTTTGAGAAAATCCCTTCGCGTCAATGTTGTCCAATTTTTTGGCATCCCTGACCTCCTTTTCGCGATGATTCTAGTTGAACTCCTCCATCAAAGTCCTGGCCGTTTTCCGGTCAGGACATTCGAATACAAAAAATATCCGTTTTCCCTGCAACTTATATGCCATCCATCCGTCTTCCAAAGAAACGGTATCCATCGCCTCCCATGAATCACCCGGCCCGGACACAAAAGGATGTTCGGGAAGATAGGCCGCGCTGAAGCGTGCGAGTCCTTCTCGAGCCCGTTTTCCGTCCGGATATTTTACCAGCAAAAATTGAATCCGGGTTCTTTTCTGAGCAGAATCCTCCTTTTCATACAGAGTTGCGACCGCCTCGCAAGCAAGATCCAGATCGAGGATATTCTGATGACTGAGGTAATACAGGGAATTCAGCACGAGATGAGTCCGGAAATAACTGGCCCTATCCCGGCGCAGCTCCCACCCCGTCGACAGGACCTCCGGAAGCGTCTCCAAAAGCTTAGGATGGGAGAAAGATTCGCGCCCTTGTAGGACAGCCCTTCCGAGGGACAAAACAGCCTCCCTGGATTCCGGAGTTTCCTGCGTGGCCATGACACGGGCATAAATTCTGCCCGACCGGAGACGCAGCAATCCTTCGCCATACAGGGCCCTTGGCCAAATGGCATCAGTCCGGTCCGCTTTAAGAGAGCCAGGATCCAAATCGACAGCCGTACCTCCCCAATCCAGGGAAAGCAGGCCGAAGGCATCGTCGGAGGTCTTCATTTGGTACAATTCGACCAGGATTTCTTTTTGGGATTCGGCCCTGTATTCGTAAACATCGCAGCGGTCGAACCGGTACCCGAGATATAGCTCTCCGGCACCATTCATGTAATCGAAAATATTTTCGGCCGTGACCGTCTTCGGGGAATCGGATCTTGTCCATTCCCCTATGGCTAGAGGAAGAACCGGCTTCGTTTCCGTCATTTTTTCCCCCTCTCCTTTTTTCAATACAGAAGAAAGCTGCATCATCCCAAGGACCAGAACGAACCCGACAAGAAACAGGGTATTGAAGCAAAATTTGTCCAATAATTTTCCCAGCATTTCTCTTTCTTTCAGGTACGATTATAACATGGCAAGTTCGAATTTCCCATTGAGCACGTTAGCATCCTTATTTCCGTGATCAACAAGGTTCATATGGGCTTTTAGGAATGGTTTTGCTCCCGTGAAGAATTTTTACGCCATTCCTTTACCGGTCTGATCGGATGAGAGAATTTTTCTGATGGAATCGAAAGTGGGTGTAAACCTTTCTCGATTGCATGCGTATTTATATGTATGTATCCATTTTTCAGACAAATGATGGAGAGTGAACATGATTTTGTTATCGCGGTCCGAGGAAATCGTCCTTCTTGCCATTTGGAAGCTGGAAGACAACGCCTACGGAGTCACTATCCGGGATCAAGTTTCGCGCGACACCGGGCACGAATGGTCTTTCGGAGCCATTTATAAGCCGCTGAAAAAGCTCCTTCACAGAGATTTCGTGAAAAAAACAGGAAGCGAGCCCTGTGCCGAAAGGGGAGGACGGAGCAAATACCTGTATACCTTAACAGACGGTGGGAAAGAAGCGCTACGAGAGATCAGAAGGATCTACAAGTCCGTTTGGTCCGAGGAAAGCAAGATCGCCTTCGATTGAGGTTGAGAGGATGACCTTCCGCAGCGACAAGATTCCTCGTCCGGGAAAGTTCCTCTTGCGGCTTTTGCTGGATGAGGACGATTATCATCAAATTGCCGGCGACTTCGAGGAATCCTATCGTTATAAAATCACAGCTACGGGCAAAGCCTGGGCCTGTCTCTGGTTCTGGTTCATGCTTTCGAAATCCCTGCCGGGTTTTGCATGGGATACGTTCTATTGGAGAGGAGTCATGATCAAAAACTATTTAAAAATCGCTTTACGGGTCATCAAGAGACAAAAACTTTTCAGTGTTTTGAACATCGTGGGCCTTGCCGTAAGCCTGACGTGCGCCTTTCTGATCCTGCTCCACGTGAAAGACGAACTCAGCTACGAAACGAACTTTCCCAAAGCAGATCGTTTGTACCGCATCCAAACCAATTCCAAATACGGATCGACATTCCGGAATTGGGGGGCCTCGGCACCGGGGCTCGGGCCGGTGCTGAAAGAGACATTGCCTGAAGTCGAAAACACCGCGCGCATCCGCCATCTCGGAAGAGAGATACTCAGTTACACACGCCCCAAAGGAACCGCCAAGCGCTTCGAAGAGAGGGGAGGATTCATCGTCGATCCGGCACTCCTTTCGATGTTCGATCTGGAATTCCTGCACGGCGACCCCCGCACGGCTCTGGAAGAACCCGGCACCATGATCCTCACGGAAACGCTTGCCAAAAAATATTTTGGAGACGATGATCCGATCGGTGAGACACTTTTGAATGAAAACCGGAAGCTGCCCTTCCAGATAACGGGAGTCATCCGGGACATGCCTCATAACACGCACCTGCGGATTCATTACATGATTTCCATGGCGACGATCGGATCGATCATCGGGAATCCCGAGTATTTCAACAACCGCACCTGGAAGGCGGTGTTCACCTATGTGCTGCTTGGGCCTGATCGAACAGCGGCAGGCTTCCACGCCAAGGTTCCGGAATTCATGAAAAGTTTCCATGCAGAATATCCCGGACGTCAAGAGGAAATCTTGCTCCAGCCGATCCGCAAGATCCACCTCTACTCCAAACTGGAAGGGGAGATCGGGATCAATTCGGATATCGCCTATGTGTACATTTTTTCGGGCTCGGCTCTCTTGCTTTTGTTGATAGCAGCCGTCAATTTTATCAATTTATCCACGGCACAGTCCTTCAAAAGGATAAAGGAAATCGGCATCCGCAAGGTGGTCGGCGCACGGAGGGGACAAGTGGTGAAGCAGCACCTGGGGGAATCCCTCTTGATCACGGCCCTCGCTGCGTGCTGCACGCTGCTCCTTCTGTATTTTTTACTCCCGTTCACCAATCAGCTGTCCGGAAAGGGTATCGTCTTCGGAGATATCGTTCAAATCCCGAACGTCCTTTTATTCCTTCTCATGCTGGGTATTCTCGGCCTTATGGCAGGCATCTACCCGGCACTTTTTGCCTCGGGATTCCAGCCGGTCAACACGCTCAAGAGCACCAAAGATCCCCGCTCGGGCACAACACGCCTGCGCAAGGGATTGGTCATCTTCCAGTTTGTCATATCCATCTTCATGATCTTCAGCACGATCACCATCTACCGCCAACTGGCGTTTTTCCATGACCAGGATCTCGGATTCGATAAAGACCGGCTCGTCGCTCTGCGGCTGTACGGAGACTTCCGCCAGGACGTGATCGCAGACACCGAAGCCCTCAAGACGGAAATTCTTCGCCATTCGGCCGTGAGTCACGTTGCCCTCTCCTCCAATCTCCTGGGAAGTTCCTTCAGCAATGAGAGATTGACCCCGGTCAGTGTCACGGATAAAAACACGCTTCCGATGCTGAGGTTCATGCGGGTCGACGAGGACTTCATCGAAACCGCCGGTTTAACGATCGTCATGGGCCGCAACTTCAACAGGGCTTCCGATAAAAAGGGAGCTTACATCATAACAGAGTCCGTCGCAGATGCCCTGAATCTGGAGCAGCCCCTCGGGGTGGAATGCAACTCCGACGTGCACGGCGAGGTGGAGCCGATCGTGGGCGTCATCAAGGATTTTCACTATGCGTCCCTCCACAACAGGATCGAGCCCCTTGTCCTGGAATATCGTCCGGATTGGACTGGTTATTTGCTCGTAAAAGTGGAGACTGGCCGGTTCGGAGAGGTCCTGGAATTCCTGCGTCAAAAGTTCGATGAGATCGCCCCGGATCATCTGTTCAGTTATGTGTTCGTGGATGAGTTTTTTGACCGGAGTTATCAGAACGAAAACCGCGGTTACAGCCTCTTCCGTATCTTTGCGATCGTTGCTCTGCTGATCGCTTGCCTGGGATTGTTCGGGCTGACGGTCTATGCGGCAGAGATCCGCGTGAAGGAGATCGGCATCCGCAAAGTCCTCGGGGCATCGGTCACGAACATCAGCGTGCTCATGTCCAGGGAATTCATCCTTTGGGTCGTCATCGCCAACATAATCGCCTGGCCTGCTGCTTATTTGGCCATGAACGGATGGTTGGCGAACTTTGCCTACCGCGTCCAGATCAACGTGTGGACATTTTTGTTGTCAGCGGCCCTGGTCACCCTGTTCGCGCTGGTGACCGTAAGCTATCAAGCCGTCCGGACGGCTTTGGGGAATCCGATCGACAGCCTCCGCTACGAATAACCGATCTGGATTATTTATAAAAACGGCTGATACTTCCAATTATTTTAAAAAAATAAAAGAACTCTAATAACTTATACACAAATCAGCCGTTTTTACCCATCGGGCAAGCCAACCTCACTGCATCGACTGCTTTGCTTCCCATTCGCAGTATACAAATACGGCTTCATGGGCCGCTGCATTGTCGCTACAGCAATTCTGGCTCGTAAATAATCCATCTTACATCTGGATTATTTATAAAAATCGTCGATCCTCTACTTTCTTAAGATTACGAAAAACTTATAAAAAAAACTTACTCCCAGTCATAAAAACGGCCTTTTTTGGAAATTATATAACCCAGGGTCATAAAGATTGGCACGGATTTTGCAGGAATTAATTTGGAGGCATCAATGGAAAAAAACGATTGGAAAAGCCTGCTTCTGTTGGACCTGTGCGCTTTTACGGCCTCATTGTTCGCCCCTGGAGCCCGGGAAGAGGTTCTGGAAGATTATCGCTTGGCCTACAGCCTGGCCAAAAGCCAAAATCTGCATAGCCGCAAAGCTTACAAAGACCTGTTGGAACGCCTTTAAAATCAGAGTCCTATACAAGTCCCTCCTGAATTACATCATTCTCTTTCTCTCATTTGTCAAATTTTTTTACACTTTTTCCCTTTCCTGAACCGCCCGATTGACATCCCTTTATTCGTGATAACATCGTTTCCCCATTCCGTCAGCAAATGATTCACTCGTAGCGGAGAGAGTCGGCGGGATTGGACAGGGCAGCCTTGATGGCCTTGGAGCTGACCGTCAAAAGCGCGATGATCAGGGTAACGAGGCCAGAAACCACGAACACCCAAGCACCGATCCTGGTCCGGTAGGCAAAATTTTCAAGCCACCTGTTCATCACGAAATAAGCGACCGGCCAGGCCACGATATTGGAAAGAACCACCCACTTGGTGAATTCTCTGGATAATAGCAGGATAACATTCCCGGCTGAAGCTCCCATGACCTTACGGATACCGATTTCTTTGGTCCGCTGTCCGGTCATGAAGGACGCCAGTCCGAACAATCCCAGGCAAGCGATAAAAATGGCAAAAGCCGAAAAAAAGAAAAAAAGTTTTTCGAATTTTTGCTCTCTCTGATACAAAGCTTCAAAACTCTCGTCGAAAAAATGGTATTCGAACGGCGCGCCCGGGGCTATTTCGTCTAAGGTTCTTCTTATGGAAGCGATCGTTTCTCTGATGTTTTCCGCGGATATGCGCACATTTACGATGGGATTGGCATCCTGTTGATACACCAGAAGCAAAGGGCCGATATCGTGATGAAGGGAACGGAAATGGAAATCTTTGACAATTCCCACGACGGTCTGCCGGTTTAGCATCTCGCCTACCGGAGATTCCATCCCGAACTCCCGGGCAGCCGATTCATTCAAAATACAGGCGCGGCTCCTGTCACCCTCGCTTAAAAAATTCCTTCCCTCAACGATCTCCAAACCCAGCGTATCGATATAATCTGGATCCACCAGAAAGACGTCGATATCCATCTGTCTGTCCCGCCACATACGGCCCCACATGCTGCGCACACCCGGCTTGGTGAAATTGGTCGTGGTGACATTTTCGATCCAGGGGTGTTCCTTCAGCCTGGTCTTCAAAACGTCCGTTTTTTTTCGAAGAGAATCGCTGACCTCGAACCACAGGATCCGGTTCTTATCGAAGCCCAGGTCTCTCTTCCGGATAAAATCCAGTTGGCTGCCTACGATAAAGGCTCCGGTGATCAAAACGATAGAAATGGTGAACTGGACGATGATCAAAGTCCTCCTGAACAGACTTCCTCTGGATCCCCTGCGGGCTTTTCCTTGAAGCACATCGGCCGGTTGAAAAGAGGAGAGATAGAGGGCTGGATAAAGCCCGGAAATCAATCCCATACAAACAGCGGCGGCCAAAAAAACAAGGAAGACAAAAGGACTCAACATATACCCGAAATCGATCTGTTTTCCGATGAGGGAAAAAAAGTTTTCCTTTGTCAGGGCCACAAGAACGAAGGCGACAAACGATGCGCCGAGGATCAAAAACACGGATTCCGCCAAAAACTGTCTGAGGAGCTGTCCCCTGGAAGAGCCGAGGACCTTCCTCATCCCGACTTCTCTCCCCCGTATGGAAGCGGTGGCCATCGATAGGTTTATGAAATTGATGATAGCGATAATCAGCACGAACAGGGCCACGGCGGTAAATATATAGACATTCTGGATATTGCCGTGGAGCATGGATCCGCCTCTGTCCGTATCGAAATACAGAGACCTGAATGGCCGCAGGATGAATGCGAGCTGGTCCTTTCGGGACTGCGGCCATGTGTCATACCCGGCATATTTGCTGGTGATGAATTGGGCCAGTCTTGACTCGATCTCGTCTGCATCATGTGTTTCCGGGAAAAGGAAATAGGTCTGAAACAAAAAGCTTCCCCAGTTGTTGGCGATGTTGGGGGAGATCCGTTCCAACGTTTTGAACGAGATGAGAGAATGGAATTGGATGGCGGAGTTTTCGGGAACGTCTTCGATGACGGCTGTCACCTTTAAATCCTGCCCTTCGACAGACAGGATTTTTTCGATAGGGTCGGTCGTGCCGAATATCTTTTCGGCTTCCGACTTTGTCAGCACGACGGAAAAGGGAGCATCGAGAGCCGTGTCCAAATTCCCCTGAAGGACCTGAAAAAAGAACACCTCGAAGACTGAGGGATCGACAAAATAGGAACGTTCGATCTTGTAATTTTTCCCTTTGTACCGGAAATTGCCCGCTCCGTAGTTATAGCGGAAGCGCACGGAACGCAAAATTTCGGGAAACTGGTCCTTAAATAATTGGGCCATCGGGCCCGGGGTTCCGTTGTGATCCCCGGTTCCGATCTGATAGATCCGGTCTTTTTTTGCGTGCTGTCCATCATGGTTGATCTCGTTCAAAACATAGGAGGCGATGAAAAGGAAAACCGCCAATCCGACCGACAGGCCTATCATATTTATAAAATAATGCAATTTGTTTTTTTGAATGTTGCGCAGCGTTATTTTGAAGTAATTTTTGAGCATGCTCGTTCTCCAGTAGACGGAATCGTATAAAAAAGGCGGGAGGGACCTGAGGACCTGTCCCCAGTACCAAAGCTTCGCACGGAATAGGCCATTCTCTTCCGCCTGCCCCCAAAAGATCTCGTCGAAATCCCCGAGCGCTCTATCCCGGATCTTCCGTGAGACCGTTTTTTGCAATATCCAGCACGCGATTCGGGGAACTTTTAGACGTTCCGTGGAATTTTTCATCAAGCCTTTTCCAACTCTAAGGCCGTTTTTTTATCCCAGAGATTTTCATTCACGTTTTTCAAGCGGAGCAGGGCTTCTTTGCCTTCCGGCGTCACCTGGTAATAGATCTTGCTTCTGCCGCCCCGTTCCTTGATGGGCTCACCTTTTATGGTTTTGACATAGCCCTTCTCATCCAGTCTGTGAAGGGGGGCATAGACTGCGCCGATGGACCACTTGATTCCTGTCGCTTTGGTGACAAAGGACCGGATGGCGATCCCATAGGCATTGTCCTTGAGGTTCACGATAGCCATCAAAATGATTTCCTCTGCTCTTGATAATAGATGCATCGTTTTATCCTTAATTTGTCTTCGGAATTAGAATAAATCACGAAGCCATCCTTGTCAAGCATTTTTTTCATTTCCGAAGACATATCATGTGCAACCTTTTTGTTCACTTTTCGTATACATATAGTGAAAAGGATGAGACGAGGAGAATGAAAAACCGAACAACGAATGGGATGAAACACCGGATTTTAGGCTTATTGCTCAGGCCATCCATCCGTGAATCCGCTCAGCAGGATTTCGATGATCGGTTTTCCCAAATCAAAAGAAACAAAGGAGCACCTATCGCCATTTTGTGGTTCGGTATTCAGGTCCTCTCTCTGATTCCTTCTGCGGTCAAAGATAACCTGTGTTGGAGTGGACTCATGCTGAGAAATTATCTCAAGATCGTCCTTAGAATTATCCGGAGACACAAAGGCTATTCCTTCATAAACATTGCCGGACTCGCGATGGGAATGGCCTGTGCCCTGCTCATTTTGCTATGGATTCAGGATGAGCTGAGCTATGATCGCTTCCACAAAAACGGCAAAAATATCTACCGGATCATCGTCGAAAACGATCAGGGTTTGCGGTCCGCAGGCACCTGTCCCATCCCCCTCTCCCCCCGGCTGAAACAGGTCTATCCTGAGATCCTGGACTCAACACGATTCTGCAACGGATTCCAGGAATTCCTGGTCGAATGCGGAGACCGTGTCTTCTCTGAGGAGATCGGGATTGCTGATCCCGCCTTTTTCACGATGTTCTCGTTTCCCCTCTCGAAAGGAGACCCTGAAACGGCCTTAGACACCCCCTTTTCCCTACTCCTGACCGAAAAAATGGCCCGGAAATACTTCGGTTTGGAAGAACCTCTTGGAAAAACGCTACAGATTTTATCCTCGCGTCAAAAAAAAATCAGTTTCCAGGTAACGGGTATCCTGAAAGATATCCCGCGCAATTCCCATCTCCAGTTCCAGATCTTCGTTCCCTTCCAGGCGCTGGATGAGCTGGTCTGGTGGGCCCACGATTTCGAAAAATGGAGCGACTGGTCCTATTTCACCTATATCATGACAAAACCGGACACATCGACTCCGGAACTGAACAGGAAGATAACCGATCTCGTCCGGCAGAATGACGACGGTGATGATTTGACTACGACATTCTTCCTGCAGCCTCTGGCTGATATCCATCTCCATTCCGATTTCAGATATGACCTGGCGGGACACGGCGATATCCGCACCATCCGTATCTTCGCGGTCGTAGCCCTCTTCATTCTTCTCATCGCCTGTGCCAACTTCATGAACCTCTCCACGGCAAGGTTTCAGCGCCGTTCCAAAGAAGTGGGGCTGCGCAAAACAATAGGGGCCCAACGCATTCAGCTGATCCAACAATTTTTGGGCGAATCCCTGTTTTTCGTTTTAAGCGCGTTTTTTGCAGCCCTCGTTCTTGTAAGATTTTCTCTTCCTCTGTTCAATCAACTTACCGGAAAACCTTTGGCTATCAACCTGGATGATCCAGGGTTTCTGATGAGCCTGGCTGCCGTTATCTTTTTTACAGCGTTGCTGTCAGGAAGCTATCCTGCCTTTTTCCTCTCCGCTTTCCGGCCCACCGATGTTCTGAAAGGCACATCCAGAACTCTCGCAAAGGGCACTTTTTTTCGCAAATTCCTGGTCGTGCTTCAGTTTTCCCTATCCGTTGCCATTATCATCTGCACGACTGTGGTTGCCGATCAGCTGGCCTTTTTGCAAAAGAAAAAATTGGGATTCCACAAGGACAATGTGATCTATTTACCTTTGGATGGGGCGCTCCGTAAAAGCTACGCGACGGCCAGGAATGAACTGCTGCAAAATCCGGCCATCGCAGGAGTGGCAGCCTCGGACCAACTCCTCACGCAGATATTGCGAAGCTCTACGGGCGCAAAGTTGGAAGGCCGGGAAGTATGCAAAGACATCGGCATCAATTTTCTATCAGCAGATCCTTCTCTTCTCCGGACACTGGACATGGAAATCTCCCAGGGAAGGTTTTTCTCCAAGGAATTCCCTTCCGATTCGTCTCAAGCTGTCATCATCAACCAGACGCTGGCGAGGATCTTGGGCGGGGAAAACTTGATCGGAAAAGCTCTCCGAAACTACAACGACGGCAGAACCCTTCAAATCATCGGGATCATCGAAGATTTCCATTTCGAGTCTCTTCACCACCGCGTGAAACCGTTGATGATCGTGCCGGAGAGCGACAGTGAATTTAAGTACATGTACGTGAGGATCGAGCCGGGAGCCATCTCTTCTTCCATTCCAATACTGGAGGATCTGTGGAAAAAATACGGTTCTGGAAATCCGTTCACATACCATTTTTTGGACCAGACTATCGATAGGTTGTATGCATCGGAAAAGCGCACAGGCAAAATCTTCTTGGCCTTTGCTTTTATTGCCATATTCATCTCCTGCCTGGGATTGTTCGGTCTGGCATCCTTCACGGCCGAACAGCGGACTAAGGAGATCGGTATCCGCAAGGTGTTGGGCGCTTCGGCGGGAAATATCTTCACGGCCCTTACCGTCAATTTCGCCAAATGGGTTTTGGCGGCAAACATCATCGCCTGGCCTTTCGCATATTTTGCGATGCACATGTGGTTGCAGAACTTTGCCTATAAAACGAACATAGGATTATGGATATTCGTTCTGACTGCGGGGATATCGCTTGGGATCGCCATCCTGACGGTCGGATATCAGACCATCAGAGCCGCCCTTGCCAATCCCGCCGAATCCCTCCGTTGCGAATAATGGGATCATCTTTCAACTGCGTATATTCACAATCGGTTTACATAGAGAGGAAAGGGAGGAAAACATGAGGCTTTTATCGAGAAAGGAAGAAATGATCCTGCTGGCGATCTGGAAATTGCAGGGTGGCGACGGCGCCTACGGCGTGACGATAAGAAGCTACATCGAAAAAATGACCGGCATCACATGGCTGTTCGGAGCCATATACGGACCGCTGGGGCGCCTGGTCGACTACGGTTATGTCGAATCGTACGAAAGCGACCCCCTCCCGGAACGGGGAGGCAGACGGAAGATCCTTTACCGCCTGACCGGGAAAGGAAAAAAAGAATTGATGACCGTCAAAGCGCTGAATTCGGCCTTATGGGAGGATATTCCGCCTCTTGAAAAAAAATCATAATGTCAAAAATCTTGACGCCGGGTGTAAGATATTACCGAAAGAGTGCCCCCGATGCGACAAAGGGTCCGAAATTCCATTATTTTCATCGTTTTCTTGAGCTTTCCGGTCATCCTCAATTACTTTTCGCCCTACCTCAGCATGAGCGGCGCCTTCGAGGGGATCATCTCTGGAAGCCTGCTTTTGTTCGGCATCCTGTTCGTCTCCGCTCTTTTTCTGGGGAGGGCCTTTTGCGGGTGGTTTTGCCCCGTGGGATGTTTCCAGGATATCTGTGCCAGAATCAATGACAAAAGAAGACCCCGATATCACTGGATCAAATACCTCATCTGGATCCCCTGGTTCTCCTTCATCGCGATCGGGTTGATCCGGGCTGGCGGCATCCGGAAAGTCCATCCTCTGTACATGACGGAAAACGGCATTTCCGTCACAGAGCCCATGCAGTATGTCACCTATTTCACGGTACTGCTTATCTTCCTCGTTCTTGCCGCAGTCGTTGGCCGCCATGCTTTCTGCCATTACGGGTGCTGGATCGCGCCCTTCATGATCTTCGGGAGAAAGATCCGGAATCTTTTTGACTGGCCCTCTCTCCAGCTCAAGGCAAAACCGGATCGCTGCATAGACTGCAAAACATGCACGAAAAACTGCCCGATGAGTATCGATGTCTGGCAGCGCGTTAAAATCCATGATATGGAACACGGCGACTGCATCCTGTGCGGTCAGTGCGCGGATAACTGCAAACAAAGGGTGATCCGTTATTCCTTCGGTCTGAGAAGGGCAAAACCGAAAAGTTAGATAACTTCCTGCAAACGGTGTTGGAAATCCGCGCCAGCCATCCAATCGAAATCCATTAGCCGTAAATTAACTGTCTGGAATTAAGTAATCAGGTATTCCGTCACGAAATTATTGCCAAAAAGGAAACCTTTTCGATAAAAACTACGTCGTATACAATATAGGAAATTTCGATGGAAAATAAATTCATTTCACGCTCGGAAGAATTCCTGTTGCTGGCCGTATGGCGCTTGAAGGATAACGCCTACGGCGTCGCGATCAGGGAGCAGATCAAAGAAGCGACAGGAAAAACATGGGCCTACGGGGCGCTTTTCGTCATGCTGCGCCGCCTGGAGAAAAAAGGCTATCTCAAATCCCATTTTACGGATCCAACGCCCCAACGCGGGGGAAAAAGCAAGCGCATCTTCCGGCTTTCGGCCCAAGGAATCAAAGCCCTGAAGGACGTCCGCAAAGCCCAGGAATCCGTGTGGTCGGGGATCGGAGAGATTTCGGCATCACAGGAATAAGGCCCATGGAGAAAAAAGACAGCCATCCGCCGCGGATCGCCGCCTGGCTGATCAGGCGGATGTTCCCCGATGAAGGAGGCTGTTCCACCCTTGGCGATATGACCGAAACATACCGTTATCTCGCTGCGGGCAAAGGTTCGCTGCGGGCCCGGTTCTGGTTTTGGAGCCAGTTCATCAAGGCGATTCCCTACTTCCTCATCGATGAATTTCACGGGAGGGTTCATATGTTCAAGAATTACCTGACGATCACCCTGAGAAATCTGAAGAAAAACATCACGTTTTCATCGCTCAACATCATAGGCCTCGCCGTCGGCATGGCGGCCTTTATCCTGATCCTTTTGTACGTGCGCAATGAGTTGAGTTATGATAAGCACCACGAAAATGCCAGCCGGATATACCGGGTCATAAGGGAAGGACGGGCCTTCACGCCTGCCGCTCTCGGGCCGGAATTGATGGAAAAAATACCCGAAGTGGAGTCGGCGGCCCGGATCATCCGCAGCAGCGACACGCTCGTATCCCACCTGGAAGATAGTTTTCTCGAACAAGAATTCTATTGGGCTGATCCGGAATTGCTCCGGATATTTGCCTTTCCGTTCGTAAGAGGAAATCCGGAAGCGGCATTGAACGATCCTTTCGCGATCGTCCTGTCCCAAAAGGCGGCAGAAAAATACTTCGGCGATGCGGATCCGCTGGGGAACATCCTGAAAGTGAGTGAGCGCTACTCATTCAAGGTCACAGGTGTTTTCGCCGACATGCCGCCTAATTCTCATTTCGTCATGGATGTCGTCGTGCCGTACTCGACATACTTCCGGATAACGTCCAATGACATCACCGGATGGCAAAGCAATTTTTCCTATACCTATCTTTTATTGCGAAAGGGCACAGAATCGCAAGAGACAGAAGACAAGATCCACACATTCATCGTTACGCCCTTGTACAAAGCGGCGGGGGTCAAGGAACCCTACCCCAAATATTTTTTCACCCAGCCGATAACGGAGATCCACCTCCACTCTCATCTGGAACAGGAGGTCGGTGTGAACAACGATATGAAATACATCATCCTTTTTACATCCGTCGCTTTTCTGATCCTGTTCATCGCCTGTGTCAACTACATGAATCTCGCGACGGCACGAGCCCTCCGGCGGGGCAAGGAAGTGGGAATGCGCAAAGTTGTGGGGGCAAAAAAAGGGCAGTTGGTCGCTCAGTTCCTGGGAGAGTCGGTGGTGACGGCTGTCCTGGCGATGGTTTTTTCTCTCATGATAGCCCTGGCCGCTCTGCCCGCTTTCAATAACCTGGTGCAAAGGCAGCTCCGGTTGAACCCCCTCAGAGACCCTCGATTTTTCCTCGGACTCGTGTTTATCACCTTGCTGGTCGGGTTGTTTGCCGGCAGCTACCCGGCGATAAGGATGTCCGGCTTCCGGCCGATCGCCGTTTTGAGCGGGACTTTCTTGCGAAGCCCCAAGGGATCGGCGCTCCGGAATATCTGCGTTCTGGTCCAGTTTGCCATCACCATCTTTCTTATCGTCTGCACGATAGCGGTCCGGGAGCAGCTCGAATTCATCAAAAAGGTTGACATGGGCTACACGAGGGAGCAGATCATCACCCTTCCCGTTCGAACAGGCTCGGTCCGCCGAAACATCCAATCGATCAAAACGGCACTGCTTCAGTCCTCCGACATCATCGCCGTCACGGCGTCCGCACGTCTTCCCAACGATATCGATACGTTCACCTCCAGGGATTGGACGGGAAAAAATCCCGAACAGCCCATCCCCATCTATTACAACACGGCAGATTATGATTATGTCGATCTCTTCGGCATGGAGCTCGTCCATGGCCGAAATTTCTCCAGTGATTTTCCTTCCGATGAAAAGGGCGCGTTCCTCGTGAATGAAACGGCCGTCAAGGTCGCGGAATGGGAGTCTCCCCTCGAAAGGGAATTCACTCACTGGAACGGGCAGACCGGAAAGATCGTCGGCGTCCTGAAGGATTTTCATCTGCATTCCCTGCACCGGCCGATAGCCCCTCTATATATCTACCTGAACCCCCAGACCTTCTCCAATATCGCGATAAAAATAAGATCAACCGAAATCCCTGAAACGCTCGCTTATGTGGAAGGGATAATGAAAAGGTTCTCGCCCGGAACTCCTTTTTCTTACGCCTTTTTCGACGAGGTCTTCGCGCGGGCTTACCTCACGGACCAACGGATGGGAAGGATGTTCGGCGCATTTGCCCTCCTGGGAATCTTCATTGCCTGCCTGGGACTCTTCGGCCTCGCGACATATGCCGCGGAACAACGGACCAAAGAGATCGGTATCCGGAAAGTGGTGGGAGCATCCGGTCCGAGGATTTTTCTACTGCTCTCCAAAGAATTCCTGCGGTGGGTGCTGCTAGCGAACCTCATCGCCTGGCCTGCCGCCTATTTTGCCATGCAAAAATGGCTGCAAAATTTCGCCTACCGCGCGCCCGTCGGCATCGTTGTCTTTTTGATCTCCGGGGGAGCGGCACTGCTGATCGCATATCTCACCGTGAGCTACCGATCGATCAAATCCGCGAGGGCCAATCCGGTGGATTCTTTGCGGTACGAGTAGATCGATCAGATCCCCCAGGAGCGGGTAAAGACCTCGCGGTTGTCCAGGAGAAGCTGGATATAGACCGCTTCGAGGTCGATCATCTCACCATCGGACCGCTTCATCCAGTCCGACAGCCAGGCGAACCGGAGCGCCAGGACGAATTCGAACACGTGGGCCCAGCCGATCTCCGATATGCACCCCGATCCTTTGAGCTGTTTAAGGAATTCGAAAACGAGGTCCCCGGTAAGGCTCTGCGGTTTTTCCATCCCGAGGCAGCCGATCATCATCGCGACATCATAGATTTCCGGTTTGAATCCCAGGAATTCCCAGTCGATGACAGCGTTGATCCCTGTTGCCGACCAGATCACATTCAAAGGGTGATAATCCCCGTGGCAAAATCGGACCGGGAGATCGTCGTGCGCGGCCGCGAATTTTTGTTCCAGGAAGTCGACGGCCGGACGAATCCGGTCGAACAACGCGGGTTCCCGGGATTCGACCTTTGCCAGGAAGTCCCGGTTAAAAGAGATGATAGAAAAAGCCTGAGACTTATCGAAAAAAGGCATATATTCCGATCTTTCCCAAAGCCGGATCAAAAAATCGGCCAGCACCCGGCCCCGCCAGCCCTCGAAGGCATAGGCCGGGCGATCTAAAGAAATCCCATCCACAAACGGGGAAACCTGCCAGTAATGATTCTGCCATGTGGCGATGTGCTCTCCGTTCCCTAGAGGAAGATAAGCAGGGATTTCGTTCAATCCCTTTTCGGTAAAAAAGGCCAGGGCCTGCGCGATCTTTTTTTTGTGAGGGATAAATCCTGCTTCCAGGTCTTCGAGAATGTAAAGCGTCTCTTCGCGGTCTTCGATGACCGTCCTGAAAAGGCACCGGTCCGGGCTTCCGGCTATCTGTATATCCTCGTGGATCTTTTGGAGCTCGAGGCCCCAGAGTCTTAAAACACCTTCGATCATGTGTTCTTTATTCATACGACGATTCCTTCCGACAGGATCTCAAAACCGGATATTCTAGCATCAAATCGGGATTTTTTTAATTGGACCTCTTCCATTTTGTGTGGGTTTTTTACCAGTGGGCACCCTTCCGCTGTGGGCGGGAGGGGGGCCCCTCCAGCCGCACCACCCGTCTTTTTATCTTTATCTCCCACACAAAATGGAAGAGAACCTTTTAATTTAAATCGGTGACAGGATGCCCAATCACCTAATTATTTCGATCAAGCTTTGTGAAGGGGTTGTCAATAAATTGGAAAAATAAGTGAACGGGTATGCCGTCCCCAATTCTTACCCAAATCTTAAATAAGGGGATAGGTATTCCGTCACGAAATTGATGATCATTCGTAGCGGAGGGAGTCGACGGGGTCGTTCCGGGCTGCTTTAAGGGACTGGTAGCTCACCGTGAAAAGGGCGATCAGCAGCGCGATGACCGCAGAGCCCAGGAACATCCAGATGTTGATCCGGATCCGGTAGGCAAAGTTCTGGAGCCACTTGGTCATCACATAATAGGCCAATGGCCAGGCGATCAAGTTGGCCGCCAGAACGCGCTTGACAAAATCCTTGTTCAGCAGGACGAGGATCCCCGATGTCGTCGCACCCAGCACCTTCCGGATGCCGATCTCCTTTGTCCGCTGGCTTGCGGTGAACGATGCCAGGCCCAAAAGACCCAGGCAGGCAACGAACACGGCGAGGCAGGCAAAAGCCGTTATCACCTTCCCGGCCTGGACTTCCCCCTTGTAGAGCAGGTCGAACTGATCGTCGAAAAAGACATATTCGAACGGCTGGTTGTTGGTGAATGTCCGCCACTGGCCCTCCAGATAACCCAGGGTTTTCGGCAATTCGTCTGGCCTCACCCGGACGGACAGAAGCACGCTGGGATACGCGCCGGCCAGGATAACGGCCGTCGGACCGATCTTGGTGTGGAGGGACTCCATGTGAAAATCGTTGATGATGCCTATGATGTCCATCGGCTTTCTTTTCAGCCCAACGAGGATGAGGCGTTTTTCCAGCGGATCCCGGATATCCAGCGCTTTGATAGCCGCCTCGTTTAAAACCACGGCCGTCGTATCGGTGGAGCGTTCCCTCTCGAAATACCGCCCTGCGATCATTTTCAGCCGATAGGTATCGACCAGGTCATAGTCGGCGGTGATGGTAATCAGCGTATTATTCTCCTGGCTGCCTTCCCCTTCCTTCTGGAACACCTTGGCCTCCAGCAGCATCTGCGGCAAAGAGTCGGTGAACGTCGCGCTGAGAACGCCGGGATTCTGGTCGAGCTGTTCTTTGAAGGCAAGCTGCTGGGAGCCGAGCTTTTCGGCCCGCTGGATAACCACGACCTGTTCCTTATCGAATCCCAGATCCTTATCCCGGATGTAGTTCAACTGGGCATAGATCACGGCTGTGCCGACAAGCAGAACGATGGAAGCACAAAACTGGAAAATAACCAGCGCATCACGGAACCTTTTCCCTTTCATGCTCGACTGGATCTTTCCCTTGAGCACCGCCACAGGACGGAAAGATGCCATCAGAAAGGCCGGGTAGCTGCCTGCGGCCACTCCGATGATGACCGCTCCGGTCAAAAAAGCCAGCAGGAAGGACCAATCGAGGACACGGGCGGCCGAAAATTCTTTTCCCACTACCGTGCTGAAAACGGGAAGCGCCATCTCGACCAGGGCGAGGGCCAGCAAAAAAGACAAAAAACTCAGGAAGATGGATTCGGAAAGGAATTGCCGGATAAGCTCTCCCCTGCTCGATCCCACGACCTTGCGCACGCCCACCTCGTTCGCCCTCTGGGTCGACCTGGCCGTAGTCAGGTTGATGAAATTGATACAGGCTACGATCAGGATGAGAAAGGCGATAGCAGAAAAGACGATCACGGCGGTGAAACTGCCCTGCGGCTCCAGTTCATTCCCCCATTCCGAACGGAGGTGGATGTCAAGAAGCGGCTGGGTCATGAACCCGATGAAATTCCCGGAATCCAGAAACTCCTTATAGGGAACGGCCATGATCTTTTCGATGATCGGGGCCATGCACTTGCCGGAAAACTCAGGTAATTTTGCATCCAGATCTTCGATGGAAGCCCCTTCACGGAGCAGGATATAGGTAAAGACTGCGGTGTCATAAAAATCCAGGTCTTCGCTTTTGGGCAGGCTCGAAAACGCCGCCAAGAAATCGAAATGAAAGTGGGAAGGGGCCGGCCAGGATTCGGTTACCCCCTTGACCATGTACAGGGTTCCATCCTCCAGTTCCAGTATTTTTCCAAGGGGATCCTCCTGGCCGAAATATTTTGCCGCCATCTCGGCCGTCAATACCACGGAATTGGGCTGCGCGAGCGCTTCTTCCGGACTCCCCTCGATGAAGGGAATAGTCAAAATGTCCATAAGTTCGGGGTCGGCCCAGAGAAACTTGTTCTCCTTGTAACGTTTTTCTCCATAGCGAACGAACACATCCCCGCCCCGGCTCTGTCTGGCGAAAATTCTGGCTGCCTTTTCCACTTCGGGAAAATCGTCGACCAATGCTGCCGCCAGGGGGCAGGGGCCAAGGGCCGCATCGAACTCATTGGTGCCGACATGGAACGTGAATCCGACCCTGTAGATCCTTTCCACCTTCTCATGGAACCGGTCGTAGCTCAACTCGCTCCGCACGAAGAGCAGGATCAGCAGACAGCTTGCGATCCCGATGGCCAGTCCGGCGATGTTTATGAGAGAAAATCCTTTGTGTTTTCGAATGTTCCTCAGGGCGACCGTGATATAATTTCGCAGCATTACACACCTCGACTATTGTGATTGGATGAAAAAAAGATCATGACAATATCAAATACGGGAAATGGGAATCTTGGTTTTAAAAGCGGCTACCACAACTTCCGGATCTCGTCCTCACGGCCGGTCATTTCCCACCGGATCAATGACAGCGGGATCATTCCGTATGTGTGCAAATCGTCGAAAAATGACTTGAGATCGAATTTATCGCCCAGTTGTTCGGCCCGGTCGGCCATCAGTTTCTCGAGATGGACCTTGCCCACGACATAGCTCGTCCCGTAGCCGGGCTGCTGCAGGTAGAGGTCCTCATCCATCCAGATCGTATTCCCCTCTTTGGGCATCCAGCCGCGCGGCGTCCACCTGACGCCGAAATCGACCGCCTCCTCCAGGGTAAACTCATTGCTGTGCATCAAGAGGTCGCCCATACCCCGGGCGCACCGGCAGGCAAGCATGATCCAGACCAGCTCCCGCACTCTCGGTTTATCATCCATCAATCCCGCGTGCATCGCGATCTCCTCCATGCCGGTGGCCAATCCTTCGGCCCGCGAATCCCAGATATTGTAAAGGAGGGGAATCCGGCGTATCGGGCTGGGATGGGGCTCGTGTTCCATCCGGGCAAGGTCGAACCAGTGCGTTCCGTGGCACCGGAGAGGGAGCGGATCGTGATAGTCGACCTGGGTGAAAAAATCGCGAAGGCCATCCGGAGGGATGAACCCGACGGTCCTTTTGAGGGTGTCGTTCTGATACTCGGGGAGGGTCATCATGTTCTCCCGCATGAATGCCATGAAATCCGCTACCGCCTCGTCATGGCGTTTCTGGTATTCCTCCAGACTTTCGGGGGGCTCGAGCGGCGGAAGGTGGCGGTTCCGGCTCTCTTCCAGTTTCAGGGAGGCTAGGGACCGCTCCAGCTCCCGGTTCATGATCACCAGCTGGTCCTCCCATGTGTAGGGCCAGAGATGGACGTTTTTCATGTACCAGTTGTAGTTTTCGACGCCTATTCCCGAGGGGGCTGTCATGCCCTCTGATTTTTCTTCCAGCCACCCGCGGAATTCATCCACGGCAGCGATGGCCTGTTCGAAGTCCGGAATGAGGTCGGGATGGCCCTTTCCCAGCCGCCTGGCCAGACCGGCCAGGTACTCGCTCTCCGCTTTCTTTCTCCTGATCCCCAGAAACCAGAGATCTCTGGCCTCTTCGGTCAAATTCCCTTTGGCCTGCTCCAGGACTTCTGGGATGGCCTTCAAGCGCATCCGGAAATCATCGTATTGGTCGCCCTCCAAAGGAAAGGTGTATTTCCAGAGGCAGAGCGTCCCGTACCGCCAGGGGCCCTCCAGGGCAGGGACGTCAGAAGGAGACGTGTAGTAGACCGCATAAAAACGGGGATTCCGCGACCAGGGCCGGAGCACCCGGTGGTCGAAGTCCAGCCCGTTCATCTCGGCCCGCACGATGTGGTAGTCCACCTGCTGGGAAACGGGCCATGAACCGGGATCGATGGCGGCCAGCCGAGCCTGGTATTCTTTCAGCTCGCTGTGCTGCCGGGCCATCGCCCCGGCGGTATAGTCTGGCACACCATCGACGATGGCAGGCTTCTGGAACTCCCGCCATTTTCCGAAAAGCGCGACCAGGTCTTCGTAGGTGCCGCTGCCGGCGGCTGCCGTCTCTTCCCCACCTGGCGAACAGCCAAAAAGCATCAACAGGCCAAAACAAAGGCAAAAAATGATCGACAGATTGTTCTTAGGCATCCCACAAACCTCCTAAATCCACATTACTGCCCTTTAGTCTATAGCGGGATTTCCAGATTTGTCAATCGCCGCCGGGCAGTTTCTTCTCACAAATAATTCCAGTGTTCTGCATCTATAAAACAGAATTCTTTTCAAAACGAAGAAAAGGGGATTATAAGTATTTCACTTTGATTACCCGGAGCTCGAATTCCGGGGCATCCTTCACCTCGACCATGGCTATCAATCCCTTTTCGGTAAAACACATGTTCATGATGCGCGAGTCGACGGCCAGGTTGAACGGCCCCTCGATCAATTCGGTCTCGCAGATATATTTCCCGTCAGGCGAGTAAACCTGAACAAGGATCGGGCAGTCCTCCCCCAGGCAATCTGTTCTTCTAAAAACGAGGATGTTGCCATCCGCGTCGACAAGGATTTGCCGGTAAAGAGGGAGGGTTTCGCCGAACAGGCGATCCCATGAGGCCTTTTTCATCTCTTTCACCGTCTCCTGGACCTGATTCTGAGCCATGCTTTCGTGCTGGCTCATTTGATCGATCTGATGTTTTTTGTATTCGCTGATCAATCGTTTGGTCACCGGAATGGGTTCGATGTTTATCGGGATAGTCGATATCTTTGTTCCATCCGGCGAAAAGACATCGAAAGAGGGGAGGAGGGAATTTCCCACGATCAGATTTCCTTCTTTCGATGAAGCGATAAAAAACGTTCCCCCGGTTTCCTCTCCGAAGCTGTACAATAAGCGCCCCACCCTGATCGAAGTCTGATTGAATGTGGCTTCCGCGACTTTTATTTCCTCGTCGGTGTTTGTATCCCGGATAAGGACGGATGCGATCTTTTTTCTGTCCGTCGGGCCATCTCCCCTATAATTGTAGATAATATAGGCGATCTTCCCGTCCCGGAGAGCGATAGGCCTGAAAGGAGGGCGGCTTGTCTTCAGGACCTTTTTGAAATTTCCCTCCAGGTCGAACAAACTGATCCTCTGCGTGCTGGCATACTCCCCGACGACCAATAGCTTTCCATCCAAAATAGATAAATTATCCGGTCTGTAAAAATCGCCGGGCCCCTGGCCTTCCCGGCCGAAGGATTTGACCAGGTTTCCGTCATGATCGAATTTGAAGATCTTGTGCTGGCGGCTGCTGGCGATAAAAAAGGTACCGTCCGGCGCGACAACCATGTCACAAAAAAGACTATAAAAAAGGGCGTTCCAGTCCGTATTTTTCCCGAATCCCGGGTCTTGCTCCAGTTGAATGGGCCCGGATTTGTACACATCCGCCAGACCTGTCTGTCCGGACGGACTCCCCGCCTCAAAAAGCGAAGAACAGGAAAGGATGACCAGGGCGAAGGCAAAAATCCTGAAGAGGGGGAATGGAATCATATTCGTCATCCTGTGCTCAACCCGGACATTCCCTTAATACGCTTTTTCGGGGAAAAGGTTTTGGTCTTTCATCCCCTAATATTCGGATAAGCGATCGAATAGGCCATAACGAAGATTTTTTTGAGTTATGATCCTCTACTAAAGCTCTTTTTTGGATTTCAGGGAAGCCAGATTCAGCGAAACATTCTCATTTTCT
>Ga0180438_10000105_pt1 | contig 172442 bp, 137 predicted proteins | sample SS_ome_12_FD_132455 | JGI IMG/M metagenome (GOLD analysis project Ga0180438, IMG submission 132455) | Hypersaline lake sediment archaeal communities from the Salton Sea, California, USA - SS_3_D_2 metaG | ecosystem: Environmental > Aquatic > Non-marine Saline and Alkaline > Hypersaline >... | reverse complement strand
TCAATGCCTGCGTAGTACATGCCTGGCCTCCTTGTGGTGAGGTGCGCTCTTGTGGAATTGCTGGCACAACCACGTTAGCGCCCCTCGCCACGGCGAGGCCAGTCGCTTTCATAGAATCAGCCGGCGCCCGACTGTCGTATCTCGGGTTACGTCTTCACGTCGACCCTTCTCCATACACGAGCTCACCCCCGACGACGGTCGCCAGCACGGATGCCGAGAGTATCTCGTCGGGCTCCGCAGCCTGGAGATCGACGTCCCAAGCGCAGAAATCCGCATCGTAGCCGGGCGCCAGGCGGCCGCGGCGCCTGACGTCGCCCGCCGCGACCGCAGGGCCCTCGGTGTGGGCTCTCAGCACCTCGACGCCGCTCAGCCGCTGAGCGGGGTACCAGCCGTCGGGCGGGTAGCCGGATCGATCTCGTCTTGCCAGTGCCGCATAGAAGGATTCGCGCGGATCGGCCTCCTCGACGGGCGCATCGGAGCCGAAGGCGAGGACGGTGCCGGCATCGAGCAGGCTGCGCAGCGCCATCGTCCCGCGGCAGCGCTCGGGACCCCAGCGCTGTTCCGCCAACCGTACGTCGGTCAGCAGGTGCGACGGCTGCATCGAGGCGACGATGCCGGACCGCGCCGCACGGCCGAGATCACTGCGCTGGACGCACTGCAGGTGCTCGATGCGGTGCGGAATCGCCAGGCCACTGGAGCCGGCGCGTTCCAGGGTATCGAGGACCATCTGCACGGCGGCGTCGCCGATGGCGTGGACGGTCGCGGACAAGCCGGCCTTCCTAGCGCGCTCGACGTCCGCCGCCAGCTCTTCCGGCTCGAGGCGCAGGATGCCGCGTCCCTCCGAGTCCTCGTAGGGCTCGAGCATCCAGGCCGTGCGTGAGCCGAGGGCGCCGTCGCTGAAATACTTGATCCCACCGACACGGAGCCGCTCGCTGCCGAAGCCGCTGGCAATGCCGCACTCGATCAGCGTATCCAGGAAGCGCTGCGGGAAGTGGTGCAAGACTCGCAGCTTCAGCTCGCCAGCGAGCTCGAGCCCCTCGACGAGCCGGAACACATCGGGTGCCTCCACCGAGTGCACGGCCGTAACGCCGACGCGGTGCAGGGCCGCCTGGCCCTCCAGCAGGGCGGTCTTGCGCTCCAGATCGCTCGGGCGCGGCCGTCCCTCGTACCACCAGTCGAGCGCTCGCTCCTTGAGCAGGCCGGTGGGCCGGCCGTCGTGATCCCGCTCCAGCGCGCCACCGGGCGGGTCGTCGCGGGCTTCGCCGATTCCGAGCCGCCGCATCGCTTCGCTGTTCAGCCAGCCGGAATGAAGATCGTGGGCCACCAGGGCAACGGCACGCCCTTGCGACGCCGCATCCAGATCAGCCAGGCCGGCTTCGACCCGCAACCCCGGATCCCAACCCTTGAACTCGAGCCAAGCGTCCGGGTGAGCGGAGCCGGCCCGGTGCCTGACCAGCTCCAGCACCTCGGCCATCGCTCTGCAACGTGTCAGGTCCGGCGCCGTCCGACCCAGCGCCCACTCAAGCAAGTGGATGTGCGAATCGGTCAGTCCGGGCACCACCGTTGCCGGCCGCAGGTCGAGCCACTCGCCGTGACCGCCTACCAGCGAGCCGATCTCGTCCTCGGTGCCGGCCCCCACGATCCGCCCCGCCCGGATCGCCAGGCACTCCGCTTCAGGCCGGTCGGGATCCAGCGTGCGGACCAAGCCCGCGCGCACCGCCAGCAGGCGCTCATACGTCATCTATGGCCTTGGGTGGTTTGACGCCCAGTTAATCGAGCAGCAACTCGACGTCGCTTACCAGCTCCGGACGGTGACGGGCGATCCACTCGTGCAGCATCCTCACCTGGACCATCGACAGCTTCTGCAGCACCGGGAGGGGCAATCCCGGGATCACCGCGGCCAGCGAGCGTCGCAACAAGTAGTCACGCTGCCTCTTGCGCAGCGTAGCGGACATCGCCGGCCCGCTGGGCGTGTCGGGGATCGGCTCGAGCAGAGTCCGGAAACTGTGGATCTGTCTGTCTGAGAACTTCTTGGGGATCTGGTGGCGACGGTTGCCCACGAGGAAGGTACCGTCTGGGTCGACCGTTATCGATCTAGCCATCAGCCTTCCTTACCGGATGTGTCGAAGAGACTCGTTCCCGGCCCCACGAAAAGGGCGGATAAATTACTGTTTTACGTGGATCCAGCGTTACGAATCTAAGACACCGGCCCCTGAATCGCAACAAAGCCGACAGGCTGGCGGGTCAGGCCAGGTCACCCCTGGCGCTGGGGGCCTCCATGACCCAGATGGGCACGCTCTTGAGGTGGCGTTCATCGATCATGACCTCGAAGGAGTAGTCGCCGGGCCTGGGGAAGCTGATACTGCTGAGCCCCATGATGACATGGGGCCTGATCGGCTTGCCGGGCGCTCCGCCGGGGACCTTGAGGGGGCCTTGAGCCTTGAAGAGCTGGGCGCCGTCGGCGTCCATGAGGCGAATTCTGAGCTGGTGAGAGCCCTGATCGGTGAAGTCGGCGCGGACGCGCAGGACGAAGACCATGGCGGCGTGGCGGAAGGGAAACTCCCGGGCCCAGATGGTATCGAAGACCCCGAGGATGTTGAGCTTCCCCTCCTGGCTGACGTTGGCTGCGTCAGCGACGACGGCGAGGTCTACCTCCATGGGGGCGGGCTCCCGAGTGGACGCAGCCTTTACGGGCCTTTGCCGCCACTCTTCGGCTGGGAAGAGGACCCGAAGTTGCGCTCCAGCGGGCCGAAGCGGCGCTCCAGCGGACCGAAGTGGCGCTCCAGCGGCCCGAAGTGGCGCTCCAGCGGCCCGAAGCTGCTCTGGATCGCTCCGAAGTGCCTCTGCAGGGGGCCGAAGTGCCGCTCCCCCACACCCTCTTCGCCGGGCGGCACCGTTTGGATCACCATCCGTCCGCCAGACGAACGCGCGCAGTTGGTGAGCACGATCTTCCTGGCGTTGGCCGTGTAGATGATCCTCTCCTCACAAGCGATCCCCGCTGTGGCCGGCGTCTGCTGCCCAGTCCCCTCCTCACCCCGCACCAGGACGCACCCCTGCGGCTGACTGTCGCCGCGGATCATACCGTTGGGCTCCTTGCGAAGCACGCAGTCGCGCTGCCCCTGCGAGTCCTGCCCTCTCTGCTGGGCTGCGGCGACGTGTACGGTCCCGACCATCAGCGAGCCGGCCAACACGAATGCGACTACCGTTCGATTTACCATACCTGAAAGCTAGGACGGTCGGCGTCTGACTACAAGCGAGCCGTCGCTCTTCCCGCCCCGGCCGGGTCGACGGGCGTCTATTGGGGCTGTGCCTGGATGGCGGCGACGAGCGAATCGACGTCAGGTAGGGTGCCGCGGTAGCCCAGGTAGCGGGCGATGCGGGCGAGCGGCGGCCAGTCGTAGGGATCGATGGTGTAGGCGACACGGAGGTTCCCCTCACCGCCACCCCGCACACCTATCATGCGCTGCATCAAAGCCTGGCTCTTGAGCGCGCCCACGTCATCGCGGTGATCGTAGAACAGATCGTCGTAGGTGAGGGCCGCTTCGCTGAGGCGACCGTCCCACGCATGACGGTCGGCCAGTACCCGCAGTCGCTCGCGCTCCGTCAATCTCTCGCCGAACCGCCAGGCGGCTTCCAGCGCGGCTCGCGCCTCTTGCCGCCGGCCGTTGAGCGCGTATGCCTCGGCCAGGGTCCGATAGGCGAATGCGAAGGTCGAGTCAAGAGCGACGGCCCGCCGTCCTGCGTTGATCGCCTCCGAGTAGCGCCCGGCGAACAAGTCGAGGCGCGCCTGCGCGAATGCGTCGAGCGCCGACGCCGACGTGGAGAGCGCCTGCCTGGGAGGCACGCTCGCCTCGATCTCGTCACCGGGCTCGCCGAGACGACGCCGAACGGTGCGCGTAAGACCCGCCAGAGTCTCCAGCGTGCTCGACTCCTCCGACACCTCGGCAGCGACGCCGTATAGCGTGTCGCCCGCCGGGTTGAACACCTGGAGATTCAAGCTGTCCACGGACTCGTAACGCGTGACCCGGCCACCGAGGATCGCCGCGAAGCCCGCCGCGCCGGCGAGGCTCACGGCGTCCGATAGTGGTAGGGCCTCCGACCTCGAGCCCGTCGTCTCCCGCAGCGCGACGAGCGCGCGCTCGCGAGGGACGACGTTGAAGTAGCGTGCCTGGATCAGGTCGGCTTCGAGCACCAAGCCGAGCGTCGCGGCCGTGGCACCGTCGGCGGTCGTCGCCGAGCCCTCTCCTTCAGGACCGACGATCTCGACGTCGGCCAAGAGCAGCCAGTGACCGGACTGCTCGAGCAGCGGACCCGAGAACATCTCGGCGATCCTCGAGACACCGGTCTCGACGAAGGCCGGTGTCCGTATCGTGACCCTGGGCAAGGTCACCCTCGGGAGCGACGGCGCCTGCACCTCGGGCAGCTGTGACGGCAGCTCGTCGGTGAAGCCGCCGATCATCCCGACAAGCCCGGGGCCGAAGACGACGGCAAGCCCGGCCAACGCGACGACGAGGGGCACGTACCGGAAGCGACGGAGCAGCGGACCGATCCGCCGCCGGCGGCGTCTCACTCTGGCCGGCGTGACATCGACCAGCGGCACTTCTGTGGCAGGCGCGGCGAAGTCGATGGCCGCCCCGAGCTCCTCGACCGGAGGCTCGATCTCCACCGCCGACGCACGCGCCGGTTGCGCGGCGGACGGCGGCTCCGCAGGCTCCTCCTCCCAGGGTGCGCCAGCCGCAGCGTCGTCCCAGGGCGCCGACTCGGGTTCGAGAGGCGCCTCCAGCACCGCCTGCTCCGCCTCCCGCTCAGCCCGCTTCGCCTCCTGCTTCGCCTGCTTTTCCGCCTGCTTCTCGGCCTGCTTCGCCTCCTGCTTCGCCTGCTTCTCTGCCTGTTTCGCGTCCTGCTTCGCCTGCTTCTCTGCCTGTTTCGCGTCCTGCTTCGCCTGCTTCTCTGCCCGCTTCGCCTCCTTCTGCGCCTGCCGGTCGGCCGCTCTCTGCGCTCTCTGCTCGCCCTTTGCCCGCGCCCGCTGGGCCCGGGTCTCCGCAGCCCGCTGCCGCCTCGCCTTGACGCGGGCACCCATCGCGGTCAGGGACGCCCCTGTCTTCAACCCTACGGCCCTCAGGCCGCGGCCGGCCAGCTGCAGGCCGAGCACGAGGGCGGCGGCCGCCGCCTGAAGCACCGCGACACCGAGCTCGGCGGCCTTGGCACGCACCGGCGCCAGCTCATCCCACCACCTGCGGAGCGTCGGCCCCCACGGCTTACGCACCGAGGTAACCTGGTGGCGCACGAACCCGTACTCGGTGTCGCGGAATTCCTTGGCTGCGTCGCGAGCTTGCTTGAGCGACTCGTCGTCCTCGACGCTGCGGCGCCTCGGTTGGGGGGTGGGCGGCGGTTTCGGCTTGGGCGGCGCGGCCTCGTCCACCGGCCCCTTGCCGGCGACACCGATATCGGGTGGCCGCGGCGCGGGCGGCGGCGTGACGCTTGGCGGCGGCGTGATGTCGATCTCGAAATCGTCGGTGGCTGCGATATCGACGATCTCGTCCCACTCCTCCTTCCGGGAGCCCGACTCGTCGGCCTCGGCGGTCGTCTCCTCTGGCATGGGAGGCGGAGAGCCAGCCTCGAATCCGGCTACTGCACCGACTTCGGGTGTCGGCGCCGGCGGCTCGGGCGTCACCGGCGGACTGGCGGGCGCCCGGGTCACGGGCGGCGGTGTCGCATCGATCTCGAGGTCAGGGACTTGCTGTTCCGGTTCGAGGGCCTGGGTCTTCTGTACCGGCTCGACGTCCAGGCCGCGCGTCGCCGCTGCGGGCGGCTCGGGTGGTGCTTCGATGAGGCCCCCAGCGATGTCGCGCAGCAGCTTGTGCTTGGCGATCACTTCCTTTACCGGGTCGGCCGGCTGCGCGATCCCCGACTCCTTGAGCCGTTCCTCGTAGGCGGCGTAGGCGCGGGCAGCCTCTTCCTGCTGACCGGAATCAGCCAGCGCACCCAGCAGGCCGGCGACGGCTTCCGCACGCATCGGTGCGCGGGCCACCAGCACGGTCCACCAGTCGGCGGCCAGCTCCCACTTGCGGCGACGCTCCGCATCCCGTGCGGCGGAGAGCATGGCGTGGTTCCAAGCCCGCTTCAGGCGGCCGCGCTCCTTCTGCGCCCACTCATCGAAGGCCGGCGCCCCGGACTCGAAACCCTCCAGAAACTCGCCGACATAGAGCTCCTCGACACAACTCGGATCACCGCCGTCGATGGCGGCATCGACTTCCCGCGTGTCGAGAGTGACGCCGCCGAACACCTCGATCGTCTCACCGGACAGGCGGATGTTGATGCCGGGCACATTCTCCCTCAGCCAGGCCACCGCCCGTGCCAGACCCTCCGTCTCCTTCTCCGGCTCCCGGCCACGCCCCAGCAGGTCGGTGACCTCCGACGGGTGCATGGGCCGCGCCTCGTGGAACAGGTACACGAGCAGAGCGAGATGCTTCGGCCCCAGCTTCGACGTCTCGTCGTTCCCCCGACGCACGAGCCGGACGCCCCCGAGCGTGAACAGCTCGGGCGCCTGTCCGCTGCCGGCGCGCGCGGTCTGGCCGCGTCGACGTTCAGCCGATTCGCGCTTGGGATTGGTCATGACTGTGCTCGTGCACCCTACTATCTGCGGGGGAGGTCGGCAAAACCGGGCGTGCGACCCCGGTGGGGGCTGGGAAGTCCCCTAAGTATAAGCAAACGCGACCCTTCGCGCTATCGGTGGGCCCTTGCGACTCAGCTGCGAATCCGCTCATCCCCTCCAGGCGCGCCTCCGCCACGATCCACCGCTCGGGGCCTACCACCGCCCCTTGGAGGATCGCCTAAACAGTCTTACCATAAGCCGCTGCACCGGTTCCGCTTAGGCCGGACCCCACGCTCGCCTGGCCGGCGCACAGCCCCTGCGCCGCCGCCGGCAGCCGCGCGACCGGCCGGGCCCTCGAAGCCAATCAACAAACAGATAAACCTATCGAGCGAACATGCAAACGCTAACGTACGGACGATTCAAGAACGGCCTCCTCTACGCGGACTACCGCAAGCTCGTTCAGAAGCACCAAGGTCTCTGGGACGGCGTCTACGATCACCTCGAGCTGCCGGAAGACGCCGTGCTGCGCGCGAAGGAGCTTCCCGGCCGGCGGCTCGTCGCCGTACTCGCCGAGGACTGGTGCGGGGATGCCGCTTCACTCGTCCCGATACTCGCCAAGCTCGCCGCTGCCGCGCCCGAGAAGATCGAGCTGCGCGTCTTCCAGCGCGACGCGAACCTGGACATCATGGACGGTTACCTGAGTCACGGTGGCCGGGCGATACCGGTGGCGATCGTGTTCGACGACGAGATGCGCCAGTTGGGCTGGTGGGGTCCGCGGCCGGCGCCCGCGCAGGCTCTGTTCCGGGAAAAGCTGAGCGCGCTGCGCGCCGGACACCTCACGGACAAGCGGGAGGAAGTCAACAAGCCGGTGCTCCGCTGGTACCGCGAGGACCGTGGGCGCCACACAATGGACGAGTTCCTGATGGTCCTGGAGCGGGGGGGTGAGCTACGCGGGTGAAGTTGGCGGCCCGCGATTCCGGAGTCAGGGTGTGCCGGCGGTCAGTCGCTGCGCCACTCGCTCTGCGCCTTCCAGCGCCCGTAGCACGTTGCCGCCGAGGATCTTGAAGATATCCGCCTCGCTGTAGCCGCGTCGCAGCAGCTCCTCGGTGATGGCCGGGAACTTCGACACGTCCTCCAGGCCTTCCGGGGTGTTCGTGATTCCATCGAAGTCCGAGCCCAATCCGGCGTGATCGACCCCGGCGACCTCGACGATATGGTCGATGTGATCGACCACGTTCGACACCGTGCCGGGCGGGATAGGGCGCTCGTCCTCCCACCGCCGCATCGCGTCCTGCACCGCGTCACCGTCCTCGCCGAACCGCGCCTGCGCTTCCCGGTACGCGTTCAGCATGTCACGGGCGATGTCGGCCGCCTCCGGCACTAGGAAGCCGGAGTAGAAGTTCACCATGACGACGCCGCCGTTTCCGCGGATCTCCCGCAGAATGTCATCGGGCACGTTCCGCGCGTTCGCGTTTACCGAACGCGCCCCGCTGTGTGTGGCCAAGACAGGCGCCTCGCTGACCCTCAGTGCGTCGGCCATCGTTTCCGCCGACACGTGCGATATGTCGACCAGCATGCCCAGCCGATTCATCTCGCGAACCACCTCCTCGCCGAACTCGCTCAACCCTCCATGCCGCGGCTCGTCAGTCGCGGCGTCCGCCCAGTCGGTGGAATCGATGTGGGTGAGAGTCAGGTAGCGGGCCCCCAGCGCATGGAACATCCTCAGGACAGCGAGCGAGTTCTCGATCGCTTGACCGCCCTCGACGCCGATGAGCGCCGCGATCTTCCCCGCTCCGACGATCCTCCGCACATCTGCCGCACTGAGCGCCAACTCGAAGTCGGCGTAGCGCGTCACCATTCGCCGGATCAGATCGATCTGCTCGAGGGCGAGCCGGGCGGCGCCCGGCCCCTCGCGGTCCGACGGTACGTAGGCGGCGAAGAACTGAGCATCGACACCACCCTCACGAAGTCGCGGGATGTCAGTGTGCCCGTCATCATGGCGCAGGGCCAGATCGAAGCGGTCAAAGCTCGAGCCCATGTTCGCCAGCACCCGCCACGGCAGATCGTTGTGGCCGTCGACCAGGACGGCGCGTTGGTGCAGCTCGGCCGCGTTCCGTACTGTATCCACGCTTCTCGCTTTCAGTCAGCAGGTGGCCGGTGATCGGTAGCCGGTGGCCGGTGTCTGGGGGCTACCGACCTACCGGCCACCGGCCCACCGGCTACCGTTCCCAGCCTACCCCCCGATCGCCCGGCGCAACAGCCGGTCCAGCTCCTCCGGCTCGTCGAGGGCGAGGTTGTAGGTCACCCGCACGGTTGGCAGGTCGATGTCGATCAGGCGCGCCAGATCGATCGGCGTGCCGATCGCGACGACATCGGCGTCAGATTTGCGAATCGTCTCGGCTAGCTCACTGACCTGGTCCTGGCCGTAACCCATCGCCGGCAGCACCGGGCCCGTCTTCGAGTACTTACGGAAAGTCTCCACGATAGAGCCGACAGCGAACGGCCGCGGGTCAACCAGCTCCTTGGCCCCGTGTTCCTGCGCCGCCAGGCTCGCCGCACCGTAAAGCAGCTCGCCATGGGTCAGGCTCGGCCCGTCCTCAACGGCGAGCACCCGCTTGCCCCTGAGCGCCCCGGGCCTGTCAACGGTCAACGGCGAGCGACCGGTCAAGACGGGGGCCTGCGGGTTCGCCGCCGCAACGTTGAGTCGCACCTTCTCCACGTCTTCGGGGCGCGCTGAACCGACTTTGTTGATGATCACCGCATCGGCCATGCGCAGGTTCGCCTCGCCGGGATGGTAAGCCAGCTCGTGTCCCGCCCGGTGCGGGTCGGCGACCACGATATGCAGATGCGGCCGGAAGAAGGGCAGATCGTTGTTCCCGCCGTCCCAGAGGACGACATCGCCGTCGCCCTCCGCCTGGCGAAGGATCGCCTCATAGTCGACGCCGGCATAGACGATCGTCCCATGGCTCAGGTGAGGCTCGTACTCCTCACGCTCTTCGATCGTCACGTCGTGGCGTTCGAGGTCCTCGTAGACCTCGAAGCGCTGCACTCGCTGTTTAACGAGATCGCCGTACGGCATGGGGTGGCGAACGACGACGGGTTTGCGGCCGAACTCGCGCAACCGCTCGACGACATAGCGCGTCGTCTGGCTCTTCCCGGAGCCGGTGCGCACCGCACAGACCGAGATCACCGGCCACTTGGAATCGATGAAAGTCTGTCGTGGGCCGAGCAGCATGAGGCCGGCCCCCGCGGCGAGGCAGCGGCTGGCGATGTGCATCACGTATTCATGAGATACGTCGGAATACGAGAACGTGCAGAAATCGATCGCTTCACGCTCTATGATCGACTCCAGCTCATCCTCGGGCAGGATGGGCACGCCCTCCGGGTATTCGGGCCCTGCGATCTCCGCCGGGTAAAGCCGGCCCTCTATGTTGGGAATCTGGGTCGCGGTGAATGCGACGACCTCGTAGTCGGGATTACCGCGGAAATGGGTGTTGAAGTCGTGGAAGTCCCGCCCCGCTGCACCCATGATGACGATTCGTTGCCTTCGGTCACCCTCTGACATAAGTCCTCGTTTCGTGTTCGTGTATCGCTCCGATCATCGGTGTGCGGTGTGCAGTGCGCGGTATGAGCGTAAACCACACACGCTATCACTGCATACTGCATACCGCATACTGCATACCGCCTACCGTGCCTCCAGCCACTCTACCAACTCTGCCAGATCCTTCACGACGTGCAAAGGCCGCAATCCCTCATCCAACCCCTCAGCCTGTCGATTCACCCACACACAGTCGATACCGAGCTCACCGCAGGGCCGGACATCGTGGAACTTGCTCTGCGCCACGTGCAGCAGGCGCCCGCGGACGCCGTCAAGCCGCGCCAATGCCTCTAGGAAATGCGCGTGTCCCGGCTTGTAGCTGCGGACCCGTTGCGCGGTCACCGTCCAATCGAACTCGACGCCGATTCGCTGCACCGTCTCTTCCAGCAGCTCATCATCCACGTTCGAGAGCACAGCCAGCTTGTAGCGCCGCTTCAGCCGCTCCAGTGCGGGGCGCGTATCGGCGAAAGCGGGCCAATCGGGCAACGCCTCGGCGAGGAACCCCGCACGCTCCGGCTGCAACGGCCAGCCCAATCGGGCAGCCACCCGGAGCGCCGTCTCACCCAGTACTTCGCGGTAGGGACGGTAGCCGTCCCCCTCGACCTGCGGCTCCATTTCGTGGTAGGCTGCGATCACATCTGCCGGCGCGAGCGCGATACCGTCCCGGGCTGCGGTCTTGCCGAACGCCGTCGTGATACCGGTGACCCAGTCGACCAGCGTCCCGTAGCAGTCGAAGCTCAGCGTATCCCAGTGCATCGGTCGTCCTGCGGCTAGGCCCCGAACTTGGCCAGGCGTCCCGCGTGTGCGAGTGCCAGCGGCATGAGATCGTCGGAGCGGCAGAGCCCTCCCTCTCCGCCGCGGCACCACCTTTCCCCGAAGCGGTCCGCGTCGTCGCGGCGACAGGTCGCGGCGCGGAGCAGGAACGGCACCGGGTGCCAACTGTGGCTACGCAGGGCGGCCGGGGTCGAGTGGTCGCCGGTGACGAGGATCACGTCGGGCCGCAGATCGACGATCGCCGGTATGTAGGCATCGATCTCCTCGATGACCTTGACCTTGCGCTGGAAGTCGCCGTCCTCACCCGCCTTGTCGGGCTCTTTGACGTGGACGAAGGCGAAGTCGTAGTCGGGCCAGACACGGGCCACGGTCTGAAACAAGTCGTCGCGTGTCGGCCCGACATCCGCCGAGTCCATTCCCACCAGCTTGGCGACACCCCGGTACATGGGATATTGGGCCACCGCCACCGAGCGCAACCCGAACGTCTCCGGAAACAGCGGCCAATCGGGCCTCTTCGCGAACCCGCGCAGCGTGATCATGTTCGCCGGTTCGCGTCCCGCCAACAGCTCGCGCGCCTCCGCGACGAAGCGCCGGACGAGTGTCGCCGTAGGCTCCGCCGCCGGATCGGTCGCCGTCACCTCGAGCGCCGGCACGCCGGTGTGGCCCGGGTCGGTGTCGGCCAGGCCTTCGGTCAGTTCCGTGCCGCGCAGTACGAGCAGGAACCGGTGCTCGCGAACCGGCTCGACGAAGAGCTCCACGCCCGGGAGCTCGATCTGGCGAAGTACGGCACAGAGCTCGGCGCACAGCTCGGTCGGGATCCGACCGGCGCGGCGGTCGGTGATACTGCCCTCTCGATCGACCGTGCAGAAGTTGCCCCGAGCCGCCAGGTCGGTCCGCTGCAGCTCGAAGTCGACGCCCAGCGCCTCCAGCACGCCGCGCCCGATCTGGTAGCGAATCGCATCGTAACCGAAGAGCCCGATGTGGCCCGGGCCGCTGCCCGGAGTGATCCCCGGCCCTACCGGCTGATGGAGTCCGACCATCCCTTCGGCCGCCAAGCGATCGAGGTTCGGTGTCTCTGCCGCCTCCAGCTCGGTGGGCCCGCCCGGCTCCACTGCCAGGCCGCCCAGACCATCGAGCACGAACAGCAAGATCTTCGTTTGCGCCGACGTCAGCAGCTGATGGATGAGTTCCAGGTCCGCCATCTCTCTCTCACCTCTGTCTCTCAGCGCAGCATCATCACCGAAGCGAAGAGCTCGATCCCCGACCAGAGATTGCCCAGCCGCAGGTTCTCGTTCGGGCTATGCTGGTTGTTGTCGTGGTTGACGATCGGCACGGTCACCGTTGGCACGCCGAGCACGTCGGTGAACCAGTACAGCGGAACGCTGCCGCCGGACGTGGGAATCTTCACCATGCTCTGACCCATGTGCTCCTCCACCGAGCCGACCAGCGCCTCTGCGATCGGCAGATCCATCGGAGTCCGGTAAGCCGGATAGCCGTCTGAGGTCACGACCCTGGCCAGCTTCGGATGACGGCGCCGCGTCTCGGGGTCGGGTTCTTCACTGACTAGCTGATAACCTTGCCCCTCGATGTGCGCGATCAGGCGCTCCAACTGCTCACCGGGATCGATGTTCTTCACCAGGCGCAGGTCGAGGTTGGCGATCGCTCGGTCGGGAACGATCGTGCGCGCTTCGCCGCCTACCCACCCACTGCGTAGGCCTCGCACGTTCAACGACGGCAGGTTGATCAGCGCCAGACGCCGACCCTGCGACTCGGGCTCCGCTATGGCGAAGTCGTGCATCCGATCCGCGTCGTCGTTCGGTGCCGCCGCGATCGCCGCACGCTCCAGCTCGGTCAACTCCACGACATCGTCATAGAAACCGTCGACGAGCACTCGGCCACTCTGCGGGTCCTTCATCGAGGCCAGCAAGTGGGCGAGCCGCATAGCAGGGTTGGGAGCCCAGTTCCCGTAATGGCCGCTGTGCAGCGGCCTCAGCGGCCCGTATACAGTGATCTCGGCGCTGACGATCCCGCGGGCGCCGAACTTAAGCGTCGGTAGGCCCGAGGGATCGGTCGGCCCGTCCGCCACAATTGCCAGGTCCGCCGCCAGCAGATCGCGGTACTCACGGACGACGTCTCCCAGGTTGGGTGAGCCCGCCTCCTCATCGCCCTCGAAGATGAACTTGAGGTTCGCCGTAGGGCGCAGCAGTCCGGCGCGCAACCCGTCTAGGGCCACCAGCATCGCTATAATGGGCGACTTGTCGTCAGCTGCCGAGCGCGCGTAAAGCCGCCAATCCCGCTGGTAACGCTGGCCGCGGGGTGGGAACTCGATCACTTGACCGCCTGCTTCCAGCGCAGCGTCGCGCAGCACGGGCTCGTAGGGGTCGTGGCCTACCCAGCGGCTCGGGTCTACCGGCTGCCCGTCATAGTGGGCGTAGAACAAGATCGTCCGGGTCGCGCCGGGCACCTTGAGCTCGCCGTACACGTACGGCGGTCCATCCGTCTCCAGGAGCCGGCCCTCGATCCCGCGCCGTGCCATCATCTCGAGGAGCGCTTCCGCGTTCCGCCGGATCGCGAGGATGTCGGAGGCGACGTTAGGTAGGGCCAGGAACTCGACCAGTTCACCGACGATCTCCGCCTCGTGGGACGCACGATAGCTGCGTACGGCGTGGACCGCTTCGGATTGGGCGAACGCTTCGCCACGAGCCAGCAGCGCCAGCGCCGCCAAGCACAGGCTCAATCTGAAGAATCTCACTGTGCGACCTCCCGTTCTCCGTAGCTCCTCGATCCGAAGTCTCGAACTGCCGACTATCCGGCGCTCGGAGCGTCCCGACCCGCCGTGCCCGGCGCCGGAAGGGCGGCTATCCGGTCCCCTACTGTGACGCGGCCTCCCGTCTTGACCCAGGCGAACACGCCGCGTCGGCCCTGCAGCTCCTCCTCCAGACCCGCACGTATTTCATTCATCAGCCCGCAGGGTTGGCACGGGCCGGTGACCCATAGCTCCACCTCCTCACCGAGACGGAGGCGCGTGTCCGCGGGAAGAGAAGTGAGATCGATGCCGCGGGTAGTGACGTTCTCTTTGACCAATGCCGGTTCGAGCCCCAGAGCGACCAGCGTCTCCTCCTCGATCAGGAGCACCTGCCGCCGACTGTTGGACTCGGCATGTCGGCAACCCTTCAACCCCAGGTCGGCGACGAAGACCGCTGGATCCACCGGCCGCATGGGCAGGCCAGGCCCCGGGCAGACCTGCAGCGACATGATGACCCCTGATCCAGCGCTCAAAACCGCCCCTCCCATCCGCCGTCAACGTTCGTGGTGGTGCGGCGTAAAGTAGCGGCCGGGTGGCCGGTATGGCCAGGGACGTGAGGGGGGCAGGACGGAGATCGGGAACTCTGGAATTATGAAATTCGGGAACCGGCGCGGTCGGACTCGGGGATCGGGAGTCCGAGGAAGGGGAAGGGCGCCCATGTCGGGCGCCCTCATTGGCCGGACAACGGTGGGGGACTGCTACCGGTTAGCCGCACTCCGAGTAGCCACAGGCGGCGCATTTCATGCACCCCTCGGCGAACTGGAGTGAGGAGCCACAGTCGGGGCAGGTCTCGATGAACGCCTTGATGTCCCGGCCGAAGTGCTTGGTCGGGTCATCGAAGAGCGGACTGCTGATTTTGGGCGGCTCGGCGCTCTGCGTACCGCCGTTCCCCTTCGAGCCGCTCTTCGGGTCTTTGAGCGGCAGCACCTGCTGCTCGCCGTCCTTTTCCAATAGGTACTCCTCGATGGCCAGAGCGACGGCGTCCGGCATCGAGAGGATCTTCCTGGCACCGAAGCCGACCGCCCGGTCACACGAGATGCCTCGCAGTTGCTTGCAGATCGTGCTGAGCGGTACGCCGCTGCGTAGCGCGAGCGAGATCAGTCGGCTGATCGCCTCGGCGTCGGCCATCGCCGCGCCACCGGCCTTGCCCAGCGTAGTGAACACCTCGAACGGCCGACCCTTCTCATCTTCGTTGATGGTGACGTAGAGCGTGCCGAGCGGCGACAGCATCTTGCGCGTCACGCCGCGCAGCTTGTCGGGTCGCTCGCGCACGAACGGCTTGCCCATGAGCTCGCCCTGCTTGGCGGACAGCTCACGCTTCAGCCGCTCGTTCTCCTTCGCCAGCGACTCCAGCTCGCCCCTCAGCTCCCGGTTCTCGGCCGCCAGCTCCATACTGGCGAGCTCGGCCTCAGAGGCGACTCCAGCATCCCCTGCCACGTCTTCGCCCTTCCGCCCAACCTCTGAGACCGAGCTCATGTCGTTAATGCCGTCGAATGATTTCACTACCGCCTCTGCCGTCTTACCCGTGGACAGCACCTGGCCCTCCCGAGAGCCGTCGCGATAGACGGTCACGCCCTTGCAGCCGAGCTCGTACGCCAACTCGTAGATCGCACGGACGTAAGCCGGGCTCGCGTCGGCCGGGAAGTTGCAGGTCTTCGATATGGCACTGTCCACGTATTGCTGGAACGCCGCCTGCATTCGAACGTGCTGCTCCGGAGTCACCTCGTGCGCGGTGACGAACACTCGCTGCACCTGCTCCGGCACCTCAGCGAAATGAATGTGGCCCTCACACGCGATCCGCTCCATTAGTTGGTTCGAGTACCACCCCTGCCGACGTGCGAGGGCCACAAAATCGTCATTGACATCGGGCATCAGCGTGCCCGCCTGATTCCGCATGAACGCCACCGCGAACAGTGGCTCGATGCCGCCCGAGCAGCCCGCGATGATCGAGATCGTACCCGTCGGCGCGACGGTCGTCAGGTTGCAGTTGCGCAGTCGGCGTTCCGATCGCACCCGGTTGCCGGTCGCCGCCCGTGCGCAGGTCGCGTCCGGCCCCCAGATCGAGCGCTCCCACTCGGGAAAGACGCCGCGTAGCCCAGCCAACTGCTCCGACTTGACCTTCGCCTCCTCGTCTACGAAATGCATCACGCGCCCGGCCAGCTCCAACGACTCCTCCGACCCGTACGGGATCCCGAGCCGTACCAGCATGTCGGCCCAGCCCATCACGCCGAGCCCGATCCGCCTAATTCGCTGCGCCAGGTCGGTGATCTCCGGAAGCGGGTATCGGTTCGCATCGATCACGTTGTCGAGGAAATGCGTCGACGTGTGGACCGCCTGGCGCAGCCCATCCCAATCAATAATCCCTTCCTTGACGAAGGCACCCAGGTTGACCGATCCCAGATTGCACACGTCGAAGGGCAACAGCGGCTGCTCGCCGCATGGATTCGTCGCTTCGTAGGAGCCCAGATGCGGTACCGGGTTGTAGTGGTTCGCCTGGTCGACGAAGAAGACCCCCGGCTCGCCGTTCGCCCAGGCTCCCTCGACGATCTTGTCGAACACTTCCCGCGCCCGCTGCCGTGCCACGACTTCCCCGTTGCGCGGACTGATCAGATCGTACTCATCATCCGCCTGCACCGCGCGCATGAACTCATCGGTCACTGCAACCGAGATGTTGAAGTTCGTGACCCGATCGTTGTCGCGCTTGCAGGCGATGAAGTTCAGAATGTCCGGGTGGTCGACCCGCAGTATCCCCATGTTGGCTCCACGCCGCGTCCCACCCTGCTTCACCGCCTCCGTCGACGCGTCATAGACCTCCATGAAGGAAACCGGTCCGGAGGCGACACCCATCGTCGACCTCACCACATCCCCGCTGGGCCGGAGCCGCGAAAACCCGAACCCGGTGCCGCCCCCGGACTGATGAATCAACGCCATGTTCCGCAGCGTCGTGTAGATCCCCTCCAGCGAATCCTCCACCGGCAACACGAAACACGCCGATAGCTGGCCTAACGGGCGACCCGCGTTCATCAAGGTCGGTGAGTTCGGCTCGAACTGCCCGCTGGCCATGATGTCGTAGAACCGCTCCGCTGACTGCTGCGCCTCCGCTCCGCTCGCTCCGTACTGCAAGTCGACCGCCCCGATCGCCCGCGCCACCCGCCAGAACAGCTCCCTCGGCGTCTCTAGCGGACGTAACTCGTCGTCCTTGACCAAGTAGCGCCGCTCCAGCACCGTGATCGCGTTCTCGCTCAGATCCGGATCGGGCAGCTCCGCCGGCGGCGTCACCGGCAGCTCTACTGCCCTGCCCCGCACTGCGACCGTAGCCGTCATCGAGCGATGTCTCTCCGTCCCTCTCTGTCCCTGTGTCTGCAATTGTCAGCGAGTTCTTTAGGAAATAAAAGGCCTGAGCGCGCGCCGCCGCGCTTACTTCTCCCGGATCGCTCTATACTGTTGGCTTTAACCTGATTCTGCTCTGGCCTCCTGGCTGGTGGCGGGGGGAGGAGGCCGCTTGCGTCCCGATACGGGCACTGCCCACAATATGTAGTGCCATCTCCAACCGGCGACCCCAAATATAGGGCACGCTCACCTGTTGTCAAGGTTTTTCTGCTCTGGCGCCGGACCTCGCCAGCCACTCGCCCACCCGTTCTAACCTTCTTGTTGATAAGCCTTTATACACCCTGAGCGGGTGGGAAGAGCCCGGCTTTATGAGCCCTCGCCGTCTGGAGGTCGTGATGTCGGGCGAGCTCGATGCAGGCGCACGGTTCATCGTCGAGCGGCCGGGGATGGTGGCGTTGGCAGCGCTGAAGGCGTCGGGCTGGATAGGCAGACGATGACTTTCGTTCATTCAGCCTCCGTGCATCTCGAATCAGGTATGCTGTGTGCAGTCTGTGGTGTGCGGTAGGCTTGGGAGCCACGGGATACCGCACACCGCATACCGCTCACCGAGCAGCCGCACCGAGCAAGAACCCACGTATGCCGAGGAGCACGCCACGTGCATACGCTTCCTGCCAAACGGGACTCCTCAGGCCCGCTTCCTGCTCCGGCATCATCATGAAGGCACCCTCGGTGAGGGCTGCGGGCATCCAGGTAGGCCTCACGAGGGCGAGGCTGGCGCGGCCGAAGCCGAGGTCACGGAGTCCCATCGTCTCGAGAAGACCGTGCTGAAGTGCCCGGGCCAGGTCGAGCGCGTGGCGGTGGAAGTAGTAGACGCTGGTACCGTGGCGCTCGAACGGATTCACGCCGTCCGGCAGAGCGTTGTTGTGAATCGAGACGAGAACGTCGGCATCGAGAAGTTCGGCGAGACAGGTGCGATCGTAGAGGCGGACGACGCTGCGGTCGGCGCGCGTCAAGATCACACGCGCCCCCTCTTCCTCCAACAGTCTCTTGAGCTTGAAGGCGATAGCCAGATTGGCCTCGCCTTCGTAGAGACGCGTCGGTCCCGTGGCTCCACCGGGCGGGTGACCGGGATCGACTACAACGGTCCGACCGGCGAGCGGTCGCGCCGGGTCAATGGCCGGCGGCTTGCGGATCTCCAGGACGAGTGCGCCATGCCGGTAGCGTGCGCGGTAGCCCCAAGGCTCGCTCGCCAGGTCGATGTGCAGGAGGTATCGATCGGAGCCGGCCTGTTGCCAGCGGGCGGCCTGCAGGAAGGGGTCGCTGGGGCCGTACTGCAGCCAATCGGTGTTCGAGTAAGCGCCGTGAAGGGTGAGCGTCAGACGAGCGCCGTCGACCTCGACACCGTATGGAACGGGCTCGGTGACCGAGACATTCACGCGCAGCCTGTCCGGCTCGCCGATGAACCGAACCGTACCGACTCGTGTCCGCTCGGGCAGCGACGCGCCGGCCAGCCAGACGAGCTCATCCGCCGCTACCCACGCCTCGGTTCGCCCATCGAGCGCGAGCCGCACCGTCGCGTTGCGCCGACCGCTGACCCTGGCGCGCACGCCATCGGTCCACTGCCACTCGGTCGTGGCGCCGGGGCCGGCGCGGCCGATCACGAAGCCGTCGCGCCCTGTGGCGGACGGCTCCTCCCGCAGCTCCACCACCGGCCTCCGCTCCCCGACCAGCCAGAGATCGAGTGGGAGCGGAGTGGTTGTGGTGTCATCGGCGACGATGACCTGCAGCTGCGCACAGTCGAGAGGCACCATCGCCTCACGCAGCGAGTCCTCTCCCTCGACCCCTGCGCCCGACACCTCGGGCACCGCTGACTCGGTCGAATCGGTAACGACCGCCAGGCTGTCGCCGACCGCCACGGTATCCGGCGGCGGCGCGCAGTAATGCCTCGGTTCTGGAAGGCCTGCAGGCAGCGGAGGGATGTCCGGGCTCAACCTGCCACGTCCCAGCGGCGCGCGCGCAATCAGCTCGCCCTCATAGAAGCCGGTCCGCGAGGACGCGGCGGCCGACGTCGGGATGCGGCCGAAAGCCCAATTCGCCGCCGCACTGCTCCCCTCCAGAGTCGCCAGCTCGGCGAGCACGACCGAATCACCGTCCGGCAACAGCAGTTGTACCCGTGCGCCCGGCGAGGCGCGCACCCTGATCGGAACGATCTCCCCCTCCTCCACCCACCAGGCCCCGCTGGGCACGACGCTGCCGATATCGATGACGGCCGAGTCGCGCGCTAGCGGCGCGAGCGGCCGGGGCAGGAATACGGTCACGACATCCCGAGCGCGCTGTGTCCCACGAGTCGCCACCAGCTCGTAGCGCGCCAATGTGTCGTCTGGCGACGCCGGGACCGGCAGCCAGGCGATGAATGCACCGTTCGGCTCGACGCGGACCCGCTCGCCGTTGATCGCCAGCTGCGCGCCCCCATCGCCGACCGAACCGAAGATGAAGTTGGAGTCCCGAGCAGTGATGACAGAGCTGTCCGCTGGGTAGACGACATCGATCGCCAGGTGCCCGCTACGCCATGGCACAGGCGGCGGTCCTCGCAGCCCCGCCGTAGGGGCCGCACAACCGGCGCCGATCAGCGCAGCGAACACGAGTGCCACACTCGATCGCATCGTCTTCGCACCTACCACGACATTATCCATCCCCTCGGGGAGGCTTGGGCTCTCACGCCTTCGCAATGTACGAATCCAATCCGATATCGACTATCCAGCATCCGGTTATCAAACACCCGGGTGGCCCTCACGTCGCACCCCCGCCGTCCCATCGGTCGACGGTCGAGAAAACTCCTTCATCCGGTCACTGAACCTCGGTCGATGCATATTGAATCGAACGACGCTGCCACCGTAGCAGCAGCACGAACGTCAGCGAGGCCACGGCGAGCGCGCCTATACCACGTTCCCAGGAACCCAGCACCAGCCAACCGGTCCCGAACAGCAAGGCGAACAGCAGCACGATCCCAAGCAGCCCAGATCGCACGTCGGCGCCCAAGTCCTGGAGCGGCGCTAGCCCGGTCATCTCCCGCTGGCGCCGCCAGCTCACCCCAGGCGTTCACCCGCCACCAGAACCACCTCAAGATGAGCACCGCGCCGGGCCCAGTGCCGATGGCGATCATGAATCGGAAGACGGTCCCGATGTCCTGGACGAAGAACGCGGCCGTCGCCGCCAGCGCCACGATAACAACCGAAGCGACGCGCCCCACCAGAACCTTCTCCTTGTCGCCGGCGTCGGGATTCGCCCAGCGGACGTAGAGGTCATTGACGATGTAAGATGTGCCCCAGTTGATCAGGGTCGAGACAGTCGACATGAACGCCGTCAAGAACGACGCGACCACCAATCCCAGCAAGCCGGCGGGCAGGTAGTCGAGCATCAACCGGATATAGCCGATCTCGGGATCGGCGAGCGCCGGGTAGAGGGTGAGGGCGACGAGAGCCACGACGATCCACGGCCAGGTGCGCACGACGTAGTGGAGCACGTTGAACAGCCACGCCGCCTTCTGCGCGTCCTCTTCGGTCTTCGATGAGATGAAGCGTTGGATGAACATGCCGCCGCCGTCGGTGTTGCGGAACGCCCACCATTGGATCCCGACGTAGGCCAGGAACGTGGTCATCGGCAGCTGCGCGACATCGGACCAGGGCATGAAGTCGAGCCGGTCACTCAACCCCTGTCAAGCCAGGGTCGCCTTGACGCCGGCGATACCACCGACATCGGGCAGGGCGAAGGCGACGACGATCAGCGCGCCGATCAAGGCGAGTCCGAACTGGATGAAATCGGTGGTCACCACACCCCAGAGTCCTGCCAGCCCGGCATAGACGAGAACGAAGACGGACAGCGCGACCACGATCCAGAGGCGCGGCTCTCCGGGCAAGTCGATGGCCAGCGCATTCCAAAGGCCGAGCGCCTCGATCACCTTCCGCATCGCCAGCATAGCGTAGCCCATGCCGATGCAGTTGATGGGTACGGCGAAGATGAAGGCGCGGACACCGCGAAGCAGCGCCGCCGGCTTACCGCCGTAGCGTAGTTCGGTGAGCTCGACGTCGGTGACGACCTCGCTGCGGCGCCAGAGACGAGCGAACAGATAGATCATCAACACGTGAGTGATGGCGAACGCCCACCACTCCCAATTGCCGGCGATTCCGCGGCGAGCTACGAGGCCGGTTACGTAGAGAGGTGTATCGACGCTGAACGTGGTGGCGGCCATCGAGGTGCCGGCAAGCCACCAGGGGAGCGCGCGGCCGCTGACGAAGAACTCGGCGAAGCTCTTGGCACCGCGGCGCGAGAACCAGATTCCGATGAGAAGTGTGCCAATCAGTTAGGCGGCGATCGCCAGCCAATCGAGGGCGGTCATCCGGACGGGCTACCCAGCAGATGCTCGGCGACCGCCTCCTGCATGAGCGGGTCGCCGCACCAAGCGCATAGCACGTTCTGCGCGCCGGGCAGTTGCCGCGCCAGGCGCGGGTGGCCGAAGACGACAACCGTCGCATCAGGAGCACGCTCGAGGATTCGGTTGACCTCACTCGCTCTCTCGGGTGCGAGCCAGGAGCGACGCTTCCAACCTCTCACATCCGAGAACACGGCCACCATCTCGGCGCCCGGCGCGTCTGACTGGGGGCCGACGGTGAAGGCACCGCGCTCCCGCAACGCCTCGGCCAATCGACCGCGGTTCGGCCGCCTGGTGCCCGGCCCGGCCAGCGATTCCGGCAACTCGACGACATCATCGTCCACGATGTGGAGCCGGAACGTCTGTCGGGGCAGCGGGGGCGGGGGCGCGCCGCGGACCACCCTGACCGACGCGGTCGCCATCTCCAGGGCACGCGCGTGGCTCGAGACCGGCGGTCGGTCGTCGACGGCGACGTTCGCCGTCCGGCCGGCGATCTCGATGCGTTCAGCCGACCTGGCAACCTGCCGACGGTCGAGCTGTCTCGCTTCGAGTGCCGACTTCAACGCCGCGACGGTCCTCGCGGGTGACGAGGGATATAACAACACATCGCATCCCGCACGCACCGCCTCGACCGCCGCCTCGGTCTCGGTACGGCCCGCCGCCGATATCGCCTCCATGATCAGGGCATCGGTGGCGATGAGACCGTCATATCGCATCCCCCCGCGCAGCAGGCGCACGATCTTACGCGAGAGGCTGGCCGGTGCGCCCGAGGGATCGAGCGCCGGATAGCTCACGTGGGCCAGCATGACAGAAGCGACCGCCGCTCCGACCGCGGCGCGGAACGGTAGCAGGTCCGCCTCGAGGGTCTCGCGTGTCCACTTGACGGTCGGAAGCTCGCTGTGCGAGTCCCCAGTCGTACGGCCGTGTCCCGGAAAATGCTTGGCGCAGGCATGGATGCCCTCGTCCTGAACCATGGTCACCCAGGCACGCACGCGTTCGGCGACGATCGCCGCCTCGGACCCGAAGCTGCGACTGCCGACGATCGGGTTCAGCGGCTCGATATCGAGATCGGCGACGGGAGCCAGCACCCAGCCGATCCCCGCGGCGGCCGCCTCCTGCGCCGTGATTCGCGCCGCGTCCAGCAGTGCCGCCGCGTCTGTCGATGCCAAGGCGAGGGCCGGCGGCAACGGCGTCGCACCCTCGAACTGCTGGCCGGCACCGCGCTCCAGGTCGGCGGCGAACAGTACAGGCCGGCCCTCCCGTTCCTGGGTACGTGTCGCCAGCTCGCGCATCCCATCCACGCTGCCGCCGAAGACGACGAACCCTCCTACGCCGAGATCGAGATTGCGCCGGACCTCGCGCCAGACCTTCTCGACGTTACGGTCACCCCAGCGGACGGCGGGGAATACGAGCCGCGCTGGGTTCATGGGGGGGTCGATTTTCCGAGAACCCGGGGGCCGGAGGCACCGGTAACGGACGGCAGATTACCGGGCCTCCCGCTCAGGTGCAGGTGGGCGAGGATGGCGAAGGCCGCCGCTTCCTTGGCGTCGGGATCCCAGCCCAAGGCCGACAGGTCGGTCACCGGTATGGGGTCGATCGCCTCGGCCAGCATCTGCATCAGCGATGGGTTGCGGGCGCCACCCCCGGAGACGATGCACTCGTCCGGCGGCACGGCGGCGAAGAAATCGCCGTACGCATTGGCAATCGAGCGCGCTGTCAAGGCCGTGACCGTGGCCACCAGATCGTCGGCCGAGAGGCCCAGTAGACGTCCCTCGCGACAGACTTCCGCCGCGTACGCCGCGCCGTAGCGCTCGCGCCCCGTCGACTTCGGCGGACGCCCATGCAAGTAGTCGTCATCCAGCAGCCGAGTCAGCAGCTCCTCGCTCGGCCGCCCCCTCGAAGCACGACACCCGTCGAGGTCGAACCGCTCAGCGCCATCGCTCACCAGCTCGACCACGGCGTCGATCACCGCTACCCCGGGACCCGTGTCGAAGGCGATGACGGGTTCGCCCGATCCTTCCGGCGGTAGCAGCGTCACGTTGGCCATCCCACCGATGTTCTGGAGCGCGCGCCGGCCACCCGGCGTCGAGAAGATCAGCTGGTCGACTATCGGCACCAGCGGCGCGCCCTGCCCACCCGCCGCCAGATCACGCGCCCGGAAGTCCGTGATCACCGGAACGCCCAAGCGCTCGGCGATCACCGCCGGCTCACCGAGTTGCAGCGTCGAGCCCGGCGCCCCACTACCGCCCGGCGGCTCGTGCCAGACCGTCTGGCCGTGCGAGCCGATCGCTGCCAGCTCGGCGGGCACCACTCCAGCACTGTTCAGCAACTCGAGCGCGGCCTCGGCGAACCAGTCGCCCAGATCGACGTTGAGGCGGCACAGCTCCCGCGGACCGCCAATCAGTCCTACCTCTATCGCCGCCCGCCGCTCGGCCGTGTACGGCGTGCTCCGAAACGCCTCGACGTAAGCTCCCAGCCGCCCGTCGTCATCCTCGACCTCGACCAGCGCCGCATCGATGCCGTCCAGAGAAGTCCCTGACATGAGGCCTAGATAACGGAGACTCAAGACGCTATTCGCCGACCAGGCGTCGGATCGCCTCCAGGTGACGGTGATCGTGCCAGACGTCGTGGCGCAACAACTGATAGACAGAGACCGGCCCGAACACCTCGTGCCGGCCCAGCCGCGCCCAACCCTCGCCACCCACACCCTCCAGCAGGCCGAGCAGGGCGGCCCGATTCGCGCCCAGCCGCTCGATCAACTCGGCGATCGCCGCATCCCGGGCACCGCTGCTGAAGATCTTGCGGTTCTCCACCTCATCGTCGTGCTCGGCGATCAACGGCTCATCCTCGCCCAGTATCGCTTCGACGCGGTCGATGGAGAGATCACCCCCGGCCCGCAGATGCTCGATCTGCTCCTTCACACACCACCGGTCCCCACCCGGCCTCTCACGCAGCCGTTCGTCGGAGACATCGGAGACCAGTTCGGCCACCGCGTCCGGGAGGCCGAGCAGCGCGGTTCGAACGAGCTCGATACTCCCTTCATCCGGTGGTGCGCTCGGATAGTGCCGGTACGGATCGGCTGAGTCCTCGACCGCCCGGGCAAGTTCGAGCGCCCGGCGAACGAAGCCGTCCGACTCCACGATGTAGAGCGCAGCCAGCTCGCGGCTTACTCCAGCCGCCTTCATCACGATGGCTCGCTTGAGCGAGCCGCCCGCCTCCTCGATGTACGGCAACGCCTGTTCCCGAGTGCAACCCGTCGCCGCCATCATGATGCGCGCACTGCGGTCGATCAGCTTCTCGCTCCAAGCCTGCAGGTCGACCATCAGGTTGCCGAAGACCTTACCCAGCCGGATCATCGCGCCGGTGGTCAACGTGTTCAGCACGAGCTTCGTCGCCGTGCCCGCCTTCATGCGCGTCGAGCCGGCGATGACCTCCGGGCCGACTAGCGGTACGATGCAGACGTCGACCAGTCGCCGCATCTCATCGCCGGGCTCGGTACAGCAGAGGAACCCGGTCCGTGCACCGCGCTCCGCCGCCCGGGCGAGCGCCGCCCGCACGTATGGCGTCGTGCTCGACGTGGCGATGCCGAAGACAAAGTCGTCGGGACCGACGTTCGCCTCGTCGATAGCAGCCACTCCCTCGTCCAGACGATCCTCGGCGCCTTCCTGGCTGCGGGTAAGCGCCGCGTTGCCCCCGGCGACGATCCCCTGCACCATCTCCGGGTCGACTCCGAAGCTCGGCGGACACTCGGTCGCATCGAGCACGCCCAGACGGCCGCTGGTACCGGCGCCTATATACACCAGCCGGCCACTCCGCTTGAAGCACTCGACGGCGATCTCGATCGCCTCCGCGATATGCTGGCGCTCCGCACGAACCGCATTAGGCACGGCAGCATCCTCGGCGCTGATCAGATCGACGATCTCCGTCGAGTCCGCGAGGTCGATGTCCTGCGTTCTCGGGTTTCTTTGCTCTGTTAGCCTGGAGTCGAAGAGATCGTCCGCCATGGTGCACCGTTGCTGAAGTACGCCGAGAAACCTAACCTTCGCAGGTTCGTTCAAAAAGACAACAAGGGAGGCAAATGGACCTGCTCACCAGAGCCAACGCACTCGCACCCGAGCTCGTCGAGATCCGGCGCGACATTCACGCCCACCCGGAACTGTCGTTCCAAGAAACCCGCACCGCCGCGCTCGTCGCCCGCAGGCTCGAGAGCCTGGGCTACCACGTGCGCACCCACGTCGGTGTCACAGGTTGCATCGGCGAGCTCGGCAGCGGAGACGGCCCGACCGTGGCGCTGCGCGCCGATATGGACGCGCTGCCGATCCACGAGGCCAACGACGTCCCCTACCGCTCGCAGGTCGACGGGGTCATGCACGCCTGCGGTCACGACGCGCACGTCGCCTGCTTGCTGGGCGCCGCGATGCTCCTGGCGGAGATCGGGCGGAGCGGCAGTCTGCCGCCCGGCCGCGTTCGCCTGCTCTTCCAACCCTCCGAAGAGACGACGGACGAGCACAACTTCAGCGGCGCGCGACGAATGGTAGAGGACGGTGCGATGGAAGGTGTGGACGCCGTGATCGGCCTGCACGTCGCCGCTGAATCCCCGGCCCACGAAGTCCTCTTCCGCTCGGGTGCGCTGTTGGCAGGGAACGACACGCTGTCGGGTACGATCCGCGGCGCGAGCGCTCACGCCGCGCTACCGCACCAAGGCAAGGACGCGCTGCTCTTTGCAGCTCACGTGATCCTGGCCGCACAAGCGATCGTTGCCCGATCAGTCGACCCGCTCGAACCGGCGGTCGTAACCTTTGGGACTATCGAGGGCGGCAGCGCCTCGAACATTCTGTGCAGCGAGGTCAGGCTCGGCGGCACGCTGCGCTACTTCGACTCGGAGGTCAGGCGAAAGCTGCACGAAGAACTAGAACGCGCTTTCGCCGTGGCGGACGCCATGGGCGGCGAAGGGCGGATCGAGATTCGGCCCGGGTACCCGCCGGTGATCAACGACGCGCGGCTGACCGAGATCGTGCGGTCGGCTGCCTGCTCGGTCGTGGGCGAAGATGATGTGACGACCGCCGACATGATCATGGGTGCCGAGGATTTCGCCTTCCTGGCGCGCGAAGCGCCGGGCTGTTTCTTCTGGCTCGGCGCCGCCATCGCCGGCGACCGGCGCTGCCACCACTCGCCGCGCTTCGACATCGACGAGAGCTGCCTGCCGCGTGGCGCGGCGGTGTTGGCGGCGGCGGCTAGCACGGTCCTGGCCGAGTGGTAGCGACCAAGGCGCCTCCGCGATCACTGCGCCCCCGCGTCCGGGCGCTGCACCGCCGGCTCGAGGACCAATACGGGCCGGTACGCCGCAAGCGGATCGGCCCGCTGGACGAGCTGATGCTGACGATCCTCAGCCAGAACACGAACGACACGAACCGGGATCGCGCTTATGAGTCGTTACGGGCGCGGTTCCCGGATTGGGACGCGGTGCGGGTCGCGCCGCGCGCCGCTGTCGAGCAGGCGATCAAGTCTGCCGGTCTCTGGAGGCAGAAGGCTCGGACGCTGCAGGAGACGCTCGAGGCCCTTTACCGCGAGCAGGGCGATCTCGACCTCTCGCACCTGGAAGATCGGAGCGACCGCGAGGTCATCGAGTACCTCACATCCTTCCGCGGTGTCGGTGTGAAGACGGCAGCCTGCGTGCTCTGCTTCGCGATGGGCCGAACGTACATGCCGGTGGATACGCACGTCCACCGAGTGGCCCGTCGGCTGGGGCTGATACCGGAGCGCGCCACCGCGGACCAAGCTCATGAGCTATTGAATCGTGACAGCTCGGTCCCGCCTGAACTGCGTTTCTCCTTTCACGTTCAACTGATACGTCACGGGCGAGCGATCTGTCGGGCCACGCGCCCGGCGTGCGATACTTGCGTGGTGGGGGGTCTCTGCCCAAGAATCGGCATCTAGCCCGCCTGCACCGAGGGAGGAGAAAGGAACGGCACATGAAGCGCTCGAGCCTATTGCTGGCGCTCTCACTACTCGCGGCCTGTGCACCGCCGCCGGCGGGTACCGGCGCGGGCGGCATCGGCGGCACGGTCTTTCCCTTCGACTGGGAGTTTCGCGGTCTCGACCCGATCGGGACAGGCACCCACGGTATGGTGGCGACCACCGACGTCCGGGCCACGCGGATCGGCGTCGACATTTTGCAGGCCGGCGGTAACGCCGTTGATGCCGCAATCGCGGTGGGGTTCGCCCTGGCCGTCGTGCACCCCGCCGCCGGCAATATCGGCGGCGGCGGCTTCGCCGTCGTTCGCCTAGCCGACGGTGAAACGGCTGCTCTCGACTTCCGCGAGACGGCGCCGCTGCTGGCGACGCCGGAGCGTTTCCTCGACGAAGCAGGACGACCGACGGACGCCTCGGTGATCGGGCACCTCGCGGTCGGCGTGCCCGGCACGGTCGCGGGGCTCTCGGAGCTCCACCAGCGCTACGGCTCGCTGGCCTGGGAGGAGCTGATCGCGCCGGCCATCGACTTGGCCGAGAACGGCTTTGTCGTCAGCGAGAGCTTTCACAACGGGCTCGCCGCACGACAGTCTCGGTTTGCAGAGTTCGAGACGACGCAGCAGGTCTTCTACCCCGACGGTGACGCGCCCCGAGTCGGCTCGACCTTCCGGCAACCGCTGCTCGGGGAGACACTGCGCCTGATCGCGGCCGGAGGGCAATCGGTTTTCTATCACGGGACGATTGCCGATATGATCGTCGACGAGATGCGGCGGGGAGGTGGCCTGATCACGCACGAGGACTTGAGGCGCTACACCGCGAGGTGGCGCGACCCCATCGTGTTCGAGTACCGCGGCCATACGATAGTCTCCATGCCACCGCCGTCGTCGGGCGGCATCACGATCGCCGAGACACTCAACATCTTGGAGGGCTATAGCCTGAGAGAGCTGGGCTTCAACTCGGCGGAAGCCATCCACCTTGTCGCCGAGGCATTCCGCCGCGCGTTCGCCGACCGTAACTACTACCTCGGCGACCCCGACTACGTCGAGATGCCCGTCGAGCGCCTGATCAGCGATGATTACGCGAGAGAACTGCGAGCCGGCATCTCACGCAGCCGCGCCTCGCCGTCGGAGCAGTTCAATCGCGTGCCGGTGCTGCAAGAAGGTTCGCACACGACGCACTACTCGATCGTCGACAGCCAGGGCGGCGCCGTCGCTCTGACCTACACGATCAACTCGGGCTATGGTTCCGGTGTCGTCGTGGAGCGGGCAGGCTTCTTCCTCAACAACGAGATGGATGACTTCGCGATGCGCGCGGGTTACGCTAACCAGTATGGCCTGATCCAGGGCGTCGCGAACCTGGTTGCCCCGGGCCGACGTATGCTGTCGGCGATGACGCCCTCCATCGTCGTCGATCCGCAGGGCGAGCTGCGCATGGTCGTGGGGTCACCCGGCGGTCCGCGGATCATCACCGCCGTCGCACAGACGATCATCAACGTCATCGATTTCGAGATGGATGTGCGCAGCGCCGTCGACGCACCGCGAATCCACCACCAACTGCTGCCCGATGCCATTATGGTCGAGAGGAACGGCATCGACGAGCGAACCAGGTCGCTGCTGGAGAGCTTCGGGCACACGGTTGTGACCCGGCGCGGGTACTTCGGCGACGTACAGCTGATCATCCGTGCGCCCGACGGCACGCTCTACGGCGCCTCAGACCCGCGGAGCTCGGACAGCAGAGCGATCGGATTCTGACGTGCTGAAGCGGCTGGGACCACTAGTCCCGTACGCGCGTCGCTACCGGGGCCGGATCACTGCAGGTCTCAGCCTGGTGGTTGTCGCCAACTTGTTCTCTCTCACTTGGCCCTTCCTGCTGAAGCTGGCCATCGACGCATTAGAACGGGGCATCACGACGGCGGGCCTCGCCGCCTACGCGGGGGCGATCGTCGGTTTCTCACTGGTCGGCGGCACCGGCCGCTACTTCATGCGCCAGCTGATCAACGGCATGAGCCGCCACGTCGAAAACGATCTGCGCGACGACTATTTCGCCCACTTGCTCAGGCTGGCGCCCGATTTCTACGGGCGCGTCCCCACCGGCGAGTTGATGAGTCGGGCCACGAATGACATACCGGCGGTCCGCATGGTGGTCGGCCCGGCAATCATGTACCTGGTGAATACGGCGGTCGTCTCGATCATCGCGCTGACCATGCTGACCCTCATCGACCTGCGTCTGACGGTCCTGGCCATCTTGCCGCTCGCGCTCGTTCCACCGACCACGATCTACTTCGGGCGCGAGATCCACAGGCGCTTCGAGGCAATCCAGGCGCAGTTCGGCCGCATCTCGACGATGGCGCAGGAGAACCTCGCCGGCGCACGTATCGTGCGCGCCTACGTCCAGGAGGACGCCCAGGCCGGCCAATTCGCCAGCCTCAATCGTGAGTACATGGACCGCAACCTGCGGCTCGCCAAAGTATGGGGGCTGTTCTTCCCGGCACTCATGCTGCTCACCGGACTGGGCGCGGTGATCGTGCTCTGGATCGGGGGCCGCAACGTGATACTCGGCCGCATCACCATCGGCGATTTCGTCGCCTTCACCTTCTACTTGCTGCAGCTCACCTGGCCGATGATCGCCCTCGGCTGGGTGATCAACCTGTTCGAGCGGGGCTCCGCCTCGATGGGCCGCATCCAGGAAATCATGAGCGAGTCACCGTCGATCCGTGATGTGGAACAGCCGATCGAGATCGACGCGCCGCAAGGTAGAATAGAGTTCAGGGACGTCTGTTTCCGCTATCCGGGCACCGAGCGCCACGTTCTCAGGAACATCTCGTTCACGATCGAGCCGGGGCAGACAGTCGCCCTCATCGGAAGAACCGGATCGGGCAAGAGCTCCGTGATCAGACTGATCCCACGGCTGTATGACCCCGAAGGAGGCGAGATCTTGCTCGACGGCGTACCGATAAAACAGATACGACTCGAGCAGTTGCGCCGGCTCATCGCCGTGGTGCCGCAAGAGCCGTTTCTGTTTTCCGAGACGCTGAGCGCCAACATCGCCTTCGGCCTCCAGGACGGCGGAGAGCAGGAGCGCATTGAGGAGGTCGCCGCCATTGCCCAGCTGGCCGACACGATCCACGATTTCCCCAACGGCTACGACACCCAGCTAGGCGAGCGGGGCATCAACCTGTCGGGCGGTCAGAAGCAGCGGGCGACGCTGGCGCGCGCCCTCACCCGCGACGCACCCGTCCTCATCCTCGACGACGCTTTGTCTTCGGTGGACACGCACACGGAGGTGGCGATCCTCGAGGGGCTGCGAGACGTGCTGATGCGTCGCACGAGCATCATCGTCTCGCATCGCGTGACGGCGGTGAAAGATGCCGATCTCATCCTGGTCGTCGAGGAAGGCGAGATCGTCGAGCGCGGCACGCATCCCGAGTTGCTGGCGGCGAGCGGCGTCTACGCCCGATTGCTCAGACGCCAACTTCTCAAGGAGAGCCTGGAACTCGATGCCGGCGCCGCCTGAGGCGACGCCGGCGCGACCGGCAGGTCGAGACCCGCCAGGATCCAGCCCAAGACGGCCACCGCCCCACAAATGTCAGCGTGCGCCGTTGGCTCGGGGCAGCGGACAGAAATAGTCGGGAGGAAGGGGCAACGGTTCCTTGGTTCCCTGGCCGACGCACGTGTACTCTTCGTTGTCGAAGGTGCTCGTCTTGTTGAAGTGCTGCGAGTCGGTGAACGTCCACGTCCCGCTCTCGTCGTTTCCAGGGTTCGTCGCCGACCAGGTGAAGACATCGTTGCACAGCTCCCCCTCGAGGACGGTGCCGACATCGCCGGGGAGGGTGGAGGCGACGATCTCCGCCGTCACCTCGGTTAGGTCGGAGAGCTCCTGTGTGACCAGGAATCTGTCGCGGCCGGTCACACAGCTGCCATTCTCGCACCGGAAGGTCCCGTTCCAGTGGCCCGCGACATACATCGTCGTGCTGCAGACGGCGGTGAATTCCAGCGACTCCTCGCCAGCACAACTGAGCCCCGCAGCACCGAGCCCCAGCACACAGCATATCGGGATGAGGCGGGCAAACATATCTCTGGGCATGAAAGGGTCTCTCCGAGTATTCGGGGCCAGGCGCACGAGCGACCCGCCGGTCAAACGCGTCAAACTGCAGTCTGCCAGCGGGCTCCGCCAGTGCCCCATCGCCGGTGGCAGGGGCGCCACGGCCGACCCTAGATACGCTCCAGCAGAAAATCGGGCGTGAACTGCACCAGCCAGCCTGCCAGCACCGTGAACTTGCCGGTCACCAGCAGCAGCCCCACCAGGATGAGCAGGATCCCCGCCACCCACTCGACGTAGCGGACGTAACGGCGGAATTTCTGGAACCAGGCCAGGAACGCTGTGAGCGCCACAGCGCTCAGGACGAAGGGGATCGCCAGCCCGAGCGAGTAGACGAACAACAGCCCGACCCCTTGAGCGAGATCGCCCCGCGTCGCCGCCAGTGTGAGGATGGCACCGAGGATCGGGCCGATACAGGGGACCCAGCCGGCACCGAACGCCACACCCACCGCTACGGTTCCGGCATAGCCCACCGGCTTACTCTGGAACTGGTAGCGCCTCTCACGGCTCAACGCCGGAATCGGAATCAAGCCCAGCAGCATGACCCCGAAGAATATGATGATGACACCGCCGATGCGGGCGATGGTATCCTGGTAGAGGCGGAGCAGTTGACCGAGGTAGGTGGCCGATGCGCCCATCAGCAGAAAGATCAGCGTGAAGCCGGCCACGAACAGAAGCGAATGAACGAGCGTCACTCGCTTCACCTCGCCGCCGCCCTGCTCGAGCTCCTCCAGACCGAGCCCGCTTACAAAGGAGACATAGGATGGCACCAACGGCAGGACACAGGGGCTGAGGAAGGAGAGCAGCCCGGCTAGGAATGCTACGAGGATTCCGATCGAGGTGCCGTCTTGCATGTAACCCCGAGAAGGTGATCAGCCATCGGTGATCGGTTATCAGTAAGTGTGATGGACTGAACTTGGAAGTTCGAAGTTACTGATTACCGATTACTGATCACTGACTACTGACTGGCGGCCTGCCAATAGCCGATCATCTTGTACACCAGCTTCGCCACCAAGAAGTCCGGTGCGACGATGCCCGGCAACGGCGCCAGTTCCACCACATCGGCAGCGACCACGCGCTTCTCGGCAAAGACGCGCCGAAGCAACCTCATCGCCTGGTCCCAGGTTCCACCGCCCGGCTCCGGGGTCCCGGTAGCCGGAACGAGCGACGGGTCGAAGAAGTCGACGTCGAAGCTGATGTAGACGTTCTGAGGCAAAGCCGCCAGTACACGGGCCGTCCAGTCGGAGGCACTCAGCTCTTCGCCGTAGATCATCGTGAGGCCGAGCTCGTCGATGAGCCGCTTCTCCTCCAGATCGATGGCCCGGATCCCTACCCCCACCGGCTTCACCCGGTCTACCACCCTCCGCATGACACAAGCATGGCTCCAGCGGGTTCCGTGGAAGCTGTCGCGCAGGTCGGCGTGGGCATCGAACTGGAGGATGCCGAGATCGTCGCTCAGACGATCGGCCCAATAGAGGACGGGGACCTGGGTGATGGTGTGCTCGCCGCCCAGCATGATGACGAACCGGCCGCCGGCACATGCCTCGGCGTAGCGCTCGCGCAGCTCACCGAGCGCCTTCTCCGGGCCGGCGGCGCTGAGCTCCACCATCGGGTGGGTATGGATCCCGACGCGGTACGGCTCGGCATCGAGCTCGTGGTCGTAGAACTCCACGTGCCGCGACGCCTGAAGGATCGCCTCGGGTCCGCGGCGCGTCCCCTCGATATAAGAAGTGGTCGCCTCGTACGGGACCGGCAGTAGCGCGACCCGCGCCCGATCGAGACCGGTGTACTCCTCACCCAGCCCCAGAAATGCGTACGGATCTTCCCAAGAGAAGTCTGACATGGCCCGCTTCAAGGCAGCAGCACCGCGGCGGTGACGGCACTGACCCACTTGCCGTCGTCCGGCCCCTCCACCGTCTGCGTGATGTTCTCCGTCTTGACGATCTTGCCGGAGAGCTGCCACTGCGCACGCTGCTCATCCCACGCCGTGTCGGGATCGAAGGGGACCCCGAGGATCGTCGCCAACATGCTGGCCGCGAGGTCCTCCGCGTAGTCGCCCGCCGCCCTCTCGCTCTGCCCGTAGGCGTGGTGTTCCGAGAGATAGCCGAACTGGTTCGGGTCCTTGGGAATCGCCACGCCTATACTGGCCGCCACCAGCCGGCTCGGCTCGTTCGTGTCGAGCCGCGACATCACGGCGAAAGTGATCTGACCCGGCGTCATCAGCTCCAGTCCTTCCTCCCGCTCGATCAGCTCGCAGTGCGGCGGAAAGATGGAGGACACGTTCACCAGGTTGTAGCGAGCGATCCGCGCATCGCGCAACGCCATCTCGAACGCCGCGAGACGTTCACGGTGCATCCCGGCTCCCTTGGTCAGGAAGATCCTCGTGGGCACAAACGAATTAGACGCCGACACCGGTCAGCCCCCATAGAAAAGGCGCGGGCCTGCGTGGCCAGGCACCGCGCACATCCAATCACAAGCCCAGGTTGGACCCCGGACGCCAATGTAAGGGAAGCAGTGCAACTCGTTCGACTAGTTCTGGCAGTTCGGGCAGTAGCCGATCAGCTCCAAACGGTAGTCGATGATCTCGAAGCCATCGTCGCTGCGCAGATAGCGAATCAGGTCGTTGTCGTGAGTCCCGACTACGTCCCTGACTATGCCGCACTTCAGGCAGCGAACGTGGTCGTGGTCATCTACACGACCATCGTAGCGCGCCGGCCCACCTCCGAGCGAGAGCTTCTGGGCCAGCCCAGCTTCCACGAATGCCTCGAGTGCTTTGTATACCGTCGCCAGGCTGATGTCCGGCAGCACTTCACGCACCTGTGTGAAGATCTCGTCCGCCGTCGGGTGCGTTGTTACGCCACGCAGATAGCGATAGATCGCCGCCCGCTGCGTGGTGTGCCGGTGGCCTGCCGCCTCCAGCGCCGTCCTCAGCCTCTCTTCCGAGCCACCGCTTGGCGCGACGTCCATTGTCTCACTGTCCCAATACGCTGGGTAAGCCGTTTCCGGGAACGTCAGTCTCAATAATAGTACTAAAAGTTACTTCAGGTAAGACACCGCTGTCAATCAGAAGCGCGCTCCGTTCCGACTTGGAGCCGTCCCCGTTTCCCGACCCGTTCCCGTTGCTCAATCGCTCGACCGCTTCCTCCCAGGCCTCGGTTCGACCACCGACCCGGGCGACCTCCGGCACACCGGCGTCGGCGAGCCGCTGAAGTAGCCGGTCGGGAAGAGCCGCTACCCAGCGGTGCGGCGTGGTCCCCTGCTCGCGGATCCGCTGCACCCACTCGAATTCGTCGCTCTCCGCGTCCTTGAACTGGGCATCGACGTGCGATGTCAGGATGCGGCGTCGGCTTTCGCCACCGTCATAGCAGACGAGAACGATGAACTCGCAGGCGAGATCGCGGTCGGGGAGCGGTGGGAAGACCCACAGCTCGTCGATGTTCGAGGCGGGAATCTTGTCCACAATAGCTCGCAGTCGCAGCCCGAGTGGCAGCACCCGATCCGGCCTGGTTGGACCGCGTACGCCCTTCAAAAGCATTCTGCGCCTGGAGCCATTCGCACTGCTGTTCCTCTGATGCAGTCTCACCGGCCTCCACCTCCCTCGCACCCAGCATCATAGGTTACTACCCGTGCACCGCGCCCTACGGCATGCCTTCATCCCCTCAACCTGGAACCCCACGCGGCAGGCCGACTTACGGCCTTTGTTCACCCGCTGACTATCCCAAGATACGGTCCTCGGCGCCGCCGCTCAAGGCCGAGATCGCCCGACCGCCGACCGACAAGCCTCGAGGATCAGGTCTGTGACCTCGTCCACGTTCCCCGAGACGACGAGGCCAGCCGCCCTCTCGTGCCCCCCACCGCCGAACGACCGGGCGACCGTTGCCACGTTCGCCGGCCCGCTCGAGCGGAGTGAGACCTTGACTCGGCCGGCCTCGAGCTCGCGCACGAGGATCGCGACCTCCGTCCCGACCCGATTGCGCAGATGCTCGAGGACGCCCTCGTATTCCTCTAGCGCGCCAAGCCTGCGCGAGACGTCGAGATCCAGAACCGCCCAGGTAAGCTTGTGCGCCTCGTCGTGCTGCATGCGCTCGAGCGCGGCTCGCAGGGTGCCCAGCTCCGCCGGCCTCAGGCTCGCAAATAGCGGTCGATAGAGCGACTCGGGATCGGCGCCGGCCTCGATCAAAGCGGCCGCTGTACGGTGCGCTTGGGGTGTGGCATTGGAGTAGCGGAACGAGCCCGTATCGGTGACGAGGCCCACGTAGAGTGCCTGGGCCGCCGGCGCGCCGACGGGCTCGCCGGTCTGACACAGTACATCGTAGAGCAACTCGGCGGTAGCGGCGGCACCCGCGTCGATCAGCGAGAGGCTGGCCTCGATCTCGCCGACGGCGACGGCGTGATGGTCGATGACTATCGTACGCTCGCGCACGAAGTGGTCAGCGAACGCGCCCAGCCGGCTCGGCTCCGAGGCGTCCAAGACGACCTGAACGGCGGCGCTGCGCAGCGCCTCGACGCCGGCCGCATCGGGGGCGAGCGGCTCTACCCCTTCCGGGAGCAAGAAGCGGTAACGCTCAGGGAACGGAGTCGCGGCGAGCAGGCGTACCTCGCTGCCGCGGATCCCGTAGTGATGGGCGAGCGCACAGGCTGAGCCCCAGCCGTCTCCGTCGCCGTTGACGTGTGTAGCAACGGCGATCGCGGGGGCACCCTTCAGCCGTTCTGCGACGCTACGTGCTATATCGAGACGGTGGGGCGGCGTTTTGAACACCGGCGCTTATCTCAAAGTCTCGTAGTTGACGGTCGGACATCAGTTGTCGATGTGCTACCCGATCACCCTGCTGTCGATTGTCGGATATCGGCCATCGCATCGAATCTAATCCAGCTGCTTGTACCTCTGTTGCTCCTTCCAGCGCCGGTGCACCTCGCGATTCTCGATCCATGGCCGGCGCTCGAAGTAGCTCTTCGTCAGTTGCCTGACCTTCCCGGAAAGCAGAATCAGGGCAAACAGGTTGGGCAGGATCACGATCCCCAGGAACACATCACCCAGCGTCCAGGCGACCGCCAATGTCAGGATCGCCCCGACGAAGTGCATGGTCACGAAGGCAAACTTGTACGGTAGCACCGCCCGGTGTCCGAGCAGATAATTCGCGCAGCGGTCTCCGTAGTAGCTCCAGGAGATGGCGGTGGAGATCGCGAAAAGAAAGACGCTGACCACCACGATGTACAGTCCGATGTTGCCGGGTAGGCCTTGCTGGAAGGCGAGCATCGTCAGCGGCGCGCCGCTCTCAGCGGCATCCCCGAACAGGGCCGAGTACTCGGCACCGTCTTCGGCAACGGCAATATCGCGGTCCGTATCGACGATCCCGCTGAACAGCCTCGTCTGCTCCGGGTCGCTGTACAGCTCCTCGACGATGACTTCGTGCCAGGTCAGTCGGACCGCACCGGCTCCGCTGTCGACATAGCGGCCGTCGGCGAACCTGATCTGAGCGGCGTCATCGAAATCATCGTAGCCGCCGTCGGCCTCTTCGATCACATACGCGATGTCGCCTTTGCCCAGGGTGATCTCCGTCGGGATACGGACATCCCAGACACCCGTCATGATGATCACGAGACCGGTCATCGTGCAGATCATGATCGTGTCGATGAACGGCTCGACGAGCGCGACCACGCCCTCGGAGACGGGTTCGTCCGTCTTGGCGGCGGCGTGCGCGATCGGCGCCGAGCCCTGACCCGCCTCGTTGGAGAAGAGCCCCCGCTTCACGCCCCAGATCATCGTGAGCAAGAAGACCCCCGCACCGGACCCGGCGATACTCGCCGTCGGATTGAACGCCTCGCGGAATATCAGCCCGAACGTCGGGATCACCTCGTCGATGTGCAGCGCGATGATGGTGAGCGCACCGGTCACGTAGATCACCGCCATCGTCGGTGCCAGGACGCCGGTGACCTTGCCGATCCGCGTGATACCCCCGATGACCACCATGGCGACGATACTCGCCGTTATCAGGCCGGTAACCCAGACAGGCAGGCCCAGAGTCGTATTCAGCGTATCCGCCACCGTGTTCGCCTGGATCGCGTTGCCGGTGAGGAACGCCGTGGTACCCAGCATCGCGGCGAAGAAGACAGCCAGCGGTTTCCAAGACGGTCCCAGACCACGCTCGATGTAGTACATCGGGCCACCGGAGACCGTACCCTCCCACTTGTACGGATCGAGATCCTCCTGCTCCACATCCCGATACCGTTGCGCGAGCGTCACCTCGGTGTACTTCGTCGCCATCCCGACCAGCGCCGTAACCCACATCCAGAACAGTGCCCCGGGGCCACCCCAGTGAATCGCCAGGGCGACGCCGGCGATGTTGCCGATCCCCACCGTCGCCGACAGGGCAGTGGTCAGCGCTTGAAAGTGGGACACGTCGCCGGGCTCCGCGGGATCGTCGTAGATCCCCGATGTGACCGCGAAGCCGTGCCCCAGTTTGCGCAGTTGCAGGAACCCCAGCCTCACCGTCAGGAACAGCCCCGTGCCCAACAGGGCAACCACGACCCAGGGGACCTCTTCCCCGGCAACGGGAATCCCCCGGTTCCAGATATAATCGGACAGCGCGTTGAGGACGTTCTCTAGGAGTTCCATGATTCCGCAGCCTGGTGAAAGGCGGTCAGGGTCGCGCTACTCTACGGGGGTGCGGTGGAGGTGTCAAGCAGCGACCGGCCGGCTAGCGGGCACGCGGCGCGACCTTCGCCCAGGTCGAGGCCAGGTGTACGAGGTAGCTGGAATAGCGACCGACGACGCGGCCTGCTCGCAGCGCCTCGAGGAAACTCTCCTTCCCATCGTACTCCGGCACTTCGATGACGCCGCGCCCGATCTCGCGCAGCGTGTGGGCGTCGGAGCCGGCGCCACCCGCCAAATCACGCTGTTGCGCCCATCGCCTCGCTCTCTCGTTGAGGGCCGGCCTATGGACGCGGGCGTTGAAGATCTCGACGACATCGACATACGGTTCGAGCGCGGCCAGCACCTGCGGCCCGAGGCCTTTGCCGCCAGCGAACGGATGGGGGACGTAGACCAACCCGCCCTGCTCGCGGATGGCCAGCGCGGTTTCGACCGCTGGTGTGCCTTTCGGAATCTTCTCCGTGATGAACAGCCCGCTGACATCGACCCCCTCCGCGGTCTTGACCTCTTCGCCGACGATCACCATCTCGGGTGCCAGATCGCGGGCTCGTAAAGCGCCCTCGATCTCGTTGTGGTCGGTGACCGCGATGCGGTCCAGCTGGCGGGCGCGAGCCGTAGCGACGACATCCGAATAATCGCTTAGGCAGTCGTGGGAGGCCCGTGTGTGGATGTGGAGGTCGAGCCGCAGCATGGTCACTCCGAACGGCTCAATTTCTCGATCTCTTTCCAGGTCTCCCATGCTCGCCGCTCGAGTGTGGGGATATCCGAGTCGTTGTCGATGATGAAATCGGCGCGTGATCGCTTCTGCTCGGCCGGCATCTGGGCGGCGGCGACCGCACGAGCCTCATCGGCGCTCAACCCGCGCTTGCTCACCAGTCGTTGGATCCGCAGATCGAGAGGCGCATCGATGAGCAGCACGGCATCGAAGTCACCCACCATCGACTTCTCATAGAGCAGCGGCACCACGCCGATCACGATGCGGTCGCCACGCGCCTGCGCTTCGAGCAGGAGTTCGGCAAAGCGCGCTCGGATGGCCGGATGAACGATCGCCTCGAGCTGCTCACGCGCGCCCGGATCAGTGAAGACAACGTGGCGCACGGCGGCGCGATCGAGCTCGCCCGCCTGCGTGATTACTTCATCGCCGAAGACTTCTCCGATCAGCGCCAGTGCCGGCTTGCCCGGCCCCACCACTTCCCGGGCCAAGATATCGGCGTCGATGACCGTCGCGCCCCAGCCGGCGAACAGGGCCACGACAGTCGACTTGCCAGCCCCAACGTTCCCCGTAAGGCCCACGCTAAACATGATGCGCTCCCCGTCATGCACCGCCCGCCGCCGTGGACTCCAGCAGGCCGCCGCCCGTCTCATCCTCGACGCCCAGCTCCTTGATGAAACGGTTCACCAGTTCTTCCATCTTCAGGCGGACGTCCTCGGCGGACAGGTCGATGATCCGAACCCGCGCTCCGGCCATCATGCCGTGACCTCCCGCGCTCCCATCTTTGCCGACGACCCGACGCAAGAGGTCACCGGCCGCGGCATCCCGGAGCGAGGTCCGTATCGAGATGACGATGTCCTCCTCGAACTGCCCGATGCAGAAGGACCAGTAGGCGCCCTCGAAGCGGAGGTAGAAATCGGCCAGCTCCGCAACGAGGTCCGGATAGTCGAGCATGCCGATGTACGAGATAATCACCGGCCCGCGCGTGCGAGCCCGCTCGAGCGAGCGGTGCAGCGACCTGAAGTAGGGGCGTCCGAGGTCCGGGTAGCGGATGCGCGAGATCAGTTCGCGGTCCGCTCCGGGATAAAGCGCCAGACTCGCCTCGATGTCGGCTCGTTCGGCCTCCCGCCCCAGATCTTGTGTCTCCGATTGGATGCCGTAGAACAGGGCGGTTGCCACGTCCCCTTCAAGCGGGACCCCGGCTGCCTGTAGGTACTGCGTCATTATCGTACAGGTCGAGCCGCACCCCTCTCGCACATCACTGAACTTCACCTTCTTAGTCTCGGGACGCAGCGGGTGATGATCGATGACGATCGTCGCTCGCTGGTCTTCCGGCAGGGAGTTGTTGAGCGTGCCCGGCTGTGTGTCGACCAACGCGATGATGTCGGTGTCGTCGAAGTTCACACGGCTCATCTGTTGCACGGGCAGCTGCAGCTCCCTAACCATCGTGCGGTTCTCGGCGCGACCGACAAAGCCGCCGAAGCCGATGCGCGCCGCGATACCGTCGAATGTCTGTACCAGCTTGAACAAGGCAAAGGCGCTGGCCAGGGCATCGGGATCCGGATTGTCGTGGGTCAAGATCAGCATCCCGCCACCGCCGCTCAGCGCCGCCTTCAGCTGGGCGAGGCGTGGCTCAGCAGAGCCGGCTCGGCTTTTCAGTTGTCCATTCTTGCTCACAGGACCTCTCGAGGCTGAGTTCTCCCAAGCTCAGTCAGAGCAGTCCCCGGTCGGTATAGAGACCCGACAGGCGCTGGCTCGCAATTCCACTAGAAGACCCCGGTCAGGAACGGGTTGGTGCGTCGCTCCGTTCCCACCGTGGTCTGTGGGCCGTGTCCCGTGTAGAGAACGGTCTCATCGGGAAGCGTGAGCAGTCTCTCATTGATCGATTCCATCAGGGTCGTGTAGTCGCCACCCGGCAGATCGGTCCGACCGATCGAGCCGGCAAACACGCAGTCGCCGACCAGCGCGAATCCGTCGCCGACCAAGCAGACGTGACCCGGTGAATGGCCGGGCGTGTGACGGACCTCCAATCTCCCTTTACCGATCTCGAGGATCTGTCCGTCCTCCAGCTCCCGATCCGGTTCGGGCGGCTCCTCGATCTGCAGCCCGAACCCCCGCGCCTGCATGGGCGCAGCGTGATAGAGCTCGCTGTCGGCCGAGTGCAGATACACCGAGACCCCGGTCTCACGCTTCGCCGCGGCCACGCCGCCGATGTGATCGACGTGCGCGTGCGTAAGCAGAATCGATTCGATCTCCGCACCCTCGTCTGCGGCGCAGGCCAGTAGCCGCGCCGTCTCGGCGCCCGGGTCGACCAGAGCACACCGCCCCGTCTCTTCACAGATCGCCAGATAGGCGTTGGCCTGAAAGGGCCCCACCGGAAAGCCCAGTATCTTCACGCACCCTCCCTGTCTAGGAGAAGATAAAAGCTAGCCGGAGACGGCAACAAGGAAGGCCCGCTGCCGCAGGCCCCCTGCCCCGCCGGTCCCGTCACTCAGACCGCGAACGATGACCCGCAGCCGCAGCCGCCGGTGGCGTTCGGATTGGTAAAGGTAAACCCTGAACCTTGGAGAGAACTATGGTAGCCGATCACCGTGCCCTGCAGGTACTGCAGGCTGAACGGGTCGACGAACAGACGGATCCCGTTCGACACGATGATCTCGTCGTCCTCACGTGCCTCCGCCTCCAGGTTCAGCCCGTATTGGAAACCGGAACAGCCGCCCGGTAGCACGGCCACCCGTAATCCCTCCGCCTCCGGTGTGAGGTTCTCCTGCATTAGAAACTCGCGCGCTTTGTCGGCGGCCTCGCTGCTTAGGCTGAGCGAAGCGACGTGTTGCGGCTGAGCCATCTATCTCGTTCTCCTTCAAATCGTTACGGTTCTGGCGCCATAGACTGTCGGCTGCCCGACCTGGGCCCATGTACCCCCACGTGAACGCACAACGCTGCACCAAGGTTGCACGACCGCGGAACTCAACTATCCGGCAGCCAACGCCCGGTTCATCGAGTCCTTCTCGACGGCCGAATCTCGAGGTCCGAGCTCCGATGATCACCGAGGGGAGCCTGGGCCTGCTTGGTGAGGGTGGCTCGGATAGGGGGTATCGAGTTTGCTACACCCTCGCCCGCCGTTCTTCCTTCAGCTCTGTGAGGTACTTCTCGGCGGCGACGACGGCGGTCGTGGCGTCGCCAACGGCCGTGGTGATCTGGCGAGTCAACTGGGCACGGCAGTCGCCGCCGACGAACAGGCCCGGTATCGAGGAGCGCATGTCGCGATCCGTGATCAGGTAGCCGCCGGCGTCATGCTCGGCGTGGTCTTCGAGCAGGCCGGTGTTGGGACGGAAGCCGATGAAGACGAAGAGACCGGTGGCATCGAGCGTGGTACGCTCGCCGGATTTCACATTCTTCAGTTGCAGTCCCTTCATCCCCCTGGCGTCACCGTGCACCTCCTCGATCACGGTGTCCCAGATCACCTCGATCTTGGGATTCTCGAAGACTCGCTTCTGCAGGATCTTCTGGGCACGCAGCTCATCGCGCCGGTGAATGAGATAGAGCTTGTCGACGTAGCGGGTCAGGAACTCGGACTCCTCGGTGGCGGCGTCGCCACCACCGGCGACCGCGATCGTCTGGCCCTTGAAGAAGGCGCCATCACAGATCGCGCAGTAACTGACCCCGCGCCCGGCGAACTCCTCTTCGCCGGGCACTCCGAGTTTGTTGGGCGTACCGCCGGCGGTGAGAATTACCGCCTGAGCCCGGTACAGGGGACCTTCCAGCGTGCTGATGCGGAAGTCGCCGTCCTCGAGTTTCTTGATGCCGGTCACCGTCACGGTATCGATCTGCAAGCCGAATTTGGCGGCGTGTTTCGCCATTCGCTCGGCCAGCTCGCGGCCCTCGACCTCGGGCAGTCCGGGATAGTCATCGATCAGATCGGTGTTGAGCATCTGGCCACCGGGCAGTCCTCGTTCCAGCGCTACCGCCTTCAACTCCGATCGCTTCGCGTAGAGCCCGGCGGTGAGCCCCGCCGGGCCCGCTCCTATGATCACCAGTTCGAACCATCTCTCGTCGACGTCGTTCGTCATCCCACTATCCTTCCGTCCTTAACGCGCCACCCCGCTGCTCACAGGCCGCGGCGTTCCTCCGCAGTATCACGCAGTCGCTCGTACCACTCGAAGGGGACCGGCTGCGAGGCCAACTGCCCGCGACGACCATCGTGTGGGCCGTGCCAGTCCGAGCCACCAGTCTCGAGAAGTCCGTGCTGCACGACGAGCCGGCGCAGCCGGCGCACTTCATAGGGCCCGTGCTCCGGATGGAGCGTCTCGAGCCCGTCGAGTCCGCTGTCCACAAGGGCGCGGATCGCCGACTCGCTGTGACTCTTACCGCCGTGAGCCAGGACCGCCAGGCCGGCGGCCTCGTGAATCCGGCGGATACCCTCCGCCGGGCTCAAACGCCAGGTCGGGACGTAGGCCGGCTGGCCTGCGGCGATGAACCGATAGAATGCCTCGTTGTAAGTCTTGACCCAGTCGCCGGCTACCAGGGCGCGCGCCACGTGCGGGCGAGCGATCAGGCCCTGCTCCGACGCCTGCGCCTTCACATCGTCCAGCGTTATATCAACACCCAGCCCGTTGAGCTTCTCGACCATCTCCTGCGCCCGCTTCACGCGGAGCTCTCGGGCACTCGCCAGGTAGTCGGCGAACTCCGCGTGACCGGGATCGACGAAGTAGCCGAGCAGGTGGGTCGACCCGCCGTCGTCGTAGCAGGAAAGCTCTATCCCGGGGACGAACGGCAGCCCGGACTGCGCAGCCGCCCGCCGGGCTTCCTCGATACCGCTCAGCGTGTCGTGATCGGTCAGCGCCACGGCCCTCAAGCCCGCCTCCCGAGCGGCGGCCATCACCGCCGCAGGCTCCAGCCACCCGTCCGAGCGGCTGGAGTGCAGGTGGAGATCGACCCTGTCCGCGATATCGTTTGGCGCGTCGAATCGGTCGCTACCCATCACGCACTAGCCCAACCTCAACTATGATACTGGGTTCCCGCAACAGAAAGGCCGCGAGCCGGTGGGGCCCACGGCCGACCGCGCTAACCTACCCAGGCACTCCCGAGAGGTCAACGGAGCCTGGAAGGTCGGTGCGTCGGTGCGCCGACCACCGACCGGCGGATTGACACGCCTGGTGAGGCGGCCGACTTTTAGCCCGGACGAAAAACTATGGCGACAAGGCAACGTGGCGACCGGTCCCATGCCGTCGAGGACTATCTGAAGGCGATCCGGCACCTCCAGCGGGAGAGCTCGCCTGTGAGTACTTCGGCTCTCGCCCACCTCCTGGACCGCTCACCGGCCTCGGTGACCAACATGGTCAAGAGCCTGGCGGAGCGCGGGCTCGTGGAGCACGAGCCCTACCGCGGTGTGCGCTTGAGCGAGGCGGGCGAGCGTGAGGCGCTGCGCATTATCCGGCGACACAGAGTGATCGAGGCGTACCTCATCGAGAAGTTGAGCTACTCGTGGGACCGTGTGCACGCCGAGGCTGAGCGTCTCGAGCACACGGCGTCGGACGAGCTCGTGGAGCGTATGGCGGAAGCGCTCGGCCACCCCGAGCTCGACCCGCACGGCTCCCCGATCCCGACAGCAGAGGGCGAGTTGACCGAGCGGAAACACCCGGCACTCTCCGAGGTGAGTGGGGGTGCCAGCGTGACCGTCCAGGAAGTCAGCGATGCAGACGAGGGACGCCTTCGCTACCTTGCAGAACTGGGTCTCTACCCTGGAACGATAGTCGAGGTCTTGGGGCACGAGCCGTTCGAGGGCCCTATCCGCGTGCGTGTGGCCGGGAAGGAGCGTTCCCTCGGTCGCGGTTTGGCAGAGATCGTCAGGGTAGAGTTGCGGCGCGACGCAAACGATGGCGGCGCGAGCGATGACGCCGCCGACAACTAGAATCGGAGATTATGGCCAACATCAAGATCGATGGTGACATCTGGAAAGTCCGCCTGGGCCAGGAGCGCCCGCGCCCGGGTGTGCGTCTGGTTCTCTTCCTCAGCCAGCCGACGGGCCAGCGCCCGTACCGTGTAGTCGAAGTGTCGGAAGACAGGTTCTCCTCGCAGGGCGACGTCGACAAGCTCTCCAAGAAGCAGCTGCTCGAACTCTACGAGCGGAGTACATCGATGGATGTCCCGGTCTACCGCTCGGATGAGCTGAACGACGTCAGGAGAGGTAGCTGATCTTGTAGAGAACATCGAGATCTCGACTTCGAACCTCAGTCTGACAGCCGAGCGATTAGTGGCTGAGTAATTCCTTCACCGTTCGAGGTTTGATCTCCGATGTCCAATGTCGACCACAAGATCAAGGGACAAAGCTGTCACTTTCAGATAGGCTCCTGACGGTCGCGGCGATCAGCTCCGCCGCCCGGTCAAGGTCCTCCAGCGCCACCATTTCATTCGGTGAATGCATGTAGCGGTTGGGCACCGATACCAGCGCCGTCGCTATGCCCATGCGCGCCGTCACGATACTGTCGGCATCGGTGCTCGTCCTGCTCGGTGCCGCCTCGATCGAGTGAGCGATCCGTTCACGCTCCGCCACCTCGAGCAAGCGCTCGAACAGCACAGGGTTGACGGCAGAGCCTCGGCTCAGGACCGGGCCCCCGCCCAGGCGATGATCGCCGTGGCCCTTCTTCTCGGCGCCGGGGTAGTCGGTCGCGTGGGTGACGTCGATGGCAATGGCAATTTGCGGGTCGAGGCCGAAAGCCCCGGGCCGCGCGCCACCTCCCCCGATCCCGATCTCCTCTCGCGTCGTCGCAACGGCCACCACCGCCGCCGCCGGCCGGTCGGTTGCCAGTCGGCGTAGCGCCTCCAGCGCCACCAGCGCGCCCATCCGGTTGTCGACACTGCGCGAGGCGATACGTTCGTTCGGCAGGTCGAGAACGGGGGCGGCCAATACGGCTGCGTCGCCCACGCGTACCAGTTCCCGCGCTCCATTCCCATCCGCGGCGCCGATGTCGATCCAGAGGTCCTTGGTCTTCGAGACCCGATCGCGGTCTTCCTTTTCCTGCAGGTGAATCGCCTTCTTACCGATCACACCGTGGATCGGGCCGCCGCGGCCAAGGATCTCTACGCGCTGCCCCACTATGACCTCGGGATCCCAGCCACCTATGGTTGAGAAATAGAGGAAGCCGTCGTCGTCGATATGATTGACCATGAGGCCGATTTCATCGATGTGGCCCGCCAACATCACGCGGGGCATGCCGTCGGGGTTGACGGCCGCAAAGCCATTGCCCGCGACATCGGCCCAGACACGATCGGCGAATTGCCCGGCTTCCTCGCGCCAGGCGCGCGCCGGCGCGCTCTCGAATCCTGAAGGTCCGGGTAGGGCCAGCAGACGCTTGAAGAATTCCACCGAGTTCGACTTCATCGTAGCTCCTGCTCCTCGTTCGGAGTGGTAATCCCGTCAGTTGTAGAACGGCGCCGGTCCCGGGTGACTCGTCTCCGGCAAATCGCCGTAGACCCCCTCGACCGCGCTCCTGCCAGCCGGCATGTCACCTCGGCTGGCCAGCGCCTCTTCCGCCGCCGACTCCACCTCTGCGGTCACGGCAGTCTCGACGGCGGCCAACGCGGAGCGGTTCGATTCCTGCGCCGAGCCGGGCGCCACCGCCGCGCCCGTGGTCAAGTCGATCGCTCCCTCCACCAGCCACGTCTCGTAACAGCCGATAGGGTCGCGGCGCCCCCAGATAGCGAACGTCTCCGGGGAAAACAGCTCGCGCGCCTCACCCTCGTCGTGCGTTGCGTGGCCGCCCATTCGGAAGGTCTCGGCTGCGAGCAGGACCGGGCCGGCGCCCGCGCGACACTTCTCGACCGCCCACACCGTGGCGGCGTACGCGTCCAGCACGTGATTCCCGTCGAAGGTCGCACCGACTGCCCCGTAAATGCCTGCCCAGTCAGAGAAGCCCGCGCCGGCATGGTGATCCTTAAGAGGCGTGCCGAGCGCCACCTGGTTGTTCTGGAGTATGTATATGACGGGCAGCCGCTGCACCGCTGCCAGGCTGAACGCCTCGTGCGCTTCGCCCGTCTTCGTCGCGCCATCGCCTACCCAGGTGAGCGCCAGTCGCTTCGACCGCTGCAGACGAAAGGCCAATCCCAATCCGGCGATCACCGCCGCAAGGCTACCTACCGTACTGACCGGCGTGATCACACCGTACTCGCGCCCGCCGATATGAAGGTCGCGTCCCCGGTTCGGCGAGTCTGCGGTCCCCAGATAGCCCCGCAACATGCCTGCCACCGACATGCCCATCTCGTGGCAGGCACCGGCGTTGCGGATCATCGGGCCCACGACATCGCCCTCGGCACCCCCGCGGTCGAGCGCGTGTACCGGGCCCACCGTCGTCGCCTCTTCACCCGTGCCGAGCCACGCCTTCGAGATCACGCCTTGGCGGACCCAGCGCTTGAGGGCGATGTCGTGCAGCCGGAAGCGGACCATCCCGGCGTACAGAGCCAGCAACCGGTCTGCGGACAGTTGCTCGATCCGACTCCGCCTCGCCGGCTCACGCTCGATCGTCTGCCGGTACTGCCGCATCACCTCGGGGTCGGCCGACCAATCGACGTACTCAGGCGGATCGAACGCCGGATACCGCTTCACCACACCCGGTCACTCCGCCGGATTGGCGGACCTGATCTCGATCAGATCCGCGGACTCGCTGAGCACGTCGCCGAAGCGCTCGGCTGCGGCGATGAGTGCATCGCGCAGATCGGCGGCCTCGACTTCGAAGACCTCGTATTGCTGGACCTGTCGCAGGTAGCGGATCGTCACCCTGTAGAGATGTCTCTGATCGCTCATGGCCGGCCGTACGTTCTCGTGTCTGGTGTCTACCGAACCAGCCTACCCTCGGAGTGCGCGAAGCTGCAAAACGGGCTGGCTGCCGGCCAGGAAACTGCCCCGGCTCAGCGGTCACCCTCCTCTTCAAGAAACTTCTCGACGATCTTGCGCCCCAGCTTCGAACTCCTTCTGTCTACCGCTCGCGTCATCTCCCATCGGCCACTTCAGATGGTGAGGGTCAGCGGTATCACCCTCTATCTAGCCGGCGATTTCCCTCTCTGCAACGCTTCAACGTCACATCCGGTTCGCTCCGAGCGGGTGGGGGCGGATTCGGGTCGCCGGGGAAATCGCTAGTCAGGAAGCTCTGGTACCTGATAACCTGCTACGTGTCGCCTGCTGACGTCGCTAGCTCCCCGAACCCACGGGTCCCCGCATCGAGATCCGAGAATTCCCAACGACCGCGCCGCTCCCCGGTTTGAAAGTTCCAGTCGTCTCCACATATATTGTAGGAGACCCTACTGTCCCCATTGCCAAGAAGTGCGGCCGGCGCTAGGGTAAGGGCGCCGTCCCCACGGTTATCCTAGAGTAAGGAGTCGGCTATGCGATTCGGGCAGCGGCCGATGGCAGTCCTCGAGAGCCTCGCCGCCTCGCAGGTGGATGCGCTGCGATCGATCGGCTCGGTGCGTAACTACCGCAAGAACGAGAGCGTCTACGAGCTGGGGCAGCCCGTTGACACGCTCTACGTCGTCGTCCGGGGCCGCGCGCGGCTCCGCGACCGCGACTGGGAAGACCGAGACGTCACGGTCAGCTTCTCCGCCCAGGGCGAGGTGTTCGGGCTGGAGGCTCTGGCCGGGACACCCTACCGGGTCCTATCGGCCAGCGCCGCTGAGAGCAGCGAGTTCCTCTCGATCGACGCCGAAGCGTTGCGGGATCTGTTGGCCCGCGACTCCGCGCTGGCGCGGGCTCTGCTCCGCTATACCGCTGAGGTCATGACCCATGTGGACGAGCGGATCAAGATGCTCGCCTTCCTCGACGTGCCGTCGCGGCTCGCCGGCACGATCATCTGGCTGGCCGACCGCTACGGGTCCGAGAGCGAGCGCGGGATCGAGGTACCCTACTGGTTCACTCACCAGGAGATGGCGGACCTGATCGGTTCGACGCGGGAAACGGTGACGACCGTGCTGGCCGAGTTCAAGCGCCTGGGGCTGGTGGACAGCCGCAACCATCACTTCCTGCTTCTCGATCGGCGCGCGCTGACCGAGCGGATCAAGCTACCGCGGTTCGGCGAGGCGATTGGGGAATAGGAACACCGCCGGGCTCTGCGGAAAGCCGCGCTCGCAGCCCTGATGGGCGAGTGGCGGGTTCGGGCGGTGCGCGTCTAGCCGGGCAGCTTGGCCGTACCTCGAAGCTCGGCCAGTACGGATTCGAGCAATTCGCCCGCGCGTATCATACTCTCACCGTTTGGATCGCTGCGCACGAACGCCGACTCTGCTGCCGCTGCGTTCAGCTCGCGGTAGGCTTCCAGCGTCTGACGCGCGAGTTCGCGTAGCCGTTTCTGTTCCGCCTTCGACTTCTCTCCCACCATGCTGCCTTCTCCCTATCTCGGTCACGTCGGGCCCCAGGCCGCGGCGACCTGGGCCGTACCAGCGGCGCGAGCTGTGTTCAATGCCCGACTCGCTGCCGCCAACAACAGTTCGGGGCACGCCTGGACTTGCCCGTTTCTACCTTCGATCCCGGCAACGCCGGCACTCACAGTCGCGGTGAACTCACCGTCCACGCGCTTCGACAGCGATAGCGACGTGAACCTCTCTGCGAGACGAAGGCCGCCAGCCGACGGTGTGTGCGGCGCCAAGACCATGAACTTCAAGAACTCCAGGTGTCCTACAACGTCCGAGTTGCGCGTCCCGTGGTGGAGTGCCAGCGAAAACTTCAACTCCAGATCATAGAGCGCCTCGCCGGAACTCCGCACTTCATCGGGCGACAGATCGACCCCGAACACAACGCACGCCAGCGGATCGTTGATGCGCCGCGCCAGCGCTACCAACTCCCGGAGCCGACGCTTGATCCCCAACGCCGTGTAGTGCCCCGTCTTGATGTCCAAGAGCATACCCGACTGAATCCCGTCCACGTCACGCTTCAGCCAGATCCAGGTCCCCAGCTTAGCCGCCAGCTCCGCCGCTTGGCCCGGCATCTCGATCACGTCCCAGAAACCGTCACCCAATGCAGTCGTGCGCCCTTCCAAAGACAGACGGTCATCGCAGATGCCGATCAGCGGTACCGTCGGTCGTCGGCGCCTCCCACGAAGCTGCCTGCCGATCTCGATCCGTGTGCTCACCGGCAGCCACCTCAGGTCGAGCAAGACGGCGTCGCTACGCCGGTCGCCCAAGAACCGACCCAGCGGTTCGGGCCGCGTTCGTTGCTCGAGCCGGTAGCCGCCCGTCCCGAGAACACCCAACAGTGCCGGCAGAAGCGTCTCGTCGGTCGTGATTACTGTAACGGTCGCTGGCCCACGCGTGGAAACCGTTTCAGCGGCATCCGGCGGGAACCGCTCTTGGACCTGCGTCATGGTCGACACGCCTCCCTCGTAGGTGCGAGCCTTGGGCACTCGCCGGCGCAGGACGCAAGAGGTGAGCCGACCGGGCACGCTACCGGCGCACGTATAGTAAGTGCTTGTGATTAAATTAATTAGAGTGGCCGGACCACAGCCGAAGACGCGGTCCGCGAACGGAATTACCTATCCGTTTGCTGAAAAGTTTTCGCCCGCGCTATCGCCAAGCTCAGAGCAGCTCGTCGGTCGCTTTCGCGTACTCGAAGATCGCGTGCACCTTCTCCTGCCACGCGGCGGCGGCATCCGGGTCCGTCGGGTTGTTGAGATAGGCCTCCGCGATGTCGGCCGGCAGCTCGGCCTTGGCTATCGGGCGCGAGTGGATCCGGAGTAGCCAGCGGTCGGGCGGCGCGTCACCGGTACCCGGCGGAACGGGATTGACGTTCCAGTAGCCGCCGCGCTTGCGGAATTCCTCCATCAGGGCGTCGCGCATACGTTCTCGGATATCGTCAGTCATCCAGACTCCTCCGTCGACCGTTAGTCAGCGGGCGCGTACGTCGGCGCGCCGGTCGGCCTCGCGCGCCGAAGCGCCGTGCCGGCGCAGCTCCGTTTCGAGAGCGACCCGCCAACGATGATTCAGACGGCGAGGATGCGCAACCAGCCGAACTCGGTTGCTCATCTCGATCACGCGACCGAGGAGCAGCCATCGAGTGTCGAGCGGCAGGTCCTGCTCAACGGATCCATACGTTGTTGGCGCGGTCTATGTCCGGGAAGGCGTGAGCTGCGTCGATCTCCACCTTCGTAGCAGAGGGACCGGTCGGCAGGGTGATCGCCGCCGTCGTTGCCCCAGCGAGCCATGCCTCGACCGGGATTTCCCTGTTGAGCACTTGACCGTCGGCGCGTGTGATGGTGAGGCGGACCGGCATCGGTATCCAGCCATTGTCAATGATGACAATTCGAGTACCGTCGCCGGTTTCCTCGACGCTGGCCACCGCTTGATCGAGGGTCCAGGTCTCGTAGTACCAGCTGCGCCAGAACCAGTCGAGCTCACGGCCGCTGACTCGCTCGAACGTCGCAAACAGGTCCCACGGGTAGGGGTGTCTGAACGCCCACTCGTCGAGGAAAGTGCGGTACGCGCGCAGGAACGTCTCTTCGCCGAGCAGCTCGCGCAGCACCGCCAGCACAGTGGCAGACTTCTGGTAAGATGTGACGCCGTACGCCTGCAAGCCCAGCAGCTCGGACCAGCGCATCATCTCGCCGGCGAAGCCCAGCCGCGCCATTCTCAGATAGACCTCGCGGTCGAGCGCCTCGTTGGCCCGTCCCGGAAAGACCTCCCTTGCGGCCTGGCTCTCAATGAACGTTGCGGCGCCCTCATCGATCCACGCGTGCCGGCGTTCATCCGAGTTGACGATCATCGGCTGCCACATGTGAGCCAACTCGTGAGAGGTAACATGATATAATGCCGTGTCGTTCGACTGGGTATAGTCGCCGATGAGGGTCATCATGGGGTATTCCATTCCGCCGCCGCCGCCGCCCGACTCGACGGCAGACATGTGCGGCCACGGATAGGGGATCCCGGTGTAATCGGAATGGAAGGTTATCGCATGCTGCTCGTAGCCGACCATCTCGGCCCAGCGGGGCGCGTCCTCCGAGTAGAGCGCATCGACCCGTGTATAGTCGGTCGTTCCGTCCCCGTCACGATCACCCACCGCCGTGCGCGCCGCGTCCCACAGGTGGGTACTCGAGGCCGCGAAGGTCACATCGCGGACCCTGTCCGATACGAAGTGCCAGCGCAGGTAGCCGTCCTCGCCTGAGCGCGTGCACGCGCCCCTGTCCTCGGCCGTCACCACGTGCACAACCGCGTCGCTGTTCGCGGCGCGCCGCAATCGCTGGGCGACGCCCGGCGCCAGAACCTCATCCGGGTTCTCGAGCGCGCCCGTCGCCATGACCACGTAGCCCTCCGGCACCTCGATGGTCAGATCGTAGCTGGCGAAGCCGGCGTAGAACTCGGCCAGGCCCAGGAACCAATCGGCCTGCCAGCCGACCACATCATTGTAGACCGCCATCTGGGGGTACCAGTAGGCGAGGAAGAAGCTCTCGTCCCCCTGCCAGCCCATCCGACCACCTGCACCGCGCCTCGGGATATCGAACGACCAATCGATCTCGATAGTGACCTCGTCGCCGGGTGCAACGGGCTGAGGCGGGAAAACGCTCAACGTCGTTGCGAAGACGCTGTAGCGTGGTCCCTCCTGCCCGCCCTCCCGCAGCTGCTCTCCGTCGGCCACAATCCTGACCAGCTCGGTTCCGCCGGTAACCTCTGTGGGATACGCTCGCGGCGCGCCCTCCTGGTGGAGGTTCTGGTACAGGTTGAGCTGAAGCACGCCCAGCGTGTCGGGCGAGTTGTTTTGGTAGACGATCGTCCCCCTACCCTCGAGCCGTTTCTCCTCGGGGATCAGCCGGGCCGTCAATGTGTAGTCGGCCCACTGCTGCCAGTACGCCGGCCCAGGAGCCCCGGACTTCGACCGTGTGCCTCGCTCCAATGCGGCCTCATAGCCCAGCGAGTAGGTAACCGGATAAGGGATCGGCCGACCGATCGCTGGCGCGACCGGCGCGGTCGCCCCCGTCGTGGTCTGCCGCCCCCCGCTGGCACAGGCCGCCAGCAGCAGCGAGCCAGCGACGGCGAGAATCGTGTCTGTCGTTCGCATCGCGCACCTCTATCAGGCTCTGATCCGTGGATCTCCCGGTCGCTCCTACCCGTACGAGCGAAGCCGCGGGCCTGTGTCGTCGCCCGGACTAGCGGGCCCATCGCCGAATCAGGGCGGCCCATCGCCTTGCGTACGAGGGAAGGACTCAACCATAATGTGCGTCGAATCGCATCAGCCTCGCAGCCCCCGAGGCCTTCTGCGGGCCGATTCCTCAACAAGGAGGCACCCGCATCTCTCTCGATAGAGCTTCTATCCCACGGCAGCTTATGCCCTTACAACTGAGGAGCCCGTAGTGGCGAAACGCAGGTTCACCCGCCGGGACTTCGTCAAGGTGGGCGCGGGCGGCGCCGCCGCCTTCGCGCTCGGTTGCAAGAGCGCCCTCGGTGCCGCGGCCGACGCGCAGATTCCCATGCCCGAGCGTCCGCTCGGCCGCACCGGGCACAAAGTGCGACTCTTCAGCCTCGGCGGCCAGGCGACGCTGGAACGATCCGGTACTCACGATGAGTCGCTCGCCATCATCGATCGCGCCATCGACCTGGGCGTGAACTACATCGATACCGCCGCCGCCTACGGCCGTGGAATCTCACAGACCTACATCGGCGAAGTCATGGCGACCCGGCGCAACGAGGTCTTCCTGGCCAGCAAGACGCACGACCGCACACGCGACGGCTCGCTGCGGCTCCTGGAGGAGAGCCTCCGCTTGCTCCAGACCGACCACCTCGACCTCTGGCAGCTGCACAACGTGCGCACCGAGGCGCAGTTAGATACGATCTTCGGAGATGGCGGTGCCATAGAAGCTCTGCAGCAGGCACGCGAGGAAGGTATCGTGCGCTTCCTGGGCATTACCGGCCACTACGACCCGGCCACCCTCATAAAGGCGCTCGACACTTTCAACTTCGACACGATACTGCTGGCGCTCAACCCCGCGGATCCTCACTTCCTGCCCTTCGCCGACGAGCTGCTCCCGCTGGCCGTCGAGAAACAGATGGGGATCATCGCCATGAAGATCCCGGCCCGCGGCCGCATGTTCCGCGAGGACGGCGTGACCGCGATGAAAGACGCGCTCGCTTACGTACTGACCTACCCGGTGAGCACCGCGATTGTCGGCTGCGACACCGTGGAGCAGCTCGAAGAAAACGTCTCCATCGCCGCCGGCTTCCAACCGCTCTCCGCCGATGAGATGGCGCGGATCGAGGGTCTGACGGCCAGCTACGCGCAACACGCCGCCTTCTTCAAGAAGGGGGGCGCGGGCTTCGGCCAACGCGGTATGGATGATCAGGGGTTCATCGATTGACCGAGCAACGACAGAGGACTTGACGACCCATGAGAGACAGGAAGAAGCACATTCCGGCAGCCGCCGTCGAGGACCTGAACCCATTCCACATCGCCGTAAGCCAGTTCGAGAACGCGGCGCGCTACATACCGGACCTCGAGCCGGGGCTGGTCGAGTTCTTGAAACGGCCGCGCCGAGTGATCACGGTGGAGTTCCCGATCGAGACGGAAGACGGCGAGGTACACAACTTCATCGGCTACCGGTGCGTGCACAACAGAGCGCGCGGACCCGGTAAAGGCGGTATCCGGTATCACCCCGACGTCACCGAGGACGAGGTGCGGGCCCTCGCCTTCTGGATGACGTGGAAGTGTGGTGTCCTCGATGTTCCTTTCGGCGGCGCCAAGGGTGGCATCATCTGCAACCCGAAGCAGCTCGCCAAGCAAGACGTACGGAAGATCACGCGCCGCTTCGTCGCCGAGCTGGGTGACATGATCGGGCCGTTCACCGATGTTCCGGCGCCCGACGTGAACACGAACGCCGAGACGATGGCCTGGATCTACGACACCTACGAGATGATGCACAAGGGCAAGAACAACCTCGGTGTCGTGACAGGCAAGCCCGTAGAGATGGGCGGCTCCTACGGTCGCAACGAGGCGACCTCGCGCGGTTGCCTCTTCTGCACGCAGCGCGCTCTCGCTAAGGGGCTGGTACCGGGGCTCAACTCGGTGATGGGTGCGACGGTGGTAATACAGGGCTACGGGAACGCCGGCGCCATCGCCCACGACCTGTACGCCGCGGAGGGAGCGAAGATTATCGCCGTAAGCGATTCCCGGGGCGGCATCTATAACCCGGACGGCATCAACCACGCCGAGGCGGTGAAGCACAAGAAGGAGACGGGCTCGGTCGTCGGCCTGCCGGGCAGCAAGAAGGTGAGCAACGAGGAGCTACTGGCGCTTCCGTGTGACATTCTCATCCCGGCAGCCCTCGAGAACCAGCTCCGCGGCGATAACGCGGCGAACCTCCAGACGCGGCTGATCGCCGAGGCGGCGAACGGCCCGACGACACCGGCAGCCGACAGGATCCTGTTCGAGCGCGGGATCCCCGTGCTGCCGGACATCCTGGCCAACGCCGGCGGTGTCACGGTCAGCTATTACGAGTGGGTACAAAACAACGAATACGAGCAGTGGGACGAGGACAGCGTCAACCTCAAGTTGCACGTCAAGATGGAGCGTGCAACCGATGGGGTGCTCGCCAAGCAGCAGGAGATAAACTCGTCACTCGATACGCTTCAGGCCGAGCGCAGGAAGCACGGGCACAAAGACGCCGACCTCGAGCCGGTTGACCTGCGCACCACCGCCTACGTGGTGGCCATCGAGCGCGTCGCCCGCGTGACCCTCGAACGCGGTATCTGGCCCTAGGCCGTCGCCGGACCGAAGGGCTCGACCCCGGCGCGGCCCAGCACCGCCGCGCCGGCATAGGCAGCCGCCGCAGACAGCAACAGGGGACCGGACCCCAGCTCGAGCGCGATCAGCGCGGCGAGCGGTGTCGCCACCACCGAGGCGAACCCGTTCGCCGCCCATGCCCAGGCGACACGCTCCTCCCGATCCCGCGCCAACGAGCGAAGTCCCAGCGGGAACGGCAAGCCCATCAAGAAGGCGAGTGGCGCGAGGAGGAGCACTGCGACCACCGCCCGCACGATGAGTGCCGAGGATGCCAGAAGGTGGACGAGTCCCAGCAGGAACACCGCATAGCACCCCAACATCCCCGCCAGCACCAACGCAGCAGCCCTGCCGCTGCTCTCCTGCCGCCCGTCCGACCAGGCGCTGCCCAGGCCGGAGCAGACCAGAAATGCGACCAGCACCGCCGCGACGGCGTAAACCGGGTGGCCCAGCAGCAAGTTGAGCTGCTGGATCGCCGCTACCTCCGCTGCCAAGTAGGCGAAGCCGATCGCCAGAAAGTAGCCGACCAGCCGCAGCCAACCGCGCGTCAGCGTCGTTCGCGCTCGCGCCGCCACGGGAAGAATCATCAAGAGTCCGGCGAGTACGACGCTCTGTACCAGCGTCGCGATGAGCGCCACGTAACCCCACTCGGCGAAGGCCAGCCAGGACCCGCGGTCGCTCCCCAGGAAGGTCGCCAGCGACTCGGCTCGCAGGAAGTGGTGAGGATACGGTCGGGAGTCACGGACCGGGGATACCCGAAAAGGGTAGCGTGCGGCGAACTGCTCCGCGTCCTTCCCATCGCCGGTGGCCGCCGCGGCGGCGCGGTAGAGAGTCGGCTCGTCCAGCACGTTGAACCCTGTCGCAGGCCCTTCGATCCCCGGATACCAGTCGAGGTCGAAGCGCCGTTCCCGCGCCCAGGTCATGAGGGCGTGCACTTCCTCGGCTCGGAAGCCGGACGGCTTGACGAGCACAGTGGTCGTCGCCCAGCTGTGCACGACGATCAACTTGTCGATCGTGTTCTCGGGCGCGACCCGTCTCAACGCTTCGCCGGCCGTCAGGATGACACGCACGCTCTCACGCGGCGGAACCATCAGCCAGCGGGTGATCGCCAGTACGCCGTCCTCGCTAAGACGATCGAGGTAACCGACGTACGCTTCTACCGTGTGGAGGAAGTCCTCGTTGAGCGCGTGCACGCCCGCCGCCGATGTCCCGAACGCGACGCCGGCCCCGAGCGTTATCAGGTCGTACTCGTCTCGGCAGCGCGCCACATAGCTCCGCGCATCACCGATGGCTGACACGACCCGCGACTCGCCGATCCACGACCCACCATCATCCGCCCAACCCGACAACTTCAGCAGCTCGGGATGAAGCTCGACCGCGGTCACCGCAGTGGCACCGTGTGTCAATGCGTTCCATATCTCCGTCCCGCCACCGGCGCCGATCACCAGTACCTCGTCGCGCTCCCCCAGCGGATAGGGCGCCGCCGACGGCAGCCACCCCAGCATGGCCAGCGCTGCGCCGTCATCTTCCCAGTGGCTCACCGCTCCCACGGTCTGACCGTCCACGAACAGCGCCGTCTGCCTGGGAAAGATGCCGCGGTAGAGGAGTGACAGTCCGGGCGCGTGCCGGAACGCCGACGCGTCCACCGCCACCACCCAGCCCAGTGGGCTCGCCCGCTCGGCGACGCGACGCGCATCGGGGAACGCCTCGACCTGTGGGAGCCCCTTGTAGGGAGTCACCTCGATGCGCCAGAACGGCCGCGCCAACGCCGCCAGCGCGACGACGACGCCCACGATGGCTACAGCGGCTGCCCGTCTCCTCCGCGCCGCCGACGCGACGGCGGCGATCGCGCCCAGCGAAGCCGCCAGCGCGGGCGTGGCAAGGGCGCGTTCCGGTAGAGCGACCCAGAGAACTGCCAGCGCCAGTGCCGCGCCGAGACCTGCACCGAAAAAGCTCGCACCGTAGAGTGCACCGACGCGATCCGGCTCCAGCGTCAGTGCCAGCAAGACCACGAATGCGCCCACCGCAAAGGGAGCAGCTAGCAAGAGGTAGATCAGCGCCAGCCGCGGCCACGCCCAAACGTCCCACGGCAGCTGCGTCGCGTCCAGCGGGACCCGATGCACGAGGGCCGCACTGGCCACGAGAGCGACCGGAGTCAGCAGCGCCGCCCATGTGTACCAGAGCTCACCACGCTCGCGCCCCGGCACGGTAAGGGCCAAGAAGGTGCCGGCCGCGCCGAACCCCAGCATTGCGACGCCGATCGCCATGTAGGCGAAGTGGTGGAACTGCTCGATAGCGAAGACCCTGACTAGCAGGACCTCATAGGCGAGGGTGCTGGCCGAGACGAGAGTGACGGTCAGCGGGCGGCCGAGGTTCGTCAGACGATTCAGCGTAACCCCTCGAGCATCGGCACGAAGCGCACCGGCAGCAAGCTGCGTGTGCGAACGTCGTCCTGTGAACGCTTCTCCACCAGGATGAGGTTCTGGACTCCGTACACGCTTCCCACGGGGATAACCATGCGGCCGCCCGGCCGCAGTTGCTCGACCAGCGCTGGCGGGATATGCCCTGCCGCGGCCGTGACGATCACCGCGTCGAACGGCGCTTCTTCCACCCAACCGTGGTGACCGTCGGCGTGCCGCACCGTGACTTTACCGTAGCCGAGCCGTTGCAGCCGCTGGCGCGCGCTCGTCGCCAGCGCCTCGAAAATCTCCACCGTGTAGACCTCGCATCCGATCTCTCCCAGCACCGCCGCCTGGTAGCCCGACCCGGTGCCGACCTCGAGAACCTTCATCCCCGGGCCGGCATTCAAGATCTCGGTCATGAAGGCGACGATGTACGGCTGCGAGATCGTCTGCCCGTAGCCGATGGGTAGCGGGTAATCGCCGTACGCTCGCCCGACAGACTCGCGGGGCACGAACTCGTGACGCGGCACCGCCCGCATAGCCGCCAGAGTCGCCGAATCACGCACCCCGTACGCCTCGATCAGACGTACCATCGCATCACGCTGGCGCTCGTAGGCATCCCGCTCCTGAGCCGCCACCTGACAACCGGCGGCAAGCAAGACCGCAAGAACCAGCGCACCCGCTCGACGTGCAATCATCTCTCTATATAATGAGAGGTTAACGTGTTCTGTCTCAGATAACTTCCCACGTAGCCAAGGCGGGCGTCAACCCCGCAGCTCCGTCAGTCGCCTGCCGAGGCTGCGAGCGGCCGATCGGTGGCCTGAGAGGCGCGAAGCTGTCCCTCGAGATCGATCGCCATTTGACGGCGCGGCGACCCCGACTCGAGCTCGGCGTAATACTCGCCCCGATCGATCAGTTCGCCCACCATCACGCTGGCGATCAGCAGCGGCCGAGTTCCCACCGGGTCGACCAGCCACAGAGCTACCGGTATCGCGAAACCGAAGGCGACGCGTGCGATGCTCGTCCACGGCCGCAACGGCCGGCCCGCCTCAGCGAACTCGGTCTTCCTCTGGATGTAGAGCGCCAGCTTGCCGATACCGAACAGCGCGGCGAACCATGAGCCCGCGAACACCGCGGCCAGAAACAACCCGGTCCACAGCACGCTAGCGCTGTGCCTGAACGCGGGATGTGACGCTCTCAACACACTGTAGACCTGATCGGCGCAGAGCAGCCCCAGAAAACCCACTAACGTGGCGACAGCGCCCAACGCCTGGCTCCCGGGCGCCAGCCACAGGTACGCCACGGCGAGGGTGAAGAAAGCCGACATCGTTACCACCTCACGGCTCAACCAGGAACGCCTCACATTGAGGATCGCCCGATAGGCCCGGCTCACCTTGCCGAGGTGGAACGAACCGAGCGCACCTGTGACGGCGGCGGCGTCTACGAAGACGATCGGCCTGATCGAGAACGCCGAGCTCAGCGTCGCGGCAACGGCCGCCACCAGGGTCGCCGTCAGAAAGGTGAACAGCATCAACGTCCACTCCGACTTCAGCGTGATCTCCGTCGTCGGCGGCTCGGCCACCGCTACGTAGGGCTCCGTAACCTGAGGTGCCGTCATCACAGGCAGCCGCCGGCTCTCGTCGAGCGGCTCGATCCGCACCCGCGGTCCGAGGTCGGTGGTCGGGAAACCGGGCATGCCGTTCTGCAGCTCGGCCTCGGGCAGGTCGACGAAATCGAGGGCCCCGGTGGGACAGAGCGCCGCACACGCCGGCTTCAACCCTTGCTGCAACCGATGGTTGCAGAACGTGCACTTGGTCATCACACCGCGTTGAGCCACGAAGACCGGCGCGTCGTATGGGCAAGCCCAGGCGCAATACCGACAGCCGATGCACTTGGACTCGTCGAGCAGCACCGCGCCGCTGGCATCGTCGCGCGTGTAGGCGAGTGCCGGACAGGCGTACATGCATTCCGGTTCAGCGCAATGGTTGCAGGCGAGCGACAAGTGATAGAGCGGCACGCCGGGATGCCGCGTGCGGTTGAACGTGTCGATGCGCCGCCAACTGTGCTCGGGCTCGAGCTGGTTCTCGATCGTGCAGGCCAACCGGCAGGCGCCGCAACCCGTGCACCGGTTGGTGTCGAAGATGAAGCTATTCGGCATCGCTCGCCCGCTCGACCTCGACCCGGTTCTCGTGAAAGGCCGCGCCGTAGCCCATGTCGGTCTCGCGCGCAGCCGATGTGAAGTTCACGGTGCCGCCCTCACTGATCCACCAGCCGTTGGTGATGCACACGCACCCGCGCTTCAGCCCGTTGTCGAGCCGCGCCCGCAGCTCGAGCTCTCCCCGCTCGTTGTACACGCGGACCCGGTCGCCGTCGCCGATTCCCCGCTCCTTGGCATCGTCGGGATGCACGTAGGCCACCGGCTCGTCGCCGAACTGGCGGATCATCCTCAGGTTGCCGAACTGCGAGTGGATGCGGTCCTTGGTATTCGGTGTCAGGAGGTACAATGCGTGGCGTTCCGCTTGTGGCCCCGGCCGCCGGCTCGACTCGACCGGCTCCTCGTAGGTCGGCAGCCGGTCCACACCCCAGCGCTCCGCCGCTTCCGCGGACTCGAGCTCGATCTTGCCCGAAGGCGTCGGAAAGACGAAGTCCGAGAACGCCACTTCCTGGCCGCCCGGCGCCGGCAGCGGGCCTTGGCGCAGACGCTCCAGGCTCAGCTCCGGGAACGGCGCCAGCGCCCGCTCCAGGTACGCGTCGACCTCATCATCGCCGACGGGGAGGATCAGCGGATCGTCGGCCTCGGCTATCCCCAGCCGTCGCGCCAGCAGTCTGTAGATCTCCGTCTCCGGTTTCACCTCACCCGGCGGATCGATCACCTTTTGCTTGAGCTGAAGGTAAGCGTGCCAGTATGCTCCGATCACGTCCGACTGCTCGAACATCGTCTTGGCCGGCAGCACGATATCCGCCTCACGAGCCGTATCGGTAAGGAATTGCTCGACCACGACCCGGAAATCGAGGGCGCGGAACGCCTCGAGGACCGTGTTCGTCTCCGGGTTCTGGGTGACGGGATTGCCCCGTTCTACCCAGACCATACGCAGCGACGGATCCCGCGTCGCCAGCATCTCGGGACCCAAGCGCGCCGTCGATATCGACACGCGCACCACACCGTCCGGTCTCTCGGGTGGGTAGAAAGCGATCGGATCCAGCACCGGTTCGAAGATATGACTCTGCAGGTTAGCGTAGACCCAGCCGGCACCCGGCTTCCCGATGTTGCCCGTGATGGCGAGCAGCGCGAGCAACGCACGCATCGTCTGCCCACTGTTCGTGAACCGCTGCATCCCGAAGCCGGGACTCACCGTCACGGGACGGATCGTGCCGAAATAGTCCGCCAATCGCTCGATGTACTCCAGGGGGACATCGGTCATCTCCGCCGCCCGTTCGGGCTTGAAGTCGGCCACCGCCTCCGCGAACGCAGAAAAGCCGAGCACGTGTCCGTCGATGAACCCGCGGTCGACCCGACCTGACTCGATTAGCAGGTGAGCGATCGCCAACGCCAGAGCACCGTCCGTCCCCGGCCGCGGCTGGACCAGCAACTCGGCCCGCTCCGCCGACTGCGTCCTCCGCGGATCGATCACCACCAGCTTCGCTCCCGCGTCCAACGCCCGGTCGACGAACGCCATCTGATGGATGTTCGTCTCGGCCGAGTTCTTGCCCCAGAGAACGATCAGCCGGGCATCGGCGATGTCCCAAGGCGCGCTGTGCTTGTTCGCCCCCAGCGTCAGCCGGGTCGCCTCCAGACCCGCCGGCCAGCAGAGGTCACCGTACGTCGTCGTGCAACCGCCATACAACCGCCAGAACTCCCTGCCCACGCCGTTGAGCAGGCCCTTCGTGCCGCTGCCGCTATAGTACAACACGCTCTGCGGTCCAGGGTCGGCCTTCAGCTCGAGTAGCTTCTCGGCGATGATATCGAGAGCGTCGTCCCACGAGATCGCCTCGAACTCTCCGCTCTCCGGCACCCTTCGCAGCGGGTGGACGATCCGGTCCGGCGAATAGACGCGCTCGATATAGGCGAGCCCCTTGAGGCACGCACCACCCGGTGTGGCCCGATTGCCGGGATGCGGCTCGATGCGACGGATGCGCCCATTCTCCACCTGCACCTGCATGGCGCAGGTGCTGTAGCAGTTGCGCGGACAGGCTGTGGTGTAGACCTTCATGGCTTCATCGCTTCGAGAGTAGCACCGGCCGGCCGCCAGGACAGTGGCGTACTCTAGCCGTTGGCCGCAGAACCCGTCAACCTGGGGAGGCATACGCTAGTCGATGAAGACCATCACGCTGAACGTCACGGGCATGAGTTGTGAAGGTTGCGTCAACTCGGTCAGGAATGCCCTGGCACGGTTCGAGGGCGTCCACAACGCCGAGGTGTCGCTGGATCAGAAGACGGCGGTCCTGGAGGTCGAGGACGCCGTCCAGACCGCCGATCTGGTAGCTGCCGTCGAGGCCGCCGGCTACAAGGCCACGGTCGCCGGCTAGGCGCCGAGCACGGCGCCGGAATCGGTCAGGCGGCGCGGCCGAGCAGCCGGGCGTTCACCGCGACGATGACGGTGGACAGCGACATGAGGACCGCGCCGGCCGCCGGCGACAGCACGACGCCCGCGCCGTAGAGCACGCCCGCCGCCAGCGGGATCGCCACCACGTTGTAGCCCGTCGCCCACCACAAGTTCTGCACCATCTTGCGATAGGTGGCCCGTGCCAGCTCGACCAGCGATGTCACGTCACGCGGGTCGGAACGCACCAGCACGATATCCGCCGACTCGACGGCGACGTCGGTGCCGGCGCCGATGGCGATGCCGACGTCGGCTTCCACCAGCGCCGGCGCGTCGTTAACGCCGTCTCCGGTCATCGCCACCGTGAGACCGCGCGATTTCACTTCGTTGACCTTGTCCGCCTTCCGGTCGGGCAGCACCTCGGCGAAGTAGTCGTCCAGCTCCAGCTCGCCGGCTACCCAGCGGGCCACCGCCTGGGCATCGCCGGTCACCATCATCACCTGGATGCCCATCTCTTTCAGACGCTGCAACGCTTCGTACGATTCGTCGCGGATCAGGTCGGCAAGCGCGATCGCGCCGCGCACCTCGTCGTCGACGATAACGTAGACGATCGTCTTGCCTTCGCCGCTCAGCTCGTCGATGCGGTCACTGTCGACCGCGAGATCGTTCTCGTGCAGGTACCCCGGACTCACAACCTTCACGTTGCGTCCGTCCACCGTCGCCTCGGCGCCCTTGCCGGGGATGGCGCGGAAGTCCTCGGGCGCGCCGTAGCTCACTCCCCGCTCCTCGGCACCCCGCACGACGCCGGCGGCGATCGGATGCTCCGACTGGCTCTCGAGCGACGCCGCTAGTTGCAGGATCTCTTCCTCACCCGCGTCGCCCAGACTGACGACCCCGCTGACGCCGAACTCGCCGCGCGTCAGCGTACCCGTCTTGTCGAAGATGATGGCGTCCAGCTGCCGGGCCCGCTCGAACGCTGTGCGGTCACGGATCAGTAGGCCCTGCCCGGCCGACAGGCCCGTGGAGACCGCCACCACCAGCGGGATGGCCAGGCCGAGGGCGTGCGGACAGGTGATCACCATCACCGTGACCATGCGGCTCAGCGCGAAGTTGAAATCGCGGCCTACCAGCAACCAGGCCGCCAGCGTCAGCGCGCCGACGCTCAGCGCCACGACCGTCAGCCATAGCGCCGCCCGGTTGGCCAAGTCCTGGGTGCGGGAGCGCGTCTCCTGGGCACGGCGGACCATCTCGACCACTTGCGACAGGTAGGTGTCGTCACCGGTTTTCCGCACCTCGATGGTGACGGCCGACTCGCCGTTCACCGCCCCGGCGATCACCTCCTCGTCCTCGCCCTTCTCAACCGGCGTGCTCTCACCGGTGAGCGCCGCCTCGTTCAGCGTCGTGCGACCCTCGACGATCACGCCGTCTACCGGGACCTTTTCGCCCGGCTTTACCAGCACGCTATCGCCGGGCTCGATCTCGGTGACCGAGACATCCTCGATCGACCCGTCCTCGCGCAGACGATGCGCCTCCGCCGGCAACAGCTCGACCAGCTTCTCCAGCGCCTGGGAGGCGCCCATCACCGACCGCATCTCGACCCAGTGCCCGAGCAGCATGATGTCGATCAGCGTTGCCAACTCCCAGAAGAACACCTGACCCGACAGCCCGAAGACCACAGCGCCGCTGTAGCCGTAGGCGACGCTGATCGCCAAGGCGATGAGCGTCATCATCCCCGGCTGCTGGTCCCTGACCTCCCGAACGACGCCTGTAAGGAAGGGCCAACCGCCGTAGAAATAGACGGCGCTGGCGAAGGCGAACTGCACGTATCCGGACCCGCTGAAGGCGAGCGACTCCTCCAGCCCCAGAAGGCGCTGGATCAGCGGGGCCAAGCCGAGGACGGGGACCGTAAGGAGGAGAGCGACCCAGAAGCGCCGACGGAAATCGGCCACCATGTGAGCATGGTGGCCGCCTCCGTCATCGTTCGATCCGTGCGCCCGCTGCCGGGCTTCCTCTCTACCGTCGGTCGCCATCGATGCCGCTCGTCTTCGCGCCGGCTATCCGCCCATACGCGGCGCCGCCGGACAACCCTGGAGCGGGAACACCCCCATCATTCCCATCATCCCCCAACCCACGGTGCCTCGCATCATGCCGCGCTGCATCATACCGCCCTGCATCATCTGCTGCGGCATGCCCAGCATCATCCCGCCGACCACACGGAGCCCGCGCTGCACGTCGGCACGCTGCTCGGGTGCGAGCACTTCCAACGCTCGCTGCGCGAGTTGCACCCGGGCGACCTGTATATCCACCTGCGCCTCGGCCAGCCGCTCCAGCGCCGACCGGTACCGCTCGAGCTCAGGCTCGTCGCCGCCCAACGCCTCCGTAGCCTGCCGCCCGAGAGGCTCGACCGCGCTCGCGTGGGCTTGGCACTCTTCGAACGCCTGCGCCTGGAGCTCCTCCAAGCGCGCGACCTGCGAGTCGCTGAGGCCCAGGGTCTCGCGCAGGTTCAGCAGCAGGGTCGGGCTCAGCTGCCCCATCATCCCGGCCAGGCTCATATGCATCATCGCAACGTCCTGCCGGGCCTGCTGCTGTCCATGCGGCATCTGCGCCGTCAGCGTCGCAGGGGCCGCCAGAACGATAAAGGCCGCGGCAAAGGCGATGGTTCTCATCTTCATTCGACTTTGCCTCCTTTGTTATGGCTGTTGCAGGTTTTCCCCATTTGCGACATAGAAACGGCTGACACGGCCTCGTGTTCCCGCCGTGACCGGAGCCGCCCCGTCGATTGACTCGATAACACAACCTTCACTGCTGATCGTACGATCGGTATCGGTAATATCCCCTCTGGGCCTCTCCGGGTCGTTCCGATCCGTACGTGCCGCTCGTAAGGCGGCGAAGATCGGGTCACGTCAGCGGCGGGCAACGGTCCCGGTATCCGCCGTCCCGATCTGTTTCACGTCGAGCACACGACAGACGACCACGATACCATCGCCACGGCACGCGGTTCTGGTTGCCCGCGCGATCGACGCCGAGTAGCCGTTCGCTTACCGGCGCGGACTCCGGCTAGCCGAGTCATCTCGTTCCTCCTAGTCCCCGGACGTCAGCGCCAGCTCGTCGCTCAACGCCTCATGCAGCAGACGCTCCGGCCGCCGGCCCAACTGCCAGCGCCGCCACACGAGGTAGATGGCGGGTATTACTGCAAGCGTCAGTAAGGTCGCCGTGAGCATGCCGCCAACCATCGGTGCGGCGATCCGCTTCATCACGTCGGCGCCGGTGCCGGTGCTCCAGAGGATGGGCAGCAGGCCCATTATGATCGCCGTCACGGTCATCATCACCGGCCGTAGCCGCTCCAGCGCACCCTCGCGGACCGCCGCCGCCACATCCGACGCGTCGCGCATCCGGCCGTCCCGACCGTGGCGGTTAAAAGCCTCATCCAGATAGATGAGCATCACCACGCCGGTCTCGGCAGCGACGCCGGCCAGCGCGATGAAGCCGACCCATACCGCTACGCTCGTGTTGTAACCGAGGAGCCACAGGAACCAGATGCCGCCCACCACAGAAAACGGCAGCGCCAACATGACGATAGCCGACTCGCTGACGCTCCGGAAATTGAGGTAGAGCAGCAGGAAGATGATGCCCACGGTCAGCGGGACCACGATCTCGAGCTTCTCGCGCACACGCTGCATGAACTCGTACTGGCCGCTCCAAATCAGCGTGTAGCCAGCGGGTAGCGTCAGTCCTGCGTTGACCCGCTGCTGCGCCTCCCGGACGTAGGAGCCCACATCGCGCTCGCCGTTGTCGACGAAGACGGTGGTCACGGGAAACGCGTTTTCGGTCTTCACCGCCATCGCGCCCTGAGTGAGCCGGACGTCGGCCACCTGGCCGAGCGGGATCTGCGCCTGACCGCCCATAGCCGGAATGGTGACCTGGCGCAGCCTGGCGAGGTCATCGCGCAGCTCGCGGGGGTAGCGCACGTTCACGGCGTAGCGCTCGCGGCCCTCCACGGTGTAGGCGGCGGTGAAGCCACCCACGGTGGCCATGATCGCACGGTGAACGTCGCCGACGTTCAAGCCGTAGCGCGCCGCCTCGATCCGATCGATGTCGATGTCCACGTAGTAGCCCGAAACACCTCGCTCGGCGAACGCGCTGCGTGTGCCCGGCACCTGCTGCACGATTCGCTCGACCTGCTCGCCGAGCATCTGGAGCGTGTCGAGATTCGGGCCGAAGATCTTGATGCCCACCGGCGTCCGGACGCCGGTCGCCAGCATGTCGATCCGGCCCTTGATCGGCATGGTCCACGAGTTAGTGACGCCCGGCATGCTCACCTCCCGGTCCATCTCGGCGATCAACCGCTCATACGTCATCCCGGGCCGCCACTCGTCCTTCGGCTTGAGCGTGATCGTAGTCTCCCACATGGAGAGCGGTGCGGGATCCGTCGCCGTGTTGGCACGGCCCGCCTTGCCGAGCACCATGTCCACCTCGGGCATCGCCGCCAACACGCTGTCCTGATATCGCATCACTTCCCGCGCCTGGGCGATCGACACGCCCGGCACCGTGGTGGGCATGAAGAGAACCGAACCCTCTTGCAGCGGTGGCATGAACTCGCTGCCCAACTGCCGCCAGGGGATCACCGTCACCACCAGCACGGCTGCCGCACCGACGATCACCACCCACGGACGTCGCACGACGAAGTCGATCACCGGTCGGTACAGCCACCTCAGGCCGCGATTCACCGGATTCCGTGATTCCGGCCTGATCTTACCACTGATCAGGTAACCCATCAGAACCGGCACCAGTGTGATCGAGAGTAGCGCCGCCCCACCCATGGCAAACGTCTTCGTATAAGCCAACGGCTTGAACAGGCGCCCCTCCTGCTGCTCGAGCGAGAACACCGGCAAGAAACTGAAGGTGATGATGAGCAGCGAGAAGAAGAGTGGCGGACCAACCTGCCTCGCGCTCGCCAGTACCACCTCCCAGCGGTCGCGCCGCGCGCCGCCACGCTCGAGATGCTTGTGCATGTTCTCGATCATCACTATCGCCGCGTCCACCATGGCGCCGATCGCGATGGCGATGCCGCCCAAGCTCATGATGTTCGCGTTAACACCGATCAGCCGCATCACAGCGAACGAGATGAGGATTCCCAGCGGCAAAGTGACGATCGCGACCAGCGCCGAGCGGCCGTGCAGCAGAAAGAGCACCGCGACCAGCGCCACGATGATCGACTCCTCGACTAGCTTCTCACGCAGTGTGTGGATCGCACGGTGGATCAAGTCGCTGCGGTCGTATGCGGTGCGCAGTTGGACACCGGGCGGCAGCCCCCGCTGGATGCCCTGCAGCCGTTCCTTGACTCGTTCGATCGTCTTCAGCGCGTCCGACCCGAAGCGCATGACGACGATGCCGGCCACGACTTCGCCGCGACCGTCGAGGTCCGCCGCGCCGCGCCGCGGCGCTGGACCCACACGCACCCTCGCGACGTCAGCCACACGGATCGGCGTGCCGCCCGGCGTTCCGCCCACCGCGACGTTCTCGATGTCGGCGATGCCCTCGAGATAGCCGAGCCCGCGGATCATGTACTCGCGACCGCCCATCTCGAGCACCCGGGCCCCGATGTCGATGTTGTGCGACCCGATCGCCTGCGCCACGCGGGTCACCGGAATGCCGAAGGCACGCAGCCGTTCAGGATCGACCTCGACCTGATACTGCTTGACGAAACCGCCCAGACTGGCCACCTCTGAGACCCCCGGCACCGCGGTGAGCTGGTAGCGGATATACCAGTCCTGTAGAGTGCGGAGTCGGGCCAGGTCGAGGCTGTCGGACTCGAGCACGTACTCGAACACCCAGCCGACACCAGTGGCGTCGGGCCCCAACGTCGGCTCGACACCTTGCGGCAGCTGCTGGCGGATCCCGTTCAGGTACTCGAGCACCCGCGAGCGCGCCCAGTAGATGTCCGTACCGTCCTCGAAGATGACGTAGACCAGGCTGAGCCCGAAGAACGAGTAGCCGCGCACCACGCGAGCGCCCGGCACCTTCAGCATCTCGGAAGTGATCGGATACGTGACCTGGTCCTCGACGATCTGCGGTGCCTGCTCGCGGAAGTCGGTCTGGATGATGACCTGCACGTCCGACAGGTCGGGTATCGCGTCGAGCGGGGTCGTCCGCATCGCCCAGATTCCGCCGGCGACGAGCGCCGCGCTCGCCAGCAGAACCAAGAACCGGTTGCGGAGCGACCACTCGATGACCCTGCTAATCATGGCGATGCCGCCCGGCGGACATCGTGTCCACGTGTTGCGTGTGTTCGCCCGCTGGCTCCACCGCTGAACCGTGGCTGGCGTGCTGCATGCCCGGCATCTCACCGCCGGTGCCGACGAGTCGGGACTCGGCGTCAATCAGGAAGTTGGCCGACGCAACGATCACTTCCCCCTCCTCGAGGCCGGCGAGCACCTGCACGCGATCGCCCGCCCGCATGCCGAGCACGACCTCGTGCGGGTGGAGCGAGCCGTCCTCGTGGTGATGGAAGATCAGATTGCGCGCGCCCGTCGCGACGACCGCATCGAGCGGCACCGAGATGACGTCCCCGCCGATCTCCGCATCGAGATACATGGTCGCGAACATTCCAGGCTTCAGTCGCAGATCCGGATTCGCGACGGTCAGGCGCACCCGGTTCGTCCGGCTCCGTTCGTCTACCGTCGGGTAGACGAAGCTGACTCGCCCCATCATATGGACGCCGGGATAGGCCGAGACCTCGATGTGCGCTTGCTGCCCTTCCCGCACGATTTGGAGGTCCTGCTCGAACACGGCGCCTTCCACCCAGATCGTCGACAAATTTGCGATCCGGTACAGCCGCTCCCCCGGCTTCACACGCTGGCCCTCCAGCACGTGCTTCTCCAGCACGATGCCGCTGACCGGCGACACCAGCGTCAGGGTCTTGGTTACCTCACCGGTGGCTTCGACGCGGGCGACCTGCTCATCCGTGATGTCCCAATAGGTCAGCCGCCGCCGCGCCGCATCCAACATCGTCTGCGCGTTGCGTCGCGCTTCGCCGGTGACACCGTCCACTTGGGCGGCCAGTCGCTTGGCCGTCAGCAGTTCCTGCTGAGCCGCGACCAACGCGGGACTGTAGATCGTCAGCAGCTGCTGGCCGCGACGGACGGCCTCGCCCGTCGTCGCGACGAACAGTCGCTCGACGAAGCCCTCGATTTTCGGCGTGATATCCGCGATCTGCGGCTCGGACGCCTCGATCCGGCCGACCGTCCGGATCGTGCGCATCAACGGACCACGCTCCACCGTGGTGTAGACGATACCCAGGGCACGCTCGTCCGCGGCCGTCAGATGCACGGCCGACCTCATCTCCACCCCGGTGCTGTCCTTCGCCCCTCCGCCGCCGCTCGTGTGCTGAGCGTGCTCCTCGGCGCTCATCCCCGGCATCGGCGATTGCTCACCGCCACCGCACGCGGCAACGACGAGTGTGCCGAACAACAACGCGAACAGTGTCGCTCTTCTCATCGGTCACCTCCAAGCGTGGTCCCCACGATCGCCTCCACCTGCGCGACGGCGCGCTGAAACTCCGCTGTGAGGCGCACGCTCTCTATCTGATATCGATTCACCGTCATCTCGTTGACCACCAGCGTCGTGTAGTCGATGCGACCCACCCGGTACGCGGACAGTGCCGACTCGACCGCCGCCTGCGCCTGCGGCAATACAGATGTCGCATACAGGCTGGACAGGCTGCGGGCTCGCTCGGCCTGCGCGCGCAGCTCCGCGAGTCGCGCGAACGTCTCGTTGTAGAGATCACGCTCGCGCGCCTCCTCCATCAATCGCATCGCCTGCATCTCCCGCCGTAGCGGCAGCTGCCGCGAGCCGGCGAAGACGGGGATGCTGATCCCGAACGTGAGGGAGACAAGGTCGTCGAACTGAGGCCGGCCACCGTAGCTCAGGCTGACCGCTATGTCGGGATAGAGGGCGCGACGCGCTGCCCTGTAGCCCGCTACCGCCGCCAGTGCCCGCTCACGCGCCGCCCGCAGCGCCGGTCGATGCTCCGCCGCCAGTGCCATGAGCCGATCGGTGCCGGGCAACTCGGCGCCGGGAGCCGGCAGCTCGAGCGCGCCAACCAGCGCCGTCGCCTCGCGGCCCAACAAAGCGTTGAGCCGCGCTGCCATGGCCACCCGGTCCTGCTCGATCACCGTGATGTCTTCGGTCATCCGGGCGATGGAGACTTGGGCCTGCAAAACGTCCTGCTGCAGGCCGGAGCCGACCGCATAGCGAGCCGACGACACCTCGAAGAAATCGCGGAGCAGGCCACGCGTATCTCGCATCACCGCCAGCGCCCGGTCCATGAACGCAAGCTGGTAGTAGGTCGACTTGACCCGGGCCAGCAGCTGCCACTCGGTATCCTCCGCGTCGAGTGCCTCGGCAGCGGCCAGATGCTCGGCCCGTTTCTCGCCGTACCCGAGCTTGCCCGGCCACGGGATGCGCTGCGTCAGCCCCACCGCGTTCATCGTCATCGGCTGATCCGTCCGGCCCAGATCGGTGAGCGGGCGGTTCATCCAACCGAACGACAGCAGTGGGTCGGGAAACGCACCGGCCTGTGATGCGCGGGCCTCCGCGGCATCGGCGCGCAGGCGCGCCGCCTGCAGCATCGGGTTGGCCGAGCGGGCCAGCGTCAGTGCGTCAACCAGCCGCAGCGTATCGACGGCCGGACGGGCACTCGCGGCGCGCCATGCCTCCTCAGCGCTCTGCCGCGCGTCGACCGCGGTCGGCAGGCTGACCAGCACCGCCAACCACAGCTTGAGTACAATTCGAGCCATGCTTCGCCTCTCCTTCGGGAAAGCAGCCAAACGTGCGCACGACGGGTCTGCCCGTCGCGCGCCCTGCATGAGCTTGTTGACGAGAGGCTAGGCTCTAGGTGGCGGCGAGCTCGGTGGGGTGATCGCGCTACGCGCTGACGACGCCCAACTTGCCGGCCTCGCCCACGCCTGTGGAGGCGCGATCTCCAGCGCCACGATCTCGGTCATGACCGCGACGTGAGCGGCGCAGCCGAGCGCACTGTGGCAGTCCGCTACGTCGCAATGCTGACACTCCTGGGAAGCGGCCGCAGATCCAATGATCGCCGTCGCCGAAACTGCACGCATACCCGACGCACTGGAGTGCGCCGGGCGGCAGTCGAGCGCCGGCCCGGTGAGTACGCCCAGCTGGGCGATCAGCAGGAGTGCCGCCGAGAAACGCATAACGATACTTGATATTACATCAATCGCAGATTTCTTCCACCCCCGCCCGGTGGCGGCTCAGTCGGCGGTTCGAGCGGGAGCGCCCCGCCCGAGGTTGGCGAGCCACCGTAGCCGGCGCCCTGCCAAGCGACCTCTCACTACCGGGCCAGCTGGCGCAGCACGTAGTGGAGGATCCCGCCGTGCAGGTAGTACTCGAACTCCTGCGGCGTGTCGATCCGCACGGTGGCGTCGAACTTGACGGTCGCGCCGTCGGGCTTGGTCGCAGTCACTCGCACCTGCCGCTTCCCTTCGGGGCTCTCCACATCGAACACCTCGTCACCGGTAAGGCCTAACGACTCGGCGCTCTCACCCTTCGGGAACTCGAGCGGCAGCACGCCCATCCCGATCAGGTTGCTGCGGTGGATACGCTCGAAGCTCTGGGCGATGATCGTGCGGATACCCAGCAGGCGTGTTCCCTTCGCCGCCCAGTCACGTGACGAGCCGGAGCCGTACTCGATGCCGCCGAGCACGATCAGCGGCGTATCCTGCTCCTGGTATTTCATCGCGGCATCGTAGATCGCCATCTGCTCGCCGCTCGGGATGTGACGGGTGAACCCGCCCTCCACGCCGGGGACCAGCTTGTTGCGCAGGCGCACGTTGGCGAACGTGCCCCGCATCATCACCTCGTGGTTGCCCCGCCGTGAGCCGTAGGAGTTGAAGTCGGGCGGCTCGACGCCGTGCTCGATGAGGTAGCGGCCCGCCGGGCTGTCCTTCTTGATCGCGCCGGCCGGCGAGATGTGGTCGGTCGTGACCGAATCGCCCAGACAGGCCAAGACCCGCGCACCGCTTATCGCCTCGACCGGCGCCGGCTCCCGGGTCAGCCCCTCGAAGAAGGGCGGATGCTTCACGTAGGTCGATTCGGGGTCCCACTCGTAGAGGACACCTTCCGGAACGGGCATCGACTTCCACTGCTCGCTGCCCTCGAACACCTCGGCGTACGTCTTGCGGAACATGTGCGACTGCAGCGCCTTCTGCACCGTCTCCTGCACCTCGCGGCGGCTCGGCCAGATGTCCTTCAGATACACCGGCTGGCCGTCGCCGCCGGTGCCCAACGGCTCGCTGTAGAGGTCGATGTCCATGCGGCCTGCCAGAGCGTAGGCGACGACCAGCGGCGGCGAAGCGAGATAGTTGCCGCGGATCTCGGCGTGAACGCGCCCCTCGAAGTTCCTGTTACCCGACAGGACGGAGAGCGCCACGAGATCGCCCCGCTCGATGCCCGCGGAGATCTCCGGATCGAGAGGTCCGCTGTTTCCTATGCAGGTCGTGCAGCCGTAGCCGACGACATTGAAGCGCAACTGTTCCAGGTAAGGCAGAAGCTCCGCCTTGGCCAGGTACTCGGTGACGACCTTCGACCCCGGTGCCAGGCTCGTCTTCACCCACGGCTTCGTTTTGAGACCTTTCTCTACCGCCTTCTTCGCCACCAGACCGGCGGCGACCAGCACCGACGGGTTCGACGTGTTCGTACAACTGGTGATCGCCGCGATCACCACCGACCCGTGACTGAGCTCGAAGCGCTCGCCGTTCTTCGCCACCGGTGTCGCACTGCCGGCGATCAGCTCATCGGCGTTTCGCCCGTCACTCTGCGGCGCCAGGTCGGGCAGAACCCTCTTGAATTCCGCCTTCGCCCCGGTAAGCGGCACGCGATCGTGGGGGCGCTTGGGACCGGCGAGGCTCGGCTCGACCACACCGAGATCCAGCTCGAGCGTGTCCGAGTATTTGGCCTCCGGGCTATCCGACGTGTGGAACAACCCCTGCTCCTTCATGTAGGTTTCGACCAGCGCGACATGCTCGTCGCTCCGCCCGCTGAACCGCAAGTAGCGCAGCGACTCCTCGTCCACCGGGAAGATCGCACAGGTCGATCCCATCTCCGGCGACATGTTGCTGATGGTGGCACGATCGGCCAGTGGCAGATTCGCCAGACCCGGGCCGTAGAACTCGACGAACTTGCCGACCACGCCCTTCTCCCGAAGCATCTGCGTCACGGTTAAGACCAGGTCGGTCGCGGTCGCGCCCTCGGGCAGCTCGCCGAGCAGCTTGAAGCCGATGACCTGTGGGATCAACATGGTTACCGGCTGGCCCAGCATGGCGGCCTCGGCCTCGATGCCGCCGACGCCCCAACCCAGCACTCCGAGCCCGTTGATCATCGTCGTGTGGGAGTCCGTGCCTACCAGTGTGTCGGGATAGGCCCAGCCGCTCTGACCGGTCATCACGACGCGCCCTAGGTACTCGAGGTTCACCTGGTGCACGATCCCCGTCTCCGGCGGTACGACGCGGAAGTTCTCGAACGCGCCCTGGCCCCAGCGCAAGAAGCCGTAGCGCTCGCGATTGCGCTCGAACTCCTTCTGCGCGTTGAACAGCAGGGCATCGGTGGTCCCGTAGGCATCGACCTGCACCGAGTGGTCGATCACCAGCTCGACCGGCTGCAGCGGATTGATCTTGGCCGGGTCCCTACCCAAGGCACGCATGGCGTCCCGCATCGCCGCTAGGTCGACGACCGCAGGCACACCGGTGAAGTCCTGCAACAGTACACGGGCCGGCCGGAAGGCGATCTCGGTCACCGGCTCCGCACCGGCATCCCACCTCGCCAGCGCCTCGATATCGGCCCCGGTCACCGTGGTATCGTCCTCATGCCTTAGCAGGTTCTCGAGCAGGATGCGCAGCGCGTACGGCAGGCGCGCCACCGGCAAGCCCGCCTGCTCCAGCGCCTCGAGCCGCGCGATACGATGCCGCTCTCCCCCAACCTGCAGCTCGCCGTGGCTTTCGTATGTATCGGCCATGATCGCTCCGTCCGCTTGGATTGTTCAGGGTGCCACAATGCTAACTGTCGTGCCCCGTCGGAGGTTCGTCAATGGGTGACCGCGGATGTTGGGGTGACGGGCGACCGGACGGTGGGAATCGGTATGCGGTATGCGGTATGCGGTGAGTCGGGCGATGCACTCGATTCCACCGCACACCGCACACTGCACACCGCCTACCGGCCCTAGTGCCCCCGCTCCCTGCGCAGCTCCGCGGCCATCTCCTCGATCTCCCGCAGGTCCCTGACCATCTCGCTATAGCCGTACCAGAGTGCGTAGTCCGGGTTGGCGTGAAAAGTGCCCTGGAAGGCGCGCATACGATGCTCGAGGTGCATGACGAAGAGCTTCTGCTCGATCACGGTCGGCGCATCCTGGAAGGTGAGCAGGTCTGGGTACGGGAAGGAGTAGTAGTCGGGCTGCTCGAGGATCCCGTCCTCGTAGAGCGCGACGATGGTCCTAATCGCCTCGGCTAGCAGGTGGTCCGTCTCCCTGATCATCTCGTCGCCCTTCTCCAGCTCGGCGCGTGCGAAGTTCTCCGAGTGACAGCCGCTGCAGACCGCGACCATCTCTTCGCGTTCCGCCTCCCAGTCCGCCTGGGTCAGTCGAGCCACGTCGGCGGCCTGCACCACCTCGAGCCGGCCCGTCGGGTTGCCCTCGGGATCGAGCACACCGAGCGCTTGCAGGATCGTCGCGCGGTCCGCGGCCCAATCCTCGTCATCGGGCATGGGCAATCGCACGGCCAAGAAACCCCAGGCGGTGCGGACCTCGTGATCGCCGCCTTGCATGTGGCACGTCTGGCAGGTCGGTGCCGCGACATTCTCGGGTAGTGTGCCGTTCTGCTTCAGCAGGAAGCGCACGCCGTGCTTGGAGGCCGAGTACATCTCCCACTGGGGATGATCGAACCCCATGTGGCATGTCTGGCAAGCCTGAGGCTGGCTCGCTTCCACCACCGAGAACAGGTGCCGCGTGTGACAGGCGTCGCACGAGGCCACGCCGAAGCCCGCGCCATCCTGCTTGAGGGCCGCGATCTCATCTTCCGTCTTCAGCCCTATCTTGTGGCAGCCGCCGCAGCCCTTCATACCTTCGGTGAGCGCCATAGGCATCCAGTGGGTCGTCGGCATCGCGTTCATCGCCGCCCAGGCCAGCGCGTGCTTGCCACTCCTGAACTGCTCCACCCGCTCCCCGTGGCACATACCGCACGTCTCCGGCGTCGGGATCCTGACCTCCGCCACATCATCAGGCCTCGTATGATCGCCGCCATGGCAGACCGCGCACTCGACACCCCCGCCGCTGTGCTTGCTGGCTCCCCAATCGACCACGATGCCCGGAGTCACATCGGTATGACACTCGACGCACGACGCCTCGCCCGAACTCTCAGCCTCTGGACCACCGGTCGTCCCAGACGATATCCACGGCAGGACGGCCAGCAGCACGATCGTCGGAATGAGGGTGAGCCTGTGCATTGCGCTACCTCCTTCGACTGGAGAGGACAGCTCTCAGTCAGCAACGGGCTTGGGCGTGAAGTTGAAATTACATTATGTTGTTCCTCACCCGGCCGGGCAAGCGAACTTCATCGACGCGGAATCGACGCAACGCGCCACTGGAGACCCTCGCGTGACAGGGACGTGCGCCCCATTTTGTAGAAAAGTTCAACTGCAATACGCCCGCTGCAGGAACGCGCACGGCCGGCCAAGCGGCAAGGAGGTACTCATGGCAGACCGAGTCAAGAAGGTCAACTACGTCTACGTCACCGTTCCGAACCGCGCCGGACAGGGTGCCAAGGTGCTCGGCGAGCTGCGGGAGGCAGGCGTCAACCTGCTCGCCTATTCCGGCTTCCCGGCCAAGGGCGGCAAGGCCCAGCTCGACATGATCCCGGAGAGCATGCCGGAGCTGAGGCGCGTCGCGAAGAGGAAGGGCTGGCGGCTGAGCAAACCGAAGAAGGGTTTCCTCGTCCAGGGGTCCGACTCGGTAGGCGCGGTGCATCGTCACATCGATAAGCTGGCCGCGAACAAGATCAACATCACGGCGGCTGACGCCGTGGCGGCGGGCAAGAACCGCTACGGTATGATCCTCTGGGTGAAGCCGAAGGATTATACCCGGGCAGCGCGGGTGCTGCGGGCGAAATGAGGCCGGTGATCCGTGATCAGTAGTCGGTGATCAGTGGGCCTGGTGACTGGTCATTATCGGAGAAGTACGGTCAGGGCGACACCACGACCGACAACTGATTACTGATTACTGATTACTGATCACTGATTACTGAATACTGAATACTGAATACTGATCACTGCCGGCCGGTCACCGGCACCGTGGACCGCGCCCCCCAAGCTGATACCTCGCAACGTTAGAGCTCGAACCTCTGTCCGCGCTCGGGGATCCGCACATCGGCGGCACCGCCGGCCTCGAGTCCTTCGGCGAGCGCCGTGAGGCCGTCCGGCTCGCCGTGGACGAGGAAGATGTGCTTCACCTCCCCCTTCTCCTGTACGCGAGCCGCCCAGCGGAGCAGCCCTTCGCGATCGGCGTGGGCGCTGTACCCTTCGGCCCTCCGGACCTTCGCCGCTATCTCGTACTGATCGCCGTAGATGCGGACACGGCGCTCGCCGTTCATGATCTTGCGACCTAGCGTGTGCTCGGCCTGAAAGCTCACGAATAGAACGATCGATTCCCGTCTCGTCGCGTGGTGCTTCAGGTGATGGAGGATTCGCCCGCCCTCGCACATGCCCGATGCCGATATGATGACGGCCGGCTTCCTCCGGGTGTTCAACGCCCGCGAGCCGTCGCTGCTCCTCACGTACTGTAACCCACCGAACGATAGCGGGTCCCGGTCGCTATCGGTGGCCATCGTCTCCAGGTACTCCCGGTCGTAGCACTCCGGGTGGACGCGGAAGACCTCGGTCGCGTTCACCGCAAGCGGGCTGTCGACGAAGGCCTCGACGGGTGGCAGTTCCCCAGCTTCGAACAGCTGGTTCAGACGGTAGACGATCTCCTGGGTACGCCCGACGGCGAAGGCCGGGATGAGCAGCACCCCACCAGAGTCGAGCACGTCGGCGACGGTCTGCCGCAAGAGCTCTTTCGCATTGCCACTCTCCTCGTGCAGACGGTCTCCGTACGTACTCTCCATGATCACATAGTCGGCACCCTCGAACACGCGTGGATCGCGCAAGATGGGAAGGCCCCTGCGCCCGACGTCACCGCTGAACACCAAGCGCGACTTCCTGCCCTTCTCGTTCGCCTCGACCATCACGATCGCCGAACCGAGGATGTGCCCCGCATCGCGGAACCGGACCGTCACGCCAGGAAGCGGCTCGAATGGGCGGTCGTAGTCGATGCTCCGGAACGACCTCAGCGTCTCTACCGCATCCTCTTTAGTGTACAGCGGCTCGAACAGCTTCTTGCCCTGCTTCCTCCGCCGCTTGTTCACGTACTTCACGTCGTTCTCCTGCAGGTGTGCCGAGTCGAGCAGCATGTAGGCGCAGAGGTCGCGGGTCGCCGAGGTGGAGTAGACGGGGCCGCCGAACCCGGCTCGTACCAGCGAAGGCAGGTTGCCGCTATGGTCGATATGCGCATGGGAGAGGACGACGGCGTCAATCTGCGAAGCCTCGAAGGGCAGGCCGCGGTTGCGCTCGAACGCCTCCTTGCGCCGCCCCTGGTATAACCCACAGTCGAGAAGAAGCTTACGGCCATTGACCTCCAGCAGATGCATCGACCCGGTGACGCTCCCCGCAGCCCCCCAGAACTCGACCCTCATATGTCTGTCTCCCCCCGCGTGTGGTGCCCCCCTGGAACACGGACCCCTGAATTGCGTATACTATAGCGGAAACGTAGCCTGCGTTACCCGCCCTCGCTCCCCTCCCCCAAAGCCGGCTCCGCGGAACGATTTGCCATGTCAAGACGGGCTAAGCCCAAGTACGGGTTCACGATCTTCGAGCTACTGGTCGCCATTATCATTCTGGGGATTCTGGCGGCGATCAGCATCAAGGTCGCCGACGGGCGGAAGCGGGCCTACGTGGCCGTCATCGCGTCCGACCTGCGCAACGTCGCCACCGCCCAGGAGGCCTACTTCCACGACAGTATGGACGAGCCGGGCGGCCCACGCTACGCGCCCAACGTGGAACAGCTCAACTTCACGCCCAGCGAGCACGTTCTGGTCCAGATGGTCGGGATCTCGAAGGGCTGGAGCGCCCGCACCATCCACAAGAAGCGGAACGACTTCCGCTGCGCGATGTACGTGGGCGACGTGAAGGCATTGATCCAGATCTACGAGCCCGCCATCGAAGAGGGCGCGATGTACTGCGAGCCCAAGCTGGCCGGCTCGAAGGGCAAAGGACATTAGTAGACGCGACCGACGTCTCCTGACGAGGTAGTGATCATGGCGTTAAAGATCTCACGGACAACGATCGATAAAGGAATAGCACTGACCGGCGTGGTGCTCGTCGTCGCGCAGCTCCTCCTCCTCGCCTATTCCCCGATCCACGTCGCGGCAGTGGTGCTCGGCGTTCTGATGATCTACGTGGGGATCTGGAGGCTGTCCAGCCATCTGCTCCCGAATAGGCGCATCTACATGCCACTCAGGTGCGAGGTCGACGAGTTCATCCGGCTGGTTCGCAAGCTGAACGCGCAGCGGGCGAGCCGCGACATGTCGGCGGCCTTCGAGACGGCCGCCGAGCTGCGCGAGACGGTGGAGCGGGTGATCGCCGCCGCCGGTGTTTCGCAGGAACCGGGCAACGGTACGGAAGCCGAATTGCAGCGCCAACCGGTGGAGTCGGCCTGATTCAGTCAGCAGACCCGCGCGCGCGGCGGAACGCGGCCCTCCTGGTCCTCGCTTTCGCCATCCTCGGTACGGTGGCGTATTTCGCCATGCGCCGCTTCGTCGCCGACCTCAGAGAACTGGCGCGAGAAGATCCCGACCTGGCGGTGGAGCACGCCGCCCTCGCCATCAAGCTTATCGCCCTGACGCTGGGAGTGACGCTGGCCGGCGTTGCCGTCTGGATCGCTAGGTTCTCGCTCCGCATTGGCAGGGCGAGTCGCTTCCCCCCGCCGGGAACCGCTCTTATCCGCGAGACGAGGGTGCTGACGGACGCGCAGGCGCAGGCACGAGCTCGGCTCGGGATGATGTTGGCCGCGCTCGTCGCCGTGGCGGCCGTTGCCCTACCCACCTACCTCTGGCACATCATCAGCCTATTGGGCCAGCCCTGACCGCGATTCCCGTCCGCGGTGCCGCTTCCGGCGGGGCGCTGCCGGCCAATCACCTCAGCCCCCGCTCGAGAAAGTGTGCTCGTACTTGAGCAGAATGCGGCGGTCCGATTTCCCGGCGGCGATGAGGCTCTCCGAAAGCCAGCCGAAGTCCCGGGTCTCATCGTAGACCAGGTACAGATCGCGCCCTTCCGAGAAGCGACAGCGGAGGCGCAGATTGGCTGCGAACCGGTTCGCCGCCATGTTGTACTGCAGGAACGTATCGACGAAGAGCCGCGTATTCAGAGACGCCTGCAGACGCAGGCGAGCCAAGTCGGCGTCGAACCTCTGGTCCCGCTCGGGAAACCAGAGCCGATTCAACGTGTACTCCGGACTCACTGTCAGGTGCGACGAGACGACCCATGCCGGAGCGAGCGTGAAGCGGCCGCGCCAGCCGTCCAGGTAAGTTCCGACGTGCAGGACGGCTTCACCGTTCAATCTGGCGCCCGGCCGGTGCCGGTAGAAGAGAAACAGGTTGGGGCCGAAGTAGCCTCCCGCCGGGACGAGGACATCGTCGGAGAGTTCCAGGGGCAACGCGAGATCCTCGTACTCGAGGTTCAGCGCCACGTTGAAGAAGCTCCCGCCCCGTAAGTCGATCGACCAGCGAAACCTCTGAAGCGCCGACTCCACGGACTGGTCGCTACTTCGCAGATACAGCCTCGAGGTCAGCCACGCTTTGTGACGGCTCACCGCTCCGCTGTCGGGCTGCCAGGCGTAGGTGAAGTTCGTCTTGAAGACCGTGTAGTCGTCACGCTCCAGATAGCCAAGCCGCGGATCGTACGCGGGCCCGGAACGCGCGGCCTCCACCTCGTAGCCCAACCCGTCGAGCGACCGACGTTGCCAGTACAGCCGCGCCAGAGCACGGTCCATGGCACCGGTCGCTCCACCGTCATGGTTGTGCGTCTGGGCCCACTGCAGCGTCAGGAAGTCATCACCGGACAGGTTCACCACGGCGTCCAGGCCGTAGCTCAGGTCCGCCATCCCCTCTGCGGTCACACGGCTCGTGAACAGAGCGCCGACCGTCGACGCGCTGTTCAGCACGTTTCGCCGCAGCCTCAGCACACCGTCGTTCTCTCCCGCCTGCCCCCACCCGGACCTCACCTGCATGTTCATGACCCCGACATCCCACGACCCGATCCGCCCCGTCATTCTCGCACCCGCCAGAATCGGCAACGGCTCCCCCTCCTCGGTCAGCCCGATGCGACGGCTGTGGAACAGACGTCCCTCATCGCCGGTGTTGAACTGGAAGGTCGAAGATCGCTCCTGGAAGAAACGACGCTTCTCGGGGAAGAAGAGGTTGAAGCGGGTCAGGTTGACCTGCTGATCGTCCGCCTCGACCTGTGCGAAATCCGTATTGACCGTTAGATCAAGTGTCAGGTTGTTGGTCAGACCGTATTTCACGTCGAGCCCCGCCTGGCGCGTCACGTCTGTGCCCGGCGGCGCCACAGGCTCCGACAGGTCGCGCGTTCGGTCGAAACCGCCCAGAACGTACGGGGTAAAGTAGAGGGGCGCCCGCTTAGCGATCCCGGCCAGTACGATGTCCTGAGCCCGCGACGGCTTGATGTCGGCGAGCGCCCAGTTCGGCGGAATGGCGGGATAAGTGTACTTCTCATCCTTGCGGCTGATGTAGCGCCCGACGATCAGCCCCATGACCACGCGCTCACCTCGCGTCTCGAACCCCAGGCTCGAGAACGGGATGCGCACCTCGGCGAACCAGCCCTCTTCGGTGATCCTCGTGGCGACATCCCAAAAGGCGTTCCACTCCCGGTTGACCGGCCGGGCGCCAGCCGACGGGTCGGCGTCGTTGCTTATCTCTCGGTCGAGCATGACGCCGAGTGGATTGGTCGTGAACTGCAGTGCCGTCTCGTTGTCGTTGAACGAGTCGATGACGATATCGAAAGCGTCATCGCCGTTCCAACGATCGCGGTACAGGGTGTTGGCTCTGATACCTGTAGGGTCCGAGTCGTAGAAGCGCGCCGCGAAATAGAGGTGGTCATTGTCGTACGCCACCCGAATCTCGGTGCGCTCAGTGATCAAACCGCCGAAGGTCGGCCAATGCATCGTCAGCGGTAAGGGATCGATCGCCTGCCACGCCGGCTCCTCGCTCATACCGTCCAGCTCTACCGCACTCGCGAGCTGCGGAAGCTCGACCGCTTGTTGAGCTGATGCCCGACCCGCAGCCAGGAGCAGCACGACCGCGCCGGCGAAACACAGGGCAGTGGCAACGAAGCTCCTCATGTAGTCTACGCTCCGCGAAACACGGAGGAGGCAGTCGGATCCGCGTTCAAGGGAAAGCTAGAGAGCGTGATGCGCGGGTGGGTTGCGTTACAGTAAGGGTTGGGTCAGAGGTTCTTCAGGGTGTGTCAGGGAATGGTGAACAACGATCCTTCCTATCCTTCCAGCCTATAGCCGACCTTCCGCACAGTCACGATATGCCGGGGATTCGCCGGGTCGCGCTCCAGCTTCCGCCGCAGCTCGGCGATATGCGTGTCAACCGTCCGGCTCACCACCATCGTGGGATAGCCCCACACCTGATCGAGCAGATCGCGGCGCGAAACGGCCACGCCGCGCCGCCTCAGCAGCGCGACCAGCAGCTCGTACTCCTTCGGCGTGAGCGCTACTTCCGCTCCGTCGCGTATCACCCTGCGCGCAGCCGTGTCGACCTCCAGCTCCCCTAGGCGGACCACGCAATCCTCGCCGCCGCCCTCGATGCTCGCCCCGCTCCGCTCGAGCAACCGTTCCACGCGGGCAAGCAGCTCGAGCAGCCCGAAAGGCTTGGTCACGTACTGATCGGCTCCGAACCGGAAGCCCTGCACCTTGTCCGCCTCTTCGCCGCGGGCCGTGAGGATGAGCACCGGCATCTCGTGACCCTCCTCGCGTAGCCGCCGCAAGACCTGATACCCGTCCAGCTCGGGTAGCATCAGATCGAGGATGATGAGGTCCGGCCGCACCGTACGGGCGGCCTGCAACCCGGCCCGTCCGTCTGCCGCCAGCTCGACGACATAGCCCTCGATCTCCAGATTGTTGCGGAGTCCGTACGCCAGGTCGGCATTGTCCTCGACGATCAGGATCTTCCTCTTCATCTCACCAACGCCATCGTACTCATCTACGCGTCGCCTGCTCCGCCGCGATCGGCAACTCGACCACGAACCGCGCACCGCCGCCCGGGGCGTCTTCCACCCACGCGCACCCGTTGTGCTGACCCGCCAGCTCGCGGACCACCGACAGGCCGATCCCCGTGCCCGCCGTGGCGTTCTCTCGCTCGCGATCCAGCCGCGAGAAGGGCTTCCACACATCGTCGCGGCTCTCCCTCGGTACGCCTGGACCCTCGTCATCCACCCAGAGCCGTACATTCCCATCTCGAGACTCGAGTCCCAATCTGATCGTCTGTCCCTCGGGGCCGTATCTGACCGCGTTGTCCAAGAAATTGAGCACGATCTGCCTGAACGCTGCCCTGTCGACGTCCGCCTCGACATCGTCCACGACCTCCAACTCGACCGCTACACCCTTCGCGGTCGCCAGCGGTCGGAAAGCGTCGAGCACCTCATCGAGATGCGGCCGCAGCTGCGTGCGCTCGACGTTCAAGCGCGTGCCGTTGCGCTCGGCCCGCGAGAACAGCAGAATGTTCGCCACGAGGTGCGAGAGCCGCCGCGCCTCCTGGTCGATGATCTCCAGCCCGCGCCGCCGCTCCTCGTCGGAGCGAACACGGCCCAGCAGCAGCGTCTCGGTGAACATTCTGATCTGCGCAAGCGGGGTACGTAACTCGTGCGAGACGTTCGAGACGAAGTCCGCCCGCAGGCGCGCGAGCTCGACCTCGCGTCGCAGCAGGTAGATCGCTGCGGCCACCAATCCTCCGGCGAGCAGGAAGAGACCGGCAAGGAACGTGAATCGCGAGCGCGGCAACCCACCGATAATCAGCGCCTCGGCGCTCTCCCGTCGTAGGGCCACTTCCACCAGAAGGCGAGCGTGTTGCTCGTCGAGCCTATCGGTGGCACGCAGATCGGACGGGTACTGAGGCTCGGAAGCGAAAAGAGTGTCGCCCGCCGGCATCCACACTCTGACCGACAGCACCTCGGTGTTGGCCGCGCCGCCGGTGAGGGAAGGCGGAATCAGTGGGTACTCGAACGCATAGTTGAATACCTTGGGCAGTTCCGATACGTCGGCGGCAAACCCTCGAACCGTCACCGGCTCGCCCGCGATATCGAAATCCACGTCATAGACCAGGAAACGGCTGCGGCCGTCGAGAACGCCGGCGACCGCTGCGTGGGTCCACACCGAATCGTAGACCGCGCGCGCCAGGACCGTCAGCGTGTCACGCGCCCAAGCACGCTCGCTTTCAGACGGCAGTTGATGACCCCGTACCCCGATCTCACCGCTCGCGAGATCGACATGGAAGTCGTAGAGCATGAACGCCGGCGGACCATTCGATCGCGCCTCCGCAGCCTGTTGTGGGTCGACCGTCCCCGCCCCGCCATCGGCCGCCATCACATAGAGCAACCCCGGCGTGATTATCTTGTGGTCCAGCTTGCTCTCGGCATGATCACCGTACTGATAGGCCGCGAAGGCTGCGTGATCCTCTAGGGCGCTCCGCGCCGCGGCATGGTGCGACCGGGCGGCGCTGTGTGCCTCGTAGGCCAGCACCGCAGCCAGTGCCAGGGTCAGCAGCAGGAGGGCCACCACGAATCGCGCCCGCGAGCCCCGGCCGAACGATCGACGGTAGGAGGTCATCGGTATCGCATCCTAACTTGGAGCGCGAAATCGGGTCAAGCGACCCGCCGTCTCCGCGCTGCTTCAAGTTATCGGCGCACGGCAGGGCGCGTGTCAGGGCGGGGCAAGGGTAATGTCAGGACTTCGTCAGAGGGCCGCGCAGCCTTGATGCGCGCTCCTCCGTCACCCAACTTCAGCCGATGCTCGACCCGATACCCGTGCCTGACCGTGAACGGACGCGCGCCGACGCCGCGTCGCGTGGTATCTGAGCCGTGACCTGGCTCCTGGCCGTAGCCCTGTTGCAGGTGCCGGCGACGGTCGAGAGCCCGAGCCGGCCGCAACCGGATCCCGACACCACGATCGGGCTCGCCCTGAGCGGCGGCAGCGCCAAGGGCTTCGCCCATATCGGCGTCCTGAGGGTGCTCGAGCGGGCCGGGCTGCCGATCGATGCGATCGCCGGCACGAGTATGGGTGGGCTTGTCGGTGGCCTCTACTCCATCGGCTATACACCCGACATGCTGGAAGAACTGGCGGTCGAGCAGGATTGGGAGGCGCTGTTCACCGACAGCTACGACCGACGCAGCCGGACGATCGAGAGCAAGCTCGCCGGGCAGCACCTGCTCGAGCTGCCGATTCGCGGGCGACGTCCGGAACTTCCCGCCGGTCTCGTCGCCGGCCAGCGTATCTCGCAGCTAGTCACCGGACTCACCTGGCCGGCCCACGAGCTGCGAGACTTTCGCGCTCTCCCGATCCCCTTCGTGGCGCTGGCTACCGACCTCGAGACCGGCGATGCCGTGTCCCTCGATACCGGCTTCTTGCCGCAGGCCATGCGGGCGAGCATCTCGATCCCCACCGTGTTCGCACCGGTCTGGATCGGGGATCGGCTGATGGTGGACGGCGGTCTGTCGCGCAATCTGCCGGCACAAGACGTCGCCGACCTCGGCGCCGACATCATCGTCTGTGTCGATGTGTCCGACCCGCTCGTCTCCGCCGACAGCATCCGCACACTGCTCGACGTGTTGGACCAGTCCATGTCGTTTCGTGCCGCCGCCTCCACCCAAGAGCAGCGTCAGCTGTGCGACGTGATCATCGAGCCGGACATCGAAGACCTCTCGGCCATAGCCTTCGACCGGGCCGCCGAGTGGGTCGCGCGCGGCGAAGCGGCCGCCCGTCAAGCTCTGCCGCAGATACTCGCCCTGGCCGGCGAAGCGCGTGCCCGCGGCTCCCGGCACGTGCCGCTGGCGCCCATCGATTCGACCTACGTAGACGAGCTGGTGCTGGAGGGCCTGGATCGGGCGCCGAGAAACTCCGTCGCGAGATCGCTCAACCTCCAGGTGCCGGGCTGGGTGACGCGAGAGGAAGTGGACGAGGCGATCGGCAGGGCGTACAACAGTGGGCTCTTCGCCAGTGTGACGTACCGGCTCGATTCCGTACAGCGCGCAGATAGGACGGTCCGCACACTCGTCGTACGGTTCGAGGAGGAGAAACGTGACAGGCTCGGCTTCAGCTTCCGCTACGAAACGCGCTACAAAGCCTCGATATTGATGTCGACGACCCTGCGCAACCTACTGCAGTACGGGTCCGTCACGCGGCTCGACCTGCGATTCGGACAGCAGATCCGAATCGGCGGGCGGTACTTCCGGCGGTCCGGTCCGGGAAACGTGCTGAGCCTGGCCGCCCAAGGTGCATGGATCGAAGCACCACTCGACATCTACGACGACGGCCGTCGCGTCGCCGAAGTACGGGTCGACGTGCTCGAAATGTCGGGATTCGTCGGGATGGCACTTGGCAACACGGCGCTCGCCGGCCTCCGCGTGAAAGGCGAGTTCGCACACAGCAAATCGGCAATTACGGCGGATGCATTCGACGAGAAGGACACGTTCTACACACTGGCGGCTGTGCTACGCGCCGATACACACGACCGCGATGTCTTTCCGACCCGCGGGCTCGGGCTACTGCTCAAGACCGAATGGGCTGACCGCTCGATAGGAAGTGGTCGCAGCTTCTCGCATAATGTGCTCGATGCCGACGTCTACATACCGGTCCATCGGTATGTCTCACTGATCGCCCGCGCAACGCTCGGCAACTCGTCCGGCGGCGACGACCTGCCAACCCACTACCTCTTCTTCCTCGGCGGATCGAGCCCCTACTTCGCCTTCCCCGACCGACAGTTTCCGTTCTTCGGCCTGGAAACACAAGAAAGCAGGGGCAGACATGTTCAGAGCTTCCAGCTCGGCCTGCAACTCCAGTTCGCGGGACCCTTCTTCGCGATCCTACGGCTGAACGCCGGCGACACGCTCGACCGCTGGGACTTCCAACCCGACCGCTACTCGACCGGCTACGGCCTCACGCTCGGTCTGCGAACCCCATTCGGGCCGATAACCGCGACGGTCGCCGAAACGACCCTGGCGCAGTGGCCCGACTTCTCCGTCGATCTCGGCTATCACTTCTAACGTCGCACAATGAAGCCATGCGACCGTCGAAGCGTCCGGCGGCCGAGAGCCTGGCCTTCGGTGTGTGAGCGATGTTACCTTTATACCCCGCCCCCGCGACTCCCTTGCAGATCAGGCGCCCGGGCAGCATCCGTGGCGCGACCGAGCGCGGGCTCGCGTCCCACTTCTTCCGTCTGAGCGGCTCAGTTAACCGTGCGCGGAATGCAAAGCGTCACAGGAGAAAGCAGGGGGGACATGACAACGTCGTACGCACCCACGCGCAACTTGACGGACAAGGTGTTGGCCCTGGCCGGGCTGGCGGTCGTCGTGTTAGAGATCTACGTCCTGGTCGACTCGCCGCTTCACGTCCTCATCCTGGCCTTCGGCGTCCTGCTGATCTATGTGGGGACCTGGCGACTGGTCGGTCGGCTGCTGCACCGGCGCATGAACAGGATCCTCCGCGACGAGATAGACACGTTCATCACGCTGGCGCGTAGTCTCTATAGCTACAGAACCAACAGCGACGCCGCGCGAGTTCATCAAACGAAGGCGGCACTGCGAGAATCGGTCGAGCGGATCATCACGGCCGCTTCCAAATACCAGGACCAGTCTGAAAAATAGGCCTGTCGGCGCGAGCGCCACCCACCAGGCTATCCTACAGGGTCCGACCGACTGCCGCCGCCAGCGGACGCAGCTCATCCATCAGCCGGTCGAACTGCTCGAGTCTGAGCGATTGTGCGCCGTCGGAGACGGCGCGCTCGGGATTCGGGTGCACCTCCACGATGATGGCATCGGCGCCCGCGGCCACCGCGGCCTTGGCCATAGGTATCACGTGATCGCGAACGCCCGTCCCGTGGCTGGGATCGACGACCACCGGCAGGTGGCTGCGCGCTTTCACCGCCGGCACGGCGCTGAGATCCAAGGTGTTACGCGTCGCCCGCTCGAAAGTACGGATGCCGCGTTCGCAGAGCAGAATCTCGGAGTTGCCGCAGGCGGCGATGTACTCGGCGGCGGCGAGCCACTCCTCGAGTGTCGCCGCCGGCCCTCGCTTCAGCATGACCGGTCGGCGCGAGCGGCCGAGCTCACGTAGTAGTGTGAAGTTCTGCATGTTGCGGGCACCCACCTGCATGATGTCGCAGTAGTGCACGGCGAGGGGAATCTGTGATGGCTCCATGACCTCGCTGATCGTCAACAGGCCGTTCGCCGCAGCCGCCTGGCGCAACAGGTAGAGCCCCTCCTCGCCGAGGCCCTGAAAGGCGTAGGGGCTGGTGCGCGGCTTGTAGGCGCCGCCGCGCAGGATGTGCGCCCCCGCGGCGGCGACCGAGGCTGCCACCCGATTTACCGTTTCGGGATCCTCAACCGAACAGGGTCCCGCCATCACTGCCAATCGCTCGCCCCCGACCACAACGCCGCCTCCAACATCGATCTCCGAGTCCTCTGCCTGAAATGCACGGCTGACGAGACGGTACTCCGAGCCGTCGACGGAGACCTCGGCGATGCCGGTCAGCCCGTCGAGCAGATCGGGCGTGGGAGCCCGACCGGCGCCCGACACTCCGAGCACGACACGTTCCATGCCAGAGCGACGGACGCTGAACCCCGCCCGGGTGACACGCTCGACCACGTCGGCGATCTGGCCTGCGCTGGCCTTTGCTTCCATCACGACGATCACGTCCTAGCCTCCCTGTGCTGCGTTCCTGCCCGGCGAATGCCGCGCACCAAATCCTCCGCCATTCTCCGCACTGCTCCCACCGCCGCCTCGCGTGACCCTGCCTCCGCAGCCTCACGGACCAAGGCGCTCCCGACTATGACGCCGTCGGCGACTTCGGCCACCCGCTCGGCATCGGCCGCCGTGCTAACGCCGAAGCCCACCGCCACCGGCACTGCGCTGAACCGCCGCGCCCGCTCCACCTGTTCTCGCAGGTCGCCGCCCACACCACCCTGCGGGCCCGTGACGCCGTGACGGCTGACCAGGTAGAAGAAGCCGGTCGACGCCCGCGCCGCCACGGCCAGCCGCTCGTCAGGCGTGTCCGGCGCTCCAAGGTAGACGGTATCGAGGCCGGCTGTTGCCGCCGTGGCGCGCAGGTCCTCGCCGTCCTCCGGCAGCAGGTCGGGCACCAGGATTCCACTCGCTCCCGCCTGCGCCGCGTCTCTGCAGAACTCAGTCGATCCGTAGGCCAACACCGGGTTGAGAGCGGTCATCAACACGATCGGCAAGCCGGACTCGCCGGCGATACGAGGCAACCGCTCCAGAACCCTCCTCACGCTGACACCGCCTGCAAGTGCCCGCGTGTACGCCGCCTGAATGATCGGACCGTCGGCCAACGGATCACTGAACGGGATCCCCAGCTCCAGCACGTCCGCGCCCGCATCTCTCAGGACCCCGGCGAGCGCAACGGTCGCCTCGAGATCGGGATCGCCCGCGGCAAGGTAAGCGATGAGTGCCGCCCTGCCCTCAGCGCGACACCGCTCGAACGCCCCCGCGATACTTTTCCCCTTCACCCCAGCCTCTCCATCTCCATCTCCCTCTCCCTCTCCCTCTCCATCCCCCTCTCCATCTCCATCGCCATCCCCATCGCCATCGTCATCGCCCCCGAACCACATCCTTGTCACCCCTACCCGAGAGGTTGACGAGCAACATCCCATCCGGCCCCAGCTCGCGCCCCCTCCGGAGTGCGTAAGCCAGCGCGTGACTCGACTCGAGCGCCGGGATGATGCCTTCAGTCTTCGCCAGGGCCGCGTAGGCGTCCATGGCTTCATCGTCGGTGACCGCGAGGTACCGCGCCCGGCCCGTCTCACGCAGCCACACGTGCTCCGGCCCGACGCCCGGATAGTCGAGGCCCGCCGCGATCGAGTGCGTGGGCGCCACCTGACCGTCTTCATCCTGGAGGATATAAGAGCGCGAGCCGTGCAGTACGCCCGCTCTGCCGGCGACCAGCGAGGCGGAGTGCCGCTCTGTGCCGAGCCCTTGCCCGCCAGCCTCCACGCCCACCATCGGCACGCCGTCATCGATGAACGGATAGAACAATCCAATGGCGTTGCTACCGCCACCCACGCAGGCAATCAGGCCGTCGGGCAGTCGACCGTATTCCTCGAGGACCTGCCGCCGCGCCTCGATGCCGATGACGCTCTGGAAGCTGCGAACCATGAGCGGATACGGATGCGGCCCGACGCAGGAGCCGATCACGTAGTGGGTGTCCCGATACGAGCCCATCCAGTCGCGGATCGCCTGGCTCGTCGCGTCCTTCAACGTCCTCGACCCGCTATCGACCGGTATTACCTCAGCCCCCAGCAGCTCCATCCGCACCACGTTCAGCTGCTGCCGCGCCATGTCGATCGTGCCCATGTACACCTGGCAGGGCAGACCGAGCAGCGCCGCGACCGTGGCGGTGGCCACACCGTGCTGGCCGGCCCCGGTCTCCGCTATCAGTCGCTGCTTGCCGAGGGTCCGGGCAAGTAACCCCTGACCCAGCGCGTTATTCAGTTTATGGCTGCCGGTGTGGGCCAAGTCCTCTCGCTTCAAGAGAACCGCGGCGCCGCCCGCCAGCTCGCCGAAGCGGTGTGCTTGGTAGAGTGGGGTCGGCCGGCCGACGTAGGCGGCCAGCAAGGCATCGAGCTCCGTCCGGAAGCCGGTGTCGTTCCACAGCCGGTCGAAAGTCGTCTCGAGCCGGTCGAGTGCCGGTACCAGCGTCTCCGGTACGTAGCGGCCGCCGTACTCGCCGAACCAGCCGCGTCGATCGCTACGGGTCACATCGGGTTTGGTCGCCATCGACTGTTCTTCGCCTCTCCCTCTCATCAACGAAGTCGAATTTGAGCGTCCGCCTCGCGTACCGCCGCGATGAACGCCGCGATCAGACCCCGGTCCTTGACTCCCGGGGCCGACTCGACGCCCGACGACACATCGACGCCGCCGGGCCTCAGCCGCTCGATCGAAACCCCGACGTTCTCGGGGCTCAGACCTCCGGCTACGATCACCTTGTTCCGCGGCCACGGCAGCTGCTCCGCCTGCGACCAGTCGAAGACCTGACCGCTGCCGCCCAGTCGGCCGCTGGCGGACGGGGCATCGAGCAGAAACGCGTCCGCAGGGTAATCGCGAGCCCGCTCGAGGTCCGCCGCGCTCGCCACCCGCACCGCCCTGATCACCCTCGCTCGCACCGCAGCGGCCAATTCCGCAGTCTCGTGCCCGTGAAGCTGAACCCAATCGAGACCGCAGCACTCCAGCGCTTCGTGGATGAACTCGAGCCCCTGGTCGGCAAAGACCCCCACCCGCCGGACAGCCGCCGGGACATCCGCCAGAACCTCAGCGGCGCGCGCGAAGTCCAGCTGCCGCGGACTGGAGGCGAACACGACGCCCAGCGCATCGGCCCCCTGGCGCGCAGCGTACTCCGCGTCGGCCGCGCGAGTCAGCCCGCAGATTTTCACCCGCGTGCCCTCACCGACCTCGCGAGCCGCGCCCGACCGGACGATCACCGCGCGACCCCCGAGAGCTCGGCGAGTTTGTGTGCCCGCTCCGCCGACGGCAGGCGCAACAACGACTCGCCCACCAGGATCGCATGGGCGCCCGCGTCCCGTACGCGGCGCACGTCGCCGGCATTAGTGATGCCGCTCTCGCTCACCAAGGTGACATCCTCGGGTACCGCCGGCGCCAATCGCTCGGTAACGCCGAGCTCAGTGGTCAGCGCTCGCAAGTCGCGGTTATTGATCCCGATCAGCGTCGCACCGACCTCCAGTGCCCTGGACAGCTCCGCCTCGTCGTGTACCTCCACCAGACACTCCAGACCGACGTCACGCCCGGCACATAGCAGCTTCTCGAGCTCGTCTCGCGAGAGGATCGCCGTAATCAGCAGTGCCGCCGACGCACCGACGAGCCGCGCCTCGTACAGCCCCGCCGCATCCACCAGAAAATCCTTGCGCAGCGCCGGAAGCCTCACCGCCGCGCACACCGCGTCCAGATCGATCAGGTCGCCCCCGAAGTCCGCACCGTCGGTGAGCACCGAGACCGCCGCGGCACCTGCACGTTCATAGAGCCGGGCCACCGCAGCCGCATCTTCACGGTCGACCAGGGTGCCGGCCGAAGGGCTGCGTCGCTTGAACTCGGCGATCAGCGCGACCCGATCACCGGAACGCAGCGCCGAGGCGAGTGATCGGCCGCCAGCACGTGAGACCGCGCGCCCCCTGAGTGCCGCCAGCGCCTCGCCCTCTGGCGCTTCCTCCGCACGGCGCGCCCGCACCTCCAGCGCCTTCCGCTCCAGGTATCCCGTGCCCATCTCTCAGCTCTGTCCCCAGCCGGGTATGCCACCCTCCACCTTCTCCTCCCTCACACGCTGACCGCCCTCACGCGCGCGCAGTTTGCGCGAGTATTCCAGCAACGCCTCGAGGCTGGCCAGCGCCGCACCCGAGTCGATGGCGGCTTTCGCCGTCTCGACGCCCTCGCGGATATCCTCAGCGACGTTCGCGGCGACCAGCGCAGCGCCCGCATTCAGGATCGCGACATCGCGCGGACCACCGGCGCGACCCTCCAGCACGGCCCTCAGCATGCCGGCGTTCGTCATCGCATCGCCGCCCTTGATGCTCTCGGCCGTACCGCGTACCAAGCCGACGTCTTCCGGAGCCAGCGTGTACTCCTTCACTTCGCTCCCCGTCCACTCGGCGACCAGGCTCGGCCCGGTGATCGTCAGCTCGTCGAGACCGTCGCTGCCGTGCACCACCAGCGCCCGTTGCACCCCCAGGTTGCCCAGTACCCTGGCCAGCTTCGGGGCCAGTGAGCCGTCGAACACGCCCATGATCTGGGCCGTGGCTCCGGCCGGGTTGCAGAGCGGACCGAGCACGTTGAACACGGTGCGCATCCCGAGCTCGCGCCGCGGCGGCCCCGCATGTCGCATCGCGCTGTGAAACGTAGGAGCGAACAGAAACGTCATCCCCACTGCGTCGAGGGCGCCCGCCGCTTCCGGACCCGCCATGTCGATCTCCACGCCCAGCGACTCCAGAACGTCCGCCGAGCCGGTCTGGCTGCTGATCGCCCGGTTGCCGTGCTTCGCCACCTTTTGCCCGGCACCTGCCGCGATGAACGCCGCGGTAGTCGAGATGTTGAAGGTCGAGCACCCGTCACCGCCGGTTCCGCAGGTGTCGAGCAGCCGCGGGTACTGGTGAGACACCCGCAACGCCTTCGACCGGATCGCCTCGGCGCAGCCCGTGATCTCGTCCACCGTCTCACCCTTGGCGCGCAGCCCCATCAGGAAGCCGCCGATCTGCGCCGCCGTGGCACGGCCCTCCATGATGGTCGCCATACCCGCCGCCGCCTGCTTCCGGCTCAAGTCTTTCCCACTCGCCAGCGCACTCAACACCGCTCTGATATCGTCACCAGCATTCAAGCTCATCGTCGCGCACCGTTGTTGTACTGATCACTGACCACTGACCACTGATTACTGACTACCGCCTACCGCCCACCGCCCCGCGCCCGCCAGCCCGCCGTCGGATGCGTGGCCAGACTCAAGAAATTCGACAGAATCATCTCGCCTTCCGGCGTAAGTATCGACTCGGGATGGAACTGTACGCCTTCCACCGGGTGCTCTACGTGTCGCAGTCCCATGATCACGCCGTCGGCGCTACGGGCCGTAACGATCAGCTCTGGCGGCAGGGTCTCTTCGACCACGGCCAGCGAGTGATAGCGACCGGCCTCGAGCGGGTTGCCCACGTTCGTGAACACGCCCTTCGCGTCGTGATCGATCAGGCTGACCTTCCCGTGCATCGGCCCCGGCGCCCTGTCCACCTTCGCGCCGTACACCGCGCCGATGATCTGATGGCCGAGGCAGACGCCGAGCACCGGGCATAGCCGCCCGACCTTTCTCAGCACATCGGGAGCGTTCTTCGCTTCGCCCGGACCGCAGGGGCCCGGCGAAATCACGACGCCGGCCGGCCTCCGGGCGAGCACATCGTCCGCCGTGATCTCGTCGTTGCGACGTACCTCCACCTCGGCTCCCAGCGCTCCCAACATCTGCACCAGGTTGTAGGTGAAGGAATCGTAGTTGTCGATCACCAGGATCACGGTCGCACCTCCCCGCTCAGTGCCGCCGCCGCGCCACGCGCTCCGTTCGCCGGCCGATCATCGACACCGGCCAATGCCAATGCCGCGAACAGCGCCTTCGCCTTAGCATTGGTCTCAGCCAGCTCGTTGTCCGGCACCGAATCGGCGACGATCCCGGCACCGGCCTGCACGTGGGCGCGACCGGCTTGAACCGCGATGGTGCGGATCGAGATGCACGTGTCGAGACTCATCGCGCCGAACCCGATATATCCGATGGCACCGGCATAGGCGCCGCGGCGCGTCGCCTCCAGCTCCTCGATGATCTCCAGCGCGCGGAGCTTCGGCGCACCACTCACAGTGCCCGCCGGGAAGCACGCCTCAAGCGCCGCCAGAGTATCGACGTCGTCCCGCAGCCGACCTGTCACCGTCGAGACCAAATGCATGACGTTGCGGTAGCGCTCCACCGTCATCAGCGTAGGAACGTGCACGCTGCCGACGCGGCAGACCCGACCCAGATCGTTGCGACCCAGATCGACCAACATCACGTGCTCGGCCTTCTCCTTCGGATCGTTGCGCAGATCCTCTTCCAGGGCCGCGTCTTCGTCCGGGTCCTTGCCCCTCGGGCGCGTGCCGGCGATGGGACAGACTTGAGCGATACCATTGGCGGCACGCAGCAGCATCTCGGGGCTGGCACCGACGAGTGTCACCTCCGGGAACTCGAGGAAGAACATGTAGGGGCTCGGGTTGAGAACCCGGAGCGCTCGGTAGAGCCTAAACGGATCGCCGGTGACCGGCACGGTGATCCTGCGGCTCAACACCACCTGGATGGCGTCGCCGGACCAGACATACTCCCGGGCCCGGGCTACAGCTTCCAAGAACGTATCATCCTCGGGCAACTTCTCGCCGTCCTCTAACAACTGATCGGCGCCCTCGGCACTACCCAGCGTCTCGAACGGCGGCGCCGGAGCCGCCTGCCTGAGTGCCGCCACCACTTCCTCCACACGCGCCGAGGCGCGGCGATAGCCCTCCTCACGCGGCACGTTGGGCGCGATCACCGAGACGACCAGCAGCCGTTGTCTTAGATGGTCGAACACAAGCGTCGTGGCGTAGCGCGCGAAGACGGCGGCGGGAAACGGGCTCGGGTCCGGTAGCCGACTCGGCAACCTCTCGATGCTGCGAACGAGGTCGAACCCGAACGCGCCGACCGCACCGCCCACGAACCCCGGCAACTCGTCCCCGACCTGATGGACCGGCGCGCTACCGACGAGCCGCCGTAGAGCTTCGATCGGCAACGCTTCGTACGACGTGATCCCGCTCTGCGTCTCCACCGTCCCGCGATCCAGGTCGGCCCGCAACACGGCGTCCGGTCCCACACCGACGAACGAGTAGCGCCCCAAGCTCCCATCCTGCTCGGCGCTCTCGAGCAGGAAGCCGGTGCCACCGCGCCGCAGCTTCAGAAACGCCGAGATCGGCGTTTCGGTGTCCGACGGCAGCGCGCGCCACACCGGGATCGACACGTCGGCTGGCGCGGCCATTACCTGCGCCAGCGAAGGCCTCAACGTCTGACTGAACAACCCTGCCTCCTTCCCGCGACCGGCCAAAGAAAAGCGGGCGCGGTCTTCTCGGCTGGGAGAAGAGCGCGCCCGCTTCTCGGGCTCTTCCAGGGGGCCTGGTTCTAGGCTGCAGACCCCCGGAAACCGCGCACCACTCCCCGCGGCCGGGGCCACCACCAGCCCCACCAGCCCTCGCGGGCATACCGATGGGAGTCGTGCGTGCTCATGAGGCGGACCAAGCTAAGCGCCGGCCCGCGGGCGGTCAAGGGACCTTCTGGGAGGTGGGGATTCGGGCAACTCGAGAAACCGGCCGCAGCATCCCGCCGTAGTGTAGACGCGAGGACAGAAGGCCCCAGTCAGACCGAATCCGAACTCGGCTACCATGGACCAGTTGCGCAGAGATCTCGCCTTTGCCGTCCGGATGCTGCTCAAGCATCCAGGGCTTTCATTGATCGTCGTTCTCACCCTGGGCGTCGGCATCGGCCTCACGACCGCGGTGTTCAGTCTCATCAACGGTGCCATGTACAAGGGCCTGCCGTTCCCGGACGGGGACCGTGTGATGATCGTCGGCACCGCCGAACCCGCCCGGGACATTCGGTACGGGAACGTCGGGGTTCACGATTTCATCGAGTGGCGCGAGCAGCAGACGAGCTTCTGGGAGCTGGCGGGATTCAGTATTCAAACGGTCAACCTGGCGGGCGCCGAGGGGCGGCCCGAGCGCTACACCGCGACGATCACCACGGCCAATATGTTCGATGTCCTCCGCGTACAGCCGATCCTGGGACGCGGGTTCCAAGAAGGCGAGGACCGGCCGGGCGCGGACCCGGTGATCATCATCGGATATGACGTTTGGCAGAACCGCTTCGGCGGCTCGCCGGCGGCGATCGGCGCCACGGTCCGCGCCAACGGTCAGATACGGACGATCGTCGGCGTGGCGCCGGAGGGCTTCGCCTTCCCCGACAGAGAGCAGCTCTGGATTCCGCTGGAGCTCGATCCCACCGCGACGCCGCGCGGCGAAGGCGTGACCCTGTTCGCCATGGGACGGCTGCGCGACGGCGTGGATCTCGACCAGGCGCGTGCCGAGCTCGCCACGATCGCCCGGCGACTCGAGCTCGAGTACCCGGAGACCAACGAAGGCGTCAGCGCGACGGCAATGTCCTTCTCGCAGCTGGTCGTCGGCCCGGAATTCGCCAGCATGATCTATACGATGCTGGCCGCGGCGCTCGGCGTCCTGCTGATCGCCTGCGCCAACGTGGCCAACCTGCTGTTGGCGCGCGCTTCCGTCCGCACCCGGGAAGTGGCGGTACGCAACGCGCTCGGCGCCAGCCGCCGGCAAATCATCGCCCAGATGATGACCGAAGTGCTCATCCTCTCCGTCATCGGTGGCGCACTCGGTGTCGCCGTAGGCCACATCGGACTCACCTGGTTCGACAGCGTCACCGCCATCGATCCGCCACCGTTCTTCATCACCTTCGGCTTCGACGGTCGCGTCGTGCTCTTCGTGATCGGTGCGGTCCTGCTCTCCTGCCTGATGTCCGGACTGGTGCCGGCGTTGCGGGCTAGCAGCCTGAACATCGGCGAGGCGCTGAAGGACGAAGCGCGCGGATCTTCGAGCTTTCGGATGGGCAGGCTCAGCGACGGCCTGGTGGTGGCGGAGATCGCGCTCTCCTGCGGCCTCCTCATCCTCGCCGGCCTGATGATCAAGAGCATCGTGGAGCTCAAGGCTCAGGACCTTCCCTTCACCACCGAGAACATCTTCACAGCGCGCCTGGTGCTGCTCGAGCAAGACTATCCCGACGCGGACAGTAGGATCCGCTTCTACGAGGAACTCTTGCCGACTGTGCGGGCCATACCCGGTGTGCAGGCGGCGACCCTGTCGGACGGGCTGCCGGCGGCCGGTAACGGCACGCGTACAATCCAGATCGAGGGCGCGTCGTACGCCTCCGAGGAGGACTTCCCGTTCGCCCGCGAGGGGATCGTCACACCCGGCTACTTCGAGACCTTCGAGGCCCCGGTACGGCAAGGTAGAGCGTTCACGACCATGGACCGGCGCGACAGCTCACCGGTGGCGGTGGTGAACGAGACGTTCGTCCGTACCTTCTTCCCGGACGGCGACGCGCTGGGTCGGCGCCTCCGTATGGTACTGGATGACGGGCCGTCCGACTGGATGACGGTAGTCGGCGTCGTGCCCGACATGAAGATGGAAGGCATCGACAACTTCGAGGGCAGCCCGGCCGGCTACTACATCCCCATCGCCCAAAGCCCCGTCGGTACAGGCGTACGCATGGCGATCCGCACGCGCGGTGCGCCGCTGGCGATCACATCCGACGTGCGGGCGGCGGTCGAGTCGCTCGATCGCAACCTGCCCATTTACGAAGTGCTGTCGATGACGGACGTGATCGCCAAGGAGACCTGGTTCTACTGGATCTTCGGCTACGTGTTCATGGTGCTCGGCATCATCGCTCTGCTGATGGGAATGGTCGGGCTTTACGGCGTGATGTCGTTCGCCGTCAACCGGCGCACACAGGAGATGGGCATCCGCATGGCTCTGGGCGCCAATGCAACGAGCCTCGTGCGCCTGGTCATGCGGAGGGGGGCGGTTCAGATGGGCCTCGGCATCGTGCTGGGGATCGCAATCGCCGCGCTCGCCGCCAGCCCGCTCGCGGTGCTGCTCTATCGAGGCGACCCCCGGGATCCGACGGTCTTCGGTCTAGTCGTCCTCGCTCTGGCGTTGACCGGCCTCACCGCCAGCTTCGTCCCGGCCCGCCGCGTCACGAGAGTCGACCCGGTGACGGCGCTGACGACGGAGTAGAGCGCCCCGGACAACATGTGGCGAATCGGGATTCGGGAATCACGGATTCCCTCATTTCCGCCCGCCGGTACCGCGCACCGCCCATCTAGTCTCTTCGAGCGAACGGCGTCTCCAATCGCTCGCCGGCCCATTCTTTAGCGGTCACCGGCCCGATGCCGTATTGCCCCATCTGCAGCGTCCCGCTCGAGTGTTCCGCGTCGAGCACGCTCCGATAGCTGGCCAGCGCGCGCGCCCGGTTGCCCGTGACATCGTAGACGTGCCCCATCCAGATGCGGCCCCAGTCGTACCATAGCAGCTCATCGGGATCACCTGACGTGAGTTGGATCAGCCGCTCGAAGACGTTCAACGCCTGATCGTAGCGCTCTATATCATATAGAGAGAGGCCGAGGTACCAGTGTAGCCTAACGTTGTCGGGTTCGGCGCGGCGGGCCCTTTCGAAAGCAGCGACCCCCGCCTCGCTCCCGTGCCACCCGTTTGCCATGAACAGTGCCATGGCCTCGTCCAGCGGGCCCGGCGGCTCGTTCAGCCGAAGACTCACCAGCCTGACCGCTTCCGTCGTATCGCAGCCTTCGAGCAGCAGAGAGGGTATCTCGAGCTTACCGGCGCGATGCAAGCGCTCGAAGAGCGCGTAGGCTACTTCATGCAACACGACGACGTACGCATCGCCGGGATGGATACCGAGCCGCACGCCGATCTCCTCCCAATCGAACGTTTGCGCCACCCCTTCCGCGTATTCCTCCACCATCCCGCCCAGCACACTGTCCAGATGCTCACCCCGATGGAAGGAGAAGAGGCGCGGCTCGCCGCTCGCGTCGAACACACCGTACGTCTCCAGCTTGGCGCGCACCTCGGCGTCTTCGAACGGTTCGCCCCATGCGGTCTTGAAGAGCGCGTAGTTCGCATCGGGTAAGGCCGAGAGATGTTCGGTGAAGTTGTTGCTCCATGTCAGTGCCATGTCGCCGCCGCCCAGCGCGCTGACGTAGTTGGTCCCCACAGCGAACGCGTGCTCCGGGTGCACCACCCAGGCCACGACCGGTACCTGCATACCGGGCGAGGGAGACCGCCAGGCGTCCGCCCAGATCTCGTCGACGACACGCGACCAGAGGACGTGGAACAGCATGTCACGTCTGTCGCCCAACTCGAGCTCCAGCACCCCGACCAGCCGCTCGACCAGCGGGCTCAGCTCGAGCGCGGCGGAGTCGGCGATCGCGGCCAACGTTTCCCGCTTGCTCCCCACGAAGGCCGGGAAGGCGACCGAGCACGTTCCACCGGTCAGGCTGACAATCTTCCCCTCCTCGAGGGCGGCCAGCCGCTCACCCAGATCATCGATCCCGAGCTCCTCCAGCTCGGCGAGCGATGCGCCGACCAGACAGCGCAAGGCGATCTGGTTGTTGAGCGTATCGCGAACCAGACTCATCCTGGGATAGCGCTCTGTGTCGCGCCCGCTGCTGAAGAAGAGCGCCGCGTCGTACAGGTCGAGCCGCTCGAGCTCGGCGGACTGGCCCCGGCAGCCGACAACGGCGGACAGGGCCAGAGCCCCGAACAGGGCTTTGTAGCTCACCATGACACACCCTCTAGTGATCAGTAGACGATAGCGGTTGTCGGTCGGCTCTGATTATTAGACGCTACAAACGGCTAAGGCGATGCGTCGCGCCGCCGCCCCCAGCTACCCGGGCGCGGCCCGAACCTGGCGCCCGTTCCGCAGCAACACGAAGACCGCGAGCGCCAGCGCCGTCAGCAAGACGAACACGACGCCGAGCAGAACCGGCGCGTCGCCGTAGAATAGCGCCGGCAGCAGCGCGGCGAAGTACAGCGCGTCGATCAGGAAGTGCGTAAGGATGGCGCTCTCCAGGCCGTGCTTCCAGTACATCCACCCGAGAGCCATCCCAACCCAGGCGCTGAGCACCGCGATGGCCGCCAAGTTCGCCGTTGAGTGTCGGTCGGTTCCCATGACGTCATCTATATGCGCCCATCCGAACAGCAGACCGGTAGCCACGATGGCGATCCAGACCGACGCGCGCCTCGAGAGTCCAGCGCCTTTACGAACCCGGCCCAACAGCCAGACGACGAGCGACAGCAAGAGGTACCGGTAGAACAGCTCCTCGGAGATCCCCGCATCGATGGACGCGAGCAGCGCCTTCCACCAACCGGGATAGGTCGCCGCCAGCTCGGTGAGCCGGCCCGCGACCCCGGAGACACCACGGTCGACCGCGATGATCAACGGAACGGCACCGACGAACAGAAGGCTCGCCGGGATAGCGACCACGAACGACAGGCTGACCGTGCGCCGCAGCCTGTGCCACACCGGTCTTCCCCGCAGCCAGCCCTCGAGGAACGGAAGCCCGAGCCCGGTCCGGGCGCCGAAGAACTGCGCCGCACGGATCAGCAGGACTGCCAGTAAGAGCCCGACGGGAATGGTCGGGAGCCAGCGGGTCGTCGGCACCGTCTCGATCAGCATGGGGATCGACCAGAGCTTGCCCACGATCCACAGCCCGAGAAGGACCAGAAAGACCTTCCCGCTCAGAGTCGAATCCCTCGAGGTCTCGGAGGCCGTACCGGTCACACTTTTCCTTTCGTGCCCCTCTCAGTTCCCGGGCTCGTAGGCCGGGTTCAACTCCGTCGGGACCGGCGCGCCGACCGTGCGGCGCCACTCGACCATGAGCTGATGCAATTCCCGCACGACGTCGGGCAGCTCTGCCGCCAGGTTGACCCGCTCACCGATGTCGTCGCGCAGGTTATACAGTTCCAGCTCGCCCGTCTCGAAGAACTCGATCAGCTTGTAGTCGCCCGACCGGATCGCTCCCGCCGGCGTGGTGCGCCACGGACCCGCCATGCCGCGGTAGGCTTCCAGGTAGGCGGGAAAATGCCAGTAGAGCGCCCGCGGCTCCAGCCCATCCGCATCCCGCAACAACCTCAGCAAGCTGATCCCGTCCAGCGGCTGCGCCGGCGCCTCGGCTCCCGCGATCTCCAGTATCGTCGGCAGAAGATCCGTACCGATGACCGGCGTCGCCTCCTCGCGACCGGGCGCGATACCACCCAGCCAGCGAACGACCAGCGGGACCCGTATGCCGCCCTCGTAGAGCATGCCCTTCGAGCCGCGCAGCGGCGCCATCGACGTCGCCGGTCCGTAGCCGCCGTTGTCGGAATAGAAGAACACGACCGTGCTCTCCGAGATGTTCAGCTCCTCCAGCTTGCCTACAATGCGTCCAACGCTCTCGTCTACGCTCTCCACCATCGCGGCATAGATCGGGTCGTTCTGATCGCCAGCGCCCGGCTTCTGCCGGTACTTCTCCATTAGCCTGTCCTTCGCTTCGAGCGGCGTGTGCACGGCGTAGTGAGACAGATAGAGGAAGAAGGGACCGTCGCGATGATCCTCGATGAAGTCGAGCGCCTCATCACTCAGCCGGTCGGTGAGGTACTCACCTTCGCGGCCGGTATCCGCCAGGTGCGGCAGCTGGTTCCCAGCTCTGCCATAGGGATAGAAATGAGTGACGACGTGGCCGCGCTGGTCGCCACCGACGTTTACGTCGAAGCCCTGGTCGGTGGGCAGGCGGCCGAGCCCGCCGAGGTGCCATTTGCCGATGTGCGCCGTCGCGTACCCGGCCGCTCTCAGGACCTCCGCCATCGTCACGATGCTGGTGTCGAGCGTTGTCCTGTTGGGGACGGGAACGAGCCTGCGCAGGTGAGCCGGGCCCCGTTCCGGGCTGCCAACGGTATAGACGCCATGGCGCGGCGTGTACTGACCGGTGAGCAACGACGCTCGGCTGGGCGCGCAGTTGGGCGCGTTGGCATAGGCACCGCTGAACACGATACCCTCGGCCGCCAGCCGGTCGATGTGCGGCGTCTCGTAATACTCGCTTCCCATGACGCCGACGTCCTTCCAGCCCAAGTCATCTACATAGATGAGCACGACGTTCGGCTTGACCGCAGGCCTGCCGCAGGCCGACAGCAGGACGCCGGCCGCCAGCGTCAGAGGCAAGACCGATCCCGTTATCGCGCGATGCATGCAACTCCTCGAGCTGGTACTCCCGCCCTACAAGTGGGTGGAACCTGAGATCGCGCACAACACACCGCAAGACGGTCCGGCTGCTGGACTGTCACCACGGCAATGAGTTACTGTGAGACCCGGTGCTCCGTCTCTCCCCCTACTCGAGGGCTAATGATGCAGAGCGGCGGCGACGGAACGACCGGCGGCGACCTGGTCCGCCAGCTGGGCACGTTCGACTCCATCATGATGATGGTGGGGATCGTCATCGGCTCCGGCATTTTCCTGACCACCGGGATCATGGCGCAGAGCATCCCGTCGGCCGGCCTGCTGCTGCTGGCCTGGCTGGTGGGCGGCGTCCTCACGCTGACCGGCGCTCTGACTTTCGCCGAGCTGGGCGCAGCAATGCCGCACGCCGGCGGCCAGTACGTCTACCTGCGAGAGGCCTACGGCCACCTTTCCGGCTTCCTCTTCGGTTGGATCTTGTTTCTGGTCTCGATGGGTGGTTCGATCGCGGCGCTTGGGGTCGGCTTCGCCGAGTACACGGGCTACTTCTTCCCCGCCCTCTCGACCCAGCAGATCGTCTTCTCGGTGGAGCCAGGCGTCTTCGGCGTGCACCACACGTTCGCCCTGTCGGTGGGACAGTTGGTCGCCGTCGGAGTCATCCTGCTCCTGTCGTTCTTCAACTACGTCGGTGTCGCCTTCGGCAAGATCATCCAGAACGTGATCACGGTGGTGAAGATCGGGGCGATCGTGGCGTTCGTCGTCCTCGGACTCAGCGTCGGCCGGACCGCGCCGATCGACTACACACTCAACCCGGTCGGTCTGAGCATCGGCGACCTGGCCGTCGGCTTCGGAGTCGCCATCATTGCCGTCTCCTGGGCGTTCGATGGCTGGCACAACATCACGTACGTCGCCGGCGAGATCGAGAACCCGAGGCGCAACCTGCCCATCGCGCTGGTGGGCGGCACGCTGATCATCACGGCCCTGTACGTGCTCGTGAACTTCGTCTACCTGGCGGCGCTGCCTATAGGCGAAATGGTGGGGGTCGTGAGAATCGCCGAGCGAGCCGCCGCCGCTCTGCACGGCGACATCGGCGCCGGCCTCATCTCGGCGGCCGTGATCGTCTCGATCTTCGGGGCGCTGAACGGCGCGATCTTCGCCGGCCCGCGGGTCTACTACGCTATGGCACGCGACGGAGTCTTCTTTCGCAGGGTCGGTGAGGTGCATCCGCGCTTCCGGACCCCGGCCTTCGCGGTCCTGCTCCAGGCGGTCTGGGCCGGCCTTCTCGCGCTCACCGGCAGCTACGAGCAACTGTTCACCTACGTCGTGTTCGTATCCTTCATCTTCTGGATCGCCGCCACCGCTGCGGTCTTCGTGCTCAGACGGCGCCAGCCCGACCTGCCGAGACCCTACAAGACGTGGGGCTATCCCGTGGTCCCGCTGGTCTTCATCGTCACGATGGCGGCACTCCTCGTGAACACTCTGTTCGCCCGGCCGGTGGAGTCGCTGGCCGGGCTCGGAATCACCCTGGCCGGCATCCCCGTCTACTACCACTGGCGCCAGCGTTCGCAGCGCGCCGTCCAACAGCCGGAGTCGGATGCAGATGCTCAGCAATGAGGGCGATAGGTTGAGGCGCGTGATCGTCTCGACGCCGCGCGATGCCTACTTCGATGTCAGCACCCATGAAAGGGCGAACATCCCCGAGCTCGCCGATCGAGAGCTGACGATCGAGCAGCACGATACTCTCAAGGCCACGATGGCCGACTTCGGTTGCGAGGTCATCGACCTGCCGGAGAGGGCCCGCGATCCGAACTCGGTCTTCACCCGGGACACCGCGCTCGCCACTCCTCGCGGTCACATCAAGTTGCGCATGGGGCTCGAGGCCCGCCGCGGTGAGGAGGCCTGGATGTCGGAAGCGCTGGAGGCGCTGGGAGAGCCGTGTATCGGCGAGATCACCGCACCCGGTACCGTCGAGGGCGGCGACGTCATCCTCATGGGCTCTGTGGCCTTCGTCGGACTATCGGCCAGAACCAACGCCGAAGGTACCGAACAGCTCGGCGCCCTGTTGAGCGACGTGGGCTACGAGATACGCATCGCGCAGCTGGGCGGCGAGTGGATGCATATCGGCGGCCCACTCAGCGCCATCGCACCCGACCGGGTCCTCTGCTGTCGCGGCGTCTTCCCCGACGGCTTCTTCAGGGGCTTCGACACGGTAGAGGTCGACCGGCGCGGCCCGTCGACCGGCAACGTGATCTGCCTGGCTCATAACGAGGTCATTGCGAACGCCGCCGAGAACGCGCCGGTGATCGCCGAGCTCGAGCGGTCCGGCGTCAAGGTCCACGGCCTCGACCTATCCGAGTTCAGGAAGGGGGCGGGCGGCCCCAGCTGCCTCATCCTGCCCGTCGTGCGCGGCTGACGATGTCGCGGCCTACGGCCGCTGCTCCGGCGGCCAGGCCGGAAGCTCGCCCAGCCTGCCTCGCAGCTCGTCCATGAGCGCGTAGTCGTGCTCGTCGGCACGCATTGGGGTGACGACGATGTAGTCCCGGACGTAGAGCCCGATGTCCGTATCGGCAGGCGGCGGCTCGGACATCGCGGGGACCTGGAGCAGCCAGACCTGCCGGGGCCCCGCATCGCCTTCGCCGATCAGCGGCGGCGCCTTCTCGAAGTAGCGGCCGCCGAGCCCGGCGGCGCGCGGTGCGACCCGAATGCCCCTTATCTCCGACGCTGACTTCTGCGGTAGCGCGACGGTCAGGTAGCTCCCGGGCTCGAGTCCCAGTACGAGCTCGCTGCGAGCCAGCTGGGCGACCCAGGCCGCCAGCGTCTCCACCGCTTCTTCATCCTCCTCGTCGACACCGGAGACGGCAATGGCGGGGACACCAAAGATCGCCGCCATCCGTGCGGCGCCGATGGTGCCGGAACCGAACCATGACGGACCGAGATTCGGGCCACCGTTCGGCCCGGAGATGACCAGGTCGGCCGACCTGTCTCGCAGAATGCCGCCCAGCGCCAGCGCCACACAGTCGGCCGGGTATCCTTCGACTACGTGCACCTCGACCTCTCCGCCGCCCTCCTCGAGCGCTCCCGACCACACCAGCTCCGATTCCAGGGCCCGTCTGCCCATCGAGAGGCTCATGTGATGCGTCGTGCCGCTACGATTCCGGGCCGGGATGACGACATACACATCCGCGAAAGCCGCCAGCGCCCGCGCCAACGGCACCACGCGGTCCTCCAATTCTTCGACACCGTCATCGTTGGTGACGACGATCCTCAGAGGACGCTCTTGCTCCAGATTCGCCGTCTGCGCCTGGATCCCGCCGGCACACGGCAGCTGCAACAGGCAGACTACGAGTCCCGCCGACCCGAGACTCAGGAACGATCCCTTCGACCGACCGAACTTCATCGTCTTCTCTCCTTCCGCAGACGCAGCACGCCTCCGATCACTCGCATGCTGCGCGAATCGACTCGATGGCCAGAGAACCGCGACACACCCGGACGCTGTCGAACCAACTTGCGTAACGCGGAACTGTGCGCTAGCTGCGCCGACGCCCTCAGCGGGCAGCGCTTCGGCAACCTAACAATCGCTCGAGCTGCGATTCGAGCTCGGCTGTGCCGACCTCCTCGATCTCGAGCGGTAGGCCGAGGTAGGCCGCGATGCCCTCGGCCTTATGCAGCAGTTCGGGATCGGCGCCCTGACGCAGGAAGGTCACCGAGGTAAAGCCGGCGAAGAGCTTCGCCGTGTGCGACGGAACGCGGCCCAGTCCCATCTCGGGGACTACGACTTCCTCCCAGTTCCGAACCAGGAAGTCGGTGAGATAGTACGTCGTCGGACGCCGTGCAGCGATCGCCGAGAAGCGGGGGCCGCAGAGGATCTCGTAGCAGTGCTCCCCAGAAAGCCGCTCCGCCCCATGGCGCTCCAGCACCCTGTCCAGCTCGCCGGCGGTGCCGCAATCGCCGAAGACAACGATCGCTCTCCCATAGCGCCCGCGAATCCGCTCCAGATGCTCCGTCACCGCGGCGACGATGCTCGCCGGCCGCATATGGCAGGTCGCCGGGACCCCGTACAGGTCGGCCTGCCAACCGCGCTCGGCGAGGATGCGGCGCACGTCGGCGGCGAGCGCGCCACAGACCACGAGCGCGACCAGTGGGGAGCGGCGCGCCGGCCTCACGCCGACTCGTCCAGATCGGGGAACGTCATCGAAGTCATGAACGTATCGTTGAAGTCCGGGTGCCCGGACAGTTCCACGTATTCGGTGTGGAACGGTATCTGGAAGGCGACCTCCCGCTCTCTGAACGAGATCAACGCCGCCTTCGCCCCTTCGACGGCGGCGTTGCCGACGCTGCGCACGGCGCTCTCGGAGACCGGCGGCACCAGCCCCACACGGCGCGCGCTGCCCGGATCGAGAGCCGCGCCGAACGATCCGGCGAGGAAGACGTCGGCCAGCTCGTGCGGCTCGACCGCCTCGTGGGCCAGGACAATCCGCACCGCCGCTGCCACCGCCGCGATCGCCGACTGCAGCTCGCGGATGTCGCGCTGGCCGATGTAGACACCGTCGGCCAGTCGGAAGGCCGACGCGCCGTCGATCTCCTCGATGCGCCCGGCCAGCGGGTTACCGGCCAGCGCGTCAGCGGACCCGAGGCGGCCGCTGCGGTCGAGCAGCCCGGTGCGGCGCAGTTCGGCGACGGCATCGACCAGGCCGGAGCCGCAGATGCCTCGCGGCGCGGTCGCGCCGACCACCTCCAACTCGCGCTCTGGGTGCAGTCGTACGCGGGCGACGGCTCCTTTGACGGCGGGCATGCCGCAGCGCACGCCGCCGCCTTCGAATGCGGGTCCGGCAGGCGCCGAAGCGACGACGACCCTTCCAGCCCAGCCGAGGGCCACCTCGGTGTTCGTGCCGAGATCGATGAGCAGCCGCGGCCGATCCCCACGGACCAGGTCGGTGGCGTGGAGCCCGGCCACCGTGTCGCCGCCTGCATAGGCGCCGATCATCGGGAACGACTGCAGGCGCGCCTGCGGATGGATCGCGAGCTGGGGACCGCGGCGATCTTTCGCCTCGGTATCGATGCGCAGGTCGGCCGCCGCCACGTCGAGCGGCTCCCGAAAGACCGTCTCGAACGGCGCGACGGACAGCGGATAGGGGTCCACGCCGAGTAACAGGTGAAGCATGATCGAGTTGCCAGCCACCACGCACTCGTAAACGCCGGCCGGCGCGACGCCCGCCGCCACGCACAACCGGGCGACCAGCTCGTTCATCGTATCGACGGCCATGCCCTGCAGCTCGAGCGCGCCGCCGGGGCGCGACCGTGCGTAGGCGGCGCGGCTGATCACGTCGGCGCCGGCGGCGACCTGGCGGTTCACGATGCTGGCGGTGGCGGCGACGTCGCCGTCGACCAGATCGACCAGCACCCCGACCACCGTCGTCGTGCCGAGATCGAAGGCGATGCCGTACGGCCGCGGCTCCCGGTCGTCTGCGACGACATCGAGTCGGCGGCCGCCACACACGATCGCCTTCGCCGCACCGCGCTCAGCGCCCGACTCCAGCTCTTCTACCCTCACTCGCGGCTCCACTGCGATGGCGCGTTGGATCCCTTCGACCACGGAACGGGGGTGTTCCGCTGGAACCGGTACCTGGCAGACGACATCGCCGTCGAGCTCGGCCCGGCACGCCAGTCGCCAGCCGTCGGCGAGCTCGTCGGCAGGTATGTGCTGGCGGTCTTCGGGCGATCCGGGGACCCGGCCATCTAGGATCCTGACCCGGCAGAGTCCGCAGGCCCCGTAACCCCCGCAGGTCGAATCGACCGAGACCCCGGCCCAGTGCGCCGCCGCCAGTAGCGTCGTTCCCGGCGCTACACGGGCCTCCCGCCCCGAGGGCTCGAAGCGCACCCGCAGTTCAGTTGACCCCATGAGCCTCAGCCGCCTCCCCCGCCACGCGGTCTCCCTTCCCGATGCAGGCGGATCCACTCCTTCGCGAAACGGTCCAGCCCGAGGCTTACCTCGGCGGCGCGCATCATCCGCAACAACGGTGAGGACAGAGGATTGGCTATCGCGCAGGTGAGGCCGGCGCCCATCGCCATCGCCAGGAAGGCGGCGGCCAGCTCGTCGCGATCGGGCAGGCCGTGCGAGAGGTTCGAGATCCCGCAGATCATGTTCACGCCGAGCTGCTCCCGCACCAGTCGCATCGTCTCCAGCGCTACCGCACCGGCCTGCGAGTCCACACCCACCGACATGACCAGCGGGTCGATGACGACATCCTCGGGCGCGACGCCCAGCTGCACCGCCCGGTCGACGATGCGTCGGGCCGCCGCCAGGCGGTCGCGCGGGTCCGCTGTGATTCCCTCGGCACCGTGAGCCAGGCCGACCACCGCTGCGTCGCGATCGCGGATCAACGGCAGGATCCGGTCGAGGCTCTCCTCTTCCGCCGTTACCGAGTTGACCAGCGGCTTTCCATCGCAGGCGCTCAAAGCCGCCTCGAGCGCCGCCGGCAGGGCCGAGTCGATGCAGAGCGGCACATCGACGACCTCCTGCACCGCGGCGACGACACTCGGCAGAACGCGAACCTCATCGACGCCTGCCGCCCCTACGTTGAGGTCAAGCATCCGCGCGCCGGCCTGCACCTGCGCGACCGCATCGGAACGCACCGTGTCAAAGTCGCCGCGCCGCAGCTCGTCGGCCAGCTCCGGCCTGCCGGTGGGATTGATTCGCTCGCCGATAATGACGAACGGACGGCCCGGCCCGATGACTACCGAGCGCTCGGGCGATCGCAGGGTCGTCTCCACCTCGTACCTCTCAGGTCAATCGATCAAAGAGCGAGCGAGCTCGGCCGCGCTCGCCGCGTCCGGCGCGTACCCGTCGGCGCCGATCTCGTCGGCCCACTCCTGCGTGACGGGCGCGCCACCGACGATCACCCTGACCCCCGGGCGTAGACCGGCGCCGTCGATCGCCTCGATCGCGAGCTTCTGCTGTGGCATCGTCGTGGTGAGCAGCGCGCTCAGGCCGACGATACAGGGGCTCAACTCGCGGGCGGCGGTGAGGATCTGATCGACCGGCACGTTCTTGCCCAGGTCGCGCACGTCGAACCCCACCGTCTTGGCCATCGCGCCGACGATGTTCTTGCCGAGGTCGTGGAGGTCTCCCTGGACCGTCGCCACTACGAGTCGGAAGGAAGGTGCCCGCGCCTCACTGCTCTCCAGCAGCGCCGGCTCGACCATCTCACTGCAGCGCGCGAAGATATCCGCGGAGACGACGACCTCGGGCAGGAACGCTTCACCAGCCTTCCAGCGGCGCCCCAACTCGAGCATCGCCTCGGCAAGCCCCGACTCGAGTATCGCGCGCGGGCTCGTACCCGATTCCAGCAGCCTCCGCGTCGCCTCCAGTGCGCCCTTGTCGTCCTGCGTCAGTATCGACTCCCGCAAAGCTGCCAACAGCTCATCCATCGGGATCGCCTCCTCGTCCCTCCTCGTAGCGCGCGATCACGCCGCGGACCTCTTCGTCCAGCCCCTCGTGTAGATATCCGGGCCGCTCACCATCGAGTAGCTCGCTCACCCGTGCGCGGGCCGCGTCACGGGGGCCGGGCCTGCCGGCCGACTCCCACTCGGACCACTCGCTCCGATCGAACAGTCGCGGTAGCCAAAGCCGCCGCATCGTCTCCAGCGTGTGCCGCTGGCTCAAGAACTCGCCGCCCGGACCTACGGCACCCAGCACATCGAGCAGGTCTGCCCCGGCATCGGCCCGCTCACCGACCAGGTAGCACAGTAGCTCGAAGATCTCGGCGTCGAGGATCACCTGCTCCAGGGAACAGACACGGGCGCCGTAGAGCAAGCCGGCGCCGCATAGCATGTCGGCACCGGCCAGCGCGCTGGCCAGGCCGGACAGGCCGTTCTCCAGCCCCGCCTGCCAGTCGGGCGTCTTGGCGCCCGTGGCGAAGCTGCCGATGCTGGAGGGGAGGTCGTAACGCCGCGCCAGCTGCGCCGACGCCATCTGTAGCAATAGGTCCTCCGGGCCGCCGCACGCCGCCGCGCCGGAGCGCAGATCCATCACGGTGGCGCACGAGCCGTAGAAGGTTGGCGCCCCAGGCACCAGCATCTCGAGGATGACGATGCCGGCTAGCGCCTCCGCATTCGATTGCACCAGCGTGCCGCCCCAAGTAGCGGGCCCCGTCGCACTGGCGATCGGCATCACGACAAAACCGCACGGCACACCCGCCTCGGCGAAGATGAGCGCCGCCTCCACCGCGCCACCCTCGTAGACGAGTGGGCTGGTACTACACTGGAAGTTCGAGATGATCGGCCGCTCGCGCAGCGCCGCCTCGCCGCCAGCCGCCAGCCGGGCGATCTCGACCACACCGCGCGCGCTCTCCGCCGTAACTGCGGTCATCATCTGTATGTGCTTTCCCGTAGCCGCCAGCTGCGCGTGCAGCTCGTGCAGCGGCTGTACCTCGGGAGCCACATCGCGCGCCGCTACCGGCTGCCAGACGAAGCCGATCTGCGGTACCGCGTCGGCCAGACGCGTGATCGTTGCAACGTCGGACTTGGTCGATGGCCGGCGCGCGCCCGTCTCGGGGTCGATGAACTCGGCGCCGCAGCCATCGAGCCCCAGGAACCCACGTTCGCCGTCGATCTCCAGGTCGCAGCCCGGTGTCCGCGCCGCGAGCCTGATGCGACGCGGGGCGCGCGCGACGGCGGACTCGACCATCTGCGGGGAGAACCTGGCCCTGCGTTCCTGCAGATCGACCTCAGCCCCGCGCTCCGCAAGCCGCTCGAGGACGGCTCGTGAACCGACCTCGACACCGATCCGCCGGAGCACCTCCGTGGTGCGGGCGTGGACCGCATCGAGCTCCGCCTGCGACAGAACATCGAAGCGGTATCGCAGCGATAGCGAACGGATCACCTCCCGACCCTGCGGTGCCTCTCTCATGCCGCCGCGATGATCCGATCGAGCTGTTCGCGCAACGCCGCGTCGCACTCGGCGATACGCTTCGCGTCGCCCCCCGCCTTCTGGGCACTCAGTTGCCGAACCAGCGAGATGAAGTTATTGACGTCGGCGCGAAGCGGTTTGTTCACCCGCTTATAGATCAGCCGGCCGGTCAGCCGCCACAGCCCTATGTAGACCATCAGGGCGCCAAGCGCGATGACCGGGATGTGGAAGGGCGACGCGTCGAGCGTCACGAACTCCACGACGATGACCACCGCGCCGCCCAGGGCCAGCAGCCGGTCGAGAACGACGCGTGAGAGCAGGAGCGATGCCATCGATTGGCTCCTTCGGTTGCGGTGCCAGGTCGGCCGAGCGCCTCCTGGTCTGGGAAAATGCCGCCCGAACTAGCTTGCAGCAACATGTTGACTGTCCGGCCGTCCGCCGAAACCCGCCAGTCGTCGGGATCGTACGGCGAGGCGGCAAGTGGGACCCAACGACAGTACGGGGTACAATGAGGACAGAAGCGGAGTACCTGGCCGTGCGACTAAGCCGCACCATTCTCGCCACAATCCTGATCCTCGGCGGTACGCTGGGCCAGACGAGCTCGCTGGCAGGACAGGATCACCCGGTCGCCGCGCAGATCGATTTTCCTGTCGCGCCGAGGCTCCTGGTAGACGGGGCGTTCCAGCGCTGCGAGGGCATCGCCTTCAACGGTGAGGGCGAGCTGTACGTTGCGGGGGATCGGGCGCTCTGGCGTGTGAGCACCGACGGTGAGGTGGCACAGATCGCCGAGCTGTACTCGAACCTCGGGCTCGCGCCGATCGGTGAACGCGACATCCTGATGGCCGACTTCGGGCCAACGAACCGGTTCGACACGGGTCCCAACGACGACGGCATCGTCTGGCGGATCACACCGGAGGGTGAGAAGACGCGGGTCGTGGATGGTGGGATCGGTGACCCGAACTTCGTACTCGTGCGACCCGATGGCTCATTCCTGGTGTCCGACGACGCCACCGACGAGATCTTCCTGGTCGATACGCGAGGGCGACTGGCTCTCTTCACCGATGCCATCGGCCACCCCAACGGCCTGGCGCTCTCGGCCGACGGCTCGACGCTCTACGTCGCGCAAGTCTTCGCCAGCCTGCGCCCGCTGGTCATCGACGACCGCGTCTGGGCCCTGCCGCTCGAAGACGGTCAGCCGGCGGGGCTACCGGAAGTCATCGCCCGGCTGGGTGAGGGAGCCGCCAACGACGGCCTGGCGCTGGACGAGCTCGGTCGCATCTACGTCGCCGCCAACGTCGCCGGCCAGATCTGGCGCATCGACCCGACGACTCGAGAGACGGTGCTAATCGCGGAAGGCATGCCCGGCGTAGCGAGCCTGGCGTTCGGCGCCGGCGAGTTCGATGGCCAGGCGATCTACGCGACGTCGACCCGCACGGGCCGCGTCTGGGAAGTGAAGGTGGGTGTGAGCGGCGCGCCCCTACACAGATAGTCAGGCGGTTCGCCGCCCGGCTTCGCTCGTCAGTCCGGCGGGTCGCGTCGCGCCCGCACCTCACCCGACACCCTGACGTCGACCGGATAGCCGTCCAGCGTATCGGGAAGCGCGTCACGCAATCGCTGTGAGTCGGTTGCCACGAACACCACGACACACGGCGCGCCTTTGCACTCGCCGAGACCGGTGCCGGTCACACCGCGCACGGCCATCAGGCCGGGCGTCCGCTCGCGCAGCACGTCCTCGATGCTCTTTGCCTCCACACCCTCCTCCTGCGAGCCGCCGGCCCCTGTCTGTCCCTCCTGCCCCGCGCAACCCGCACCGAGGGCCAGCAGGCCGACAAGCGTAAGTGCCAGACCAGTCGTCAGCCAGGAGACCCTCGAGAAAAAGCGCGAGGGGGAGTGCCCCACCCTCCCCCTCGCCAGTCGATCGGCGGCGGAGCCTACGAGCTGGCCGGTCAATTCACGGTGAAGCAGGCCGTGGCCGTGCCGCTCTGACCGTCAGGATTGGTCACGGTCACATCGCGAGGGCCAAGCGGCGCCCGCGGCCCGATCCTCAGGCTGGCATCCAGCTGTCCCGAACCCACAAACGTAACACCGCGCACCGCGATGCCGACCCCGAAGCTGACGGTCGCGCCGTCCTGGAAGTCGGCGCCGAGGACGCTGACGGTGAGCTTGTCCTTGCGAGCCCCGCTGCTGGGATCGCAGCTAAGCACGGTAGGCGCGGGCGTCGGCGCCGTGGGCTCGTCCACCGTGACCGTGGTCGTGGCCGCATCGTTAGATGCATTCCCATCACCGGTGAGCGTGTGTCGGGCCTCGAGCAGGTGATCCCCGACATCCTCGTCCGTGGTGTCCCACTCGTAGGTCAGGATAATCGATGAGCCGGCGGTCAGCCCATCGATCGTCTGAGTCAGAACGGGCGAGCCGTCGGTCAGATCCGTAAACGTCACATCGAAGCCACCCACATCCTCGGTACCCGCATTCCGCACCGTGACCCCGACGTCAACTAGGTCGCCCGCGTCCACCGGACTCGGCGCATCCATACTCGTCACTGCCACATCTGTGATCGGCGCCGCCGCACTCCCGTCGATCCACACGCCGAATTCTTTCAACACCAGGTCGATGCGGTTGGCGAAGGTCCGCTCACTGCCCCCCGCGAACAGCAGCCCCACCGGATTCTTCTGCGCGTCGTCGCTGACGATCAGCGAGCCCGAGTCGCCGCCGCCGCTGAAAGTGCCGGGGCTGATCCCGAGTTGATCGTAGAAGTACGCCGACTTGATGCAAAACACATTGAAGATCGCCTCGTAGCAGACCTCGACGGAAACGTTCACCTCGGTGACCGTGCCCTGCGTGAGCTTCGTCGTGCGGCCGTACTTCTGCACCGGCAGACCGAGCAGGTCGGCGGTGCTGTCGAAATAGCCGTCGCCGTTCGCGTCGCCATAGATCGTCGAGTTCGGTATGCCGTAGCCGTCGGCTGGTGTCGAGTTGCCCAGATCGGCCTCAGAAGACAGCGCGATCGCGGCGTCCATCGTGTTGTAACCGCTGAACGAGAAGTCGATGGGCTCGTAGCTGTCCAGCACCCCGATCTGGTCGGCAGGATAGCCGCCGCCATCGTAGGGGCCGGGCTGCAGGACCGGGTCACCGATATCCGCCCGGTTCTGATCGGCGTACACGTGGTTGTTGCTCAGCGCGTAGACGTTGCCCAGCGCGTCCCGCACGCGCGCCCCGATGGTGCCCGCCGTGATGTTGGGATGCCCCGTGGATACACCCGTGGGCACCGGCCGCGGGAAGCGTGCCGTCGGGTCCGTCCGCGCCATTACGAGCCCGGTCACCTTCACATCCACCGGCAGGCCATCCAGCCGAGCCGGGAGTCCGGCGACGCCGGGTCGCTCGGTGAAGACCCGCACCACGGGTTGACCGTCGGCGCCCAGCGCCGTCGCGGTCCCCAAGACGCCGGGAATCTTGATCAGCTCGGGAGTGTGGCGGTCCTGGACGGCGATGGCCGCCTGGACGGCCAGCCGCTGGCTGAGTGCGGCATCGGGGGGCGCCGTGATTTCGCCGGCGTCGCGATCGCAGCCGAGCCAGACCACGCCGGCGGCGAACGCTAGAACGGATACGGAAATTGACCGTCGACGTGAGCGCGGTGACGACATGGGACTCCCTCCTGCTAGCGAGATTGGGCTCCCGGCGGGGAGCAGGAGCGTGCACCGGCACCGACCTTAAGCCCCACCAGGCTAGGTCGCAGTCCCGGCGCTGTCAACGATCTCGTTCAATCGCCCGGCACGCCTAGCTTACGGCTCCTCGTAATAGAACCGCACCTGAAGCAGCCGCAGGCCGTTGTTGTCGTAGGCCCAGAAGTAGCCCTCAAGGCACTCGGCGAACAGGCTCACGTTCGTGTCTCCGCAGGCCGCAGCGGCTTCGCTGCCTTCGGGCAGCTGGATCGTCGTCAGCTCATCCGTCACGTCCTGGAAGCGCCGCCGGCCCTTCCGGCGAATCTCGATGACCGATTCGGTCGAGCAGATCTCACCCGATTCGAGGCCACCGTCGAGATCGTCGGCGATATCCTCGACGCAGGTCGACATCTCCGTCTGGCCGTGAGGTCTACCGAGACCTCGAATCCAGACCGTGTACGGACCGGGCGCCGGCAGCTCGAAGATCGCGCCGCCATCGGTTCCGTCGGCATCCACGACCTGATACGTCTCGCCCTCGCGGAGACTGATTCGGGTTCGCACCGGCGCGTCTGGCTTTCGAGTCCCCAACCGCACGAAGATGCGGTGACCACTGCTGCCGGTCATGTCGGCGCTCTTCTCCCTCGACATGCCGATGATGTTCAGGTTGTAGTGCGGTCCACTCGGTGCGCCGTTCCCGGTCAGTTCCCCGTTGCCGCTCTGGCCGAAGCTCGCATCGGCGACGGTCAGCGACAGCACGAAGGCGGCTAGCAGTGTCAGGCGGGATGACTGCATCGTAACCTCCACGGTTCACGGTCAACACGCTGTCGGCTAACTCAGGCATTCGCCCAGAGCCTGCCACTTCCGTGCCGCGATGACGGCCGTTGCCGCTGTAACAGTTAGCCGACGTACGGCCATTCTGACTGGGAAGTTTTTTGCTGGGGTGAGGAACTATTTCTTGAGCTTTATCGCTGATGGGCGGGCTAGCTTTCCTCTCGCCCCGCCAGTCGGGCCAGGGCGCGGCGCGCCGCTTCGACCTCGCCGCTGAGCTCGGGATCGGGCTCGGCCCAGATCTCCAGGAAGTTCCGGTAGTGGCGGATGGCCGCATCGACGTTGCCGCGCGACTCTTCCAGCCGTGCCAACCGCAGCTCGATCAGCGGCAGCTGCAAGCGTACGAATGCGTCGCCCGCGAGCCGGGCGGGTTGGATCATGTCCTCCAGGTAGGCCACCGCCGAGTCGGGCTCACCCAGCTGCTCGAACGACAGACCGAACATGAGATCCGCCAGGACCTCCCAGTTGTCCACTCTGAGGTCCAGCGCCCGCATCCGGTGTAGCAAGTCGATCGCGCGTTCCGCGTCACCGTCATGGAGTGCCCGCGCTGCCCCGGCGAGCCGGTCGCCGTAGTAACTGACCATATTGGCACTGTCGGGGAACGGCGGGTACGCCGCTTCCACCTGCTCCGCCAGGTCGGGCAGCTCCAGCAGGTGGGCGAGTACCTGGAGAGTCTGCCGGGCGATGAAACGTTCCGGCTCGGCCAACGACTCCGGCTCGGCGTAGGCGATCACCCTCTCGAATAGCGAGCGCGCCTCAGCGTGACGTCCGCGCGTCGCCTCGGCCGTGACCGCGTACAGCGCGGGGGGGCCGTACAGGAACCTGTTCCCACGCTGGACACGGTACTCGGCCACAGCCAGTTCGCGTTCGATGCCGCGTTGCAGGCGGCCGCGGGCGATGTCCAAAGCGGCGCACCGGGTTCGCACACTCGCCAGCCGGCCAGCGCTGGTCGCCGCCGCCAGCAGTGAATCGCAGAGAAACTCCGCACGCCCCCAGTCACGTCGGCCCAACGCCTGACCGTGCGACCAGTCGGCCGCCTGCTCCTCGAAGCCGCGCTGCCGCGCCACTTGTATGAAGCTGTCGGCGATCTCCCAGCGGCCGGTCCAGCGGGCGTTGACGATGACGTGACCGTACGACAGGGCCGAGTATGGCCGCAGCTCGACGGTGCGTAACGACGCCTGGTAGGCCAGCTCTCGCTCGCCGAGCCGCTCGGCCATGGCCGCCACATTGGTCGCCGCCTCGCCGTAATCCGGGTAGCGTGAGAGTATCAGCTCGTAGGCCTCGAGCGCTCTGCGATAGTCGAACTCAACGTGCGTGTAGTAGGCCGCCTCGGTCAGCAGGCGCTCTCGCTCGGTCAGGCCGGACCTCAACTCGTAGGCTCGCGTCGCGTAGCGCGCCGCCTCCGCGCGCTGGCGCAGGTTGGCGCTATACACGGCCGCTGCGCGGTACGCTCCGGCGAACGTCGAGTCCAGACGAATCGCCTGGGTCGCCAGCTCCAGCGCGTGCCCGAACTCGTAGCGGTTGTTGGCGTCCGAAGCCTGCGCATAGAGCTTGAGCGCTTCTAGAGACGTCGTCGTGACCTGCGGCAGCGGCTCGCTCTCCCGGACCGCGCCTCGCTGTTCGCCCAGGCGTCGCCGCAGCTCATGCGATAGCTTCTCCACGCCCTCTAGCAAGCGGTCCTCACTCGCCACACTTCGCGCGGCGATGATCTCCTCACCCGAGCCCGGCTGGACGACCCGGGCGCTGAAGACGTACTGCCCGCCGAGTCTACTCACCGTTACGGCGAGCACGGCCGCCAGGCCCTCGCGCTCCGCGACCTCGAGGGCGACCGCCCGATCGAGGCGCGTCGTGTCAGCCCGCCCCATGCGCCGCAACACCGGCCTCAGCTGCTCGCGGCTATAGACGTTCACATACCGCGACTGCTGCAGGTCCACCGTCAGCGCCTCACGCGCCGCCAGCGCCACGTCCCGGTCGTCCGGAGCCGCCTCGAAACCCGGCACCACCAACCAGGCCCGCTCCTCGAACGCTTCACCCGCGGTGCCACGCGACTCGGTGACCCGGCCGGCGCCCCGCACCACGACGAAGGCACTCACAGCGCCGACGACCACCAGAGCCGCCAGCACGGCCAGCACGACTCTGGGCAGCGTCAAGTTTCGGGTAAGGAAGTCGCCGGCCGCCGGCTCGGGGCGCGGCGACTCCGCGACGGGCTCGCCCGCTATCCGATCGGTACCCGGCTCGGTGGGTCCTGCCGTCGACTCGCGGCCAGGCTCTGCCGGTGCGCTCGGACCCGCCGCGCTCGTGGTTCCCGGCTCCCGCTCCTCCCGCACGAACGCCGTCGCCAGTACCAGCGGCAGGCCGATGAGCAGCAGGAGAATCTCCGTGGGGTAGACCCATTCGGGGAGCAGGTAGCGCTCGATCACCTGGTCGGAGGCCTCGAGCACCGCCCACGAGGCCCCGAGATAGATGGTCACGACCTGCCAGAGGGAGCGGCGGTGGATCTCGACGATGAACCGCTTGAGACGGGACATGGCTCCTACGCGGAAAATAGGCGCCGGGCGAACCGCCGTCCTGGCCCGGCGATCAGCTGCGTGTCCTTCCAAAATGGCGCAGGGGCTGCCACGCAGCAACACGGCCAAGCGCGTCGGCGAAGCCCCTACGATTCGACGTACAGCCTGGGAAGCAGCGGATTCATCCCGATGGCCACTTTGTAAACCGAGCTTCCGGCCCGGGCCGCGACCTCGCCGATCGACAACTCCTCTTCGCCTTGGCTGCCGAACAAGACGACTTCATCTCCTATCGCTATTTCATCGGCGCCCGTCACGTCGACCGTGCTGTGGTTCGCCGTCACCGCGGCGATGAGCGGCCAGCGCCGGCCCCGGATCAAGACCTCAGCCTCCTCGATCCCTTGCGGCGGACAGCCGTCGGAGTAGCCCAGGGGCAAAGTCGCGACGAGCATTTCGCGCTCGGCCGTGAACAGCCTGTGATAAGAGACCGATTCGCCCGGCCGCAGTCGCTTCACGTAGATCACACTGGCCTTCACCGACATGACAGGCCTCAGATCCAGGTTGGCCAGCGGTTCCAACCCGTAGAGGGCGTTGCCCGGTCTCACCATGTCGAGGAACGAGTCGGGGAAGTTCGAGATCGGCAGACTGCTCGCGACATGTCGTACGCCGACGGAGATGCCATTAGCCGCGGCGCCATCGCACACACGGATGAAACGATCAAGCTGGACCGGGTCGAAGTCCGGCTCTTCGGTCAGTGTGGTGAAGATCCCTTCGATGGCGATATCCGGTATCGACGCGATCCTCTCTATATAGGAGGGCGCTTCGTAGTAAGGCACCCCGACGCGCCCCAACCCGGTGTCTACCTTGATGTGGACCTTCGCCCGCTTACCCTGGGCCCGCGCCGCCCGCGCCAGCAGCTCCACCGTCTCGGAGTAGACGGATTGTGATACGTCGAGTCGAACCAGCTGATCGGCCTCGTCCCGGGAGAACGGCCCGAAGTTCAGGATCGTGCCCCCAATTCCGCTTTCCCGCAGCGCGACCGCCTCCGTGACCTTCCCGACGGCGAAGTGCCTGACGTCCTGCCGCGCCAGGAAGCCGGCCACCCCCACGAGCCCGTGCCCGTAGGCGTTCGCTTTGATGACCGCCATCACCGGCCGGCCCTGCACCCTTCGGCGAACCTCCGATAGGTTGTTGGCGAGGTTGCCGAGATCGACCTCGATCCACAGGTCGGGCCCTGCACTCGCGTCTGCCTCATCTCCCAGCGCGCCGTTCGTCAAGCGCCCGGGAACGCTCAGTGCCAGCGGGGCTACACCGGCCAGGGTCAAGAACTCTCTGCGGCTGACCTCGCTCATCGCGCTTTCTCCGTTCTCTTCGATATGACGATCACGATCTCGAACAGCGAATCGCCACCGCCCGGCGGCGGCTCCACTGTCCAGTTCGAGAAGAGCACCGGTCGGCGGACGCGGCAGCCCAGCTCTCTCAGCCAGACGGCGACGACCTCGTTCGAGTTGTGCAGGGCCCAGTACGCACTTGGATGATGCACGAACTCGAGATCGTAGGCCGCATTGTAAACCCGCGTCTCGATGTTCGCCTCGTAGATGGAATCGAGGCGCGTACGCAGATTCTCGATCCGTCCGGCATCGACGGTCACCTCGTGCAGGCCCTCGATCCCGACACGCACCTGCCCGCGGACGGACCTCGCCGCCGCAGGCCCCCGCAACTCGCGGCGCCCCAACCCTGCCCTCGTCGGCCACACGATCGCTGCTGACGCCTCCGCCACACCCGTCTCGACCTGTGCGTAGTACCGCCAGTCACCGTAGGAGTAGCGCACGATCCCGCTGTCTGGGCCCGGAAGCACGAGGCTTGCGTGGCGGCCATGATCGAGAAGGAACACGGATCGCGGCTCGTTCGGCGTCGGCGGTGGGATGATCACGGTCGTGCAACCATGGAGCAGCGCCCCGATCAACACTGACCAGCTCCACCGGCGCACGCTCATTGCTCGGCGACCGCGCTGGAAGCCTCGCACCGCCGCGCCCGTTCCCGCTCGAACAGGCGGGCGCCCGGAGTGCCGTAAGAGTGATCTCGACTTGATGTGCAGGAAGCGAACCGGCCGCATCGTGACCATCGCGGGTACTTGGAGTAAGATCGGGTTCCTTGCCTGAACCCCAAGCTGAGCACCGCGGCCAGCGCTTGCAAGCCGGCAAGACACCGGGCTAATGAGCGGGATACACCGCCGCGTGGCTGGCGAGATTAGCTGCCAGAGGATCGCCGTCTTGGGCGCAGCTACTCACTCGGCGTTGAGCGCCTCAACCGGATCCACCTGCAGCGCCTTGCGGGCCGGGATCCAGATGGCCAACAGAGCGATCAGAACCATGAGCAGAGCCGCCGTCAGGAAAGTGACCGGATCGGTTGCCGACAGCTCGTAGAGCAGCCCCGAGAGAACCCGGGTGGCTGACAGGCCGCCGATCAGGCCGAGCGTAAGGCCGAGCCCGGTGAGCATGGCGCCCTGGCCCATGACCAGGGCGTAGATGTCCCTATCCTGAGCCCCGAGCGCGACGCGGAGACCGATCTCGGGAACACGCTGCGAGACGGCGTAGCCCACCACCCCGGCCACCCCCACTGCGGAGAGCAGCAGCGCCAGCGCCCCGAATATCAGGAGCAGCACGGTCCGGAAGCGGGGTCCGGCCACGCTGAGAGAAACGATGCTCTCCATGGTCGAGACCGCACTGATCGACAGGTTCTCATCCAGCTGCCGGATCGCGGCCCGGACCGACTCGGCCATGTTCGCCGGATCCCGCTCGGTCCGCACGGCGAGGTACATGCTCCACCGCCGTCCCGGATCGAGCTCTTGCGCGTGCGGAACGTAGATGGCCGGCACCGGCGCCGCGGCGAGGCCGACCTGCCGGACGTTCTCGACCACGCCGACCAGTTCACGCGAGACGTTGTCCAGCCAGTCGCGAGTCTCGTAGAGGGTGACGCGCTTCCCCAACCCGAACCACCGCGACGTCTCACCGGGGAGGCCCAGCCGCGCCATCGCTTCGTTGACGACCGCCACCGGTGGACCGGCCTCGTCGTCCTCTGCGCTGAAGCCGCGGCCCCGAACCACGCTTATCCCCATGGCGCGGAAGTAGTCCGGACTCACGACCCGAACCTCCGCGCACCGCGGGCCATCGTAATCCGCGAGGTCGCCACTCGTGGGCAGCGGACGGTCGTCGGGCCAGACAAACTCGCAGTTCTGCGCCGGGGTCATCGGGAGGATGTTGACGGCTCCGGCGACGCGGACGCCGGGCAGCGAGCCCAGCCGATCGAGGATATCCTGGTAGAGGCGGGTAATATCAGCGGGTTCCGCGTAGTCCCCGGCCCGAGGTGCGAGGTTCACGGTGAGGACGTTCTCCGCCTGAAAGCCGGGGTCGACTTGATGTACCTTCCAGAAACTCTTCAGCAGCAGCCCCGCGCCGGCCAGCAGGACCACGGACAGTGCGATCTCCGCCACCACCAGACAACTGCGCAGATTCTGGCTCCCCCTGTCAGCGGTACTGCTCCGACCGCCGACTTGAAGGGTGGCGGAAAGGTCCGATCTCACGGCCTGGTAGGCGGCGCTCAGCCCGAAGATGATTCCGGTAAGCAGCGACACCCCTACGGCGAACAGCAGAACCGCCCAGTCGATTCGGACCGCCGCGATCCGCGGGAGGTCGGCACCGCCCAGAGCCAGCAGGGCATCCATGCCCAGCCAGGCCAGAGCGAGACCCACCGTCCCGCTCAGCACGAAGAGCAGGCAGAACTCGGTGAGCAGCTGCCGGATGATGCGGCCGTTACCGGCCCCCAGAGCGGCCCGCAGTGCGACCTCGCGTCCCCGAACCACGGTCCGCGTCAGGTACAGATTCGCCACGTTGGCGCAGGCGATGAGCAGCACGAGACCGACGGCTCCCAGCAGGATGAGCACCGCGGGGCGCACGCCGCCCACCGTCCACTCCTTCACCCTCATCAGCGCGACGGCCTCGCCGGCGTGGGCCTCGGGAAACTCCTCCGCCAGGCGCAGCCAGATACGATCCAGGTCCGCCTGAGCCTGCTCCAACGAGATCCCTTCCGCCAGCCTGCCGATCGCCCTCCAGCTGTGATTGATCCGGGCGAGCTGCATCGCGTCCCAGGCCGGGGGCCGCGACCGCCAGAGCACGGGATCGTGGAACGGGTCCTCGAATCCCGCCGGCGCCACTCCGACGACGGTGTAGCGCTCGCCGTCCAGGTCCAGGGTCCGTCCGAGGACGCCGCGATCACCACCGAACCGGCTCTGCCAGAAGCCGTAGCTCAGAACCACCACCGGCTCGTGACCCAACTCCTCTTCCTCCGGGAGGAAGAAGCGACCGAACGCCGGCTGCGTGCCGAGGATCTGGAAGAAGCCGGCGGAGACCGAACTGCCGTTGACCCGGGTAGGTTCGCCGGCGCCGTAGAGGATCGGAGTCCAGGACCGAAAGGCCGAGATCTGCGAGAAGCTCGCGTTCTCGGTCCGCATGTCCTCGATCTCCGGGTAGGCGAGCCAGCTGTGCCGTGGAACCAGCTGTCCCTGCCGCAGACTCAAGATGTGCACGACCCGCTCGGGTCCGGCATAGGGCAGCGGCCGCAGCAGGACCCCATTCACCACGCTGAAGATCGCCGTGTTGGCCCCGATCCCCAGTGCCAACGAGATGACCGCCACCAGAGTGAAGCCGGGGTTCTTCCGCAGCTGACGGATACCGTAGCGCAAATCCTGCCACATGCCATTCATCGGGACACCTCCTCGATTGCCCTCGAGGATCAGCTAGGCAGATCGCGGGCCAGGCGGAGGCGCGGCGGCGCGCCACGCAGCGGCGGACGGCGCAACTGCTTGAATAGCATTTATTTACACGTCATGGCCGGCAACCGTATCCCGCGAGAGAGGTCCGATTACACTCCGCCAGCTGAGCGGCTGGACGTTCCGGTTCCGAACAACGGCGCACCGCAACCGGACACCGGGCGGTGCCGGCCACGGCGCCTTCAGTTACCGGTGTCCTCGAGGCGATCGACCAGCACCGTCGCGGTCAGCGTGCCGGTCACGTTCGTCGCGGTGCGTGCCATGTCGGGGATCCGGTCCACGCCGAGCAGCACGGCCAGTCCGTCCAGCGGAATCCCCACGGTCCCCAGCGCCGGGGCGAGGCTCAGGACACTGCCGCCCGGAATGCTCGGTACGGTGAACGAGACGATGACCGTCGCCAGCACGGCGCCTCCGATGCCGGAGATCGCCAGCGAGACGCCGTAGAGCCAGGCGAGGAAGACGAGGCCGGCGCCTTGGAAGACGGCGCTGCCGGCGCGGCCCAGGCCGGCGCCCAGCGGGACGACGAAGCCCGACACCGTACTCGATACACGCAGCTCGTCATCCGCCGCCTCGAGCATCGCCGGCACCGTGGCCGGCGACGAGACGGTCGCCGCCGCTATGACCTGCGGGCTGATGCACCCTTTGAGGAACTTCGCCACCGACCGGCGCGCTAGGAACCGCACGGCCGGCACGTAGACCAGAGCGACGAAGACGGCGAGTGCCACGAGCACGGCGACGACGAACGCCATGAGGCTCTGCAGCATCGCCCAACCGGCACGTGCGGTGACCGGCGCCGCCAGCGCGAAGATGCCGACCGGCGCGATCCACAGGATCCAGTGGGTCAGCTTGATGAGCGCCGCGGCGATCGCTTTCGCCAACCCGTGCAGATGATCGCGCTGCTCCTCGGGCAGCGTTCCGGCGGCCGCGGCGAACATCACGACGAACACGATGAGTGGCAGCAGCGCGCCCTCGGCGGCGGCCTGAAACGGATTGCTCGGTATGAGACTCAACAGGAAGTCGATCGGGCCCGGAAGCGTCGGCGCTTCCACCGCCTGAACCGTTATCGCCTGCGCAGCCGCGTCGCTGGCCAGTGGCAGGAGAGCGCGCATCACGCCCATGCCCAGCAGAACGCCCACGACGCTCGTGACGGCGAAGAACCCCATCGCCGCCCCGCCCATCCTGCCCAGCCGCCTCAGATCACCCAGCGATGAGACCCCAACAAAGATGACGGCCGCCACCAGCGGGATGACGACCATCTTCAGTAAATCGACGAAAGCGGTCCCGATCGGTTCGACGCCTTCGGCAAAACCGACCAGAACAGGTGCTTCAGTGACCGCGGCGACGAGCCCCAGTAGCAGGCCCGTTACCAGGCCGAGCGCGATGGCCAGCTGGAGCTTTACCGGCACGGCGGCCGACGAACGCTAGAGTATCTCGCGCGGAATCTCCAGCGAGCAAGCGACCGGTTCACCTGTCTGGTCCTCGCAGGAATCGCTCCGCGTGAACTCCCTCGTCACACCGTCTACGTCGATTTCAAGGGTTATTTGCCCGCTCTGCACGGTCCCCTCAGCCGAGGCTCCTATCGGGTTCCCCTCCGGGACCAAGAACCTGACCTCCCAGCCCTCGGGTGGATCGTTGACCGTCCTTGCCACCCTGAGGTCGTCATAGAAGGTGACCTCCGTGATCAAGCCGAGGCTGGTGTTGCTCAACGAATACGTCACTTCGTAGAAGTCGGGGATATTTAGGTCCGTCGAGCACCCGGCCACCGCCAACAGCAGCGGCAGCACCGCAAGAGCGCGAAAACGCGGCCTCTTCGTGAGGGGCTGGCTCCTCATGTCATTCAACTCCTCAGGTTCTGCACGGGGGTCTCGTGTTCGAGCCGTAAGCTACGACGCCGCGGGGTCGCAGTCGAGTGCCCCCGTATTGGCAGGCTTCAGCCCCGGCGCCATGCCAAACTGGCGCGACAGCGCTCCCGCCGACATCAACACGCGAGTGCCAGGACGGGGTCCACGGGCTCGTCTACGATTGCGACAGCGACGCACCCATTTCGTTAAGCCGGGCCCCTCTTTGGGGGCGCTATCGGACAATTAGTCCCCTGCCTTACCCGTCGCGACGCGGCCATCGCGCATCCGCACCAAGCCCGGCGGCTGGCACACACCTTGCCCTTTCCTAAAACAACGGGCCTGCTGAACGCTCAGAGCCGGCCACGGCCCACGTGTGAGAGCAAATTCGCAGGCGGAGCCTCGAGAGGGGCACGCCGAGAAGGGAGCCAAGACAGATGCTGACGGCGTTGCTAGTCGCAATGGTCATCCTCCTCCCGCCGCTCGTATGGGTCTGGCGGTCGTACGAGGAGCCGAGCTAGAGCACGAGCACTGGCATCGGAATCGAACGAGAGGGGGCACCGACGATCGGTGCCCCCTGTCTCTTTTGGGTTGCCCGGGCCGGCGCCCAGTCGACCACTCTATGACTGCTACTCCGTCACCGCGATCCCGGCAGGAAGTCCCCCATCACCCAGAGCTCCGCAGACCGTATTCCTGCCACGAACGCCAGCCGTCGCCCGTCAGGGTGAATGTGCAGTTGAGTCAGCGCCTCCAGCTCGCCCGGGTCGATCGGCTTGACCAGAAAGTCGAACGCGCCTTCCCGCATCGAGCGGACGACGGTCGTCATGTCGTCGTACGCGGTCATCAGCACGACGTCGACTGATGGCGCACGCTCACGGACGAGCGCGAGCAACCCGACCCCATCCAGCCCCGGCATGCGGATGTCGGATAGAACCAGGTCGGGGGGGTACTCGGCAATCCTGGCCAGCGCCTCCTCGGCGCTAGCGGCGCTCTCCGGCTCGACGCCCAGGTGGCCCAGCGCCTGCGTCAGCGAGCGTAGAACCGCCGGGTCATCGTCGACCAGAAGCACTCGTCTCAGCATGAGTCGTAGCCTACAAGCACGGTGGCGGCCACGTACCGGATGGTAGGGACCGCTTCAAGATGGGGGCCCTCAATCCGGTGGGCAAACGGATAGCTTGTGCTTCCACGTAACCCTCACAGCTCGTCGTTGACAACCAGGTGGTCGCGTCATTAGGGTGGATAGACTTTCCAGGAAGCTGAAGATGCGCGCAGTGGCCCCAACCAGAGGCGTAGCCCAACCGGTTCTCAGCCTGAAGATGATCGACGCGACTCTGTCCGCGCTCCAACGGTTTACTTACTTCCCCGCCAAAGCATACAAGTTTCCCCGCATTCGACGGAGGTGTGCGATGATGAGCCCGGCCACGTTACAGCTGCCCGCGTCCCGACGCACGGACCGACCCGACCGTGCGCCCGCCGAGCGCAACCTTAGCGGGTTGGTGTCGGCGCTGGCGATCTCGCTACTGCTTGCGGCACCCGCATCGTCCGCTCTGGCCCAGGATGAAGTCCCGCAGGGCGGTGTCCAGCAGAGCACCCACACCATCAACCTGCAACCGGGAGCGACGTTCGAGTTCGATGTCCCCCTCTGGCGTACCGGTACGCAGGTCACCGTAGCTTTCACCCCGGCCCGGCAGTTCAGGCCGGTCACGATACAGCCCCGCCCGATACAGCCCCGCCCGATGCAGAGGCAGCGGCCCCGCTCGCTGGACACCATCGAGCGGTCGATCGAAAGCGGCGCGGCCCGGCAGGAGCAGGAAGCCAGCGCTTTCAGCTTCCAGATGCGGGTAGGCACGCGGACGATGACGCCCGATCCCGACCTGAGCGGGTTGAGAACGTTCGTGGTAACGGTGGGAATCCTGCCGCGCGGCGCACCGACGAGCGCCCGCGGAACCCTGCGCAACGTCTCCGACCAGCCGCAGAGCGGAGAACTGCGGGTCCAGTCGGTGGACGCATCGGCGATGAACCGGCTCGTGGCCGAGCGTCAGAGAGCCGCGATTCAGGAAACGATCGAGGCGAGCGACCCCGACCTCATCTTCATGATCAACCACACTCTGCAGCGACACCTGGCCGGCTATCCGGGCGGTAAGTCAGAGGTGGAGACCCAGCTGTCGGAGATGTTCGCCGAGACCGGTGTGTCAAACGCTTTCCTCCGCTCGATCACTCAGAGCATGCAGCCCTTCGAGGCTCAGATACAGGCCAACGTGCAGAACCCACAACTCCGTACTCTCAGCACACGACAGCCGGTCAGCATGCCGATCGTCCAGACCGTCCGCCAGGTGCGGCCGGCCCAGGTAGAGCCCGGACAGCTGCAGTTCGCGCCGACGCTCGGCGAGGTCGAGCCGCCCGAGCCCACCCCGCAGGATAGCCTGCAGCTGTTCCGCATCTATCTCGCAGCCATCAAGTCGCACCGCTGCGCCGATGACGCCGGTTGGGAGTGGGGCTGCGATGAGGAGGAGCCGTACGTCGTCTGGTCGGCCGATTCGCCGGACTACATGCGGCGCGGCGTGACGGACAAGGCGAAGAACATGGTGCGCAACAGCGAGCGCTTCCTTACCGGCTACACCAACGTGTTCAGCGTCAGCGAAGGATCGCCCGAGCATCGAAGGCCGACCTACCCGCTCATCTATATGTACCAGGTCATCGAGGCGGACCCCGGGGGACCATCCACCGAGGACTTGATGGAAGCGATAGGTGCGGGGGTCACGACAACGCTGGCGTTCTACATGGGTGACTTCCCGGCGATGATCGCCAGCGGTATCGAGATGCTGAAGCAGACCACCGACTATTTCGTAAAGCTGGCGGCGCGCGGCGACGACCTCTACCCGATCATGATCGCCGTGTTCGACGAGGGCAGGCTGCTGCTCCTGACCTCGGGCGACTCGCCGGGTCCGCTCGATGCCGACCTGTTCGAGAGCGCCGGTGACTACAACAAGTTCGCGATTCGTGTTCCAGTGGTTAAGAAGGGCGGCAACGACCAGTGGAGCCTCGTCTATATGATATCGCGCGAGGCCGTGCCGCCGCCCGACGTGGCGATGGGCACGCTCTGTTCGTTCCAGGCGATGCAGGGCGCCTACTACATACGGCACAGGTCCTTCCGCGGTGAGGTCACACCGGTAGGGTCGGCGCTCGACCGACAGGACGCCACGTTCAGGATGGTGCCCGGCCTGGCCGACAGCGACTGGGTCTCGCTCGAATCGGTGAACTATCCGGGCTACTACCTGCGGCACCAGAACTTCGAGTTCCACCTGCAGCAGGCGAGCGACGATCAGCTATTCAAGGAGGACGCGACGTTCCGGATCGTCCCGGGCCTGGCTAACGCCGACTACGTGACCCTCGAGTCCTACAACTACCCGGGCCATTACATCTACTGGAGCAGCGACTGGAAGCTCAGGTTGGGTGATTTCTTCTACAACATGCCCGACTACATGAAGTGGCAGCCGGCCGCGCAGATGCAATGGCGACAGGTGGCGACCTTCAGGTTGGTCGATCCGCTGACCCAGCAGTGAGGTGTGAGCCGTATCGACTATAGACCCCTACGACTGTACCGGGTCGACCTCCGCGGCGCTTGCCGGGGCTATTCCGCTCTCAGCGCTTGATTCGGGTCGACCCGAACAGCCCGGAACACGGGCACGGTGATCGCGGCGAGTGCAAGCAAGGTCATGATGAGCGCGCCGCCGGCCATGAACAGGGGGTTGAGGGGGCTGATGCCGTATGCCAGGCTCGACGTCAGGGTTGCCGAGAGCACCGACCCGACGAGCCCGATGACCAGCCCGAGGAGGATCAAACGCAGCCCCTGACGCAAAAACAGCCGTAGGACCTTGCCGCTGTCGGCCCCGAGCGCCACCCGCACACCGACCTCGTGGGTTCGCTGAGACACGTAGTACGACATCACGCCGTACGTCCCCGCGACTACCAGGATGAGCGCCGTGACGGCGAAGAGTGTGACGAGCAGCGTGTAGAAACGCCGGCGCTCGTTGGCGCTCGTCACAACGTCATCCATCGCGCGAACCCCGGAGAACGGTATCTGGCTGTCGATATCGCGCACGGCCTGCCGTAGAGCCGGTACCAGCGCCTGGGGATCACCGGACGCTCGTACGACCAATCGCGTGTACGCCCAGAGCTGGGTGCTATGCGGGAAGTACATCTCGGGGAGCGGCGGATACTCGAGGCCCCACTGGCGGACGTCGGCGACCACACCCACGACGGTAGCGATCCACCCCGGCGGATCGCTGTTCTGGCGAACCCGTCTGCCCAGCGCACTCTCGCCGGGCCAATAGCGGTCGACGAAAGCCTGATTGACCAGTGCAATCCGGTCGGTGGCGACGTCCGCGCGCGCCACATCGCGCGCTTCCAGCTTTCTCCCCGATAGCAGGGCGATACCCATCGCATCGAAATACTCGGGACTGACGTACGAGTACTCGACCAGCGGCCGCCGCGCCTGCGGATCGTACGTCTCCCCATCCACGAGTACCCAACCGTTGTTACCTCCCGCTAGAGGTAGCTTGTTCGTCGCCGCAGCGTGCTCTACTCCCGGCAAACCTTGAATGCGCTCGAGCAATCGGTTCCAGAAAGCAACTCGCCCTTCGATTTCCTCGTAGCGGGGCCCGTTGAGCGGGATGCCGGCGACCAGCACGTGTTCGGTAGCGAATCCCTGGGGAATCTCCAGCACCTCCAGGTAGCTGACAATGAGGAGGGCGGCACCGTTCGCCAGAACGCACGCGATGGCGAGCTGACCCGTCACCAGCATCCCGAGCAAACGGTTTCGGGTGCCTCCGCCCGCCTGGCTCCCTCGCCCTTCCTTCAAAGCCCCTACCAGGTCGGTGCGGGACGCGAACAGCGCCGGCGCCAGGCCGAAAGCCAAACCGGTGATCAGCGTCACAAACAGTGAAAAGAGCAGCACCCAGCCGTCGATCGCTATGCCGTCGACCCTGGGTATACTGGGAGGAATCAGGTCCTTGATAGCCCCCATCGTCCCCAAGGCGATGAGCACGCCGGCCACACCGCCCAACGCCGACAGCACCATGCTCTCGGTGAGCAGTTGACGGATCAGGCGCGGGCGCGCCGCGCCCATCGAGGCTCGGATCGCCAGCTCGCTCGTCCGCGTCGTACCTCGCGCCAGGAGCATGCTGGCCACGTTCGCACAAGCGATCAGCAGCACGAGCCCCACTATTCCCAGGAGCATCACGAGAAAGCTGCGCACGCCACCTAGGGCCCGCCGCATCAGCGGGTCGATCCACACCTGGACTTGGGCATTGGTATTGGGATAGGCCTCGGCGAGGCCGGCGGCGATCGTCCGCAGATCGGCCTCCGCCTGCGCGACCGTGACACCGTCCTCCAGCCGGCCGAGCGCGGCGAAACTGTGCCAGCCCCGCAGGCTGTCGGCCCGCACGAGTACGAGGGGCGTCCAGACCTCCGGCTCGTCGGACATCGAGCTCCACGGCTTCGGGAATTCATACTCCGGCGGCATGACACCGATCACAGCGGAGCTCTCGCCGTTCACCGTGATGCGCTGCCCGATGATGTCAGGGGCCGCACCGTGCTGGCGCCTCCACAACGCATCGCTGAGGATCACCACCCGGTGGTTCCCATCGATCTCCTCATCGTCGTTGAACAGCCGTCCCATGCTCGGTTGCACGCCAAGCGCCCGCAACACGCTGGCCGTGCACCGCACTCCGAAGACCCGAGCCGCTTCCTCTTCGCCGGCCAGATTGACCCAATCGAACCGGTAGATCCCCATCTCCTTCAAGGAGCTATTCTGCTCCCGCATGTCGAAGTAGTCGGGGGATGCGAACGGCTGGTACGCCCTGCGCTCCAGCGGGGTCTCCCATATCGCTACCACCCGGTCGGGCTCCGGGTAGGGGAGCGAGCGCAGTATGAGCCCCTTCATCACGCTGAAGATCGCCACGTTCGCGCCGATCCCGACGGCGAGCGTCAGGACGACCAGCAGCGTGAATCCTGGACGTCGGCTTAGTTGGCGAAGGGCGAAGCGGAGATCGTGGGCGAGGTCATCCATTGTGCCCCCCTTGGCGTTCTGTGGCCCAATGGTTGGACCCTTCCGCCGGCAGAAAGGTTGTCACGGCTGACTCGCGCCCAGTCGACCATCACTCGCCGCTGCCCTCGGTGACGACAGATGCCAGGACTCGCCGGATGAGGCCGTCCATCGCCCGGCCATTGATCCAGCGCGCCACGACCACCAGATCGTACTCCGGAATCGCGCACACCATGTTCGTGCCGGCGCCCACGTGGCAGAACGTCGACTCCGGCGCGCCAGGCGCCATTTGCTGGCCAGTGTTGAGGAACCAATTCATGAAGCCGTAGCTGGGGTTCGCCGAGCCGGGGGTGAGCGCCATCTCGACCCACTCTTCCGAGAGGATCTGCCGGTCCTTCCAGCGGCCGCGCCGCAGCGTCAGCAGGCCGAAGCGCGCCTGATCCCTGGCGCTGATCCACATGCCACCGCCCCAGTGGCCGCCGCCCGAGACCGACTGCACCTTGAGCCCGTCGATCAGCACCCACGAGTTGTCGTAGCCGTGCCAGCGCCACGTGTTCGACGCGCCGATCGGATCCATCACGTACTCTCTCAGCACCTGCGGTAGCGGCCGCCGCCACACGTGCAGCGCCGCCAAGGCCAGAACGTTCACGCGCACATCGTTGTACTTGTAGACGGTGCCGGGCTCGTGCCGCTCGCGCGTCAGCCACTCGCTGGGCTCGACGTCGCGCGGCGGCCGGTCGGCCCAGTCCGGCTTACCCCACAACGTGCCCTCCCAATCGCTCGTCTGCCTCAGCAGATGGTCCCAGGTGATCTTCGAGTTGTGCTCCGAGTTGAAGTGATCCGTAGGCACGTACAATTGCACCCTGTCGTTTGTGTCGCGGATCATCCCCCGGTCCCAGGCGAGCCCAACGGTCGTCGAGAGGAAGCTCTTGGTGACACTGAAGGTCATATCCACCCGGAACGGCTCGCCCCATTCCGCCACGATGTAGCCGTGTCGGACGATGATGCCCGTCATGTCACCCCGCGTCTTGAAGGGGCCGATCGCCTCGCCGTACGGCTCACCACCGCCGCCGAAGGTCATGTAGTGGTTCAGCTCGAGGTCGCGGGGCGCGGTCGACTCGTTGTCCTTGGCGAACTGGATCGCCGCCTCGAGCAGCGCCGCGTCCATCCCCACCTCCTCGGGCCGGCGCGTCTCCCAGTCGCCTGGGCGTCCCGGGTAGTACACATCGGCCTGCGCGGTCGCCGACGCCGCGACCGTGCTGGCGACGCGCGCCTCTTGGCCCACGAGATCCGCGGTCGCGAAGAACAGGACGAACCAGACGAGAACCGGAGTCACTCGGCGCATAGCGAGATGGAAGGGCATAGATCGCTCCTTCAGGCTGTTGGGCATTATTAGCTCTCGGGAAGCTCGATGGTGGGTCTCAGCGATGCAAGGAGCGCCGACCGTACGGTCGCAATGACTCACTCCTCGGGCGCGGGCGGCTTCCGCAGCTTCTTGACCTGCCCGCGCCGACTCTTGGTCTCGAGACGCTTCTCCGCCGCCGACTTCGGCGGTCGCGTCTTCTTGCGGCGCTTCGGCACACGTAGGGCGCGGGCCACCAAATCCTGCAGCCGCTCTTTCGCCAGCTCTTTGTTGCGATGCTGGCTCCGCTCGTCGTCGGCGACGACCCGCAGAACGCCGTCCTTGTCGATCCGCGACGCCAGCTTCTCGAGGACCCGCTCCTTCTCCTCGCCGGTCAGCGCGGCGCTCAGACGGACGTTCCAACTCGCCTCGACGCGTGTGGCGCGGCGGTTGACGTGCTGGCCGCCGGGGCCGCCCGAGCGGGTGGCGCGAAAGTCGATCTCGTCCTCGGGAACCGGGCTACGTTTGGTCACTGGGCCAGTCGACAGGTAGTCGGGTAGCGATCACCTGAGCCGGACTCCAAGATGGGAGCTTCCGCCATCCGGAGGCAATCGCCGGCCGCGAAACCCGGCGCCCGGCGGTCCGTAGTGTCATTTGTGGTATAGCGGGCCAAGACTCCCAGCAGAGCCGTGATGCCATGGATAAGGTCTGGCAGGACATCAAGTACGCGATCCGCTCGCTGCGGCGCGGCGGCGCCCTCATCGCCATCGCCGTGCTCTCGCTGGCCATCGGGATCGGCGCCAACACGACGATCTTCAGCGCCGTCGACGTCTTCATGCTGCGGCCGCTCCCCTACCCCGACTCCGACGAGCTGTACTCGGTCTACACCACGAACCGGGAGCGCGGCTGGAACCAGGTCTCCTTCTCGGTGCCCGACTTCGTCGACCTGCGCGAGCGGAGTCGTACCCTGGATGTGGCCGCGACCCGCTACACCAGCTTCAACCTGTCGGAGGGCGATCGGCCGGAGCGACTGACCGGCATCCGGGTGGCCTCGAACTTCTTCCGCGTAGTTGGCGTGCAGCCGGCGCGCGGCCGGGCGTTCACTCCCGAGGAGGAGATCGAGGGTCGACACCACGTGGCGATTATCAGCGACGGGCTCTGGCAGCGCCGCTTCGGCGGCGACCCCGACGTGCTCGGCCGCGTCGTGCTCTTGGACGGCGAGCCGCACACGATCGTCGGCGTGATGCCGCCCAAGTTCTGGTTCCTCAGGCCGGGCACCGAGATCTGGGTGCCCTTCTACATTACCGGCGAAGAGCACCGCAACAGCCACTACATCGGTGTCCGCGCACGCCTGAGAGCTGGCGCTACACCGGAGCAGGCACAGCTCGAAACGGAGCGCATCGCGGGACAGCTGGCAGCCGAATACCCGGACACCAACGCCGGCAACGGTGCGGTACTCATCACGCTGCACCGCGACGTGTTCGACGAGGGGTTTCGCACGGGCAGCCTGACTGCCACGGTCGCGGTGCTCTTCCTCCTGCTCATCGCCTGCGCCAACGTGGCCAACCTGCTGCTGACACACGCGGCGGGCCGCGAGCGCGAGGTAGCGGTGCGCACGGCGCTGGGCGCCGACCGCAGCCGCGTCGTCCGGCAGTTCCTGACTGAGGCGCTGATCCTCTCGGTCGCCGGTGCGATCCTCGGACTCGGGCTCTCGGTCGTCGGCATCCGCGGTCTTCTATCGGTCATGCCGGGCTGGTTCCCGCGCATCGACGAGATCGGCCTCAATCCCCGGGTCCTCGGCTTCACCGCCCTGGTCACGATGCTGAGCGCCGTCCTGGTGGGCCTGGCCCCGGCGATCCAGAACACCAAGCCCAACATGGTCGAGTCGCTCAAGGAGGGCGGTCGCGGCGGCACGGCCGTAAGGGGCGCGCGCTTCAGGAAGGCGCTGGTCGTCGTAGAGGTGTCGTTGGCTCTGGTGCTGCTGGTATCGTCGGCGCTCCTCGTCCGCGGCTTCATCAACATCCGCCTGGCCGAGCGCGGCTACGACGAGAGCGACGTGCTGGCCTTCATGCTCGCGCTGCCCGAGCAAGAATACCCGGACTCCGCATCCACCATCGCCTTCCACACCGAGTTGCGCGAGCGCTTGATGTCGCTTCCTGGCGTCCGAACCGTCGGCGCCACGACGATCCTGCCGTTGCACGGGAACAGCATGACCTACTACTGGCTACCCGGCGAGGACATCGAGAGCGACCTGCAGCGCAAGATCACGAGTGTCAGGTGGGTCGGCCCGGGCTACTTCGATGCGCTGGACATACCCGTGCTGCAGGGACGCGTCATCGAGGATACCGACCGACCGGAGAGTCGCCGCGTCATCGTGATCAACGAGGCGATGGCGGAATTGCAGTGGCCCGGCGAGAATCCGCTCGGCCGCCAGCTGGTGCTCTACTCCGGGGCCAAGGAGATCGTCGGCGTCGTCGCCGATGTCCACTACAACAACGACGTGCAGAGCACCGGGCCGATGATCTACTTCTCGGCGTACCAGGACGACAACCGCTACCTGGACTGGGTGATCGAGACCGACGTGCCTCCCGAGACACTGGTGGAGTCCGTGCGCCAGGAAGTTCTCGCCATCGATCCCAACCTGCCGGCCTACAACATTCGGCCGCTGAAGGCCCTGATCGCTGAGAATCTGGGCGGCGACACGATCATGGCCAAGGTCATGGGCGCCGTGGCGCTGATCGCGCTGGTCCTGGCGCTGGGCGGCGTCTACGGCGTGATGGCTTATTCGGTCTCGCAGCGCACTCAGGAGATGGGCATCCGCATCGCGCTGGGCGCCCAGTATGCCGACGTCGTCTCCATGGTGATGCGCCAGGGCGCACTGCTCGCCCTACTCGGCGTTGTGCTGGGGGTCGTCATCGCACTCGGCGTTACCCGAACCCTGGCTTACTTCCTCTACGGTGTCAGCCCGTTCGATCCGCTGACCTTCATCGTCGCCGCCCTGGCTCTGCTGGTCGCCGGGATAGTGGCGACCTTCTTCCCGGCGCGGCGCGCGACGGCGATCGACCCGATCATCGCCTTGCGGTCCGAGTGAACGGCGGCGGTCCACCACCAGAGCACGCCAAGCAAACTTCGCGGCGATAGTGTAGTATGTTGTGCCGGCGACCCGCGGCCTCCAACCGGCTGCCGGGCCGCCGTTCACACATGACAGCAGCGGAGATCTCATATGGACGGGGTTCACGAACGGGAACGTACCGGCGAGCCGTGGGTGCAACTCGCCACCTTGCTCGAGCTCGAGGAGTTTTCCGAGCTGCAGGCCTTTCTAGCCGCGTTGCCGCCTGAGGAAACAGCCCGCGCCCTGTCGCGGCTCAGCGACCCCGAGATCGAACAGACCCTCACGGCGATCGGGCCGGAGCACGCGGCGAACATCCTCGATCTGTTGCCCCACGTCCAGGCGGCGGAAATCATCGAGGAGCTGCCGGTAGCCCAGGCGGCGGCGATCGTCGAGGAGTTGCCCAGCGCCGGGCAGGCCGACGTGCTCGCAGGCCTCAGCGACGCGGACGCGCAGGCGATCCTCGAACAGATGGCGCCGCCCGAGGCCATTCAGGCGCGACAGCTACTGCAATACGACCCGCACACCGCCGGCGGCTTGATGCTCACCGAGTACGTCGCCTACCCGGACGACTTGACGATCTCCCAGGTGGTCGATGACCTGCGCCACCACGGCGAGCGCTACTCGGACTATGTGATCCAGTACGCCTATATCGTGGACGACACGGGCTCGCTGATCGGCGTGCTTCGATTACGTGACCTCTTACTCGCACGCCGCGCCGATCAGCCGATCCGCTCGATCATGATCGACGAACCGATACACGTATCGGTCGACACCGAGTTGAACGAGTTGAAGCGGCTGTTCGACGAGCAACGCTTCGTCGGGATCCCGGTCACCGACGTCGCCGGCCGCCTGGTCGGTGTCGTGCGGCGCGCCGCGGTGGAGGCCGCGCTGAGCGAACGGGAGACCCGTACCTTCCTGCGCTTCAGCGGCCTCATCGCCGCCGAAGAGTTCCGCACCATGCCCACCCACCAACGCTCATACCGCAGGCTCTCCTGGCTGTCGATCAACATCGTGCTCAACGTGATCGCCGCCAGCGTCATTGCTTTCTACCAGGAGACGCTCTCCGCCGTGATCGCGCTGGCCGTCTTCTTGCCGATCATCTCGGACATGAGCGGCTGCTCCGGTAACCAGGCGGTGGCGGTCAGCATCCGCGAACTCTCGATCGGCCTGCTCAAGCCGTACGAGTACGTGCGTGTGATCGCCAAGGAGAGCGCGGTAGGCATCATCAACGGGATCGCGCTCGGACTGCTACTGGGCGCTGTAGCCGTGGCCTGGAAAGGGAATCTCATGCTGGGGCTCGTGGTAGGTGGCGCACTCGCCGCCAACACGCTGCTCGCCGTCATGCTGGGTGGCTCGCTGCCCCTCGCCCTCAAGTCGCTGCGCCTCGACCCGGCGCTGGCCTCCGGCCCGATCCTGACAACGGTCACCGATATGTGCGGCTTCCTGATGGTGCTCGGCTTCGCTTCGCTGGCGCTATCCTGGCTGACAGCCTAGGGTGAGGACGGCGATCGCTTGTAGCTGACCGACAGCCCCGAGCGGCTCGCGCGGACGATCTCGGTCTCTAGATTCGGCGTGCTCTCCAATTCTTCGAGGAATCCTCTAATGCCCCTCATTCGCCTGCCGGACACGTTGTGCGCGGCGATACAGCCGCCCAGCTCCAGCTTCGGTAGCACCGCCCGCAGGTAGTTCGCATACCAGTCCTTGTCCGCATCGATGAATACGAAGTCGAACGGGCCCTCCAGTTCGGGCACCAGTTCATGCGCGTCGGCCAATCTGGCGTCGATGAAATCGCTGAGCCCCGCCTCTTCGAAGTTCGCCAACGCCTCTCGGTAACGCCCTTCGTCTATCTCGACCGTGATCAGCTTGCCACCTGTCTTACTCAACGCCCAGGCGATCCATATCGCCGAATGCCCCGTCGACGTCCCGATCTCCAAGGCCTTCGTGTAGCCGTTCTCCACCACCAGATCGTAGAGCACCCGGCCGTCCGCCACCGGGACATTCGCGTCCCGCCATCCATAGCGGTGATTCTCCAGAAACCGTTGAACCCGCGCGTCCAGCTCCCCCTGGTCGGCATCCTGCGCGACGCAGACGGGCAAAGACTGATGCAAGCTCAGCGCCAGTGCGGCCCAGAGGACCCTGTGTGCCGGCTTCATTCTGACTCTCCTGTTCCTGCCGTTCTCCGGCGTACCTTGCTGAACACCGCATACACCGGTACACCGACGCCCACAGTGGCCAGCGCGATCGACGACTCCATCGGCCGCTCGAAAAAGGCGAGCGCCAGGATCAGCAGGCTGACGCATACGAATAAGAGTGGCGCGACGGGGTATAGCGGCATCCGGTAGGTGCTACGGCCAGACTTTCTCAACTTGAACACGCCGATCACGGCGATAATGGGAAAGATCCCCAGGCCGAACCCCATGTACGTCAGGATCTGGTCGAAGGTCCCGGACATCACCATGACGGCCGCAATCAGGAACTGCACGACTATCGATTTGGACGGAACCTGATACACCGGGTGGACGTCGGCGACGAACTTGAAGAAGTATCCGTCCTTGGCCATCGCGTAGTAGACACGCGGACCGAGAATGATCAACGCACTGATCGCGGAGAGCAACGCGAAAGCTATCAGCATCGAGATCACGGTGTCGGCAATCCCACCGAACAACTCCGACGCCGCGAGCCCACCCACCGCAATCACCCCGCTCATCTCCCGCGGCTCGACCGCGTACACGAAAAGGAGGTTCAGACAGAAGTAGAGCAGTGTGACGAGGCCGGTCCCCAGGATGAGCGAGCGCGGCAGATTCCGTTCGGGATCCCGGATCTCCGAGCCGATATACGCCGAGGCGTTCCAGCCGGTGTAGGCGAAGGTGATCCACATCAGCGATAGCCCGACGTTCTTCCAACCGGCGAGACCCGACTCGCCTTCGACGCCTCGCTCGAAATTTCCGAAGTCTCCACGCCCCAGCGCGAACCCCGCGATGACCAGCCCGACGATCAGTAGAACTTTCCCCACGGTCAGGTAGTTCTGCACCCGCGAACCGAGATCCAACCCCCTCAAGTGAACCAGTGTAAGCATCAGGATGACCGTTACCGCGAGGACTTTCCTTATCACATCCGGGTCCCCCCACCCCACCAAGCCCGGGAATGCCCTGCCGAGATACTCGCTGAACCCGAGCGAGGACAACGCCAGCGGTGCCGAGAAGCCGACGAAGAACGAGACCCACCCGGTCAGGAAGCCGAGCAGCGGATGGAACAGCGTCGAGAGATACGCGTACTCGCCGCCGGCCCGCGGTATCGCGGCGCCCAGCTCGCCGTAGCACAGCGCGCCACACAGAGCTAGGACTCCGCCACCGATCCACAGCCCGATCATCAGAACGGGGCTGCCCAACTCCCCTATCAACAGTCCGGAGGTCGTGAAAATACCGACCCCTATCATGTCGGCGACGACGATATTCGTGGCCGGAAAGAGCCGCAGCTTTCTAGATAGGTCTTGCACTCGGCCGTCTCTCGTAGTGAGCTGCCCCTGAGCCTCACAGATACAGACACTCGGCTACATCGAAGCGTTGCCCGGGCCGCCGGCACTGACGAAAAGACCTTGCGTTAATCCCGTTTTTGCATACTTTGGAGGGTGCTGGCCCTCCCACGGCGCCATATTCCCGGCGCCATATCCCCTGTCCCAGAACCATTACCGATAGGCTTTCCGTTCGAGTGAGCCCGCATGACCGTGCCAACTGCACCACAAGGGAGGCAAGCGTGAAGACAGCGAAACCGTTCTGGTTCACACGTGTCGCCGTCGTCGCCCTGGCGCTGAGCATCTTAGCGGCCTGCGACGACAGCACCGGACCCAGCTCCCAGCTCGACCCCGAGAGCACCGCCGCCCTCGTCGACGAGCTGGCCGCGGACTATTTCGTCGGGAACGACGCTGCGAGTAGCACGGAGTACTTTGGCGAGTACATCAGCATGGCGCTCGGCGCCGGCCCGCTACTCAGCGCCAGCGCGCCCGCCGAGGTCGCCGGCGGGATCCCGAATCATCTGCTTGGCAACCCGGCCTATAGCGCGCCGGCCACCATCCCGGAGGAGTACGAGGGTGTGACCTTCGTATGGGATGACCTGGACGGCGTGTACATACCCAGCGAGCGCCTCGGCGCCCCGGCCAACGGTGTGCGCTTCATCCTCTACGCCGTCAACCCGCTCACCGGCGAGCCCGTTACTCCGATTACGGAGAACGAGATCGGCTACTTGGACATCATCGACGAGAGCATCTGGCCAGACATCGACATGACCCTGGTGGCGGTAGTCGATGGCGACACGCTGATCTACGCGACCGTCACGGGCTACTTCGGCGAGACGAGCGCCTGGCTCGATTTCGACGGCTACTTCTCCGACGGCACCGATCAGCTGACGTTCGGTCTGTACGCCGTCGAGGATGCGTCCGGCTATTCGATCCAGTTCGGGTTGGAATACGGCAGCTTCGAGGCCTCCTATGACATGACGTACACGGAGGTGGCCGTCACCCTCGAGATGATGTTCACCGACGGAAGCACCGCGCTCGTCTTCAGTATGGACCTTGAGTGGCAGCAGGTCGGTGAGATTTGGGCCTACGTGATTACCGACGGCAGCATTACCTGGGCCGGGGAAACAGTCGCCCTCATCGAGGGCTGGATCGGTGAGGACGAGGCGCAGATCACGATCACGAATGCTGAGGGCGAACCGCTGACCACGGCTCAGCTCCTCGCGCTCGAAGACATCTTCGAGGCGATGGACGGACTCAGCGAGTTCATGGACGGGATGCTCGAGTTCGCCGCCGGTCTCGCCTATCTGAACGAGCCCGTCCAGTGACCCGCTGATCAGAATGCCACAAACATCTGCGGACGCGGGCGGTCTTTCGACCGCCCGCTTCTCTTTTGTCGCAACGGGACCGCAACGCCGGCACCGCGCCACTCGTCAAACTCAGGTAGGGTTCGAAGCTGAAGACGCTATCACCCTCAACGATGAAGCGGCCGAGGTTCCGATGAGAGACGCACACCGGCTGACCGCGCCGCGCGGGCCGTCCTGGCTGCTCCTCTGCGCGCTGCTGGCTGTAGCCCTTCAACCGGCGGAGCTCGAAGCGCAGCGACGCAACCGCGACAACTGGCAGCGGGTGCCGGACGTCATAGCGGCGCTGGCGATCGGCGAGGGCAGCCGCGTAGCGGACGTGGGCGCGGGGAGCGGCTACTTCACGGCGTACCTAGCCCGGGAGGTGGGCGCCGGCGGGCGGGTGTTCGCGGTGGACATCAGCGAGCGGTCGCTATCGCAACTGCGACGGCTCGCCGAAGCTGAGGGTCTCGACAACGTCGAGGTCGTGCGCGGCGCGATCGACGATCCCAGACTCCCGGCGGGCTCACTCGATGCGGTGCTGGTGGTGGATGCCTACCACGAGATGACGGAGCACGCGGCGATGCTGGCCGGGATGTACGGAGCGCTCAAGCCCGGGGGGCGCCTGGTCATGGTGGACTTCATTCCCGCCGATCCCTCACAGTCGCGCGATCGCCAGACCGCGCGGCACGAGCTGAGCATCGACATAGTCGAGGAGGAACTTCGCGAGGCGGGCTTCGAGCTACTGGACCGCGACGAGCGGTTCACCCAGGGCGGCCACAGCCGCGGTCAGTGGCTGGTGGTCGCGCGTCGCTAGATTCCACGGCCGACCCGCGAATCACTCCCATCTCAGGACCTCGCCGGGGTCGGTCCGGGAAGCGCGCCGCGCCGGGAGATAGACGGCGGCGAGGACCGCGCAGATCAGTATTCCCGCCGCCGCACCGTAGACCAGCGGGTCGGTCGGCACCACACCGAACAGCAGCCCTGCCATGAGGCGAGCGACGAGAAGCGACCCTGCCAATCCCACGACGATTCCGACCGCAGCCACCGCCAACCCTTCCCCGGCGGCCTGTCTCCGTATCGTGGCCGGGCGGGCACCGAGCGCCAGCCGCAGCCCGAACTCCCGCGTGCGCGATGATGCCGATTGGCTCGTCAGACTGTAGACGCCCATGACCGCCAAGACCAGCGCGGTGAGGCCGAAGCCGCCGACGAGCAGCAGATTGGTGCGCGGCTGCGCGAGTGAGTTCGTCTGCATCCGATCCAGGGCGACGACACGCGCCACCGGCAACAGCGGATCGACCCGCCGAACCGCCTGACGGAGTCGCTCCATAAAGTCAGCCCGCGGTCCACTGGAATGCGCCACCACGAAGAACTCGCGCGCCACATCGTTGTCCTGCGCCTGGGGCACGTAGACCTCCGGCTGTACCGCCGCCGCTGCTCCGCGCCGCCGCATGTCGCCCACCACCCCGACCACCGTGAGCCAGGGTTGAGGGAGCGCCGGTTCCGGCACGAGATGGCCCGGCAGCCCGAGTCGAATCCTGCGCCCGATAGGATCGCCGTTCCCGTAGTGCGTCCGAGCAAAGGTCTCGTTCACGAGGGCTACGTACGGCGAGCCGGCCCGGTCGCCGGGCTGCAGAGGACGGCCTTCGATCAGCGGGACACCCATCGCCTGCAGGTAGCCCGGAGTGGCGATATTCAAATCCACGACGGGTACATCGCGGAGTCGCTGCGCAGGTGCCTCTTCGAGGGTCAGGTATTTCCGCCAGAACAGTGGCTCCAGAGGGAGTGCGACCGAGGCACCGGCGGAGTTCACGCCAGGCAGCGCACGAACCTCGCTGACCAACTGTTCGAGGAATGCCGTCACCTGCGCTCGCTCACCGTACCTCTCATTCGGCAGGCCGACGAGCATGGCGACTCGGTCGCTCACCTCATAGCCTGGGTCTACGTCCGTGAGACGCACAAAGCTCCGCAGCAGCAGCGCGGTGCCGACGAGCAGAGTCAAAGCCAGCGCGACTTGCGTCGCGACGAAGGCCCGTCTCGCCCGCAGCTGCCCCTGCTGGCCGAGCAGCCGGCCACCGGCGACCAACGCGTCTTTGGCAGTCACGCCGGACAGCGTCCAGGCGGGAAGGATGCCGAAGCCGATGCCTGTAACGACGGAGATAGCGAAGGCGAATCCGAGCACGCGGAAGTCTACATGCAGGTCCACATATGGCGGCAGCCACGCAGCCGCGATTGCCTCCAACGCATCCACCGCGTGCAGGCACAGAAACAGGCCCAGGACACCGCCGACGATCGAGAGCATCAAGGCCTCGGTGAGCACGTGCCAGACGAGGCGGCGGCGCCCGGCGCCGAGCGCAGCCCTGACGGCCATCTCCCGCTCCCTGGTGGAGACGCGCGTGAGCATCAACGTCGCCACGTTCACACACACCAGAAGCAGTACGAGCCCGACGCTGGTGAACAGCAGCAAGATGCTCGAGCGCACACCAGCCACGACCTGTTGGTGAAGCGAGCGCACCCGTGCCCCGACGCCCTCGTTCCACTCGGGGTATTCCTCCTCCAGCCGCCCCGCCAGCGATTCCAGCTCCCGGTCCGCCTGCTCGACGGTGATGCCGTCGCGCAGTCTCGCGAGCACCAGCGAATTGTGATTGCCGCGGTAGTTCGGGTCGCCCGGATCGAGGGTCAGAGGCGTGAGCAGCTGGGGACTGCCCGTGTCGGAGACGCCCCAGCCCGGTATTTCGAAGCCCGCAGGCAAGACACCGACCACCGCGTGGCTCCGACCGTCCAGCTCGAGATGCTCGCCACTGAGGTCAGGGACCCCGCCGAACCGGCTGAGCCACAGCCCGTGGCTGATCAGGCAGACAGGCTCCGAGCCCGGCCGCTCCTCCTCCTGCCGAAGGCCACGCCCGACCACCGGGCGCAGGCCGAGCATCGGCAGCAGCGCCGCCGTGGCGCGCACCGCGTTGACGCGCACCGGATCGCCGGCGCCCGTGACGCTGTAAGGGCGGCGCTGTACCGCCGCCATCTCCTGGAACACGCTGTTCAGTCGCCGCCAGTCCTCGAAGTTCCCCAACGACACAGTGACGTTGGCCCCCTCCTGGGCGGAGCGGGTCTCCCAGACGACGACTAACTGGCCCGGGTCGTCGAACGGCAGCGGCTCGAGCAGCACCGAGTTGACGACGCTGAACAGCGCGCTGCTCGCGCCGATCCCCAAGCCGAGTGTCAGGACGACCGCGAGCGCGAGCCCCCGGGCCCTGGCGAGCCGCCTGGCCGCGTGCCTGATCTCTTCCCAAAGAGCGCCGAGCTTGATCAACGGGTTTGCCTGTATTTGCCGTCCGATGATGCGCCACGGCTGCCAACCGTGAGCGATTCTCCCGGCAAGCGTGGGAAGAATCATGCCATCGCCGACGGTTACCTCGAGAATCTCGCAGCACCTGCCAAATGACTCGGTTCCCGCGAGGCCCGCCGCTTCGACGCCAGTCCGGGGATCGTCCGGATGCGGACGCGCCTTATCGGATCCGGACACCCGCACCGATGCATGGGGCGAGGAGAGTCGATCCAGTCGAGACGCTGACGGTCGGGCGATCTGACGGGAACGGTGCCGATACCCTAACCTACCGTGCCGCCGTCACCAGCGGCAGGACGACGTGCGACGGATGCTCGGCGCTGTGGTGAACCGCGTTGTGAGCCACCAACCACTCGCTCTCGTCGTAGTTGTTGCCGCCGGTGTTCAAGTTTCGGTCGAAGCGCGGGAAGTTGCTGCTCGACACCTCCACCCGGATGCGGTGACCAGGGCCGAACCACATCCCAGTGGCATGGAGATCGACCCGCAGCCGGTAGATTCGCCCCTCCTCCATCAAGACGACCCGCTCGAAGCCCTCCCGAAACCGCGCGCGCAGGATTCCGTCCTGCACGTTATAGGCCGTGCCGTCGGGCAGGACGTCCACCAGCTTCACAGTGAAATCGGTGTCCCTAGCGTCGGATGAGACGTAGAGGATCGCCTCCAGCGGTCCGCTGACCTCGACCCCTCGCTCGAGCGGCGCCGATGTGTAGACCAGGACATCGTTCCGCAGCTCGACCTCGGACTGGTCGAATGCGCCGGCCGGCGCGTCGTCCGCACCGATACAGCAGATGGGACCGCCCACCGTCGGCACCGGGTCCGCCGGGTCGTAGGTGAAGCGATCGGGCGGCTCTTCGGTCGGCGGCTCCCTGCTCAGCTCGCCGTCGCCGTTTCTGCCGTTCGCTCGACCGTCGCTGCGCAGGTAGAACTTCGTGAACTCGGTTCCCGGGAGCGGCCAAGCGTCAGCCGAACGCCACTCGCCCGCACCCATCAGATAGTACCGCAGCTTGGGGCTCTCGATAATGCCGTTCTCGATACCCTTCAGCCAGTAGTCGAACCAGCGTATGTAGGTCTGGTAGTAGGGGAACCGCGCGTCGCCCATATCCCGGGTGCCCACCACCGTGTGCTCTCCCGCAAGCTCCGAACGGCAATGCGCGGTGGGCGAAATGATGGCGAACTGGTTGTCGCGCCCGCGCGCCGAGACCGCGTTGCGGCTCATGAGATTGAAGAGTTGTAGCGTCTCGTTCACCGCGCCGTCATACCAAGAGTTCACGTGCAGCGCCGGCACGTCGAACCGATCGTTGCCGTCCACGTAGTTCAAGCTCTTCCAGTAGCGGTCGCCGGGGATGTGCGAGACGAAGTCCTCGTAGTCGCTCGATGTGATGCCGTTCCCGCGTACGATCCCGATGATTGGCAGCTGCCAGAACGCCTGCTGGAGGTTCACCCGCAGGAGCGGCGGCCGGGTCTCCATCGCCTGCACCAGCTCGCGGTACGCCGAGTCGGATGCCTGCGGCGGCGGCCGATTGAAGGTCTTGCTGCCGGCGCCGTGGAACCAGCCTAGCGCCGAGGCCAGCTCGATCGCCCCACCATCCATGAACGCGAAGGTGCGATACGTCCCGTCGTAGGCGCCGCCGGCCGCCTGGGGAATCGCCGCAGCGTGGTTGGGGTGCCGTGTCGCCGCTAACTGCAGCTGGTTCTCACCCAGATACGAACACCCGTAGGTGCCGATCTTACCGTTCGACCACGGCTGTCCGGCAAGCCAGCTGAGGAAGTCGTAGCCATCGTCGCGGTTGGCCCGGCCCACGATGTAGTGGCCCTCCGACTCGTAGCGGCCCCGCATGTCCTGGACCGCTACCACGTAGCCGCGCTTGGCGAACTCGTGCGCCAATGACGGCGGATCCTGAAATCCCCTCTTGTCGTATGGTGACCTGATCGCGATTACCGGCAGCGGCCTCGGTGCGCCGACCGGGAAATAGAGGTCGGTGGAGAGACGGACGCCGTCCCGCATGTGGACGAGAACGCTCTTCTCCAGGCGCACTTCGAAATGCGGTTGAGAGAGCTGGGCTGGTTGCGCGATCACCGGCGGTGCGACCCCTCCGGCCGCCAACAGCAATCCGCACATCGGGACCTTCCGACGGAGCACGAAACGGCGGACACCCACGGTCGGGCGCTCAAAGGTCGACATAGCAAGCCTCCTCGCGGTCGGCAGGAGGGAAGCAGAGACTCGCACGAGAACTCGGTACAGTCGGTAGCAGTCAAACAACGGGACTCGTCACCTCTGGTTCGTCAGGCGTTAGCGCTTTTGCTCCTCGACCATGCGCGCCACGTCGGCGAGTAACTGCCTGGCGTCGTAGACGATCCCGTCCTTGATCGTGTAGACTATGCCGCCCCGGCGCTCGGCCTGGCCGGTCTCGTCGTTCAGGCGCACGACGCCCGTGCCGTAGAGTACCTTGAGGTCCTCGATCGGGTTCTCACCGACGACCACGAGGTCGGCCAGAAAGCCCTCGCGGACCAGGCCGAACTCGATGGGCTGGCCCTTCGGGTTCATCAACGTCTCGGCGCCGTGCATGGTGGCCCCGCGTATGACCTCGAGCGGATGGAAGCCCGCCTCCTGCAACAACTCCATCTCCTCGATCGTTGAGAACCCATAGAGATTGTAGATGTAGCCGGCGTCCGAGCTCACCGTCACCCGGCCGCCCATGTCCTTGTAGTCGTCCAGCAGCTGCATCCACACGCGGTAGAAGTTCTTCCAGGCGATCTCGTCCCAAGCGGTCCAGCTGTAGTAGAACGACCCGTGGTGAGTGCGGCTCGGCTCGAAGAAGTCCCACAGCGACGGCAGCGTATACTTCTCGTGCCAATCCGCGTTGCGGGCCCGCATGACGTCGCGGCTCGCCAGGTAGGCGGTCATCGTCGGGTCGAGCGTGACGTCGAGCTCCAGAAGCTCGGCCAGCAACGCGTTCCACTCGTCGCTACCCGGTGGATAGACGAGGTTCCATTGGCGTGCCACCTGGCCGAACCTGTGCTGCTCGTTGTTGTAGTTCATGTCGGCGGGCCACGGCTGTACATCGTGGTCATCGTATAGGGCCTCGAACAGCCCGTAATAGTGCGTCACCGTACCGAGTCCGAGTCGCGCCGCGTCGATCGCGTTCATCTGCGCGACGTCCAGCTGGGCGAGGTGCGCCGTCGAGCCGAGGTTGTGGCGCCGCGCCTCGTCCAACAGCGCGCCCATGATCGCCGGTTGGTAACCGAACAGCTTGATCCCGTCGATGCCTTCGCCGGCGGCCCAGCGCACCCAAGCCCGGCTGTCTTCCGGTGTGCGGATCGGACCGCGGTCCCAGCCCTGTCCCGGGACCTGGTACACGAACATGCGTGGCGCGACGATCTCGTTCCTGGCACTCCGCTCACGCTCGCGCAGCGACCAAGCCATGGGACCGAACGGTACGCCCCGTCCGGTCGTTATCCCGTGCGCCATCCAGAGCTTGTAGACGTACTCAGCCTCCGGCGCCTTGGGGACGGCACCGGTATGCAGGTGCAGATCCACGAACCCGGGCAACACGTACATGCCGGTCACATCGTACTCCTTCGTGCCCGGCCCGGGACGCCGCTCCGGGTCTATGGGGACACCGGGGACCCCTACCCCCGCGATCCGGGCGATGCGGTTCCCTTCGATCACGATATCGACGGGCCCTCGCGGCGGCGCACCGGTACCATCGATCACGATCGCCCCGCGCAGCACCAGTCGATCGTACGGACCGTCGCCTTCGTCGGATCGCCGATCCGCCGCAGGTTGGACGTTCTGCGCCGCGGCAGGGAACGCCAGCGCCAGCAGCAGCGGTGCGAAGGCGAGCGCCAATCCGTCGTGAGTCAAACGCGCGCGGATGCCGGTCAGCATGACTACCTCCTTGCGGCAGCGGACAGATATTCCAAGGGATAGGCGACACACCAGAGCCGCTCACGATGCAAAGAGAAGTGGGAGCCCCGCCACGCGCAACACGTGGCTCTCGGGGCCGGACTCCGCCCGTACCCGCCCCACCCTCGCGCCGCTCCCGCCCGCCGCTCTCGTCCCCCGGCCCCTTGCGCCTGCCCAGCTGAGTTCGTACCTGACGGGAACCCCACCACCGAATCTCAGGACGGAACTCGCGCAGGGAGGAGTCATGATGCGACATCTGGGAGCGTCCCTACGTGCAGCGTTTGCATTGACAGCGCTCGGACTGCCGATCCTCGCAGCACCGCTGGCGGCGCAGCAGGACTCTAACACGGATAACGCGGTCACCACGGCCAACCACGAGCTCGCCGCCCGCTTCGCACCCTACAAGATCCGGCACCTCATCTACAGCACCTCGGTCCGCCCCCGCTGGATCGAGGGCAGCGAGCGGTTCTGGTACGAGTGGGAGACATCGGACGGCACGTTCTACTACCTGGTCGATCCCACCAGCGGCACTAAGACCCAGATCTTCGACAACGACCGGATCGCCGCCGAGCTGACGCGAATCACCAAAGACCCCTGGGATGCACAGCACCTGCCGATCCGCAGTATCAAGTTCATCGATCCCAACACCCTCCAGTTCGAGGTCGAATCGTCCCAAGACGAGGAGGTGGAGGAAGTCGCAGTGGAGGAGGAGGAAGAAGAGGAGGAGCAGCAGCAGGAGGAACGCAGGGCCGAGCGCAAGCGGCCCAAGAAGAAAATCTTCCACTTCGAGTACGACGTCCGCACCCAGACGCTCCGCCAGTTGGAGGACTGGGAAGCCCCGGATGACCATCCCGACTGGGCCAGCGTCGCGCCGGACGGCCGCTGGGTGGTCTTCGCCCGCAACCACAACCTCTTCATGATGAGCGGTGACGACTACGCGAAGATCCTGGATGCGCGCCGCGGCAAGGAGGACGAGGAGGAAGCCGAGGAGGCGGAAGAGGAGGTCGAGGTCGAGGAGATCCAGCTGACCGAGGACGGCGAGGAGCACTACAGCTACGCGCTGTTCGACCGCGGCGACGCGGACGACGAGCGCGAGGAGAACAAGGACAAACGGAAACGCACGCGCATCGTTTGGTCAAAGGACTCGAGCCGCTTCGCACTCGTACGCAGCGATCAACGCGAGTCCGGCGAGCTGTGGGTGATCCACTCGACGGGCAACGACCGGCCGCAACTCGAGACCTACAAGTACGACATGCCCGGCGAGGAGAACGTCACGCAGTCCGAGCTCCTCGTCTACGATCTCGAGGCCCGGGAGCTGATCGAGATCCAGGCCGACGCCTTCAAGGACCAGAGCATCAGAATCTCCACGGCCCGCCAGTTCATCTATCCGGACAGCGACGAGCCGCGGCGCCAGCTGTGGCTGTCAGACAACTCGCAGGACCTCTACTTCACCCGTAGCAGCCGCGACCTGCACCGGATCGACGTCTGCGTGGCCGACGCGACCACCGGCGAAGTCCGGGTCCTGATCGAGGAGCGACTCAACACCTACGTCGAGGAACAGCGTCCCGAGCTTCTAGAGTCCGGCGACATGATCTGGTGGTCGGAGCGCGACGGCTGGGCACATCTCTATCGCTTCCGCCCCGACGGGACGCTCCGGAACCGACTGACCGAGGGACCGTTCTCGGTGCGGTACGTCGTCGGCATCGACGAGCCGGGCGGCGTCGTCTACTTCACCGCCAACGCCCGCGAGCCGGGCGAGGACCCTTACTATCAGCATCTCTACCGGGTGGGACTCGACGGCAGCGGCCTGACGCTGCTCGACCCGGGCGATTTCGACCACCGAGTTAGCATGGGCGAGTCGAACCGCTTCTTCGTCGATAACTATTCGCGTGTCAACACGATCCCGGCAGCGGCTCTCTACGACACGCGGGGGCGGAAACTTCTGGATCTCGAGCAGGCCGACTTCTCGAAGCTGCTCGAGGCCGGCTATACATTCCCCGAGCCGTACACGGTCGAGGCGGCCGACGGCGTCACCGACCTGTACGGCGTCATGTACAAGCCGTTCGACTTCGATTCCACCAGGGTGTACCCGATCATCGCCTACGTCTATCCGGGCCCGCAGACCGAGGCGGTGGCCAAATCGTTCTCGACCAGCGCCTCGGAGGTCGCGCTGGCGCAGCTCGGCTTCATCGTGATCACGGTCGGGAACCGCGGCGGTCACCCGGCGCGCTCCAAGTGGTACCACAACTATGGGTACGGGAACCTGCGCGACTACGGGCTGGCCGACAAGAAGGCGGCGATCGAGCAGCTCGCCGACCGCCACGACTACATAGACATCGACCGCGTCGGCATCTACGGCCATTCGGGCGGCGGCTTCATGTCGACCGCAGCGATGCTGGTCTACCCGGACTTCTTCGATGTCGCGGTCTCCTCATCAGGGAATCACAACAACGACGTGTACAACCGCTGGTGGTCGGAGAAGCATCACGGTGTCAAAGAGGTCGTGGATGACTCGGCTAACGTCACCTTCGAGTACAGTATCGAGAGGAACTCGGATATTGCCGCCAACCTGAAGGGCCACCTGTTGCTGACCACGGGCGACATCGACAACAACGTGCACATGGCCGGAACCCTGCGGATGGCCGAGGCGCTGATCAAGGCGAACAAACGGTTCGACTTCTTCATCTTCCCGGGGCAGCGCCACGGCTACGGCGACATGGGCGACTACTGGTTCTGGTTGCGGGCCGAGTACTTCGCCAAGCACCTGCTCGGTGACGAGCGCCTGGCGATCGACATCAGGGAACTGAATCTGGAACGCGAGCAGACCGGGGGCCGATCGGGGGGACGATCTGGCGGACGTTGAGTAGACCTCTGCCGGTCAACGGACACGGGTGGGCAGCTGTTTCAGAGCAAAGACGCCCAACGCCTGCCCCTCTGATCCCGGGAGAACCGTGAGGCTTACTCCGCTCTGGCTCGTACTGTTCTTGACGGCCGCGCCCGCCGCGGCTCAGACAGACCGCGAGGACGACACGGCACGCAGTACGCCCGTTTTGCAAGCGCTGCGGGTCGAGGGCGACTTAGATTTGCGGCTAGACGGCGCGCTGGATGAGGCGGCATGGCAGAGCGCGGACCGCATCAGCGGCTTCCGCCAGAGTGAGCCGGCGGAAGGCGAGCCGGCTACGGAGGACACGGAAGTCCGCGTCCTCTACGATGGGGAGTACCTGTACATCGGTGTCCGGGCGTTCGACTCGGAGCCCGGTCGCATCGTCGGCCGCCAGCTCGAGCGCGACTCACCCTTGGGTTTCGGCCGCTTCGGACCGTCGGGTGGCGACGACGCCGTCGAGATCATCCTCGACACCTTCCACGACCGTCGCAACGCCTACTATTTCGCGACGAACCCGCAGGGCGTACTCGTCGACGGCCTGATTACCGACGAATCGTACAGCGCCGACCTCAACTGGGACGCCGTGTGGGATGTCCGTGCGCGCATCACGTCCGATGGTTGGACCGCCGAGTTCCAGATCCCGCTGCGCAGCATCCGCTTCCCCGCCGGAGACGGCGACCAGGTCTGGGGATTCAACGTGCAGCGCGTGGTCGCGCGTAAGAACGAACTGAGCCTCTGGACATCCTGGTCGCGGGAGAACGAGGGGCTCACCCGAGTGAGCCGCGCCGGCGAGCTCACAGGCCTCGAATCGCTGCCGAGGGGGCTCGATCTATATGTGAAGCCCTATCTCCTCGGTGAAGCAGGTCGCGACTACGTGGCGGAGCCGGACGGCGAGGTCGCGCTGGACCGCAACATCGGACTCGACGCCAAGCTCGGACTCGCCTCGGGTTTGGTCCTCGACCTCACGATCAATACCGACTTCGCGCAGGTCGAGGCTGACGACGAGCAGATCGACCTGACCCGCTTCAGGCTGTTTTTCCCCGAGAAGCGCGAGTTCTTCCTCGAGAACGCGGGAATCTTCCAATTCGGCACCGAGGGCTTCGGCTACTGGGCGCCGGACATCCTGCTCTTTTTCTCGCGCCGCATCGGTCTCGCCGAGGGGCAGACCGTGCCGATACTCGGCGGTGGCAGATTCACGGGTCGGGCCGGTCGCCAGACGATCGGTTTCCTGAACGTGGTCACCGGTGAACAGGAGAGCCTCGGCGCCCCACTGACCAACTTCGCCGTCGGTCGCGTGAAGCGGGACGTGGGACAGCGTTCGCACGTTGGCGCGATCGTCACCAGCCGCCTCGAGGAGGGAGGTGTCAGTAACCTGGCGGGCGGTGTGGATTGGAACCTGTGGTTCACCGATCAGATGGTGCTAGAAGGCTTCTACGCGCGTAGCAGCGACTCGGAGCCGGGAGGAGACGACGACTCGTGGCGTGTGACGCTCGACTATACGGGCGATTGGCTGGGTTGGCGGGCCGAGCATCTCGTGATCGGCCCGGACATGTCGCCCGGAATCGGGTTCGTGCGCCGCCATGACATCGCGAAGACTTCCGGAACTCTCAGGTTAACGCCGCGCCCGCCGATCGGCGGTCTGCGCAAGATCGACATTCGCAACGAGTTCGCGTACGTGGAAAGCGACGTGACCGGAGCCGTCCAGGATCGTCGCTGGCAGTTCAGCCTGTCGCCGGAGCTCGATTCGGGTGACGAGGCCCACCTCCATGTCAACTACCAGTTCCAGCATCTCGATTACGAATTTCCACTGGCGCCGGACATCATCGTGCCGCCCGGCGAGTACCGGGACTGGACTTTCGGCGTGCGTCTCAGCACCAGCCAGGCACGGCCCGTATCGGCCGGGCTCGACGGGGGCGGCGGCGAGTTCTGGGACGGTCACCGCTGGTTCGTTGGCGGAGACCTGGCGTTCGACAGCCCGCACATCGGGTTCGGGCTCAGCTACGAGCATAACGACGTCGATGTGCCGGGCGGCGCATTCGAGACGGACCTGGTGCGCGGCCGGCTCAGGCTGGCGGCCAGCACCCGCTTGTTCGGCAACGCCCTGGTGCAGTACAACAGCCAGAACCACTCGTTCTCTGCCAACCTGCGCATCAACTGGATCCACCGGCCGGGCAGCGACCTGTTCATCGTCTTCAACGAGCGGCGCCAGGTCTTCGGCCCCCGCTGGAACCCCGAGAGCCGCGCCTTCATCGTGAAGCTGACCTATCTGGTGTGGTTCTAGTCTTTCAGCCGTAGCGCCTCGATGATCCCTGCTGTCACACGGTTCAGGTAGCGGTCCGAGCCGCCCGGGCTCGGACCCAGTCGCACGACCACCATATCGAGCGACGGGATGATCACCGTGTTCTGGCCCATCCAGCCGGCCGGCCAGAAGGCGTCAGGCGGCACATCGGGGAGCGCGCCACCGGCGTTCACCCAGAAGAGGCCGCCGTAGTCGCGGCGCGGGTCCGTACGAGTCGGGGTGCTGACGAACTCGACCCAACCCTCCGGCAGGATGCGCTCGCCTTCCCACTCGCCGTCCCACAGGTGCAGCAGCCCGAAGCGAGCCCAGTCGTAGGCGCTCACGAAATCATAGCCCGTCATGATGAAGTTGCCGTACGTGTCGGTCTCCAGCACGACGTTCCGCATGCCGATCCGATCGAACAGCGCCCGCTGTGGGAAGCTGAGGTAGTCTTCACCTCTGGTCTCGACCGTCTGGCGAATGATCCTGCCCAGCGTCAGCGGGTCGCTGTTCCGGTAGCGGAACTGCGTGTTCGGTGGGATATCGAGCGGCTGGTTTATCGCATGCTCGAAGACGTTCACCGCATCGAAGTAGATCATGAAGTGCTCGTTCGCGCTCGTATACGAGATCGAGTCGCCGACGCCGTAGTTCTTGAAGTCGAGGCCGCTGCTCATGTGAAGCAGGTCGCGGATCCTGATCGCGCGCCGTGGGTCCGTCTGGTCCTCGTGCCACTCCGGCACCGGCGCAGGCTGGTCGAGTTCCAGCTCGCCTTGTTGGACGAGCACGCCGACCAGCGCCGCCGTAATGCTCTTGCCCTGCGACCAGCTTATCTGCGGGGTCCGCCCGCTGAATCCGGGCGCGTAGCGCTCGGCTATGATCTTGCCGCGGTAAACCACGACCAGTGCCCGCGTGTTCTGGCCCGCATCATCCATCGCCCAATCGAGCACAGCCTCGAGAGCCTCGGCATCCGCATCCGCCGGCAGCGGCGCCCGTGCGTTCAACTCTCCGGTCGGCCACGGCTGACCGGCGCGATCGGGTAGGCTCGACGGGACCACGACGGGCCGGAAGTTTATCTCTCGCGAACCACGCTCGTGGATCACGCATCCCTGATCGCCGTAGTAGGTCGCGCTGCGGGCGGGCGCGCCGGGCGCCGTCACCGTCACGGTCCGGCTCTCGGGGTCGACGTGGTACTCGAACGACTCCTCCCAGCCGAACGCCGGGAAGCGCGCGATATCCTGCGCGACCACCGTCTCCGGGTCGCGCCGATAGTCACGACCGACGACGTAAAGGCCGGCGCAGAGATGATGGGCGCCCCAGGCCGCCGCGTGCTCTCGCTGTTCGGGGGTCCGGTGCTCCTGCGGCCGTGCATCCCGTGGGATCACGAAGATAATAGATGCGACAGCCAACAGAGCGATACGGACGTGGCGATTCCGAGTCATTCGCTTCCTCCTTTGATGACCGCCTCAGCGCAACGCCGCTACCTCGAGCTCCACCCTACCACGAATCAGCGGAAGAGCGAGGCGCCGAAGCTCCAAAGTGCGTCGCCGGCGATGAGGCCGCCGGCGAAGACCGTCGACGGCGCGCCTTCGACCGCCGTATCACCTCGCGCCCAGACGATACGGACCAGTAGACCCGCCAGTACGGCCCAACCGGCGAGCGGATTGAGTATCAGGAGTCCGGTGGCGAAGAGGATGCCGAGCTGGCGATTCGGCCCGCCCACGAGTTGCAGCAGTGCGCCGAGCACTCCCCATGCCAACAGCCTGGCGCCCGCCTCCGGGTCGATCCCAGCGTTGATCGCCGCACCGTAAACGCGAACCACCGGCGGAAAGAGGTCGGCCTCGAAATACGACCGGTGAAAGACCGCCACCACAACGAGCGCGGTGAGCAAGCCGACGAGCGCGGCGACCAACTGCTGCCGGCGGCCCGCCAGCTCGAAGGCCGCATCGCGGCCGAACCCTCGCAGGTACCATCCCGTCTTGAAGTCGTAGCCGGCGTCGGCGAACGCCGGCCCGCCGGACGCGACGAAACCGACCATCAGCGCGGCAGCACCCGGCGGGAACCCGAGGAAGAGGGCGAGCAGCAGAAACACCAGCGCCGTCGCGAAGGCGGGGAACCAGCCGGCCTGCATCGCGGCAAGCCCGACGATGAACTCTGCGGCCACACAGGCGACCGCGGCGAAGACCACCCAACCCACGAGTTGCGGCGCGCCCATCTCCGTCCACAGCCCACCAGCGACTGCCAGCAGGACCGCGGCCACCAGGTAGAGGCCGGTCCCTCGCACCAGACCCGCCCGAGCCTCCTCCCGACTACGGGTCGGGTGCGCCGACCGCGCCGACCGACCATCACCCTGCTCAGCTCCGTCCGCCCGGCGGCGCAGCGCGATGAGCACGGCCTGAGCCAGCGCCGTGACACCCGCCCCGATCATCATCCCATGCGGCACCAGCTGCGCCGCGAGGTCGATCCCCCAGGCGCCCGGCGCGTACCCGCGCACCAGGAGCCCGACACCGAACATCGCCAGCGCCCAGACGTTCCCCAGAAAGGCGATGCCGAACGCGGCCATCGGCAGGACGCCGATCCCCGTCACCGCACGCAGCCCCCCGAACAGCCCGGAGGTGCCGAGTACGCCGGCCAGCCCGCCCAGCCCCAACAGCCGCGCGCGCCGGCCACCACGATCGCCCGCCAGGATCGCCTCAGCCGACGCGATCCCGATCGGCCACGGCGAGGCGCCGGGAAACAGGCGCGAGTCGAACAGCCAGTAGAGCATCGCCACGTCGATCAGCATGCCCGCCGTCGCGCCCAGGAGCATCGGCACCACGAGCTCCGGCCGGCCGACCAGGATCGGCACACCGATCGGCACCAGCAGCGAGTTCGCCGCACCGAACGTCGCGCTCGACATCGTCGTCTGGATCAGGTTCTGCCGATGGATCGAGCGGAACGAGCGAAACAGTCGCAGCGGGATCCGCGAGACGAGTATCGCGACGATCACCGCGACGATCGACGTGTTCGGCGTGACGCCGAGGGTGGTGATGATCTGGATGCCGATGACAGCGCCGACCAGCGAGACAACGAGTGCGAGAAGGAGGGTAAGCGGCTCCCGCGCCCGCGGGTGCGCGGCCGCGGCCATCGAGGAGTCTGTGGATTTCCCAGGCATCGATCGGTTGACGCTTGCGCTCCCGGCGGACTACTGCCGACAACGCCGATCGATCTAGTTACCGGCAGCGCCGCCAGTGGGTCGCCGCAAGTTAGGCCCGGCGAGGCTGGGCCAGCCAGACCCGGCACCCGATCGCAGCCGCTATCCGACCAGGGTCACAGGAAACGGACGGCCGGTCTTCAGAGCGATGTCGGTGACCCTAAGTCGACGAAGCCTCGCTTCACTCCGCTCTCAGCACCTCGACTGGGCTCACCCTGGTAATCCGCGAGGTTGGCAGATAGCTGGATAAGAGACACACGATTGCAACCAGTGCAATCACCGCGACGTAGGTAAGCACATCGGTGGGCTCGACGCCAAAGAGGAAGACGGATAGAAGTCTGCCGGCCCAAATAGATGCCACAACGCCCACGAGGATTCCGAGGCCTGCTCTTCTTGCAGTGGTCCATGTGGCCGACCCTATGAGACCCGCCCGGGTCGCGCCCAGCGCCATCCGGATACCCAGCTCCCGGCGGCGCCGTTGCACAGTCCGGGCAGAAACGCCGAAGATACCTGTGGCAGCCAACAGCACAGCCAGGGCCCCGAACGCACCCATGAGAAGGGCGCGGTAGGAAGCATCGCTGGCAGACGCAGCGACCAAGGAGGTCATCGTGCTGGGCTGGTCCACGGGCACACCCGGGTCCACACTTCGTATCACTCTTTGCAACCCGGCGATCACACTACGGGGATCGTTCTGAGTACGGACGAGCAGCGTCGGATCGTCCACCCACTCCGCTCTCTGAGCCAAAGGTATGTAGTAGGTTGGCTCTAGCTCTGACGTCAGATCCTGTCGCTTCACATCGCCGACCACCCCCACGATCGTGAACGTCCCAGCCCAATGGCGCACTCGCGAGCCAACCGGTGATGTGTCCGGCCAATATCGACGCGCCATCGACTCGCTGATCACCATCACCAGCTCGCTCTCGGCGTCGTCAGCTTCTGTGAAGGTGCGTCCCGCAATCAGTTGCACCCCCAACGTCTCGAGGTACCCGTGTGTCACGTCGAAGCTCGTGCCCCGCATCCCGGGGTCCAACTCGGGGTCCTCGGTCGCTTTCCACACGGGCCCGACGTTTATGTTGTTCTTCCCCGGGAACGGGAGTGACGAACTCATACCAGCGGAGCGCACCCCGGGAGTCACTCGAATCTCCCGAAGCACCCGGTCGTAGAACGACCATCGATCTTTCTCGCTTGGATAACTCCTCTCAGGAAGCGATAGTCGGACAGATGTGAGGTTCTCGACGTCGAAGCCCGGATCCACCGCCAGAACCCGGCTGTAGCTGCGGGCGAACAGCCCCGCGGCAACGAGGAGCATCACCGTCAGCGCGACAAGGCCAGGGAGCATGGCGCGCTGTAGAGCATGTCTGTCGAGAGAACGGGTGGTTCCTGCCCCGCGAAGCGATACCTGGACCGACCTGCGGGCCGATACCAGAGCGGGAACGGTGCCCGAGATCGATCCCGCGACCGTACCCAGCAGCGCGGAGAAGAGAAAGACCGTGAGATCGATCCCCACCTCGTCTATCCTCGGGATGGGCGGCGCCTCAGCTTGGATCGCACGGAGGGTAGCCCAGGCAATTGCCGCACCCACCGTAGTGCCCAGCACACCCAACAGAAGGCTCTCGGTCATTAGCTGCCTGGCGATCCGGCGCACCCCCGCCCCAAGTGCCCATCGTGTGCTGAGTTCTCTTTCACGCGCCAGCACCTCGCCAGCCAACAGCATGGTCACGTTGGCACAGGCAATCAGCAGAAGCAGACACGTGGCGCCGAAGAGGACGACGAGTGGAGAGGCCAGGGTCCGCGTGTCCGCCTCCTTCCGCGGTAGCAGTCTCACGTCGCCCTGGTCCGGATCGACATCCGGCATGAGAATCGATCGGGTCTCGGTGACGGCCTGCTCGATGGATATCCCGGGGCGTAGTCGGCCGATGGCTTCCCAGCTACCTCCCTTGGGGTCACTTCCCGATGCACCGACTGGTATCCAGATCGCTTTCTTGCCGGTATCAATATCTTCGGTTGACGGGAGACCGAGCCAGCGAAGCCTGAACCCGCGGGGAAGGACACCCACGACCGTGAATGGGCGATCGTCGAGGGTCAGCGTCTTACCCACCACCTCAGGACTAGAGGCGAAGTTAGCCTGCCACATCTCATGACTGAGGACGGCCACCTGCCGCCCACTGCCCTGCGTGAACCCCTCATCCTCCGGGAGAAACCAGCGGCCCAGTGCAGCCCTGACTCCGAGCACTTGGAAGAGCGATGCGCTGGCCACACCTACCATGACTCTGCGAGGCTCTCCCAGCCCGCTCAGGGTCATCTCCCAAACCCTGTGGACCCCAACGTCTTCGAATTGGGTGGCGTTCTCCCGCCACGTCCGGTACTGCTCGATCTGAATCGGGTTTCGGTCCCAGTAGTCCGTCATTCCCGGGAGATCCTGCAGCCAGCGCCAGGTCGTGAACACCGTGACAAGCTGGCCCGGATCATGGAAAGGAGAGCGGTAGAGTACCACCTCGTGAAGAACGCTGAACATGGCGGTCGAGGAGCCTATCCCCAAGCCGAGCGTCAGAACCGCCACGGCCGTGAACAACGGTCGCTTCCGCAGGATGCGGAAGCCATAGTGAACGTCCTGCCACACAGAGTGCGCCGCCATCCCTCTTCCACGCGCACCCGTGCGCTCCGCAGAACCCGAGCGTTCGGCGACACCCCGGCCGCAGCTTCTAGATCTCCAGCACCTCAGGGCATCCACGCGCGTAGAAAGGCCAGTGAGCACCAAATCAGCAACGACTCGAACTGCAAACCGGATTCGGCAGAACCGCCCGGACGTCACGTACATGTCCTGGTAGAGCTCGGCCAAGTCGCTTCCGTGCCGTTTGCGAAACCCGCGGGGCAGAAACCAGAGGACTATCCTTCGAAACCCCCTCATCGGCGTCACCCTCCTCAGTCACGCAGGCTGCCACGCCCGTTTCAGTTTCCTCGAGGTCGCGATGACATCCGAGAACAATGCGACATGCGCGGTGACTACTTTGCGCCCCAGCGGTGTGATGCCATAGTGGCGACGGGAACCGGATGATGAATCCGGCGCCTTCCGGCCTCTCGCCTCGACGAACCCTCGCTGCATCAGACGATCAACCACGCGGTAGAGGTTACCGGGCCGCACCCCCACTCTTCCGCCGGTGCGCGACGTTATCTCTTTCACAATGCCGTAGCCGTGGCGCTCTCCATCCATCAGCACGGCAAGCACGAGAAAGTCCATCGTATTGAGGGGAAGCCACGCTTCAACCTCTGCCGCCTTCTTCGCTCGGGTCGACATGTGCTGAGACTCGCTATCTCCCAGAAATTATCATTATGAGCATACTCAATATGAGTATGCTGCCACGCCCATAATGTCAAGTCGGACCCGCGCGGATCCGCGCCTACCTCCGCGATGCACCGGAGCCGGGGGCTCGCCGGCGCCGGTGTGTACCGCGTATCGGGGGCTTTTCGCGGCGTGAGCGTGGAACAGCGCCAGTCGGCGCAGGTGCGTCTTGTCACGGTCTGGGCGAGGACTCTAGGGACGATAAATGCCGTGGATTATGTAGTAGTCGTCGATGCCGGCCTGGCCGTATGCCGCTTTGCCGAACCCACCCTCTCCCCAACCTTGGCCTGCGGAGTTCTTCAGTGTCCAGTACCCGCCGTTCACGACGCCGGGGTCGTCGGTCCACCCCGTGATGAGGATAATGTGGCCGCCCGGTTGCTCGGGAGAGCGACCGTCGTACACATACACTCCTGACGTGTAGTGCCTAAAGTCATCGTACAGGTTCATGGTCGTCACCACGGGTCCATACTCGTGAATGGTCTGTTTGATCGTGCGTATCTTCTCAGGTAGTGATAGCCCGTGGACGTTCGTCACGACATAATGGGCGAGGTAGAACTCACCGGGTCGGCCGCTACGCACGGTGGCTGTATCTCCCCGATACGGCAGGTGCTCCTCGCGGATCACGCCGTTCACCTTCAGGTACTCCGCTGCCGCGATGGGGCCGGTCCCAGCGACATTGTTGATCAGGTACTGCTCCGAGAGGTCGAGCTCGACACCAGCCTCCTTCTTTATCAGCGACTCGATGAGGCCGACAGCGGCAAAGGCCCAGCAGGTACCGAATTCCCCCTGGTCTCGCGCCGGGGTGAGGGTGCCATGTTCTTTCCAGTCGAAATGCGCGGGCAGGACAGCTGATTGATGGATGGCCTGGGGCGACAGGCCGGAACTGAAAACAAAGACGAAGGCGAGCAATCGCTTTGCGGTCACAACTCTCCCTTGCGTTCCGTAGGCCCCGCGGGTCAAGCGGGCAACATCTCGCCGCGCGCCGGCACTCCGCGCACCCGCTCGGCCAGATTCACCGTATGTCACTCTACCCTCAACACGTCCAGCGGATCTACCCTCAGAGCCCTCCAGGCGGGTAGCAGGCATGCGCAGAGAGCGACGATGAGGAAGAACACCGTCACGCCCGCGAAGGTGACGGGGTCGGTGGCGCCGATCTGGAACAGCATCCCCTCCACCAGGCGCGTGGCAGCGATGGCTCCGGCGGCCCCGAGGAGGAGTCCGACTCCGACCAGTATCATGCCGCGGCCGATCACGAGCCGCAGTACGTTCCCCGCGCTGGCGCCGAGGGCGACCCGAATCCCGATCTCTTGAACCCTCCGGGTTACGAAGAAGGCGAGCACTCCGTAGATGCCCAGTGCCGCCAGGGCCAGGGCCACAGCGGCGAACATACCCAGGACTGTGGTGACGGACCGGGTGTCCGCTATGGAGTTGGATATGGCCTCCTCCATCGTCTGGACATCGCTCAGCACGATATCGCGGTCCAGCTCCCAGAGCCGGTCCTGGACGGGCCGGATCAGGCTCTTGGGGTCTGCCGCGGTAGCCACCGCCAGGCGCATGGTGCCCGCCGGCCGCTGGGCGTAAGGGAAGAACATTGCGGGCCTCGGCGTGCCCGCCAGCGACGAGGTCTGGTGATCCTCCACCACACCGACGACCTCGAAGAGGCCCGGCTCATTCGTTCCTACATCCACGGCCACCTGACGTCCCACAGCACTGAACTCGGGGTAGACGGCCTCGGCGGTGGTCGTGCTCAGCACGATGACAGGAGCAGAGCCCGCCACGTCGTTCGCCTGAAGGACTCGCCCCTCCACGAGCGGGATTCCCATGGTCGCGAAATAGCCGGGCAGGACTATGCGCCGATCCGCCCAGGGCGCATCGTTGTTCGTCTCGGGCGGCCGCTCCGGGGCCCAGATGGCCACATTGCCCGCCGTTTGCAGAATCGGCAAACGACTGATCATCCCCACCGTCTCCACTCCGGGCAGTGCCTCGATGCGCTCCCTCAGACCCTCGAAGAACTGGATCCGCTGATTCGCGTCCTGATAGTCGTCGGAAGGCAGGGAGACGGTAGCGGTCAGCAAGTTCTCCACCCGGAAGCCGGGATCGACCCCGCGCAGCCTGGCGAAGCTCCGAATCAGAAGCCCGGATCCCACCAGGAGGACCACAGAGAGGGCGACCTGGAGAGCCACCAGACCGCTCCGGAAGCGGATCCCGCTCCCCGATGTCGAGCCCCGGCTCCCCTGCTTCAACTGCTCGGCGGGGTCGGTCCGCGCCGCCGCGAGCGACGGAAGAACGCCGAACAGTAGAACCGTGATCAGGGACAGAACCAGACCGATGGCCAGCATGGTGAGAGAGAGTCCCACCTGTTCGATCCCCAGGAGATCCATCGAGACGAAGCCGAGGATCAGGTTCTGCAGCCAGACGGCCAGCACGATCCCCAGGCTCCCGGCCACCAGGGCCAGGATCGTGCACTCCACCAACAGCTGGCGAGTGATATGGGACCGGGTGGCTCCCAGCGCCGCCCGAACGGCCAGCTCCGAGGTGCGCGTCGATCCTCGAGCCAGGAACAGGTTGGCCACGTTCCCGCAGGCTATGAGGAGAACGAGAACGATGGCTCCCGCCAAAACCAGGAGCGACTGCCTGTACCCCTCCACCATCGCCGTGTGAAGATTATCGAGCCGCAGTGCCTTGCGCCGGTTGGAGTCCGGGTACGCCTCCTCGAGCTGAGCCGAGATGACGTCGATCTCCGATTGGGCCGCCTCCAGGGAAACGCCAGGCGCCAGCCGTCCCACCAACAGCCAGTTGTGATATCGGCGCGTGATCGGATTGCTGTTACCCGGCCAGGGGGGGACCCAGAGGTCCGAGTCGTACAGAAAGCGGAAGCCGGCAGGCAGGACGCCCACAACCGTCATCGGATTCCCGTTCACCGAGAGACTCCGGCCCAGCACGTCGGGAGAACCTCCGAACCAGCGTTGCCAGAAACCGTGGCTGATGACGACCTCGCCGCCGCCCCCCGCAGGGCGTTCTTCGATCGTGAAGGATCCGCCCAGCTGAGGGACCACACCCAGGGTACTGAACAAGTTGCTGGTGACGTTGGTGATCCGGGCTTGCTCCGGTTCGCCCGCCCCCGTGATGGTCACCAAGAGGGAGCCACCGCCTATGGTGGCCAGCGACGCCAGGCTCTCGCTCTGGTCACGGTAGTCCATGTAGTCGGGAAAGGACGCCCACGGATTCACGTTCCCACTGAATGTCGCCCGCCCGAGCACCAAGCGGTCCGCGCTCGGGAAGGGGAGAGATCGTCTCATCGCCGCGTCGAGGACAGAGAACATCGCGGTAGTGGCCCCGATGCCCAGGCCCAGCGTGATCAGGGCCACGAGTGTGAACCCCGGTGTCCGACTTAGCGTGCGGATACCGTAGCGAATGTCCAGCCTCAGATCGATCACCCTGCTACCTCCAGTAGGCCGTGAACTTCCTCAGGCCCCACAGCCGAGCTGCTGCGGCCGATCGAATATCTGATGTCCTGACGTATTGGATCGCCCGAAGATTAGTAAGGTTGCAGGGACGGTACTGCCAGCGCCTGGCTCGATCCAGGCCGGCCGCTCCACCATCGCACGTCGACCACAGCCTCGAACCCAGGCTCGGATTGCCGCTCCGAGTCAGTGTGCCCACCCTCTGTGCCGCAGCCAACGTGGCATTCGAGCGGCGCATTCCCACATTGTGCACCGCACTCCAAATGCCTTACACTTGCAGCGCGAGAGCAGGGCCGACCTGCGGCGTAATCGGAAACCGGTGAGGGCTGCGACCGAGATGGGGATCTACAAACAACCCAACAAGTGGCAGTGCGGGCCGTTCGCGCTGAAGCACGGCCTCCTGGTGCACGGTATCCTGGCCCCGGAATGGGCGATCTCGAGAGCCGCTGGCACGACGTGGCGCGGTACCGATGATGCACACCTGGCCAGGGCCGCCCGTCGCTACGGCTGCGATCTCCTGATGATCCGGAAGATGGATCCCGAGAGGGCCCGCCGGGAGCTCGTCACGTATCTGCGTCGTGGCATACCCTGCCTGCTGTGCATCGACCAATGGGACCACTGGATCACGCTGGTCAAGGAAGAGAAGGGGCAGTTCATACTACTCGACAGCAACGACCCGGCAGTCCTCGTCATCGCTTCCTGGCCGCGACTGAAACGGATGTGGGTGTACCAGGAGACCGACGAGCTCGACGAGGAGATGGTTTATTCCGTGTACGACCTACATCCGCTCGTACCCCGCCATCGCGTCCGCACGCGGGCGAAGTTCTCGCTGGAACGTGCACGTTACCTGCGTCGCAAGTCGAACCGGGAGTTCGCACGACTCTGGGACGAGTACGTGGACGACCTGCTCGCCATTTGCAGACCGCGCACGCCCCGGAGTACGCGGACCATCTCGCTGGGAGAGTTCCTGCGCCGCCACGAGTCGATGATACTGGAACAACTCGATTTCTGGCACGGTGATATCGACCGCATCGCGGCGCGAAGAGTGCTCGACCGGATGCACTTCGTCGCCGACACCTACGGGCTGATCATACCCGAGGACGACGAGAAGCGGGCGATCGCAGCCATCGGCGTGATACTCGGCCTGTGGGCCGCGGCCGAGTACGGTGTAGGTCCCATCTATAAAACTGACGCTTAGCGATGACGGTGAGCGCGGCAGCGCCGACCCTCGGCAGTCTCGTGGAAGATGCGACGGGCGACGACCGAGGGTCAGCGAGTACGATCGCCGGCTATCTTGCATCGCTCGCGCAGCACCGCTACGCTAGATGGGCTAGGCAGCGTCACGTCAACGCCAGTGTTTTGACCGCCCTGATCGGGTGAGCGGTCCCTTCTCTGCCCGCAGCCACGGGAGAGATGCGCGATGCGGATCAGAATCAGGAAGGGTCTGGACATCCCTCTGGCCGGCGAGCCGCAACAGCTCATCGAGGACGGGCCGGTCGTCCAGTCGGTCGCGCTGCTCGGTCCCGACTACGTCGGTCTTCGGGCTCGCCTGCTCGTTGACGAAGGGGCGCGGGTCGAGCTCGGCCAGCCGCTCTTCACTGACCGAAAGAATCCTGGCGTCAACTTCACCGCGCCCGGCTGCGGCGTCGTGCGGTCGATCACTCGCGGAGAGAAGCGAAGGCTGCAATCCGTCGTGATCCGGCTCGAGGGGGCAGCTGAAAGGACGTTCGCTTCGTACGCGCCCTCCGAGCTCGGCCGGCTTACGGCGGACCAAGTCGTAGAGAATCTCGTGGCCTCCGGACTGTGGACCGCTTTCCGCGCACGGCCGTTCAGCAAGGTGCCGGTCCCGGGCACCGCTCCGCATTCGATCTTCGTCACGGCGATCGACACGAATCCGCTCGCCCTGCCGCCCGACCTGGTGATCCGCGAGCACCCCGATGACTTCTACCGCGGTCTTGAAGTGATCGGGGCGCTCACCGATGGTCCGGTGTTCGTCTGCCTGGCGCCGGGAGCGGAAACCCTGACTCCACCCCAGCCGAGGTACCGGACCGTAACGTTCGAAGGCCCACACCCGGCCGGCCTCGTGGGCACGCACATCCACTTCTTAGACCCGGTCAGCGCCCGAAAGACCGTCTGGCATCTGGGGTATCAGGACGTCATCGCGATCGGCAAGCTCTTCACCACGGGGCGCCTGTGGGTCGAACGCGTCGTGTCGCTGGCCGGTCCCCAGGTGCGGCGGCCCCGTCTGCTGCGCACGCGCCTGGGCGCCAGCACGGACGAGTCGCTCGAGTCGGAGCTCGAGGAAGGCTCCTGCCGGATCGTCACCGGGTCGGTCCTCAGCGGACGTCGGGCAGGTGGTCCGGAGGCCTACCTCGGCCGCTACCATACCCAGATTTGCGTTCTGCCCGAGGGGGCCCGCCGCCGCTTCCTGGGCTGGCTCGCTCCGGGATCGGACAGGTACTCGATCACGAACGCCTACCTGTCGGCCCTGACACGGCGAGGCGCCCGCTTCCGCCTCGGCACCGGCTTGAACGGCGCCCGCCGCGCTATGGTGCCGTTCGGCATCTTCGAGCGGGTCATGCCGCTCGATATTCTACCCACCCAACTGTTGCGCCATCTGATCGTGGCCGACAGCGAGACGGCCCAAGAGCTAGGCTGCCTCGAGCTCGATGAGGAGGACCTGGCGCTCTGCTCCTTCATCTGCCCCAGCAAGTACAACTACGGACGGTTCCTGCGGGCTATCCTCGCAACGATCGAGAGGGAGGGCTGATGAGTCTGCGCAGAGCGCTCGATCGCCTCCAACCCCTGTTCCGCGAGGGGGGCCGGCTGGCCCGGCTCGAGGCCGTGTACGAGATGGTCGACCAGATGCTCTACACGCCCGCCATGACGGCTCGGGACGCGCCTCACATCCGTGATGCTCTCGACCTGAAGCGGGTGATGTGGTGCGTGATGCTCGCCTTGCTGCCTTGCCTGCTGATCGGTTTGTACAACACCGGCTACCAGGCGAATTCGGCACTCGAGCTGCTTGGTCGGGAAGCGCCGGCGGGCTGGGCCGCCGGATTGCTCGGCAGCATCGGCTACGACCCCGACAGCGTGCTTGCCTGCGTTGCACACGGCCTCGTCTGCTTCCTTCCCATCTACTTGGTGGTCCTGGTCGTCACAGCCTTCTGGAGCATCCTGTTCGCCGCTGTGCGCAAGCACGACATCGACGAGGCCGCGGCGGTAACAGCCATGCTGTTCACCATGGTACTACCTCCGCAGATCCCACTCTGGCAGGCCGCCTTAGGGATCTCCTTCGGGATCGTCATCGGGAAGGAGCTGTTCGGTGGCGTGGGGAAGAACTTCATCAACCCGGCGCTCGCCGGTTGGGCCTTCCTCTACTTCGCCTATCCGGAAGGGATGTCTGGAGACACAGTCTGGGTCGCAGTCGATGAATTCAGCCGGGCGACACCTCTGATGGTGGCAAAGACCGGCGGAGTCGCGAGCATGATTGCGGAGGGATTCACCTGGGGGGAGTCGTTCCTCGGGATCGTCCCGGGCACGCTCGGCGCCGAGTCGGCGATGGGGAGCTTGCTGGGGGCAGTCTTTTTCATATACGTCGGTGTGGCCTCCTGGCGCATCATGGGCAGCGTGCTGATCGGCGCCGTCGCGACAGCGCTTCTCTTCAATCTCGCCGGGAGTGCCGAGCTTCCGTTGTCGACCGTGCCGTGGCACTGGCACCTCGTCCTGGGGAACCTCGCGTTCTGCGCGGTCTTCATGGCCACCGACCCGGTCAGCGCGGCACAGACTCGCCGCGGGCGTTGGGTCTACGGCCTGCTGATCGGTTTCCTGGCGGTCTTGATTCGGGTTCTGAATCCAACGCTCCCCGAGGGCGCGATGCTGGCGATCCTCTTCGGCAACCTAGCGGCCCCGATCCTCGACTACGCGGACATGCGGCTCAACGTGAGACGAAGGGCAATGCGTGATGCCGGAGCGTGACACGGCGGACCCAGGCAGCGCGGCGGATTCTCCGAAGCGACACGGCGAGAGCGCGGCGAAGACCCTTCTAGTGGCTTTCGTGATGGCCCTGGCTGCAGGGCTCATCGTTGCCGGTAGCTCGCTGCGGCTGCGGCCGATTCGCGCCGCCAATCAAGACATCGACACCCAGAGAAATGTCCTCGATGTCGCAGGCATCGACCCGGCGGATGCCGTCCGCCAGACGTTTGTCAGGCAGGTCCGGGTTCGGATGGTCGACCTGGAGACCGGCGAGTACACGAGCGCCGTGGATCCGGTCCAATTCGACCCGCAGGCAGCGGCGCGGGACCCCAAGACGAGTCGGGAGATCCCGGAGGAAGCCGACATCGCAGGCCTCGGGCGGCGCGAAGACTACGCGCGCGTATACCTCGTCCAGCGAGACGGCGACCAGAATGCGGTCGTGCTTCCCGTCAGGGGTCAGGCCTACAGCGAGATGTCGGCGCTGCTCGCCCTGGCGAGCGATGGCAACACTATCATCGGATTCAAGCCCTACGAGCACGAAGAGACACCGGGCCTCGGTGGGCGGGTGGACGACCCGGCGTGGCGGGCACGCTGGAAGGGCAAAGCTCTACGTGACGAATCAGGCCGGCTGCGTTTCGAGCTGAGCTCAGAGACGGCGGGGCCCGACAGCCTGTACCATGTCGATGCGATTACGGGCGCTACCATCACCACCCAGGGTGTGCAGAATATCGTGCGGTTCTGGATGGGTGAGTACGGCTTCGGCCCGTTTCTGTCGCGGCTGAGACAAGGAGACGAACCTTGAGTGGCGAACCGAAGAGGACCCTGCTCGACCCGTTGATCGAGAATAACCCCCTGGCCCTGCAGATGCTCGGCATCTGCCCGGCGCTCGCCGTGACGACCCAGGTGTCCGCGGCCCTCACAATGGGCATCGCGGTCACTGCAGTGCTCGCCTGCGCGAGCGTCGTCATCAGCCTCATCCGACGCCAAATCCCCACCAGCATCAGAATCATCATCATGATGACGGTGATAGCCTCACTGGTCATCGTGGTGGACCAGGTGCTGAAGGCATACATGCCCGAGATGAGCCAGCGGTTGTCCGTGTTCGTCGGCCTGATCATTACGAACTGCATCGTGTTGGGACGAGCCGAGTCCTTCGCCTCGAAGAATCGTCCCTGGCCCAGTCTACTCGACGGACTCGGTAACGGTTTGGGCTTCACGCTCATCATCCTCTTGGTCGGCTCGGCGCGAGAGCTGCTCGGTTCGGGAACTCTACTCGGCCAACCCATTTTGGCATCGAGCGCCGAGGGTGGCTGGTACGTCACCAACGCCCTCATGCTGCTCCCGCCCAGCGCGTTCTTCGTCCTCGGCGGACTGATCTGGCTGCTTCGCACCTGGAAGCCCGGTCAGGTCGAGAAGCCGGAATACCAGATCCACGAGGTGCACCGTAGGGAGATAATCTGATGGCGAACTACCTGAACATCTTCACGGCCTCCGCGTTCGTCGACAATCTCGCGCTGGCTTTCTTCCTCGGAATGTGCACCTTCCTCGCGACCTCCAAGCGGGTCGATACGGCTCTCGGAGTAGGTATGGCAGTTATCTTCGTGGAGACCATCACAGTGCCGGTCAACAACCTGATCTATAACTACCTGCTGAAGGGAGGGGCCCTGGCCTGGGCCGGCCTCGGCCACGTGAACCTCACCTTCCTCAGCCTCATCGTCCACATCAGCGTGATCGCGGCCATGATACAGATCCTAGAGATGGTACTCGACCGATTCGCGCCGGCGCTCTATAGCACCCTGGGTATCTTTCTGCCACTGCTGACGGTCAATTGCGCCATTCTGGGAGCCACGCTGTTCATGGTCCAACGGTCCTATACGTTCGGGGAGAGCGTCGCTTACGGCTTCGGCGCCGGCTTCGGCTGGGCGCTGGCCATCATCGGCCTTGCGGCAATCCGTGAACGCCTGAAGTACAGTGATGTCCCGGACGGCCTTCAGGGCTTACCGATTACGTTTGTCATCGTCGGGCTGATGTCGCTCGGCTTCATGGGCCTTTCAGGCATTGAATTCTGATCGAGCGCGTTCGAAAGGCGAATGTCGGGGATTCAATAGTGCTAGAGTTTGCAGTTGCCTTGGCTGTGTATGTCGGAATCATCCTGGCACTAGTCTGCCTCATTCTGGTCGCGCGTTCGAAGCTCGTGTACAGCGGGCCGGTCCGGATTCTGATCAACAACGAAAAAACCATCGCGGTGCCGGCGGGTAACAACCTGCTCACCACGCTCGGGAACGCCGGGTTGCTCATTCCCGCACCCTGCGGAGGCAAAGGTTCGTGCGGCCAATGTCGTGTGAAGGTCTTCGAAGGCGGCGGCTCGATTCTGCCTACCGAGCGCTCACTGATCACACCGCGCGAGGTCAGGCAGAACTTTCGATTGGCCTGCCAGGTGATGGTGCGCCAGGACATGAAGATCCAGGTTCATGACGACGTTTTCGGCGTCCGTAAGTGGACCTGCCGAGTCGCCTCGAACCGGAACGTTGCGACCTTCATCAAGGAAACGGTGCTCGAGCTTCCACCCGGCGAGGAGATGGACTTCCGCGCCGGCGGCTACATCCAACTCGAGTGCCCGCCGCACGAGGTGCGCTATCGCGACTTCGATATCGAAGAAGAATACCGCAGCGAATGGGACAGCTACGGTCTGTGGGACTACATATCGGTAGTGAAGAAGCGCACCACGCGCGCATATTCGATGGCGAACTATCCCGGTGAGAAGGGTGTGATCATCCTCAACGTCCGCATCGCCACGCCGCCGCCCGATAAACCGAAGGCGCCGCCGGGCATCGTCTCATCTTACATCTTCGGGCTCAAGCCGGACGATGAGGTCGTGATTTCAGGACCGTACGGCGAGTTCTTCGCCAGGGACACCGACAAGGAGATGGTATTCGTCGGCGGCGGCGCCGGGATGGCCCCGATGCGCTCCCACATCCTCGACCAGCTCAAACGTCTGCATACCAAGCGCAAGATCACCTTCTGGTACGGGGCTCGCAGCACACGCGAGATGTTTTACCTCCAGGATTTCGACCATATAGAGAGAGAGCATGATAACTTCCAGTGGGTCGTCGCGCTATCAGATCCCAAGCCCGACGACAGGTGGGAAGGACACACGGGATTCATTCATGAGGTCCTCTACGAGAACTACGTGAAAGACCATCCCGAGCCCGACGACTGCGAGTACTATCTCTGCGGGCCACCGCTGATGAACGCCGCAGTGATCAAGATGCTCGAGGACAACGGCGTCGATCGGGACAACATCATGCTGGACGACTTCGGCGGGTGAGGTTCGGTCGGCCATATTCGCCGCGTACGGGTCGATCTGATCGGCATATGGAGTGAAAACTATGGCAACGGTGGTACTGACGCTGCTGATCGTAGCGCTGGCTATACTGGCGATGGCGGTCGGAGTGCTGCTCGGCAGGCCCCCCATCCGGCGAGGCTGCGGCAGTCCGAGCGGCCTGCCAGGATTGGTCTGTTTCTGTTCCAACCCGTGTGACCGGGAGAAGCGCAACGGAGCAGAGGCCGACGAGTCCCGGCGGCCGGTTCACCCGCCCATTTCGCACGCAGGGAGGAGCTCATGCCTAGACGGATAAGCATAAAGGACTACATGTCGAGAGATGTGGCTACGGTATCCCCACAGACGGACATTATGGAGGCTGTACGGATCCTGGTCGAAGGTAACCTCACAGGTATGCCGGTCGTCGACGATCGCGGCGATCTTGTCGGGATGATCTCGGGGAAGGACTGTCTGCAAATGCTGCTGCAGGCCAGCTACTACGGTGAAAAGGGCGGCAAAGTCGGCGATCTCATGAGCCCGGGTGTTACGACTGTCCACGCGGATGACAGCCTTTTCGACGTCGCCAAGCTGTTCGTGGACAATCCGTACAAGCGTTATCCCGTTATGGGCAACAACCATCTCGTCGGCATCATCAGTCCTCACGACCTGTTGCGAGCGCTCCTGCGGCTATGGGGATGATTGCGGGGAACGGACATGTGGCAGATCGACGAGGCCGCGCTAGAGTCGATCAGCATCGGTGCCGGGATCCTGGGGACCGGCGGTGGCGGCAACCCGTACATCGGTATGCTGCGGGCCCGGGAGCTGGTTCGAGAGCACGGGCCAGTGACGGTTCTGGGACTCGACGAGCTGCCCGAAGACAGCCGTGTGATCTGCGTCGGCGGGATGGGCGCGCCGACGGTCGGCGTCGAGAAGGTTCGGGGTACCGAATCGTATCGGGCGCTCCGAGCGATCGAGAGGCACACGGACGAGCGGGCGACCGCGCTGATCTCCGGTGAGATCGGCGGGAGCAACTCGCTCGAGCCGCTGATTCCCGCGTCGCTGGCGCGCCTGCCGGTGGTGGACGGCGATGGGATGGGCCGGGCATTCCCCGAGCTGCAGATGACCACCTTCTTCATCTACGGGATCCCACCCACACCGACCGCCGTCTGCGACGAGAAGGGGAACACGGCGATCATCGAGGATGCCGTGAGCGCGGCCTGGGTCGAGCGGATGGCGCGGGCCGTGACCATCGTGATGGGCTGCGCACCCGTCTTCGCCTTCGCGCCGATGTCCGCGCCCGATGTCCGGCGCACGGCGATACCCGGCACGTTGTCGCTGGCGAAATCGCTGGGCGATGCGGTTCGCCGAGCGCGGCTCCAGAAGCGGGACCCCATCGAGGCGATCCTGACCACTGTGCCGGGACGCGTGTTGTTCCACGGAAAGATAGTCGATCTGGAGCGCCGCACGACCGAGGGTTTCGCGCGCGGCCGCGTGACGGTCGAGGGGATCGGCGATGAAGCGGGCGAACGGCTCGTCGTAGACTTCCAGAACGAGAACCTGGTGGCACAGCGCGGCGATGCGCTCATAGCGACCGTGCCGGACTTGATCTGCCTCGTCGATACCGAGCGCGGTGAGCCGATAACCACGGAGTTGCTGCGCTACGGGTTCCGGGTCAGCGTTCTCGGCTTTCCGGCGCCGCCGCTGCTGAAGACACCGCAGGCGCTGGCCGTGGTGGGGCCAGAGGCGTTCGGCTACGCGGCGGCCTACGTGCCGCTCGAGCCATGAGCGGCAGCGTGAGCCCTGCTGACGGCGGCGCGCTGCGGGTCGGCGTGGATGTGGGCGGGACCAACACCGACGCGGTGCTGATGGCCGGGCGTCGAGTGGTGTCGAAGGTGAAGACCGCGACGACGCTCGACGTTACGAGTGGGATCGTTCGAGCGCTGGAACAGGTGCTGGCGGAGGGTGGGGACGGCGGGGCAGCGGGACACGGCGCTAAGGATCGCAAGCGGGACAGCCTGGGCGGGATCCAGGCCGCGATGTTGGGGACGACCCACTTCATGAACGCGCTGCTCGAGCGTCGGGGCCTCGCGCGCACTGCCGTTCTTCGCCTCTGCGGTCCCGCGACGCGCCTGCTGCCGCCGTTCTGCGACTGGCCGAAGGAGCTGCGGGCCGCGGTGGGCGGCCACAGCTACCTGCTGGCAGGCGGCCACGAATTCGACGGCCATGAGATCTCCAGCTTCGATGAGGCCGCGGTTCGAAACGCGGTGCAGGATGCGGTGGCGCAGCGGGTCGAGGCGTTGGCCCTCTGCGGCGTCTTCTCCCCGGTGAACCCCGGGCACGAGGTCCGGGCCGCCGAGCTCATCCGGCAGGAGCGACCG